>ERZ857745.5167-NODE-5167-length-10794-cov-3.101499_pt1 | contig 10794 bp, 11 predicted proteins | sample MGYA00519699_ERZ857745 | MGnify/ENA primary metagenome ERZ857745 (study PRJEB31778, sample SAMEA3449357) | human gut metagenome | biome: human gut; feature: human-associated habitat; material: faeces | place: United Kingdom | collected 2010/2012 ...
CATTCTGTGTAACAACCATCATGGTTCCCTGCATTCCCATTCCGCTGGGTGCATATTCTCCCGCTTCCAGAATCTGATCCAGAATTTCAGCAGGAACTAGATCCTTTTTATATCCACGAATACTTCTACGTTCCAGCAGAGTTTTTATTGTTTCATTCATCATAGTCTCAGCCTCCCATGTTTTTTTAATATTATATCTATATTTTAATACTTACATGTATAAAACCATCGTATATATCATCAACTACTGTAAAATTTAACTAACACAACAAGCGAATTTATAAAAGCAAGCTCATCGTCAAAATTAAATTCCATATTATTGTTAAAAAAATAACTATAATATATTGACATTATAAACAAAGTATAATATTCTTATAAAGATGTATATTAAAGGTTATTTTGAAGATAATTGATTTAAATTAGTAATAGGGGGAGTAAGTTTATATGAAAAAATTATCCGAGACAATAAAAAAATTACTACTATTTTTGCTGGGAATGAGTATTATACAATTTGGAGTGGCTTTATTTTTAAGAATGAACATAGGTTCAGATCCATTTACAGTTTTTACACAGGGATTAGCTAATACATTAAATAACCTTGGAATGAATGTAACGACAGGAACAGCAAATAGAATAATTTTAGTAGTATTATTTAGTATAATATTATTATTAAACAAAAACCATATAAAGATCGGTACAATCATATGCGTTATTGGAGTTGGACCAATTATAGATCTGGGAGTCCGTGTAGTTTCTGTTCTTCCTGTAGAATCGTATAGTTACTTATTAAAAATGTTTTTAATAGCATTAGGATGTTTTATAATTGCTATAGGATTTTCAATACTTTCTGCTACTAAAGTTGGAGTAGCACCAAATGATATAATACCTTTTATAATAAAAGAAAGAATCAACTGTGAGTATAGATGGATTAGAATTTGTATGGATGCATTTTTATTAATTGGAGGCTTTATGTTAGGAGGTACCGTTGGTGTAGGAACTATTATAGCTATGGCTACTACAGGTCCTTTTATACAACTATGCTTACCATATGGTCAAAAATTTACAGATTTTATACTTATAAATAAAGATGAATCTCAAGAAGAGTTGTCAATGAATACTTTTTAGTTATTAAAATAGAAATATCTTATTATTATAGCTAGGTAAGGTTTCTAAATTAATAATTTCTATTAACTTTAGATATAATAATATATTTTTAAGTTTATCTTAATAAAAAAGGCGTAAATAAATTTATTTACACCTTTTTGTTATTTACTCTCTAATATTTAAAATGTGTACAAAATTTAAGCTCACTCAGAAATATTTCAGAGTGAGCTTATTATATAATCTTAACCTATTTAAATTTTATATGGTTAGTATTCTATCTTATCATCTTTATCTAACCACATCTTTTGAACTTCAACGCACTCTTTTCTATCCATCTCAATTAACCTTAAAGAATCTTCATTTTTATTATTTAGCCAGTCGTACATGAAGTCATCTCTAAAACCTATATTCCCTGTATCTTGTGCTGTAGCTCCGTAGTATACAGTTTTAATATTAGCCCACATTATAGCTCCTAAGCACATTGGGCATGGATAAGCTGATGTATATAATTCACATCCACTTAAGTCAAATGTACTCATATTCTTACATGTATTTTTTATTGCGTTAATTTCACCATGACGAGTAGGATCATTATCAGATGTTACTGTATTATATCCTTCTCCAACTATAACTCCATCTTTAACTATTACTGATCCAAAACATCCCCCTTTATTGTTATCCATTGAGTATTTTGCTAATTCATTTGCTCTCTTCATATATTTATTCATATTATCACTCCTTTTTATATTTTATATATTCGATAAATGAAAAAGGACTGTGCCATTAAAAACATTAAACTCTATATAATCTATGCGCTACTCAAAACATTAGAAGTTGTTTCAATAAAATATTTATGGAATCTTCAAACATTTAGATTTGTTATTCTTTGAGGAGCTTAAAATACTTTATGTCTTACTTTACTTATGATTAAAAGTGAATCTTATAACTTAAAATCTTTGTATGAACTTTGAGTTATTCTTGGAATATATGGTATAAATAAGCCTATAATATTCGGTTGTCCTACAGTATTTAATCTAATATTAGCTATACCGTTTATAGTTACTCCTATTGTTACTGTATGTCTTGAATATTTAGCACAAGTTATGGGACTTATAACGCCTGGATACTTAGTTGATCCATCATTTGCACCATTTTTTGCAAGTATATCTCTCTTCTATGGACTGAAGAAATGTTTTATTTACATTCGGACTTGTTCTTTTAAGTGTGGTTATATATTATCCATTCTTTAAGGTTTACGAAAAGAATATGTTAGATCAAGAATGTATAGTTAGCAATTCTGTTGCTTAATTAATAAAACCATGTCATTTAGTTGACATGGTTTTATTTATATATATATCTATATTGTTTATTTTATCTTTTTTATTTTTTATTGTAAGAAAGCTGCACCTATTATTCCCGCATCTGCTCCTAAAGTAGCACATACTATATCTGCAAATTCTTCATTTTTATATAATATATGTTCTCTTACTAAGTTTTTTATGTCATAAAGTATAATATCACTTGCTCTAGATATACCACCACCTATCGATATTACATCTGGATCTAAAATGTTTATCATACTTGCCATAGCTTTAGCTAAGTAATCTTTAAATCGATTTATCGCTTCTACCGCTACAATATCATTTTCTCTAAATGCATCAAATACTATTTTAGCATTTATATTTTCAATATTTCCATCTGCCATGTCTAGTATTATACTTTCATTACCTTCTTGTATTAACTTTTGGGCATATTTTATTATGGCAGTTGCTGAACAAAAAGTTTCTAAACATCCATTTGCACCACAGTTGCAGTTATAATAGTTTTCACCTATTATGCTGTGTCCTATTTCTGATGCCATTCCATGAGTTCCTGTGAAGGGTCTTTCATTTATTATTATTCCACCACCTACTCCAGTTCCTAAAGTATACATAACAGCTACATCTTTATCTTTCATACTCCCAAATTTAGCTTCTGCAATAGCTGCAACTGTAGCATCATTTTCAGCATAAACACTTACTTCTGGGAATCTATTTTTTATAGCTTCTATAAAATAAACTTCTTTCCATCCTAAATTAACACAAGTAACTAATCCTCTTTTATTTATAAAGCTTGGTACACCAAATCCTATAGATTTTATTTCGTTTATATCTAAATTATTTTCACTTAATAAATCCCTAACTAAATTATTTATATCATCCATTACAGTTTCAAATCCATCATTTACTCTTGTAACACATTCTTTTCTAAAAAGTATTTCTCCCTCATTATTTACTATCCCAGCTTGCACACCAGTTCCACCGATATCAACTCCTACCAAATACATGTATACCCCCTATATTTCCTATATATTCATTTATACTTTAAGCTTATTAAGTTACACATAAGATTTTATAAGTTCTAAATTTCCTTCAATACTATAATTTACACCTTCTTTTATGTAAACAGTTTCCTCTTTATTAAGATCAATCACACTATTACCATCACTTATTACACCTGCTCCATTTATAACTGTGTATGAGTGAAAGTTTTTATCTACTAAATCCTTGTAACTATCTTTTACATCTATTTTTTCAACTGTAAAGTATGGTGTTTCTAACTTTTTAAAATCTTCTATTTTTCCTGCATTATTTTTACCTTCATAATCTATTACATCTAGAGATTTCTCTATATGCATCTCTCTTTGTCTACCCCAGTCATACATTCTATAAGTAACATCACTGCTTTGCTGAACTTCAGCTAACTTTATACCACCCTCTATAGCATGTACTGTTCCCGAAGGTATATATATCATATCTCCTGGTTTTACACTTATTCTTTCTAAATATTTTTCAATATTATTCTCTTCAATTATATTTGAAAGCTTATCTTTATTTAATCCCTTTTTTATTCCACATATTAAGTGAGCATTTTCTTTTGCATCTAATATATACCAACATTCAGTTTTTCCATTATCATTTTCATATTTTCTAGCATATTCATCATTTGGATGAACTTGTACAGATAATGATTCATCTGCTTTTATTATTTTTATTAATATTGGTAATTCCTCCCCTAAACACTCTGATAAATTTTCATCATAACCTTCGATAGTTGAACACCCATGTCTATGAGTAGATAAGTTCCACTTTTCATATCCCCAAATTTTTTCACTATAATAAGGTTTTAATTTCAATATTTTATCCATATATATTCCCCCTATAATTTATTTTCAATATATAAAGAGAGTGTATATTTAATAACACTCTCTTTTTTAAATTTTTATTTTTTTATTACTTCATATAGATTTATAAATTCTTCAGCCATATCTAAAACTGTCATACCATTCATTAAGTGGTCTTGAGAATGAATTAATAAAACAGTTACTTCATTTGTTTCCCCATTTGCTTCTGATTGTATTAAACTAGTTTGATGTCTGTGAGCTTTGTTTATTTCTACTCTTGCATCAGTAATCATATTTCTAGCTTTTTCTATTTCTCCATTTTTTGCTAATGATATAGCTTCCATTGCCATACTACGAGCTTCTCCACTATTCATTATTATTTGAAATGATAATTCAAATATTTCTTCCCTTTTCATCTATATATCTCCTATCTACATCTAGCTATGAAATTACATAAGCTACCTATTATCCCTGCATCATTTAAAAACTTACATTTATCTATAGTTACATATTCATTTATATTTTTAGAACAACTTGATGAATACATACCTAACCTTTTTTTAACTTCATCAATTAATCCTTCTTGTTGTGATATTGCACCACCTATAAGAATTTTATCAGGATTGAGTATGTAAGCTAAATTGTATATACCTATAGATAAATTGTCATAAAATTCATTTATATTTTTTATACAAACTTCATTACCTAATTTAGCTTTTTCAAAAATTAATTTTCCATCTATTTCATCATCTAAATCCGTACTAGTTTTTTCTACTAATGCCCTTGTAGAAGCATAATTGCTATATATATTTTCAGATCCATTTATAAACATAAATCCAAACTCTCCAGCCATAAACTTACTTCCGTTATAGATTTCATTATTAATTATTATGCCTCCACCTATGCCTGTTCCAATAGTTACACAGACCATATTCTTACAGTCAGTTCCATTACCTAACTTATGCTCTGCTATTGTTGCACAGTTTGCATCATTATCTACTGCTACTGGTAATTTATATTTATCTTCAAAATATTTTTTTATATTAAGACCTATAAAACCTTCGATTATAGTTCCATCTACTATCTCACCAGTATTTGTATTTACAAATCCAGGTGAACTTATAGAGATTCCTACTACATTTTTATTAACTATATAATTATTTATAATCTTACTCATATTATTTAGTATTTCTTGGCTATATTTTATATTAGTATCAAATGAACTTTTTTCTAAAATCTTTCCATTCAAGTCAAGCAATCCATATTTAACCGCTGTTCCACCTATATCAAAACAAACTACAGTTTCCATGATTATTAGAATCCTCCATTTTCAGCTAATTCCTTAAACCATCTACCACTCTTTTTTATAGTTCGCTTTTGAGTGTCTAAATCTAATGCTATTAAACCATATCTATTTTTATATGCATTTGTCCATGACCAACAATCTATAAATGTCCATAAATGATATCCTTTACAATTAGCACCTTCTTCTATACCTTTGTGTAACCATTTTAAATGATCTTGTATAAACTCTATTCTATAATCATCTTCTATTACACCATTTTCATTTATATACGCTTCTTCACCTTCTACTCCCATACCATTTTCTGATATATAGAAAGGTACATTTCCGTAATTATCCCTTAAATTTATACATATATCATATATACCTTTTTCGTAAATCTCCCATCCTCTATATGGATTCATTTTACGACCTGGCATTTCATAATTATCAAAGAATAGATCTGGCATAAATACTCCATTGAAATCCGTTTCACTTTCCTTAGCCTTTATTCTTCTTGGTTGATAATAGTTTACTCCTAGGTAATCTACAACATTATTCTTTATTGTTTCTAAATCTCCATCTTCAACTTTAGGTAATACATCATGCTCTTTTAATAATTCAATTAATTCAGCTGGTATTTCCCCTTTTACTGCTGGGTCTAAAAAGCTTCTGTTAAAGAATAAATCTGCAATATGTGCAGCTTTTACATCTGCTTCATTTTCTGTACTTCTTGGGTATGATGGAGTTAAGTTAAGAACTATACCTATTTGCCCATTAAGATTTAAACTTTTATACGCTTCTATTGCCTTAGCATTTGCAAGTATAGTATGATATGCTACTTGTACTGCTCTTTTACCATCTATTACAGTTGGATAATGGAAGTTATATAAATATCCACCTTCTACTGGGACTATTGGTTCATTAAAAGTTATCCAGTACTTAACTCTATCTCCAAATAGCTTAAAGCAAGTTTTAGTATATTCTACATACGCATCTACAACGTCTCTATTTTCCCATCCACCAATTTCTTGCATACACATAGGCATATCAAAGTGGAATAAGTTTATTATTGGTTCTATATCATTTGCTATTAACTCATTTATTACATTATTATAAAATTCAACAGCTTTTGGATTAACCTCTCCTGTTCCATTAGGTATTAGTCTTGACCATTGTATCGATGGTCTAAAAGAATTGTGTCCAGTTTCCTTTAATAACTTTATATCTTCCTTATAGTTTGAATAAAATGTAGATGTATCTTGTGGTCCAACTCCATCATGGAATCTTTCTGGAGCTATTTCATACCAATAATCCCATATACTCTTTGATCTTCCATCTACATCTGCTGATCCTTCACTTTGTGGGCCTGAAGTTGCAGTTCCCCACCAAAAATTATCCGGAAATTTATAGTTTAAACTCATTTTATACTCTCCCTTTTTGTGTTTATATTTTTATAATCTTATAATGCTTCTATTTCTTGCTCATCTATAAGTGTCTTCTTATCAAAAGCTTTTAAGAATGGGTACCATACTACAAGCACTGTCCCCATCTGTACTAGTTGTAATATTCCACCTCTTAATGAGTTTGTAGCTAACATACCACTTAAAAATACTGGTGTTGTCCATGGAACTGCTACCCCTGTTGTTAAAGGAACTAACCCTGATGCCATTGCTAGATATGCTACTAAAGTAGCTAATACTGGGCCTAATATCCAAGGTATAACTATCATTGGATTTAAAACTATCGGTAATCCGAATATTACTGGCTCATTAACATTGAATATTCCTGCTGGAGCTGCTAACTTACCAACTTCTTTTAATTGTTTACTTTTCGCAAAAGCTAATATTGATAATATTACTATTAATGTCATACCTGTTCCGCCTAATCCAACTGTAAATGTTTCCATAAATTGCTTAGTTACTACATTAGGTAATTCTGATCCTGCTTGGAATGCAGTAAAGTTCTCTAAAGATAATGTGTTCCATATAGGATCCATTACTGAGTTTACTATTATTTGTCCATGTAAACCAAAGAACCATAATAGTTGTATTGCAAATATTGCTATTAATGTTGCTATCAATCCTTTTCCTAGATTAGTTAAAGGCGATTGAATTATTTCATATACAAAATCATGTACATTTCCCCATGGAGTAAATGTAAATACTATTCTTACTATTAAAAATATACTTAGTGTAATAACTGCTGGTATAAGTGCAGCAAATGATTTAGATACTGCTGGTGGTACTGATGGTGGCATTTTTATGGTCCAATTTTTCTTAACTATAACTGAATAAAGATATGCTGCCAAGAATGATCCAAAAATTCCTACGAACATTCCTTTAGCTCCTAAACGATCTATATTGAATACTCCATTTAACATCTGACCTGTATCACCTATTGGTGCATCGTATGGAGTTAGTAAAAAGAATGCTGTTAAAGCTATTGCTGCTCCATAAATTGCTTCAACATCTCTTTCTTTACTTAAGTAATATCCTATACCTAAACAAACAAATACTGTTGCAACAGACATTGTAGCTGTTGATGCAGGACCTAACATATCTTTTAATACCACTACTGATTCTGATCCTATAATTTTTTCTAAATATGGAAAGTTAGCTATGACTAACATTATAGATCCAAATATAGTTAATGGAAATGCTAACATGAAAGCATCACGTAATACTTTAAGTATTCTATTATTATTTAATTTTTCCCCTACTACCATGATGCTTGATTCAAGTTTCTGATATAAGTTCATACTATCTCCTCCTAAAATAACCCCTATAGGATTTTTACTTTAGAGTATAAATCCTGTTATTGATAGTTAATATTTTGACATACCAACATAAATTATTTATTATTTATTAAATCCATAGCTTGCTTAAGTACTGCTTTACCATCGCAACGGCCATAACTTACTGGCGCTATAACATCTACTGGTACATTTAATTCTTTCCCTTTTGATTCATATTTTGACTTTAAAAACCTCATTTGCGGCCCAAATAATAATACATCTGCTTTTTCTATTTCACTATCTACTTCACTTTGACCAACTGCCCATATTTCAGCTTCTATATTTTCTAATATTGCAGCCTCTTTCATTTTGTTTACTAATAAACTAGTTGACATCCCCGATGAACATGCTAATAATATTTTCATTTTACACCCCTCCAAAATTATATGTATATATTTTTAAAATTGGTGTACACCAATTTAATTTATATTTACATTATAGCATATATTTTTTCCATTGCAAGCATTTTCCTTTTATTTATATTAAAAATATTAAAAAAATAAATGGTTGATTCTATACAGAAAAACCATTTTGGAAATATATTTATTAAGTTATTCAAATTTAAAAATTTGCTAATTTTAATAATTTTGTATTTTTATAGTTATGAACAACTTTAGATATTTCAAAAATAGTACCATTACTTAAAAATACTGTATTTTCAATTACTAATGCAGGGTCATTATTTTCTAATCCTAATAATACATGTTCATTTTCTTTTAATTTGTCTGCATATATAATCTTATCAGCAAAACCTATACTTAACTTTAAATCATCTATTATATAACTATATATAGATTTTTTAGCTATTTCTTCACTTAAATAAGGTATTATATCTTTGTTAAAATAGGAATATTCAATTGCAAACTTTTCATTATTCACACATCTAAGTCTTTTTATAAAATATATACTTGTTCCAACTTTACACTCCATTTTTCTTGATAACTCTTTATCCGCAGCTATAACCTTAATATCAATAATTTCAGAATCAATTTTGCTATTTGGAAAATCCCTGGTTAATCCTTTTAAATTTTCTAAGCTTACATAATCTTTTTGTGCTGCTTCTCTTATAAAAATACCACTTCCTTGAACTTGATATACATATCCTTTATTAACTAAAATTCCTATTGATTTGCGTATAGTTGTCCTACTTACCTTGTATTTAGCTATTAACTCCTCCTCTGTTGGTAATTTTTTAGATTCGCTATACTTTCCATTCATTATTTCTACATATATTTCATCTGCTATTTTTTTATATACTGACATCATTTAACTCCTCCTATTTCTTTAATTTGTATTATATCAAATAAAATTTGTATACACAAATTTTATTTATTCTATTTCTATAATATTTTAAAAGAGGTTAATATCATAAAAGCTAACCTTATCTAACTTCAATAATCGCTCGTTTATTGTCATCGCTGAAACTCTTATGTGTAGTTAATCTTTATAAAAAAATTTTAGATAAATCTATTTACTAGTTTAGTATAAAACAAAGGTGGCTAATCTTATTCTAGATAGCCACCTTTATTATTAAATTATTTATTTTTATTACGCTAAATTAAAGTCTCTCTCAGCTAAAATATAATAATCTTCTTTATAATCAATATCTCCATACTTTTGCATAGCTGCAATTACATCTTTTTGTCTAACCACAGCTTTATCATAATATTTCGTTGGATTATATCTCTTCGGAGATTGAGGTAGTCCTGCTAACATAGTTGCTTGTTGTAAATTTAAATCATCTGATTCTTCTCCAAAGTAGCCTTCACTAGCTTCTTTTATACCTGTATATCCATTACCATAGTTTATTATATTAGCATATATTTCAAATATTTCATTCTTAGAGTATTTTTTCTCAAGGTCATTAACTAAAAATACTTCAGATACTTTTCTTGAAAATTCTCTATCTCCATTTAGGTAAAGATTTTTAGCTAATTGTTGTGTTATTGTACTTCCACCTTGAACTATTTTTCCTGCTTGTATATTTTTTATAGTTGCTCTTGCTATCGATATAAAGTCTAATCCATTGTGTTCATAAAACCTATGATCTTCTACCGATATAATTGCATTTACAAAGTCTTTATCTATATTCTCAAACCTTACATAATTTTCATTATTCCTAATCTCTTCAATCTTTTTGTCTATACTCATATTGTTTATTGCTTGTTTATATTCAAAGTATCCATCTAATACTACTTTGCTTACTGGAATACTTATCATCATTACTATAGCTATAGAGATTATTAGATATTTATATTTATTTTTCATATCATCCCCCCTAATTGCTTTCATAATTATTTTCTTATGAAACTATTATATATTTAATTTATTAAGAAATACTATCTAATATCTTTCATTTTTATTACGTTTATTTATAAGTTATAAATTGTTAGTCTATTATATATATTCTTTATAAATATTTGTTATTACAATTTTGTAATATACTTT
>ERZ857745.5190-NODE-5190-length-10755-cov-15.116355_pt1 | contig 10755 bp, 13 predicted proteins | sample MGYA00519699_ERZ857745 | MGnify/ENA primary metagenome ERZ857745 (study PRJEB31778, sample SAMEA3449357) | human gut metagenome | biome: human gut; feature: human-associated habitat; material: faeces | place: United Kingdom | collected 2010/2012 ...
TTGATTATTTATTAAATACTATTAAAGGACTAAATGCAAGTTTTATTAATTCAAGTTAAAAAGTTGCATTTAACTTTTTAAACAACAAAAATATGATATATATCTTGAAAATATAAAAGAAAAATATTATAATAACGATAAGTTAACAAAGTTAGAGAAATATATGTTAATGCTAAAATTAAGAAAAAGAGAAGAACTTTTAGAAGTGTCTAAGGGAGATAAAGATATGAGTGAGGTATATAAAAAATTAGATAATTTATCAAAAGATAAGTATTATGCTTTATTATATGATGAAGAAGAAAAGAAAGCTTATGAGAATAAATGTATATTAGAAGATGCCATAGAAGATGCCAAAGAAAATGGCTATAGTTCAGGATTAAATCATGGTGTATCAAATATTGCTAAAAATTTGCTTAAGAAAAATATGTCTATAGAAGATATATCGGATGTAACTGGTTTAACAATTGATGAAATTAATAATTTAAGAGAAAATATCTAAAAATTAGATGTTTTCCTTTACTTTGTTTTTACTTAAATTTTTTTTAAAATAATGATTACAAATAATGCAAAATAATTTTTTATTAAATAACTTAATATTAGTTTTCAATTCTATATTCTTACTTAAATTTATAAATTTCCTAAATTTTTTTAGTTTCTTTAAAAAATCATGACAAATTAATTTTAGAAATTTATTATTTTTACATATGCCAATTACTTCTCCAGAACCAATACTTAAATATCCTTTAAAAATACCTTGTTTTTCTTTTATATAATTTTTCATGAATTTAATTCCCAAATCATTGTTTTTTGGTTCTAAAAATCCACAATTTATGATTAAATATATTTCTTTATTATTAAAATTGCCTTTATAATTTTCAATAAAATTAATCAATTTTGATGGAATAATATCTATATATGTTGGATAAACAAATATAATCTTATTTGCTTTATAAATATTTTTTTCAATATCTTCATATTTATCTTTATATATATAATTTATTTTTTTGTTTTTAATATTTAATAAATTAATAAAATATTCAGAATTACTCATTTTTAATTTAGGACTTGCATTAATAAATAATATCATTTATTTTACTCCTTACATCATTTTCATTATTACAATAAAAAATTTTATAATTGTTATAATTAAAATTAATTTTATTTCTTTTAAGTAATTCATTATGTAAAATTTTATCATTTTTACTTATATTACCATAAAATATAACGATTACATTAGGTCTATTATTATTTCTCATTTTATGATGTATTTCTTTTTCTCTTATAGTAAAAAAAGGATAAACATAGCCTATATTTCTTTCTAATATTTGCTTTACTTTACTACTAAATGAACCATAAATGTTTTTACTTATAATAATTATATCATTAGCAGTTAAAAAATATTTAGATGTATCTTTACATTTATCATTAAATATACATTTCATTGGTGATTTAATCCAGCAATTAAAACATCCTTTACAATAATTTATATTGTAATCTAAAATATTACAATTATTTAAATTTAAATTTTCAATATCACTAATAATTAATTTCATAATAAAATATATGAAAAATTTGACAAAAAATGCAATTTAATATATATTATTGACTCGTAAAAGCACATAAATCTATTGACAAAAAAGTGTAAAAAAGATATATTGAATATAACAGTTTCGATAGTAGGGGGATATATGAAAAATATGAAAAAAAGCAAAATAGATAATGATTTACAAAAATTAATTTTAGAAGTTAATTCACTTGAAAATAAAAGAAGCAAAAAAGAATATGATAGTGAAGGATTATCTTCTAAAATTAAGAAAGTAATCTCAGATATTGAATGTAATAGAAATCATTCTTGGGCAGTTGAAATGTTTAAGAGAAATAAAAATAATTTAGAAAAAATTGCATTAAAATATAGGGGTAATAAAATTACTTACAAAGATATGTTTGTGAAATCATATCAATATGCAAAAAGTTTGAAACAAATTGGATATAAAAAAGGTGACAAAATTCCTATTTGTATAACTAATATGCCGGAATTCATATATATGTTTATTGCAACTAGTTTTATTGGCGCAGAAGCAAATGTTGTTTCTGATTGGTTTGCAGAAGATTATTTAATTGATATTTTTAATAAGACAAAAAGTAAAACAATTTTTATAGATGATATTTCATATTCAGCTATAAAAAAATCAATTGAAAAGAGTAATATAGAAAATATAGTATGTTTCTCTATAACTGATTCATTAAAAAATGGAGTAAATCCTTATCAAAATATAGATAATTTATTTCATGAATTTAAAAATAACGTTTCAAAAGTAAAAGATGATTTTGATGGAAATGTTTTGGATTCTAATCAATTTTTGAATATAGGTTTAAATTATGATGGAAAAGTAGTAGAAGATGTTGATTTAGATGATATTTGTTCTATAACTTATACGAGTGGAACAACAAAACCAGGTTATCCAAAAGGTGTTAAACAATCTAATAGAAGTTATATTACATTATCTAGATTTAAAGAATCAGATGTTTCAGGAATGCCAACTATGAAAAACATGTCTGTTTTGGCACATATTCCAACAGACACTCATATGGAGTTATCCTGTGCAATTTCCGATACCCTTTATTGTGGATGTGAACTTGATTTGGAACCATTTTATTTAGATGAGTGGTTTCCATATTCATTAATAATTAATAAACCAAATTTTGTCCCTGCTAGTGCAGGTTTTTGGGGAAAGTTATGTAAGAAACTTAATTTTGATCCTATTTTTGAAAATATAAACATGCCTTATCTAATGATTCCAACGGTAACAGGAGAAGGAGTATCAATAGGTGAAGAAAAATTCTTTAATCAAACTTCAAGAAAACATAAATTTGGTGTTGAGAAATTGCCATTTCCATTATCACCAGTAACTTTTTCAATAGGCGGTGGTACAACAGAAAGCAGTGGAATATTTGTAACACTGTATAAATCATTACAAGAAAAGAAGTTAAATAATTTAATAAAAAAAGAAAAATTAGGATTAACTCCACATAAATTTGCTAGTGTTGCTGTATTAGATGAAAATGGAGAACATTGTAAAGTCAATGAACCTGGTTTATTAGTTGCAAATAGTCCTTGTGAAATGATTGGTTATACAGATGAAGAATTAAATAAAAATACACATGTTGTTGATGCAAATGGTAAAAAATGGTTAAGTCTTGGTACATATTCATATTTAGATACAACAGGAAGAATTAAGATGAAGGGTAGAATGGGAAGCTATGAAGTGTTAAAAGATGGAAGTAAAATACCACATTATAGTATTGAAGATATTGTTTTAGCAGATACAAAAAATGTAATGTCATGTTCTGTTATTAAAAGTGAAGATGGTCATCTTGTTTGTCATATTGAATTACAACCTTTTAAGCAGAAATCAACAAAAGAATGCTTTAAAGGTATTATTGGAAGAATTAATTCTAATGTTCCTGATGAAATAAAAGATAAGTTATTTATTAGAATAAGAGATAATATAGAATCATTTCCATTGGATCCTAGTGGTAAAAGAAGTATAAGTACATTAAAAAGAATAGGTTTAGATGAAAAAACAGTACCATATAAGGATTTTGAAAAAAACATTTTTAATAATAACGATAATAAAAAAATGACATTAAATAAAGAGTAGAAATTTATAATTCTACTCTTTATTTGTTTTAATAATTATGATATAATGAAAAAGTAAAATAGAGGTGTAATAATGGGAAATTGGTTATATTTTATATTATGTGGTTTAATTTTTTCAATTTGTTTAAATGTCATATTTTTTGTGAAAAAACATATTAAAACAGGAGAAACAAAGATTTTCTCGATTCTACTTATCGTAAATTTATTAAGCTTATTTAGTGAATTAATTTGTACTTATATTGGATATAATTATCCGGAAAATTCAATAGTTCCGCACGCCGCTACCAAAATATTTCTTTTATTTTTAATGACTTTTTTACTTTATATGACATTATACATTTATATTATATGTTACGTAGCAAATGAAAAAAAAGATATTAAACATTACGACTTTTTAAAAAAATTATCATATATTGTTTGGATAATATGTTGCTTTGGATGCTTGATTTTACCAATTGTAACAAAAAAAGGATATGCAACTGGTTTAGCAGTAAGTTGGACATATACTTGCTCTACATTGGTTTTAATTTCTTGGGGAATTCCTTTTGCTAAAAATCGAAAATCATTAAGTAAAAAGAAGATTATACCACTTTTGTTATTTGTTATATTTATGGTTTTAATTGCAATTGTACAAAGATATAATCCTCAAATTACGCTTACAACTGTTATGGAATTTTTAGTATTATTTGTTATGTATCATACGATAGAAAATCCAGATATAAAATTAATAAATGAACTTAATTTTGCAAAGGATCAAGCAGAAAAGGCAAATAGAGCAAAAACAGATTTCTTAAGCAGCATGTCTCATGAAATAAGGACACCACTTAATGCAATAGTTGGTTTTAGTAATTCATTAAATGATAATAAAGATATACCAGAAAGTGCTAAAGCAGATGTTAAAGATATACTTGTTGCGTCTGATAACTTACTTGAAATAGTTAATGGTGTACTTGATATTTCTAAGATAGAAGCAAATAAAATAGAGATAATTAAAAAAGAATACGATACTAAAAAAATGTTTGATGAGTTATCTAAACTTACAAAGGTAAGAATAGGCGAAAAACCAATTGAATTTATAACTAAGTTTGATGAATCACTTCCAAGAGTATTATATGGTGATCAAACAAGAGTTAAACAAGTAATACTTAATATTCTTACAAATGCTGCTAAATATACAGATAAAGGTAGAATAATATTTAGTGTTCAATCTGTAATTAAAGATAATATATGTAGAATGATAGTATCAGTTGAAGATACTGGACGCGGAATAAAGAAAGAAAGTATTGATAAATTATTTACTAAATTTGAAAGACTTGATGAAGATAGAAATACAACAATAGAAGGTACTGGTCTTGGACTTGCTATTACTAAAAAATTAGTAGAACTTATGCATGGTAAGATTGTTGTACAAAGTAAATATGGTGAGGGAAGTAAATTTACTGTTTCAGTAGATCAAAAAATAGTAAAAAATCCAACTATTTCACTTGATGATAATAGTAACTCAAATTTAGAAGTGATTGATTTAAAAGGGAAAAAAGTATTAGTTGTTGATGATAATAAACTTAATTTAAAAGTTGCAACTAGACTACTTACTCCATATAATTTAGAAATAGTAACAAGTGAATCTGGTTTTGATGCCATAGAATTATTAAAAAATAATAAATATGATTTAATTCTTATGGATGATATGATGCCTAAAATGAGTGGTACTGAAACATTAAAAGAAATACAAAAAAACGAATTATATGCTGGACCAATAGTTGTACTTACTGCAAATGCATTAACTGGTATGAAAGAAAAGTATATTGAACTTGGTTTCACAGATTATTTAGCAAAACCAATTGAAAAATCAGAATTAAATAGAGTTTTGAAAACTTATTTAACAAAAAAATAAAAAGTATGTTATAATCATTATAGAAAGGATATAGGAATATGGATAGAAGTTTTTTAGAAGAAAATGGTGTTAATGTTGAAGCAGGATTAGAATTACTTGGTGACATGGATATGTATAATGAAACAATGAATGATTTTTTATCAGAAATAAATGAAAAAATGCCAAAAGTAATTGAATATAAAAACAGTGGTGATATGCCAAATTATGCTATTTTAGTTCATTCAATTAAAAGTGATTCTAAATATTTAGGATTTACTCATCTTGCTGAACTTGCATATAATCATGAAATGAAAAGTAAAGAAAACGATGTAGAATATGTTAATGCTAATTTTGAAGAATTAGAAAATGAAGTTAATAAAATTATAGGTATAATAAAAGAATATTTAGGAGTATAGGAGGATATTTATGGGTGATAATTTAGTTTTAATGCCAGATGTTAAGGATAAAACAATATTAGTTGTTGATGATTCTAATATTACTAGAAGTTTAATAGAGAGAGTTTATAAGGATCAATATAAAATTCTTATGGCATCAAATGGGCGAGAAGCTATTGATATAGTTGATACTATGCCAGAGGGTGTATTAGTTGCAATATTACTTGACCTAAATATGCCTGATCTTGATGGTTTTGCAGTATTGGATCATTTTAAAGAAAAGGATTTATTTAATAAAATACCTGTTTCAATAATTACAGGTGATAGTTCAAAAGAAACAATAAACAAATGTTTAACATACAATATAGTAGATATTTTAATTAAACCATTTAGTGGATTTGACATTGAAAGAGTAGTTGCTAAAATGGTGAAGTAGGAGGAGTTTATGAAAAAGACAACAGTAACTGGATTAGAAGAAAAATGGGAAGTATTTTTAGTATATATAATTAATTTATTAGGATTTATATTTGCATTTATGAAATATGATTATTTATCAGAAGATATTAAATTTCATTATAAACAATCAGGAACAATATGGCTTGTAAATATTATAATTAATATAGTAGCTAGTATATTAGGAGGCATTATAGGTACAGGAATATTAACGTATGTATCATCTTGCATCTCAATTATATTATTTGTATTTATAATAATAACTATTGTAAAAGCATTTGAAGGTACTAGATACGAAATTCCAGTTATAAGTGATTTAGCTAAATCAATTTGGAAATAATTATATAAGAAAACTTTATTAAAAGAGTTTTCTTTTTTAGTTTTAAAATACTTTTTAATATGATATAATTATAATGGTGATAGAATGAAAGTAGTTATATCAGCAGGTGGTACTGGTGGTCATATTTATCCAGCACTTGCAATAATAGATAAAATAAAAGAAAAAGAACCTAATAGTGAGTTTTTATATATAGGAACAACAAATAGAATGGAAAAAGATATTATTCCTGAAAAAAATATTCCATATATTGGAATAAATGTCTCTGGAATAAGTAGAAAATTAACTTTAAAAAATATAAAATCAGTTACAAATTTTTTAATTGGAATTAATAAGTGTAAAAAAGAAATTAAAAAGTTTAATCCAGATATAGTTATTGGAGCTGGAGGTTATGTAACTGCTCCTGTTATTATTGCAGCTAAAAAATCTGGATATAAAACTTTAGTGCATGAACAAAATAGTATATTAGGATTATCAAATAAGATACTTTTAAAATATACGGATACATTATGTACTTCTTTTGAAACCATGAAGGTAAGTAATGTTAAGTGTGTTTATACAGGTAATCCTGCAAGTGAAAGTATTATTACAAAGAAACCATATGATAAAAAAGAATTTGGTTTAAGTAAAAGTAAAAAACTTGTATTAATTGTTATGGGATCACTTGGCTCTTCAACTGTTAATGAAGTATTAAAAGATTCTTTAACAAAATTTGATTCAAAATATGAAGTTGTAATAGTTACTGGTAAAAATTATTATGAAGAATTTCAAAATAAAGAAAAAGGTAAAAATGTATTTATTTTTCCATATATAGATGATTTATCAAGACTTATGAAGGTAACTGATGTTTTAGTTACAAGAGCAGGAGCTACAACTCTTAGTGAAATAATGGTTACAAAAACACCATCTATTTTAGTGCCAAGTCCTTATGTTACAGAAAATCATCAATATAAAAATGCTATGTATTTAGTAAATAAAAATGCAGGTGTATTATTAGAAGAAAAAAATTTAACACCCAAAACATTAGTAGATGAAGTTAATAATTTGATTAATAATCCTAATAAGTGTTTAGAAATAAAAGATAACTTAGAAAATATTGGTAAGAAGAATAGTGCAACTTTAATCTATAATGAAATAAAGGAGCTTTTAAATGACAAGAAGTAATATTATTGATTTAAAAAATATGGATTTAGGTAAAACTATAGAAAATGATAGTTTAAATAAATATACAACATATAAAGTTGGTGGTAAAGCAAAGCTTATTATCTATCCAGATAATCTTCAAAAATTAATTGAATTATTAAAATATATAAAAGAGAATGATATTAAATATTTTATAATTGGTAATGGTTCAAATTTATTGTTTTCATCAAAAGAATTTGATGGAGTTATAATAAAATTAAGCAATTTATGTGATGTAAAAATATTTGATGATGAAGTGTATGTAGAAGCTGGATATCCTATAATTAAGTTATGTATGTTATGTGCTGATAACAATTTAGGAAATTTAGAGTTTGCATCAGGTATACCAGCGACTGTTGGTGGTGCGATTTGTTCTAATGCTGGAGCATATAAAATGGAAATGAGTGATATTTTAGTAGATGCTACTGTAATAGATGAAAATTTAAACATAAGAACTCTTTCAAATAGTGAAATTAATTTTTCATATAGAGATAGTTTATTTAAAAAAAATAAAGATTTTATAATAATTAGTGCTAGATTAAAATTAGTTCATAAAGATAAAAATGAAATTATGGAAACTATTAATAGAAGAAAAGAAAAAAGAATGGAAACTCAGCCTTTAGAATTCCCATCTGCTGGAAGTGTGTTTAGAAACCCTGAATTTGCACCTTCTGGTAAATTAATTGAAGATATAGGTCTTAAAGGATATACTATAGGAGGAGCAAAAGTATCTGAAAAACATGCAAATTTTATAATAAATTATAATAATGCTACAAGTGAAGATATAAAATCTTTAATGGAATATATACAAAAGAAAGTAAAAGAAGAATATAATATTGATTTAATTAGAGAACAAGAATTAATAAATTGGGAGTGATAAAAAGTGGCAAAAAAGAAAAAACGAAAGAAAAAAATAAAATTTTTTAGAGTTTTTCTAGTACTTTTAATATTTTTATTGCTTATTTCTTTAATATTTCTTTTAGGAAAAATAAAAGTAAAAGGTTATTATATTAGTGGTAATACATACTATAAAGATGAAGAAATATTAAGTATGACTGGTCTTGATAAATATCCATCATATTTATTAACTACAAACTATAGTATTAATTCTAAAATAAAAAATAATGATTTGATAAAAAATATAAAAATTAAAAAAACAATATATGGAAAGTTTAAGATAATAATAGAAGAAAATAAAATTTTGTTTTATGATAACATCAAGAAAAAATCAATAACAGAATCAGGTAAAGGAATAGATTATTATTATAAATTATCACCAGTTTTAGTAAGTGATATACAAGATAAAAAATTATATGATAAGTTAGTTAATAAATTTAAAAAAGTTAATGATAATACTTATCAAAGTATTTCAGAAATAAAATATGATCCAAATGATATAGATAAAGAAAGATTTTTATTATCTATGAATGATGGTAATTATGTGTATGTTACTATGAGTAAGTTTGATAATATAAATGACTATCTTGAAATATCAAAAACATTAGGTACTAAAAACGGAATTTTATATTTAGATTATGGTAATTATTTTGTTCCAAAAGAATAATGGAGGAATGAAAATATATAAGATAATGAATGAAAAAGGTGGACTATATGTTAAAAATTTCATAATATATGAAATAAATATGGATTATTATAATAAAATTTGGTATAGTAAAAATAAAGAAGAAATCAAGAAGAATCAATATATGATAATGCTTGATTTAGATAAAAAGGAACTAAAAAATATGCCAAAAGATAAGATAGTAGATAAATATATAACAAATGTAACGATAGTAAATGATGATCCAGAATTTCAAAAGTATATGAGTGAAGAAGAAGACAAAAGGAAAATACAAAATAGTTTACTTTCAGAGGCTAAAGAAGAAGGTATATCACAAGGTTACACATCAGGTATTAATGATGGTATTTCTAAAGGAAAAAATAAAAAATCTATAGAAATTGACAAAAACATGTTAAAGAAGAATATGTCTATAGAAGATATATCAGATATTACAGGTTTATCAATTGAAGAAATTAATAAATTAACAAAATAAAATGTATTGTAAAGAGTGCTGTAAAGCATTCTTTTTTTATTTACATATATATTTATTTTTGTTAGGCTTAAGATAATGATAGGAGGAATAAAAATGGAAAGAAAAAATAATAAAGGATTAATTATTCTAGTAGTTATTTTAATTATTATGGTATTATCTCTTGGAGGATATATAATTTATGATAAATTCATAGATAATAATAAAAATAATGTAGTAGATAAAACAGATGATAATGAAGATGATAATAAGGTAGTTCAAGATACAAAAGAAGAAAGTATTTTAGGTGATTATGTTGGAACAAAATTAATAAATATTGATGGAACAAATATAACAACAGAAGTTAGTATGAGATTAATTGATGAAAATAATGCTATGCTAAAGGTATCTATTCCAGAGGTAGATGTAAGTACATATCTTGGAACATATACTAAAACGGAAGATGGAACACTTAACTTCTCATTTAACAAAATAATTTGGAATTCAGGTGAAGTGACTGCTTTAACACCAGTAAAAAATATTTCTTTAAAAGAAAATAATAAAGAATATACTTATGAACTAAAAAATAGTTTAACAAGTAGTTCAGATATAGTATTGTTATCAAAAACAACATCTTCAGAAGTAAAAAAAGATTTAGATAATGCATATCAAACTTTAAATAATAATTAGAATATATGAAGCATAAATGCTTCTTTTTTCTTTCTTTATATGTTAAAATTAATAATGTAGGTGAAGAAAATGGATAATATATATTTAATATATGGTGATGAAGAATTTTTAATAGATAAAGAAATAAAAAATAT
>ERZ857745.5198-NODE-5198-length-10735-cov-23.886891_pt1 | contig 10735 bp, 14 predicted proteins | sample MGYA00519699_ERZ857745 | MGnify/ENA primary metagenome ERZ857745 (study PRJEB31778, sample SAMEA3449357) | human gut metagenome | biome: human gut; feature: human-associated habitat; material: faeces | place: United Kingdom | collected 2010/2012 ...
TCTGATAGCTCTTTACTTTTACAATAATTCAAATTATGTTGCCATTTTGTTGCCAAAAAGCATATACAATCGGCAAAAGCCCAGTAGAATAAGGCTTTTTCACGAGTGTGAAATTATTCCCACTCGCTCCCTAAAACCGTGACCTAAACGATTTTGTGTTGGTGATTTAGTGCGAGTTGTTTTAGTTATCTGAAATATCCATAAAATATGGACTCTCCAAATTTCTGTTGTCATTTTGTTGTCGCTATTTTTGCTTTCGGATGCAAACTGGATGTAAGAATAACAAATACGATACCCATAAAATCAAACTTAACACAGCAATAATAGAATCAAAAGCAGTTCCCATTATATTGGTGCATTTTACAATTTCAATAATTATCTTCAAGAGGACTGTTGCAATAAAAACAAATGGAAAAACCCACTTATATAAAAAATCGATATAGTTTAAAACAAAAGGATAGTTTTTTAAATAGGCACTTCCTTCTCTCTTAATTTGAAGACCTTGTTTTTGCAAGTCGCTTTCGATATTATGAATATATGTATATTGTCGTTCTATCGAGATATTTGTTTGAATATATCTAATGCTAAAATATAAAAAGAAAGACCAACTCAAAGCCAAGAAAACAGTGGACGGAAACAAAGTATCTATATCAAATTTATTATATAGCAAGCTTTGTATAGAAGCAACAGTAATATCGCTTGAAATAATAAACAGATATAGCACACACATATTCAAACAAAGAAATATAAAAAGCCGATTCCTGTTTGAAATGGAATTCTTTTGAATTTCACAAGTATCGTTATAATGGTTAATAAGATACTCTGATGATTTATCACACATTTGACAAAGCCCTTGAAATTGCGTCTTCAGAAAAAGCATATGCCCAAGAAACGCCTTTTCCTAATAATTCATATGGTGAATCATATGTCCGATCTATTTTTACTGCAATAACTTTATTTCCGTGTTCAAAGCTTTTAGCTATCTCATAGTTCTGCCAATTTTTATACCCAATCAGATTTCTGTCTGGATGCGCTTCATTAGAATGAGCCCCTACAATAACCAATGTGTAGTCAGCTTCATTAATTTTTTGACTTAATTTCTGCTTAACTATACTGATATTATCAGATTTTATTTCCTTCGAAGTATAATCTGAAAAATGAAATTTGAATGATTTATTGGCATCCCACCCTTTTAGTAGATAGTAATAATGCCTATCGTGGTCATAATCAAAAGAAACAAATACTTTTTTGCCAGTTGATGAATACAAATACATAACAATACTCCTCACTTTATTATTATTTTATAAATCCCTTATAGCTTCCAAATCCAAGCATATAAGCGGCCATGGCTATGGCCAAGTCCTCGGAATCAATGTTTTGCTTTGATGCCAGTTCTTTCAGCTCGTCAATAACGGTATCGTGCGGCACAAGTGTTTCATCAAGCTCTTTGACCGCCTTCTCGATAACCGAAGGAAGAACCATACACATTTGATAAAATGCATCATCCTGCCCGGTTACAAGGGCATAGAACTGGTCAAGGCTAACTCTGCGAATCAGTTTATGCCCCACCTTGCGCTTATCAACCGTTGTTTCCCATTTGATATTCTGTGATCGTTGGGCGATAGCTTCTACCAAGAAGCAGGCACAATCATCGTCATTGAGCAGTTGGTTCTGCATCTTAATAAATGTTTTTCCTGCCGATGCAGAGTTCATTGTGTTATGCTTGTTTTTCATTTCCACATAAACTGTGTGAACATTTCCTGCATCCGGAATAGGAATGCCATCAGCATTTTCATAGATTACATCCCAACCACCTTCTTCTCCATTTGGTGGAACATGGCAGTTCTTTATGTACTGAAAAATGCGTTGATGAAAATACCCTATGTCATTGTTGTTGGACTTGTCTCTTTGTCTAAAAATTTCATTGCTTACAATTTCGTCCCAACTTGATTGATAAACGGTCTTATCAAAAATTAACTTAATCGGGTCAATAATGTTTTTGTTGAACCTTTTCAAATCAAAAGATTCAAGTTTCTCTCCGTATTTTCCAATAGTTGCTTTTACGTGGTCTGTGAAGTCCTCTTCACTTATAAAAGTTAAATTCCACATCATAAATTCTCCAATGCTTCTCTTATTTTTACTGCAATTTCATACGCTAAATTAACTGGCACAGCATTTCCAACTTGTTTATATTGAGAGCCTACGCTGCCACAGAATTGCCAATCATCGGGAAAACTCTGACATCTTGCATTTTCTCGGATTGTAAAAGGACGGGGCTCCAATGGGTGACAGCGGTCAGTTTGCTTTTGACTTGGAGAAGTCAGCACTGTAAGAGAAGGCTCATCAAGGCTAAGCCTTCTTAATATACCTGTTCTGCCGCCCTCCATATACCAACAACTCTTCATATATTCTTTTGCAATGTCTTCAGGTATATCTTTCCAATATCCTCCCGGAGGAACAAGCTCAAAAATCTTTCTCTTATAATCAGAGTATGGTGTTCCATCGCTTTTGGGACAATCAAGAAGAATATCACGTAAAACAGGTTTATACTTATGTGGAACCGGGAACTCAAAAGAAATTTGATTCAACAAGTCGTTACGAATACCAATGGTAATCAAACGTTCTCTCTTTTGGGCAACCCCATAGTTCCAAGCGTTCAATACTTTTTTCTGAATGGTGTATCCGGTATTCTCAAAAATATCTGTAATTGTTTTGTATGTGCGACCTTTATCGTGTGTAAGAAGTCCTTTTACGTTTTCAAACAAAAACATTTTCGGTTGCAACTGTTCCAAGAACTTTGCATAATGATAAAATAATGTTCCACGAGCATCTTCAAGCCCCAATCTTTTTCCGGCGTATGAAAATGATTGGCAAGGTGCGCCACCAGACAGTAAATCGAGTTCTCCTTTTTGCAGTCCGAAATATTCTTGCAAATCAAGGCAAGAAATATTTGCGATATCATCATTAATAACACGCCATTCGGGACGATTACACTTTAATGTATCAGCAGCGTCTTTATCAAATTCAATTAAACCCAATGTATTGAACCCTGCTTTTTCTATACCAAGAGCGAGACCTCCAGCTCCAGCAAATAGTTCAATAGTTGAAAAAATTTTTTGTTTAACGGATTTAGAGTCATCTGTAAATTCCATTATATCACCAATATTGCATTGCAAGGCAATACAAATTTTTTCTATACTTTCAAAAGAGACGGTTTCATTTTTACCCATTCGAGCCATTACATTAAAGCTCACTCCTGCCGATTCTTTTAACTCGGTTTTATTCATATTGCGATCAATAAGCAGTTTCCAAAGATTATTATAACAAACAGCCACAATTAGCCTCCATTTCACTAGATAAAACACAACAATGGTTTGTTATATTATAGCATATAATCGGTAGAAAAACAAGTGTTACTCACGATATCGTTAGATAATCTCATCTGATATAAAACGGCAGGGAGTAATCCCTGCCGTCGTTATGTTTATACCTTGTAAATTATATCTGCATTTACAATTTCCATTGCACGATTATGAATATTATTCATTTTTTGCACCCACAACATCATATCGGTTGATTTGAGTTCTTCGGTTACATTTTCTTTTTTTGCAAGCTCTTTTACCAGCCGGAGAAAAAGTTGTTGCGCCTGCTGTTCAATATCTACAAGATATGAATTGAGCTTACCGCTTGTCAGCAAATTGTAGTAAAGCACCTTATGATTCTGCTTCAAATATCGTTTGTGTCGCATTCCCCATACGCCGATATTTGCTTCCTTTTCTTCTTCGGGCAGTTCCAGATCGGGGAGAAGATAATCCTCGATTTGCGTGTAAGTACCGCCTGTTTGTTCAAAAATTGTGTTTGCCATTTTGTTGCCAAAAAGCATATACAATCGGCAAAAGTCCAGTAAAATAAGGCTTTTTCACGGGTGTGAATTTACTCCCACTCGCAACCGCAAAACTGACATTAAACAATTTTGTTTTAGCGTGGTGGCACAAATTGATTTGCTTTGTCTTAGATTATCCTATCTGCATAGGTAGTCCTAACTTTTGCTATCATTTTGCTATCACGGATTGCTATCACTTTTCAAGCATCCGTATCGTTTCTTTAGTTCTTCAATAATACTTTCTGAATAGAATGTTGTTTTTGCTGATTTTTTGCTTTGCGGGTTTAGTTTTCTTGTGTGAGCAAATGTACTATCACTCTTTAAATCTGAGAGAATTTTATTAAACTCATTATTTTGTTTAAATCCAACAATTTCTGTTTTGCAACATTCGCACACATCTTTATATGTAAGCGGGTATACTTTCATTATTTCTTCATCTGAAAGGTTTACCTTTTGTGCGTTAGAATCATTTGTGAGTTGATACTTGCTAACTTTAGAAAAACTTGCATCTGCTTCATCTTTTGAGGTTATTGCAATTAACAAGTCACTATTCTTCATTCGTTTAACATTTTCCAAGTATATGTCAAAGCCAACAACAATCGTATCTTCAACACCTTGTTTTTCTAAATCTCCAATGATTCTAACCATTGAATTTATAAATTCTTTCGATTCCGGCGAAGAAACATAATTAGTGGCTTTTTTACTTAGAAAATCTTCCGGTTTAAAAGGCAACTTAAAACCTAACGGTAAAATAAACAAACCATCTTTAGCAAGAATATCTTTTGAAAAATACTTCTTCAGAAAATCAACATAATTTAGTGCCGCTTTAGCAGTAAGCATAAAAATGTAAGGCTCTAACTGTTCGTTATAATAATGGACAATGTTATTTCTATAGCCCTCTATAAGCAGTAAATTCTCCTTAATAGCACTAAATGCTTTCGGCTCAATGGCATTTATGTATTCCTCGACATAATCAATGGCTTTATCAACTGAAATTGTATGTCCATCTTTAGTGAAGATATTTTTGCTTTTTATGTACTTCTTTACAAAAACTTTTAGCACTAATTCCCAAGCGTTCATTAAAAGAAGGGTTGTCGTTTCGTAACGATAAGAGAAGTTCGGTTTGTTATGTATTTCAATAGCCGCAAAATATGCTGCTATTGAATTTTTTAGCAAATTATTTTGAATCATTTTTCTCTTTGCCACAATTACATCCCCCTTTTTAATACAGTTTAATCTTCTTCTATTGCACTTTCAATACTATCACGCAAATCGCTTAGTGAAATTCCGTCTTTTGTAAAATACATCCAACCATTTACGTGCAAATTTTCAGACCACCCGTGTCTTTCAATTAGCAGTTTGCACGCCAACTTAGTTACCGAATAACTCTCGCCCTCGTACTCAACCTGATTCTTATCATTTAGTACTTTTGCTGTAACCGCATCATCATATAGAAATGTGATTTCTTCTCCAACAGCAATATTTAACAGTTTGAACGAATTGTTAGAACGTTTTGTTTTTCTTTCTGCTATCTCTTGTTCTTGAGATTGTTCAAGTGTCGGTGCGTAGAGCTTCAGTTTGCTTGTATCACCACGCAAACTTGCAATATCTTTAAAAATGCCATACGCTGTTTCAGGAGAAATCTTAAAAAACTCTCGCTCTCTGATTCTACCATTATTTAATTGTTCTCTTGCGTGTAACGAATCATCAACTCTATCAATAATGCTATGTATCCTTTTTTCAACTTCGAGTGGATTTTCCACTTCATAAACAGCATAACAACGATATGATAACGGAATGTTTGTAGGTGAATTTAATTCCTGTAACCGTCTTTCAATATCATTGCGTTCTGTCATACCTATTTTAACCCATCCATCAAGACACGGATTTGTAAGTATGTAAACTAATCCTTTCGACATCTCTATTCCTCTTTTTCCGTTCTATTTTTTAAACACAAACAAATACTCGTGTGCTATAAGTAAAAAATTATATTTTACACTATTAGTTTTCCAATATCCCGTTGCCTTGCAGTTGTGTTGCTCTTTGATAATCAGTTCTTTGAGCTTAAACCCTGCTTCTTCAAAGATACGCATAACATCAAAAGACATTGGTATCATACAGCCTTTTTGGCGTGTATCCCCCATAAGAACGGCACAGAACTTGTCCTTTTTCAAAACACGGTAGCTTTCTGCCGCAACCTTTTTCATTTCCTCAAGAAAATCTTTTACCTTTAACAAAGACAAATCTTCAGGAATATCTTCGCTGTACTGAATAATATCAGCATAAGGCGGGTGAGTGCAGATTAAATCAATGCTGTTATCCGGCACGAAATCAAGATTTCTTGCATCGCCCTTACGTAAATATACTTTCCCATTTGCACCGTCGTGTTCAAATGTTGTTTTTTCCTTACAACGAGCAAGAGCAACATCATTTACATCTACGCCGATAATATCACGGTTTAACAGCTTTGCTTCGACAAGCGTAGTTCCGCCGCCCGCAAACTGATCAAGAACTAAATCGTTCTCTTTTGAATAGCGGAGCAGAATATTTCGAGGAATATATGGCGACCAATTACCACGCCACTTTGCATCGTGGGTAGCCCAATCGCCACGTTTTGGAAAAGACCAATGGGTAGTCATTTCTAACTCGAAATCTTCCGGCTCCCATTTTGTTATTTTCTTTGCCATTATTTAAAGACCTCGCTAATTACACCATCTTCCAAGTCTTTGATGTTGTAAATGTGCTGCATAACATCAAAAGTTTCTTCGAGGTTGTTTCTTGCGCTTGTCCAACCTTTTCCATCGGTAAACCAAACAAAAGTAAAACCGTCAATTTCCTCAGTTTCCCACGCAAGAGTTTTATAACTGCGTGCAGTTTCATTCAGTTTACTGCCGCCGCTTCCGTAAAAGTTGGTTTCAATACCATAAATCATATTCGGTGTCTTAACGACAAAATCAAAGCGTTTTTCCATCTTACCTTGATTGGAAATAGCAGATAAATCTATATTCCATTTATCTGTAATTTGGTGTATATACATTTCTTTGAAGTAATTAACACCTTTTACGAAACCTGCTTTTTGAATAAAACTCTCAACTAAATCTTCCATAAGGTGACCGCCACGATTTTTACGACCGTTGGAATCGAGACCTGTTTCAACACCCGTTGCATAGTCCACCAAATTGTTTACGATATGATTTTCTAACAAATCAAACAATCCAGTTTCACGCATAAAATATTTGTATCTCTCATAATGAGCGTGGCTATTCGGCGGATACTTCCCAAAATCAAATTGGAATAAATGACCGCCATTTTCATCCTGACAGTATATTTCGTTTGCTCGAACTGCTAAGAGCAGAGGGATACACTTTAATACTTCAGGATATTTTCTCATTAAATTTTCAAAATCAACTTCGATATTTTTAGAGCCAATGAGAGAATTTAAGATATTAAGTTCAACCTTAATGCCATCCACATTTCTGTGAACCTTTTCAAAATCTATGTAATAACCATAGTCTGCGATACTGTCACGAAAACCCGACAACCACGCATTAAAAGCTCTTGACATTACTTATTCCTCCTCGCTGTTAGGCGGCACGGGCAATCCTAACTTTGTAAGCGGTATGTATTCAAAATAGTAGTGGCAACGCATACTAATGATATAATCCAAAACGTCTTTATATTTAGGATCTTTAAACCAATCCGAAAGCAAATAGATGTACTCTACATCAATATTGAGCTGTGCCATCAGTTTCTGGTATTGCTTTCTTTTGAAATCACAAGTCTGCAATTTTTCGTCAACAGAGCCTGCCACTTGCTGATATTTGCATTCAATAATAAAAAGTGTGTTATTGATGATTACATAAATACTATCATCCGGCAGGAGCTTTTTGGAGATAATCTTTGTCCAATCAACTCCAACTTCCTTTAAATATCTATAAAATCCGTGCTTTTTGAATATGCGAGCCACTTTTTCGTTGTTATAAAACACCACTCCATCAGTTACCCGATACCCATCTTGACTGTTTAAGAAGGTTGCTAAATCTGTTTTTCCCTCAAAGACAAGTCCTGTTTTAGTGTTTCCGCCGCCTTTTCCGTTCTTTATCATAATTTCAAATTCTCCTTAAAAATTACTAATAAGCAATTCTTTAATTTTTCCTCTTGCTTCGCTATTACAGTTAATCATACGAGTTGCTTCAACACGTTTGATTTTATGTGCAGAGTAAATGTTATCAAAGAAATCATCATCTGTATTTGAATTCTTTGGATCGGAATTACTGATAACAACTTTCGCACCTTTTCTGTGCATATCATCAACAAAGTGTGCGAGTTCAATCTGTTCCTCATCGTTAAACAAGTTTTCGGTATATGCAGTAAAACTTGCTGTATCTGTAATAGGTCTGTATGGGGGATCAAAATACACAAAAGTATTTTCGTCAATAAAGTCAGCCGACTCTCTGTAATCACCGCATACAATATTAACTCTTTGTAACTTCTCCGATACTGCTCTGAGGTTGTTTTCATCGCAAATCATAGGATTTTTATATGCTCCCATAGGAACGTTAAACAACCCTTTTTTGTTCACTCGAAAAAGACCGTTGAAACAGGTTTTATTAAGAAAAATCATCAATGCCGCTTTTTCGATATTGATGTTCTCGTTTCCATTGACCTTTAAATCATTAAAACGTTCACGCTTTTCCATATAATATGCTTTGCGATTATCCGTATCTAACGGAATGAAATCGTTTTGCATAGCGTAAAGAATTTCAATCAGAGCATCTATGTCATCACGGATAATGTGATACGTATTGATGAGTTCAGCGTTAATATCGCTGATATATACTTCTTCTAAATCATACTTACTGAGAATATCAAACAAAACTGCACCACCGCCAACAAATGGCTCAGCATATTTTGTAATTCTTCCACTATCAAAGGGATAGTAACGTTCAATCTCTTTAATGAGCTGACCTTTGCCGCCTGCCCATTTCAAGAAAGGTTTAACCGCTTTTTCATCAGTTTTACTATATCGTGTACTTCTTGCATCTATCGGTTTTTCTGCCGAAGTAGGTATAATCCACATATTGCCCACCATAGTTGCCTCAGCAATTCTTTGTTCAGAACACAGAACCGCTACTCTTCTTTGAGAAATACCCCACTTATCAGCGGCTTCTCTTGCAGACATAAATTCCATAACAACCTCCTGAATACATTGAGTTCGTACTTGTATAATATTATATTCTAAAACTCGAACAATAGCAATACCATTTTCAAAAAAGATTGTAAACTTTTTTATTGCTCTAAATAAGTAATGGCGGCAGAGATTACTCCCTGCCGCCGCTACGTTTATACTGTGTAAATCATTTCTGCATTTACAATTTCCGTTGCACGATTACGGATATTGTTCATCTTCTGCACCCACGCCATTTGATCGGTTGCCTTTAAGCTTTCCGTTACATTTTCTTTTTCGGAAAGTTCTTTTACCAACCGAAGAAACAATGCTGTCGCCTGTTGTTCAACCTCATCAAGATAAGCGGTGAGTTTTCCTGAAGTCATCAGGTTGGCATACAGCACCCGGTGGTTTTCTCGCAAATATCGTTTGTGGCGCATACCCCATACACCAATATTTTCGTGTTCTTCTTCGGGCAGTTTCAAGTTAGGGAGAAAATAATCTCCGACCCGTGTGTAAGTACCGCCCGTTTGTTCAAAAATTGTCTTTGCCATTTTGTTTTCCTCCAAAAAATTTATTTATCTTGAGCGTGAATCGTCACGCTTGCGACCTTTAATATTCCTTGCTCGTTCAAGCAGATTATCAATTTGTTTATGCCCAAAAACCTTACGCAAAAGTTTGTAGTCTTTGACTTCTGAACGCAGATTATCATTCTCGCTTTTCAGTTTATCGTTAATTTTGCTAAGCCTTTCGTTCTCACGATACAGGTTTCCATTTGTAACATTCAGTCTGTTATAACTGTCAATCGCCTTGAAATATCGTGCAAATAAGGTGCTGATTAGGGACTTTAATCGAGCCACAAGCGGCTCAACAAACTTTGTCTTATAGCTTCTTGCCGACATCATTGCAGGCGGCTCTGGCAGTTGATATTCAGGCTCGTTCATTATGCTTTCATCAAGCTTTTGCAAGGCTTTTTCGCCGTTATCGAAATTTTCAATACGGTCAGCCATAACACGAAACTCGTCTTTTTTCTCGGCAAGTTTATCTTCAAGAGCGCTGATTTCTTTCTCTCGCTCCTGCTTTTTATAGTCGAGAACAGACAAGTGTTTTTCGTGAGTACCCTTGTGTTCCCACTCAATTCCGTGGCGTTCCATAACAAACGCAAGTGCGGATTTTTCTGTGCTTACCCATTTATTCCACTCAGTATCGCCACGGGTTCCGCCCTTAAAACCCTGTGCGGCAAGTGCTTGTTTGAGCGATACTCTTGTATCAAGTCCACGCTTGCTGCCGGTGGTAAACGGAACAAAATCTATATGCAAATGCGGCGTTGCTTCGTCCATATGAAGATGAGCCGAGAACACTTTTAGATTAGGATTTCTCTCTTGAAATCCACGGTAATATTCATCTAAAATCTGTCTTGCAAGCTGTCCGTTTTCGCTTTTGGCACTCATAGTTTCCTTATCGCCGAACTGTAAAATCAGTATTAAGATGTGTTCGGCTGCCGTCAACATTTTCCGCTTTGAACTTGCGGCTGTTGTGATTGACCGAGCCTTTACCGACCATTGCGCTTATCGTTCTTTGCATTTATATACCTCCAATCTCATAAATTTTACCGTCCTCGGTTCTGTTACTCTTGTCAAGAGTAACGCAAAAGCACTTTTGACAGGCAAGCCCATCAAAAATGC
>ERZ857745.5201-NODE-5201-length-10730-cov-1.900515_pt1 | contig 10730 bp, 7 predicted proteins | sample MGYA00519699_ERZ857745 | MGnify/ENA primary metagenome ERZ857745 (study PRJEB31778, sample SAMEA3449357) | human gut metagenome | biome: human gut; feature: human-associated habitat; material: faeces | place: United Kingdom | collected 2010/2012 ...
CTGACCGTTTGCCGGCTTTCCATGGGATAGCCGAAAGCGTCTTGCTCGCCATAGCCTACCACCGTGACGGTAGCGCCGCTGGTATACTGCGGGGTATCGAAGGTGTAATCCAGCTCCGCACCATCCATGGAGATGGTGGCGTTCTGCCCTTCGTATGTCAGCGTAACCTCCATGCGCAGCACATTTTTGCCGATTGCCTGCACGCGCAGCTTGCCGCCCGCATCGTAGCTCTGCCCAGCCTGTGGGGTGATAAGCGTGACGTGCGGGGTGGGAACGATGGAATGATAGGAAAATTCCTCCTCGGCCTGCACGCACACAGGCAGGGCAAGCAGCAGAGCAAACAGAATAATCAGCGTGCGTTTCAAGGGCGGGTACCTCGCTTTCGGCAGATAACGCCTTCATGTTATCCCAAATGCCGCGCAAAGTAAAGGCTTTGGGCAAAAATTTGCAATTGGCGCGTCAGCCCAGCAGCTTGCGCAGGTATTCGCGGGCGTTTTCCAGGGCGGGCAGCGTTTCCTCGCGCCCCTCAAACTCTACCGACAGGTAGCCGTCATAGCCCGCATTTTGCAGGATGTGCACGCAGGCGCGTACGGGTACCACGCCGTGGCCTATCACCGTGCCGCGCAGATAATTGCCGCCGCGCGTGCCAAACCAGCCGCCAACGGGCATATCCTCCTGGCCAGATTTGTACAGAAAATCCTTTACATGCGCGTGCACGGCATAAGGCGCGGCGACGCCCACGGCATGGCGAGGTTCTTCATCGGCGCACAGGAAGTTGCCCATGTCCACCAGCCAGCCGTAGTTGGGGTGATCGACAGCGCGCATCAGGTATTCCACGCGGTCGCTATCCTGCATGATGCGGCCATGGTTTTCGGTGCAGGTGCGGATGCCCAGCGACTGCGCGTAATCCGCCACCTGACGAATGCCGGGCACTACGCGGGCTACGCCCTCGCGCCAATCGCGCAGCTCGCCTAACCTCCAGAACGCATCGTGCCGCAGCACCTTGGCACCCAGCAGCGCGGCGATATCCGCGCAGCGGCACACACGGGCAGGCTCGTCCTCCGGCGCGCCGCCGCGGCCGTTTAGAAAGTCCGCCGCCACGGTATAGGCGGGAATATCCAAGTCCAATGCTTCGCAATGCGCGTGCAGATGCTTGGCCAGACTTTCCACATTGTCCTCGCCCGGAGCGAAGGCTAAATCCAGATCGATAAACTCAATGCCGTCATAGCCCATATCGCGGGCATGCTGGCAGGCTTCAAAGTAGGTCATGCCGCGCTTGAGCAGCGTTTGGAAGCTGTAACTGCTGACGCCGATTTTCATACGGATGCTCCTTTCAGATCAGGCGGCTGTATAAAAATACAGGAAAATTGCTGCAATCAACACCATGATCAGGCCGATTACCAGCAAAAAGAACTGCGGCTTGCTGCGCTTGGCAGCCTGCTCGGCCTTGTATTCATAAAAGTGCTTATACTTGCGGCGATGATGAAAGGGCACCAATACGGAGAGATTCTTAAAGCCGTAGCTTAGAATATCGAAAAAACCTGTGGTAGACACCCAGATCATCGCGCCCAGGCCGGCAACCAGCATGCCCGACACGAAGAAACCGTCGCACAGCGTGGCCAGGTTGGCGGCCAGGGGCTGGCTGAAGCTGAAGCCGCGAATCTGCGCGAACAGCACAGCCAGCAGCAGCGCGCAAGCCATTGAAATCAGATATCGGCGGAGAGGCTTTTTCTGTTCAGGGGCTTTTTTCTGATCCATAGATTTGTTCCCTCGGCTTAAAAATCCAGCCGCAGAAGGATATTCTGCGGCTGATGAAAATGATGATTACAGACCCATCTCGCGGCGATAGGCCATATATTCCGCGTCGTTGCAGTGGACAAAGTGACCGGGAGCAACTTCGCGCAGCGAGGGCTGATCCGTACCGTTGTAATCATGCGCGGACAGGGGATCATAGCGCATGCGGGTGCGCTTTTTCTCGCTGATGGGATCGGGCAGCGGGATGGCGGACAGCAGGCTCTTGGTGTAGGGGTGCAGGGGATGGGCAAACAGCTCGTCCGAGGAAGCCAGCTCTACCATTTTGCCAAAGTACATGACGCCGATACGATCGGAGAAGTACTTAACAACCGACAAATCGTGGGCGATGAACAGGATGGTCAAGCCAAGCTGCTCACGCAAATCATTAAGCAGGTTGATCACCTGCGCCTGGATGGATACGTCCAGGGCGCTGACGGGCTCGTCGGCGATCAGCAGGTCGGGATGCATGATGACCGAGCGCGCGATGCCGATGCGCTGCTTCTGGCCGCCGGAGAACTCATGCGGGTAGCGACCGGCATGTTCGCGGGTAAGACCCACCAACTCCAGAATTTCATAGACCTTCTGATCCAGGTATTCCTTATCGCGGATACCGTTGATGATCAGCCCCTCGGAGATGATTTCCTTCACCGTCATGCGGGGGTTGAGGGAAGCGACGGGATCCTGGAAGATCATCTGGATCTTGGTGATCAGCTTGGTTTTCTTGGCGATGCGCAGATCCTCGCGGTACTTCTTCTTCAGCGCTTCGGTCTCCTCGGGGGTCTTGGCCTTTTTCAGATTCTCGGCATATTCGGCGTTCAGCTGCGCGACCAGCGTTTCCACATACTGATGGTCGGAGTGCTTATGATCGTACTTGGCCAGGTGAATCTGATTTTTATTCTCGGCGATGACCGCCTGCAGCTCGACCTTGCGCTCAGGCGAGGCGGTTTTCATTTCAGCCTTGGCGGCCTTGATGGCCTCCACATAGGAGCGGGTGCCCGCGCAGATGCGCTGCCCCTCAAAATAGATGCTGCCCGAGGTGATATCGTAGATTTTGATGATGGAACGGCCGGTGGTGGTTTTGCCGCAGCCGGATTCGCCCACCAGACCAAAGACCTCGCCGCGCTTGATATCAAAGCTGACGTCGTCTACCGCCTTGGTCGGGCCGAAATACTGGCACAGGTGCTCAACGCGCAGCAGGGTATCCTGCTGATTGATGGCGCTGCTCATTTATTCCACCTCCGCTTTCTTCATACGCTCGATGCGGGCGCTGATGATCTTGGGCATTTCCACCTTGGACGCATCGGGATGCAGCAGCCAGGTGGCGGCGCTGTGGGTTTCGGATACCTTGAACATCGGGGGCTGCTGTTCAAAGTCAATCTTCATGGCGTACTTATTGCGGTCGGCAAAGGCGTCGCCCTGCGGGGGATAGATCATATTAGGCGGCGTGCCGGGAATGGACTCCAGCTTTTCCTTGGTGTCCAGATCGGGCATGGAGGAAAGCAGCGCCCAGGTGTAGGGATGGCGCGGATCATAGAAGATGTCGTTGGCCGTGCCGTATTCCACAATCTTGCCCGCATACATGACGGCGATGTTATCGGCCATGTTGGCCACAACGCCCAGGTCGTGGGTGATGAAGATGATGGACAGGTTGCGCTCGCGCTTGAGCTTGTTGATCAGCTCCAGAATCTGCGCCTGGATGGTGACGTCCAGGGCCGTGGTGGGCTCGTCGCAGATCAGGATATCGGGGTCGGCAGCCAGGGCGATGGCGATGACGATGCGCTGGCGCATGCCGCCGGAAAACTCGAAGGGATACTGATAATAGCGGGTGCGCGGCTCGTGGATGCCAACCTCCTCCATCAGGGGGATGGCGCGCTCCTTGGCCATGCTCTTGGTGATGCGGTAGACAGCCTGGGAGGCCTTTTCCTTGAAGAAATCCACCAGCGCGATGCCGCGGGCGTGGAAATCCACATGGGCGGAATTGGCCACATAGGCCTCGTAGCGCTCGATCAGGCGGTCGATGACCGTCAGGATGTTGCCCTTCAGGTCGCTCAGATCGTATACGTTCTTGGGGATGACCTTCCATTCCACCGTCTTGCCGCGGGCAATCAGGCTTTCGCGGCGGCGGGTCTGGCGGGCAAAGCGCGCTTCCTCGCGGGGATTATTGCGCATATGGTAGAAATACTGATCGATGGCGTGATCCAGACTGGTGCCAAAGGCGTAGGCCGCGCTGTCCTTGATGACCTCCAGACGGTCAATGGAGGGCGCGATCTTGGCGGTCAGCTGCTTGCACAGCTGCTTGGCGGACGCCTTGTCAAAATCGCCCAGATAGAAATCATGCGCCTTTTTCAGCTCGGCCAGCACTTGTTTTTTGGCTTCCAGCGCGGTGCTGTAGGAGTGGGCGACGCCCTTTTCCTCCATGGCGACAAACTCCAGCATGAAGTTGTCGTCCAGATATTTCAGCGTGTCCGCGTTGATCTTTTCGATGGGCTGATCGCTCAAATCAGCATTGGGGTTCTTATACAGGTAGAAGCCAATGCGGAAGAAATCCGGGCGGTTTTGCGCCACGATCTGCTGCAGCAGGGCGCGCAGCTCCTCCATGGCCTTGACGGCTGCGGCGGGGCGGGCTTCGCCATCCGTTTTGGCGGCGGAAAGCAGATTAGCGCGCGTGGACTGCAGCTGGGCCTGATAATGGTAGGTAAAATAGGGGTTTTCAATGCGCGGCAGCTTCTGCGCCAGCTCGTTCAGGCGAGCCTTGTAATCGATGTTCTGCTTTTTGCTGGCCTTGAACAGCAGATCCTCCAGGTTGGAGATCAGCTCGGTCGCCTCGGAATGGGCGGCGTTGTAGGCCTGCTCAAGCTTGGTGGCCTGGATGCTGAACTTATCGAAGGTAGCGCACATCTCATTGATGCGCGCGGCGTCCTTCGCGTCGCTGGCGGCCAGCATATGGGTTTTCAGAAGGCGCAGCATGTCGTTAAAGTCCTTGCGGGCTTCGCGACGGTTGGACTTGTTCTTCAGCAGCATGGCCTCGGTGATCTGCTTGCCGATTTTGACAATTGGGTTCAGCGAGGACAGCGGATCCTGGAAGATCATGGAGATCTTATCGCCGCGCAGCTTGTGCATTACGTCCTCGGGAACGCGCAGCAGATCCTTGCCGTCGTATAGAATCTCGCCGCCCTCCACAATGGCGTTGCCGGCCAGGATGCCGATAATCGCCTTGGAGGTGACGGATTTGCCCGAGCCGGACTCGCCCACGATGGCCAGCGTTTTGCCGCGTTCCAGGTCAAAGGAAATATCGCGCACTGCCTTCAGCGTGCCGTTGGTGGTGCGGAAGGCGACCTTCAGTCTTTTTACCTCAAGTATCTTATCCATACCTTAGTCCTCCACACCGCGCAGCGACGGGTTGAACGCGTCGCGCAGGCCATTGCCAAACAGGTTGAAGCAGATCATCAGCAGCGACAGGATGAGCGCCGGATAGATCATCAGATGGGGGTAGTTGGTCCAGATGCTGCTGGCATCGGACAGCAGCGTGCCCAGGGAGGTGCTGCCGGCGGAGCCCAGCTTTACGATGCCCAGATAGCTGAGCATGGATTCGGAGTTGATTACGCCGGGGATAACCAGCGCGCAGGAGGTGATGATGGTGCCCAGGGAGTTGGGGAAGATGTGCTTCCAGATGATGCGGGAATCGCGCGCGCCCAGCGTGCGGGCCGCCATGACGTATTCCTGATTCTTGAAGCGGTAGAACTGCGTCCTCACGCGCGCGGCCGTGCCGATCCAGCCCGTCAGCACAAAGGCAAACAGCAGGCTGGGCACCGCGCCCACCTTGGCGGCCAGGTGAATCTGGAACAATGTGGCCACGATGATGAAGGGCACGCCGGACAGAATATCGGAGATACGCTCCATGATCAGGTCGGTCAGGCCGCCGTAGTAGCCCTCGATTGCGCCGTAAACCGCGCCGATGATGAAGTTGATGAAGGATACACAGATAGCCACCAGCAGGCTCAGCTTGATGCCGCCGGCCATGCGCAGCGCCAGATCGTAGCCCTGGCTGTCGGTGCCCAGGATGTAGTTGGGCTCAAAGCCGTTCTTGTAGCGGTAGTAGTTGTAGTACAGCACGCGCACCTTGTACTGCGCGGTTTCAAAGTTGCCGCCGCCGGCGTATTCATAGTACACCAGGTTGCCCTCGGCGTCGCGCTTGTAGTTATCCTCAAGCACGGTATCGGGGGAGTAGGTCAGCTCCTCCGCCTTGCCCTTTTCGTTGATGCGCACGGGCACATTCTTCTTGGTCTTGTACCAGTTGTTCGCGTCCTTGGCGTCGGCGTTGTAGCTGTTATTCTCAACCAGGGGATAGAAAACGTGCAGGTTGTTATCCTTTTCCCACTGGACGATGCGCTGATACTCGGCCTGCTCCAGGCTCAGGTACATGAAGCCGACTTCCAGATAGGTATCGATCTTGCCGTTGAAGGTCAGTGTGATCTTCTTGCCGGCGCGTTTTTCAATGGGATCGCTGATCTTGAGCATGGGCTGGTAATAGCTTTCCAGACCTTCGCCCAGGGAGACGCTGCGGCCGTCGTAATCCTCCGCGCCCACGCCGATGGCGATGGCCTTGATAAGCCCCTTTTCGGAGAAGGTGCGGGTGGTGCCGCCGTCAAAGATGCCCAGAGGGCGCAGCGCCAGGGCGCGCGGCGCCTTCTTGGCATAGTAGGAATCCATAAAGCGGGCGTTGTAGCGGGTGTTGAAAATAGGGGTGAGGAAGGCGAAAAGCACGATGCAGATGATGATGATCGTGGCCACCACGGAGGCATGGTTCTTGCGGAAGCGAATCCACGCATCCTTGAAATAGCCGATGGGCTTATCCTCAAACTTTTTATCGGCGATGCGCTCGCCGCTGTGTACAAATTCAAATTTTTCCGGGGGGATCTTCGCCGTGCCGTTATACATTTCAGACATCTTATTTCTCCCCCATTCTGATTCTCGGATCGATGAAGCCGTAGCTGATATCCACCACGATACCGGCCAGCAGGCCGATAAAGGTGTAGAAAATGCCGTCCATCATGAATACGTCGTAGTCAAACAGACGGATGGACTTGATGTAGAGCTGACCTACGCCGGGAATGGAGAAGATCTGCTCAATGATCATGGAGCCGCCCAGAATGCCGATAAAGCTGGAAATCAGCATCGGCAGGATGGGCACCATGGCGTTTTTCATCGCGTGGCGAACGGTCGCCTGCGCGCGGCTAAGGCCCTTGGTGCGGGCCAGCAGCATGTAATCGGAGGTTAGTGTTTCAGTCAGCTCCGCACGGGTGAAGCGGCAAAGACCTGCGATCTCGCCAAAGGACAGCGCCAGGATGGGCGAGATCATGGAATAGAACATCTTCCATGTCATCCACGAGCCGCCTGCGTCTGCCAGGGAATACACCTGCAGCGGCAGCCAGCCCAGCTTGAAGTACAGGAAGTACTGCACCAGGAAGGCGTAAACATAGCTGGGGATGGAAACAAACAGCATGACCATCGTGCTGATAAAGGAATCCTGCCACTTGTTTTTCTTGATCGCGGCAAAGATGCCCAGGCCAATGCCTACCGGAATGGAGAACAGCAGCGAATACAGGTTCACCAGCACCGTCGGCAGCAGACGGTCAATCAATACATCCCAGGCTGGCTGACGGAAGGCAATGTACCAGGAAGTGCCAAAGTCCCATTTGGTGACAATGTTCTTCAGGTAAATGCCGTATTGCACCATCAAAGGCTTGTTATAGCCCAGCGCTTCCCAACGGGACGCAATAGCGGCCGCCTGCACCTTATCGGTGGGCAGCTCACGGGGAAGCATTCTGACCAGCACGAATTCCATTGTTGTGATCACGAAAAGAACGAAGATCATCAACAGAATTCTTTTCAGGATGTATTTTGTCATGTCATCGTCTCCTTCTTCGGCTGTTTTTCTGGTGAAAAACCCCGCTGATTTGGTTCGACTGTCGTCCGAAGCTTACAGTGGGGGAAAAACAGCCGAAAACCACGGGGAACGGGGGAAGCGAAATCCCCCGGTTCCCCATGGAACTTATTGTACGTTATTCAATTTTACCGGGAAAATTGAATTATTCGTAGCTCAGGGTGCCGCCCTCTTCAGCTACATACTCGGCCCATTCGGCGTCGCTGTAGTTGAAGGTCATCAGGCGCAGGCCGCCGAAGCCGTACATGAGGTTGTAGTCCTCGGTGTAGTAGTCCACCTGATAGCTCAGCAGGGAGACGTTGGTCATGCCGGCCAGCGGAATGCGGTAGTACTTCTGCAGGTACAGCTCCTCCATCTGAGCGGTGATGTACAGCTTGGTGGCGAAGTCAGCGTCGGTGAATCTGCCGGTGCCGATCAGCGCGCCGGACCAATCCTTCCAGGACATGGTCACGTCTTCGCCGTTCACGTTCAGGGTCAGCATTTCGGTAGCGGGATCCCAGCAGCCGATTTCGTTGACGTCGTACTGGTCGGTATCGCAGTATACCTGGAAGTTGCGGAAGGGATAGAGGGCAGCGCCGCCCCAGGCGCCGTAGCCGATGGCGTATTCGCCGTTGGCCACGTCGGCATAGCGGTTGTTGATGTTGCCAACCGCCTCCAGGGTCAGGGTGCCGAAGCCGGAGCCTTCAAGCGCGGCGTTGAGCTGCTTGGTCAGGATCTCGCACTGCTTGTTATCGGCGGACTGGAGAGCGCCCTTGGCCCAGCCGATGCGGATGACGATGGGCTCGCCTTCCTTGTACAGGCCGGCCTCCACCAGTTCCTTGCACGCGGTGGCGAACAGCTCCTTGGCCTCGGTCAGGTTGTAGCCGGTGATGGACTGATAAGCATCCTTCAAGGTCGCGTAGGGAGTGCCCTCGCCGTACTTAACGCCGTAGAGGTTGCAGATGGCCTGCATGGACTCGTCGGAGCCGCGGTAGGAGGAGGTGGGATCGTTAAAGATATCGTAGTGGTACAGGTTGTTCATCAGGGAATAGGCGGGCTTGTAGCCCTGGGTTGCGGTGACGTACTCGGCGCGGTCGATGGCCAGGCTCATGGCCTTGCGGAAGTTGGTGCTGTTCACCGCCTTGGCCCAGTTGTCCGGCTCATACTGGGCGTCCACGCCGGTGACGTTCCAGTTGGAGAACTCGTGGGCGTAGGGCAGGAAGTTGAAGATGTAGAAGTAGCTCTTGCCGGTCTCCGGGCGCTCCATGGACACCATATCCTTGGTGGTGTTGTCCACGTTGTCCAGGATCGGATCGGCCTTGTTTTCTGCCTCCAGCACGCCAAAGAGCGGCTTCGCATCAGCATGCTTGCGGTAGCGCAGCTGCTCCTCGGTGAAGGTATAGCTGCCCTTGGGCGGCACAAACGCCACCGGATGGCCGCGATCCACGGCCTTGAACAACAGGGTATTGCCCATGCGGTGCTGATCGGGCTGCTCGGGCGCGTGCGGCTCTTGATACTCCGCCTTGCCCTCGCTGCCGGTGCGGAAGGGCATGCCGGCCATGAAGCCCAGCGTGCCGTTGCCCGTGCAGTCGCAGAACACCGGTGCGCGCAGCGTCCACTCGATCTCGGTAGTCATCTGATAGCAATGAATGGCCGTAATGCGATGCCCCTCGGTCTCCACATCATGCATGGTGGTATTGAGGAACATCGACAGATTTTCCTGCTCACGGATGGCGGTGAACAGCACGCGATCCCACACGGAATAGTTGTAATAATCGTTTACGCGCTTGTTTTCCAGCAGGATCTCGCGCAGGATGCCGGTTTCCTCGGCATTGGGCTTGACCATGTTGGCCGACGCGCCGCAGATATGCATGCGGATTTCGCTGCTGGCATTGCCGCCAAACACAGGCCGCTCCTGCACCAGGGCGGTTTTCGCGCCGTGGCGCGCGCTGGCAATGGCCGCGCACATGCCCGTCATGCCGCCGCCAACGACGATTACATCAAAGGACGCTTCTTTCTTTTTGCTGCGAACTGACATATTGTGCCTCCAGGTTTTCTATCAAAGCTTAATTTCGCAAATGGCCTTGGCAAAGCCGGGAATGCCCGAGCGGCCGCCGCGCTCTGCGTTATAGTTGTAATCGCGCTCCGTATCGTAGCGCAGATACATCTGCATCAGCTCCATGATCTTGCCCGCGCAGGCAGGATCGTGGTAGAGGTTGTTCTTTTCCTGCGGATCCTCGGTCAGGTGGAAGAGCTGGCCGTCGCAGGTATCGTGATACAGGTTCAGCTTCCATTCCGCCGTGCGGATCATGGTGGCGTGCAGGATGTGCGGGAAGCCCATCAGATCGAACTTGCCGCAGCCGCGATATTCGGTCATGGCAAACTCGTGCTTCTTTTCACCCTGGAGCGGCAGGCTTTCGGGGCGGAAGCTGGCGTCGCCGCCCGCGGCAGTATAAATGGTGGAGAACATATCCTCCAGCATCACCAGATCCTCACAGCGGCAGCCCTGCGTCTGATGGGGGAACTTGACAATCAGAGGCACATTGACGCCCTGCTCATAGAACATCGCGCCCTTGGAATACAGGCCGTGGTCGCCCAGCATATCGCCGTGATCGGAGGTATAGATAATCAACGTGTTATCAAAGATGCCTTCATCCTTGAGCGCCTGGAAGATCTTTTCGATCTGCTGATCCAGGAAGGACACGCCGGCAAAGTAGCCCGTGCGGATCTTACGGTTGGTATCGCCCGTCGCGCCCAGGGTGGCGGGGCAGTGATAGTGCGCCTCCAGCTGCAAGGCCTCGGGCATGGCGGATACATCGTCCGGGATGACCTCCGGATAGTACTCCGGATGCAGCAGCTGCTCGCTTTCCAGCGGATAATGATCATAAGGATTATGGGGATCAAAGTAGCCCACCTGCAGATACAGGGGCTTGGACTTATCGCGGTTGCGGATCACCTCGGCCGAGCGCTGGCTGACCCAGGTGGAAAAATGCGTTTCGGCGCTGCGGTGCTT
>ERZ857745.5207-NODE-5207-length-10714-cov-14.287269_pt1 | contig 10714 bp, 7 predicted proteins | sample MGYA00519699_ERZ857745 | MGnify/ENA primary metagenome ERZ857745 (study PRJEB31778, sample SAMEA3449357) | human gut metagenome | biome: human gut; feature: human-associated habitat; material: faeces | place: United Kingdom | collected 2010/2012 ...
CCAGAACACGCTTCTTAGCAGACTTGATATTCGGCAAACCAAACACCTCCCCGACATGAATTTTTTGTGCGGTGAAAATATAAACTTCCACGCAGGATGATATTTTAGCATCTTTGTTTAAAAAATGCAAGACTTTTTTGTAATTTCTACGGCGAAATTTGTATAAAAGCCTTTTGCCCGGTCATGCTACCCAAAAGCCACAATATTTTGTGCTCAGAAGGGAGCGTCAGCCACTATTATGAACCTGTCACGCACCGATCTGACGGTGGAAACGGCGGAGGAGCTGTCCGCCGGAGGCCGTCTTTTTGCCCCGGACAGCGGCGTGCAGCTGCGGGAGAGCCTGCGCTGCGGCTGTCCCGTCACCTGCATCCGGGTAGCCAGTCCCGCCGGGGCCCGGGCTATAGGCCGCCCGGTGGGGCGGTATGTCACCATCGACCTGCGCCCCTGTCTCGCCCGGCAGGAGGAGCTGACCGGCCGGGCGGCACAGTGTCTGGCCGGGGAGCTGCGCGCGCTGCTGCCGCCCCTGGCGGCGCGGGACACGGCGCTGGTGGTGGGAATGGGCAACGAGGCCATGACCCCGGACGCCGTGGGCGCGGAGGCGCTGACGCACCTGCTGGTGACGCGCCACATGGTGGACGCCATGCCCCGGCGGTTCGGCCATCTGCGCTCCGTGGCGGCGCTGCGCACCGGCGTGCTGGCGCAGACCGGCGTGGAGACGCTGGAGCTGATCCGGGGCGCCGTGTCCCATATCCGCCCGACAGTGGTCATCGCCGTGGACGCGCTGGCCGCCCGCAGCCGTCACCGGCTCTGCGCCACGGTGCAGCTGTCGGACGCAGGGCTGACGCCGGGCAGCGGTGTGGGCAATCACCGCAAGGCGGTGGACGCGGCGGCGCTGGGCGTGCCGGTCATCGCGCTGGGCGTTCCCACGGTCATCGACGGCGCGGCGCTGTGCGGGCAGGAGGATGATGCGCCCACCGGCCTGTTCGTCACGCCCCGGGATATCGACAGCCGGGTGCGGGAGCTGGGGCGGCTCATCGGCCGGGGTCTGACGCTGGCGCTGCAGCCCGGCCTGTCGGCGGAGGAAGTGGCGGCGCTGCTGGGATAGCCCTTGCAAAATCTCCCGCGACGTTGTAGAATAAACCATCAAAATTGAGAGCGGGAGGTATATCACATGGATTTTAACCCCCAGATGCAGCTGGCCGGGCTGCTGGAATGGATGGCGGAGCAGATGGCCGCCTGCCGCGGCAAGACCGCCGTTATCGGCATCTCCGGCGGCAAGGACAGCTCCACCGTGGCGGCGCTGGCTGTGGCCGCCTACGGCCGGGAGAACGTGTTCGGCGTGCTGATGCCCGACGGCGTGCAGCCGGACATCGACTATTCGCAGGCGCTGGTGGAGCACCTGAACCTGCCCCACACCACCATCAACATCCACGACGCCGTGCAGGGCGTGCTGGGCGAAATGGAGAGAGCCGGGCTGACGCCCTCCCGCCAGACCACGGTGAATCTGCCCAGCCGCATCCGTATGGCCACCCTGTACGCCGTGGCGCAGTCCCTGCCCGGCGGCATCGTCATCAACACCAGCAATCTCAGTGAGGATTGGGTGGGCTACTGCACCATCTACGGCGACAGCGCCGGCGCCTTCTCCCCGCTGGGGATGTACACCACCGAGGAGGTGGTGGCGCTGGGGCGGCAGCTGGGTCTGCCGGAGAAGTTCCTCATCAAGCCGCCGTCCGATGGGCTGACCGGCAAGACGGATGAGGACAATCTGGGCTTTACCTACCACGCGGTGAACGAGTATGTCCGCCGGGGCGTGGTGGATGCGGATATCAAGGAGCGCATCGACGCCCTGCACCGCGCCAGCCGCTTCAAGTTCCAGACGCTGCCGGTGTATCACAACGGCCTGCCTATGGCGCTGACCGACGAGACGGACTATTACAAGTGATAGATATAAGCAGCAGCGCCCCCTGCCCTTCGGCGGGGGGCGCTGCTGTTATGCGCGGTTTTTCCGGTCGATGACCGAGATGGCCAGCGAGCAGAGCACGCCCACCACGGCCAGGCCGATGATGAGGAAGAACGTGCTGCTGTAAGAGCCGGCGGCGTCATACAGCGCGCCGGAGATGGTGCTGCCGAAGCTGGCGAAGATCAGGTTGCTGTTGATCAGCGGGAAGTTCACCGGATAGTGGGCGGCGCCGAAATAGGCGCGGCAGAAGGCGGAGTTGGTGGGCGTGACGCCGGAATAGGCCAGACCGCCCAGCACGAAGCCTGCGATGACCACCGCCACGCTGCGGCCGGACATGGCCAGCAGCAGCACCACGGAGGTGACGATGAACAGACCGTTGACCAGCTGCATGGACAGGCTGCGGCCGTATTTGTCATACATGCCGCCGAACAGCACACGACCCAGGGCGTTGCAGATGGAGATCAGCCCCACGATGGTGGCCACGGACGCGGCGGTCTGGTCGGCGCTGGCCTCCCACACCACGCCGCTGGCCTGAGAGATCAGGGCAAGACCGGCGGCGCTGACGGCGATAGCCCAGACGTAGTAGAGCCAGAAGGTGGGCTTTTTCAGCATCTCCACCGGCTTGATGTTCGCCGCAGCGGGACGGACGGCGGCCTTGCCGCCCTTGCCCGCCGGAGCCGCAAAGTCCGCGCCGGGCGCCACAAAGAAGAAGGAGCACACCGCCAGCACCGCGAAGCACACGATGCCCAGCGCCACAAAGCTGGTGCGCCAGCCGCCGATGCCGGCGGGCGTCCACGCCTGATAGAGCTTGCCGATGAGGAAGCTGCCGCCGCCGAAGCCCATCAGCAGCACGCCGGAGATCAGGCCGGGCTTGTCCGGGAACCACTTGACCATGGTGCTCATGACGGCGTTGTAGCTCAGGCCGGAGCCAAGGCCGCACAGCACGCCGAAGCCCAGATACAGTGTCAGCGGCGTCTGGCAGCGGCTGGCGATGTAGAACCCGGCCAGAAACAGCACCGCACCCAGCCGCACGGCGTTTTTGGCGCTGAGCTTACCGGCCAGCAGGCCGCACAGCAGGGAGCCGATGCAGAACAGGATCATCACCAGCGTGAACGTCAGGCTCAGCTGCGCCTTCGTCCAGCCGGTGAACTCCGCGGCGATGGGGGTGGACAGCACGCTCCATGCGTACACAAGTCCGGCGAACAGCAGGACGATGACGCCGACGATGGCGTAGACCCAGCGATTCAGCTGCTTCATGGGGGAGTACCTCCGTGTTTTTTATCAGTCACCATACAGTTTATCGAATGATTCAATAAAAAGCAAGAAGGAGTTTCCGATAGGGAAAAGTTTTTTCGATAGTGCCGCAGCAGCAAAAAAGAGGCATCCGGACGGACGCCTCTTTTTGCTGGTACGGGTAGTGGGGGTCGAACCCACACGCCTCGCGGCACAGGAACCTAAATCCTGCACGTCTGCCAATTCCGCCATACCCGCGTGCCCACGGCGTATTGTAGCACATTTCCCGCCGCGGCGCAAGGCAATGTTTTGCGCGGCATCACGCGTTCAGCAGCTGCTCCAGACGCGCGCGGATCAGGGCGATCAGCGTGTCGTTGTCGGGGCTGTCGGTATAGTCGGCAGGGTCGCAGAGCATGGCCAGATCTTCGGAGAAATGTCCCTCCTCGAACACGTCCAGCCCCGCCCGTTCCAGGCAGTCGGCGAAGTGCCCCAGCGCGGGGATGCCGTCCAGCTCGCCCCGCTTGCGCAGGGCGCCCGCCCAGGCGAACATGGTGGCCAGCGGGTTGGTGGAGACCTTCTCGCCCCGCCGCCAGCGGTAGAAATGATCGGTGACGGTGCCGTGGGCGGCCTCGTACTCAAAGCAGCCGTCCGGGGACACCAGCACGCTGGTCATCATGGGCAGGGAGCCGGAGGCGGCGGCGATGAGGTCGCTCATCACGTCGCCGTCGTAGTTCTTGCACGCCCAGACCATGCCGCCCCTGCTGCGGATGACCTTGGCGGCGATGTCGTCGATAAGTCCATAGCGGTAGTGCAGCCCGGCGGCTTCAAAGGCGGCCTTGTACTCCTCGTCATAGACCTGCTGGAACAGCAGCTTGAACGTCTGGTCGTAGTCCTTGGAGATGGTATCCTTCACGCCGAACCACACGTCCTGCTTCACGGACAGGGCGTAGGTAAAGCAGCAGCGGGCGAAGGAGAGGATGGAGTCATCCCGGTTGTGCATGGCCTGCACCACGCCGGGGCCTTTGAAATCATAGACGGTCTGGCGGCTCAGCTCCGCGCCGTTCTCGTCCGTGACCACCAGCTCGGCCTTGGCCGCGCCGGGTACCCGGTACTCCACCGCCTTGTACAGATCGCCGTAGGCGTGGCGGGCGATGGTCACGGGCTTTTCCCAGCAGGTGACCACCGGCTTCACGCGGCTGAGCAGGATGGGCGCGCGGAACACGGTGCCGTCCAGCGCCGCCCGGACGGTGGCGTTGGGGGACTTCCACAGCTGGCGGAGGCCGTACTCCTCCTGCCGCTGGAAATTGGGGGTGATGGTGGCGCACTTGACGCCCACCTTCAGGCGCTTGATGGCGTCCGCGGCCTGACGGGTCACGGCGTCCTCCGTCTTGTCCCGGTTGGGCAGGGACAGGTCGTAATACTCCGTGTTCAGCTCCACGAACGGCTCTATCAGCTCTTTCTTGATCATGCCCCACAGGACATGGGTCATCTCGTCGCCGTCCAGCTCGGCGATAGTGTTGGGCATTCTGATCTTATCCATGGCGTTCCTCGTTTTTGGCTGCGTAGTAGTTGATAAGGCAGCCCCGGAGCAGCAGCTCACGCTCCTGAGCGTCCGTGTTCTTCAGATAGAGGGTCATGTCCCTCTTTTCGCCGCCGTGGAGCAGCACAGCGGGGAATACCTCGTCGCCGGCGGCCAGCTTCTCCCGGACACGGGGGACGTAGATGAAGTCGCCGGGCGCGCCGTCAAAGCTGTCGCCCGCCGCCAGCGTGAAGGGCAGGATGCCCCAGTTGACGCAGTTGGAGCGATAGCGCTTGGTGGCGAATTCGTAGCAGATATTGGCGCTGCCGCCCAGCACCCGCTGGCAGGAGGCCGCCTGCTCCCGGGCGGAGCCGTCGCCGGGCTTGTTGGCGAACAGCACGGAGCCGATGTGCAGGCGCTGCGCGTCCTCCGCCGTCAGGCCAAGCGCTTTCAGGGCGGCGGACAAGGTGTCGTCCTCCCCGGCGTGTCCGGCGGCGCGGAGCGCCTCCAGCGCGGCAGCGGCCTTGGCGCGGGGCACATAGTCCGGGTCGCGGCGGGACAGGGTGAACTGCGCCAGCTTCATGGGGTTGGAGCGGTAGGAGGACGTCTCGCCGGAGGGGATCAGCTCATCGGTGGTGGTGACTTCATCCCGCAGGACGGAGGCCACCTGCAGCAGCAGATCGTCGGACAGGGCGGGGATGGCCGGCCACTCCGCAATGTTGGGGCCGTATTGCAGCGGCGCGTCCGGCTGGGGATGGCCGAAGCCCCGGTACACCCGCTTGTCGTACACGGAGGCATCAAAGCGGCGCTCCACGGGAGCGGGCTCGTCGTAATCCACGTCTGCCGCGGAGGTGAGCACACCGTGGTTCCGTGCAGTGGCGGCGATGGAGCGGGCGTCCATGAGGATCACGCCGGACAGCTGACCGTCGCTGGGCTTGGAGCCCTCCCGGTTGGGGAAGTTGCGGGTGGTGTGGCGGATGGACAGGGCATCATTGGCGGGCACGTCGCCTGCGCCGAAGCAGGGACCGCAGAAGCAGGGCTTGCACACGGCGCCCGCCCGCAGCAGGCGGGAGGTCACGCCGTTTTCCACCAGCTCCAGCTCCACGGGGACGGAGGGCGGGTACACGGAGAAGTCGAAATTCCCGCTGCCCACGTCGCAGCCGTCCAGAATGGCGGCGGCCGCGGCGATGTTGTCGTACAGGCCGCCGGCGCACCCGGCGATGACGCCCTGCTCCACCCGGAGCTTGCCGTCCTTCACCTTGTCGGTCAGGTGCAGCTGCACCTTGCCGCCGAACTGGGCGGCGGCGCGCTTCTCTACCTCCCGGAGCACGTCGCCGGGGTCGGCGATCAGCTCCCGCAGCGTCACCGCCTCGGAGGGGTGGAAGGGCAGCGCGGCCATAGGCTCGATGGCGGAGAGATCCAGTTCGATCAGTCCGTCGTAGTACGCGCCGTTCTCCGGATGCAGGGGCGCGAAGTCGCCGGCGCGTCCGTGGAGCGCCAGATAGTCCGCCACGGCGCTGTCCGTCTCCCAGATGGAGGTCAGGCAGGCCGTCTCGGTGGTCATGACGTCGATGCCGATGCGGTAGTCCATGCTCAGGCCGCCGATGCCGTCGCCCACGAATTCCAGCACCTTGTTCTTCACAAAGCCGTTTTTGTACACCGCGCCGCACAGGGCGATGGCCACATCGTGGGGGCCCACGCCGTGGCGGGGCTTGCCGGTGACGTGCACCAGAATGACCTGCGGCGCGGCCAGATCGTAGGTGTTGCGCAGCAGCTGCTTGACGATCTCGCCGCCGCCCTCGCCCACGCCCAGCGTGCCCAGCGCGCCGTAGCGGGTGTGGCTGTCGGAGCCGAGCACCATTTTGCCGCAGCCGGCCAGCAGCTCCCGGGCGTACTGGTGGATGACGGCCTGATTCGCGGGCACATAGTCGCCGCCGTACTTCACCGCCGCCGACAGGCCGAAGGCGTGGTCGTCGGCGTTGATGGTGCCGCCCACGGCGCACAGGCTGTTGTGACAGTTGGTGAGCACATAGGGCACCGGGAATTCCTTCAGGCCGCTGGCCTTGGCGGTCTGGATGACACCCACATAGGTGATGTCGTGGGAGATGAGACTGTCGAATGTCAGGTGCAGCAGCCCGTCGCCGCTGCCGGTGTTGTGGGCGCGGAGGATGCGGTAGGCCATGGTCTTGTCCCGCGCGGCCTCGCCGCCGGCGGGAGCCGGATGCACGGCGCCGTCCTGCCAGACCACGCCGCCGTTGTGCAGCTGTATCATCATGTAGCCACCCCTTTCGGGAAGTTCAGAATGGCGGGGCGCGGCACCCCGCGTGATAATGAAGTCAGTATAGCACGCCTGCGGCAAAATGCAAGAGGGAAAATCAAATTTATGCAAGTTGACGTGCTTCTGTTTGCAGAATTTTTCACAGACGCCCCTATTTTGCGGCGTTCACAGAAAAATTTTGAAATTTCTAAAATTCACTCTTGCAAAATCGAGAGCGCCGCCGTATAATCATCTCACGAAACGACAGCCGCCTGCTGCGGCGAAAGGAGCGATCTTGCCATGATCGAAAAAGGCACCACTATATTAAAGCAGTATACCACCCCCCTGAGCCGCAGCATTCAGGAGCAGTATGCCATCAGCCCGGATCACTACCGGGGCGACGTGAAGCTGGGTCTGCGCAACAGCGACGGCACCGGCGTGCTGGTGGGCGTGTCCAAGGTGGGCAGCGTACAAGGCTATCTGATGCAGGACGGCCAGCGCCTCCCCGCGCCGGGCCGCCTGTACTACCGGGGCATCGAGCTGACGGACATCGTAGAGGCGCACCGCTCTGCGGGCACCTTCGGCTTCGAGGAGGTGGCGTATCTGCTGCTGATGGGCTATCTGCCCTCCAGAAGCGAGCTGGCCTACTTCGACAAGATCATGAACCAGGCGCGGAAGCTGCCGGAGGGGTTCACCGAGGGCATGATCATGCGCCACCCCAGCCACAACATCATGAACGAGCTGGCGCGCAGCGTGCTGAGCCTGTACTCCTACGATCCCGACCCGGACAACACGTCCATTGACAACATGCTTCTGCAATCGGTGAAGCTCATCGGCTATTTCCCGTCCATCGTAGCCAACGCCTACGCGGTGCAGCGGCACTACTTCCACGGCGACTCCCTGCACATCCACTTCCCGGTGCCGGAGCTGTCCACGGCGGAGAACTTCCTGCGGATGATGCGCCCGGATAAGAGCTACACCGACGAGGAAGCCCACCTGCTGGATATGATGCTGATGGTACACGCCGAGCACGGCGGCGGCAATAACTCCACCTTCGTCTGCCGCGCCATGTCCTCCAGCGGCACGGATACCTACAGCGCCATCGCCGGTGCCGTGGGCTCCCTGAAAGGGCCGCTCCACGGCGGCGCCAACGCCAAGGTCATGGAGATGTTCCGGTATGTGAAGGAGAACGTGGATCCCCACGACGACGGCTCCATCCGGGACTATCTGAACAAGCTGCTGGATAAGCAGGCCGGCGACCGCTCCGGCAAGATCTACGGACTGGGTCACGCGGTGTACACCATGTCCGACCCCCGCGCCGTGCTGCTGAAGAAGTACGCCCAGCGCATGGCGGAGCTGAAGGGCTACGCCGATGATTTCGCCCTGCTGCAGAAGGTGGAGGAGATCGGCATCCCGCTGGTGATGGAGCGCAAGGGCAGCGACACGCCCATGTGCGCCAACGTGGATATGTACTCCGGTCTGGTGTACACCATGCTGGGCATCCCCGAGGAGGTGTTCACGCCGCTGTTCGCCTCTGCCCGTATCGCCGGCTGGTGCGCCAACCGCATCGAGGAGGTGGTCACCTGCCACCGGATCATGCGCCCGGCCTACCGCGCCGTGACCACCCACGAGCACTATGTGCCCATGGAGCAGCGCGGCGAGCACCTGCATCTGACCAGCGCGGAGTGATATGCAGATATAAGAAGGAGCCATCCCAACAGGGATGGCTCCTGTCAGCGTGTCGATAAACCTCACCCGCCCGCAGGCGAGCGCTTTTGCGCAGCAAAAGTGCTGCTCCAAAAAGAAAACACCATCCTGACGGATGGTGTTTTCTTTTTGGAGCAGGGTACGGGAGTCGAACCCGCCTTAACGGCTTGGGAAGCCGCTGTAATACCGATATACCAACCCTGCATTCACTTCACCGAGCTATTGTAGCATACCTGTGACGGTTTTGCAACCGGAAATTCTGTCGAATGGGCATGAACATCTTGTCCCGGCGCATACACGTAGAAAAAAGCTTGGAGGGAACGCTATGAAAAAGTGGATCGGGGCGCTGCTGGCAGCGCTGTGCATGGTAACGCTGCTGCCCGTGCAGGCGGCGGCGGTGGAGCTGCCGCTGACCTCCCGCGCCGCGCTGCTGATGGAAAAGACCACCGGGCGGATCCTGTTCGCTCAGAACGAGCACGAGAAGCTGGAGCCGGCCAGCGTCACCAAGATCATGACGCTGCTGCTGACCATGGACGCCATCGACAGCGGGGCGCTGGCCTACGACGACGTGGTGACGGTGTCGGCCAACGCCGCCGGCATGGGCGGCAGTCAGGTGTTTCTGGCGGAGGGCGAGCAGATCACCGTGGAGGAGCTGCTGAAATGCGTGTGCGTGTCCTCCGGCAACGACGCGGCGGTGGCGCTGGCGGAAAAGGTAGCCGGGGTGACGGAGCTGTTCGTGGAGCAGATGAACAACCGCGCCCGCGGGCTGGGCATGGACGACACCCATTTCGTCAACCCCACCGGCCTGACGGCGGAGGGGCACGTCACCAGCGCCCACGACATCGCCCTCATGAGCCGGGAGCTGCTGACGAAGCACCCGGACATCCGAAGCTTCACAACAATATGGACGGACTCCATCCGGGGCGGTACCTTCGATCTGGCCAACACCAACAAGCTTATCCGCCGGTACGACGGCGCAACGGGTCTGAAGACCGGCTACACCGCCTCCGCCGGGTACTGCATCAGCGCCACGGCGGAGCGGGAGGGCATGGAGCTGATCGCCGTGGTCATGAAGGGCGAGACGGCTGACAAGCGCAACGCCGACGCCAAGGCGCTGCTGAACTACGGCTTCTCCGCCTACGCCCTTGTCTCTGCCGCGCCGGAGGAGCCGCTGCCCGCCCTGCCTGTGACCATGGGGGAGACGGATTCCGTGTCCCTGACGCTGCCGCCGGACGCGCTGACCGCCGTGGTGGAAAAGGCGCAGGCGGCGGCGCTGGAGCGGCGCATCGACCTGCCGGAGTCGCTGCCCGCACCGGTGCGGCAGGGACAGCAGGTGGGCACGCTGACGCTGCGCAGCGGCGACACGGAGCTGCTGACGGTGCCCATACTGGCGGCGGAGGACGCGGCGGGGCGCAGCTGGGGACGGATGTTCACCGACCTTCTGAAAATGGCGGTATTTGCCGGATAAAAACGGCGGGATATCCCTGCAAATGTGCCGAAATTCCCCTTGTATTTTCACCGGAAACGTTGTAATATAGGGCAAATCAGATATACACCCGAGGAGGTACTTATTATGATACAGGTCGATCTGCAAAATGTCCGCAGCTTTATCCCCCTGCCCTACGAGGCGGCGCTGTCCCCGCGCCTGCGCATCGCCCATGACCGGCTCCAGACCGGCAGCGGCACCGGCGGCGAGTTCACCGGCTGGGTGCGCCTGCCGGGGGACTATGACAAGGCGGAGTTCGCCCGCATCAAGGCGGCGGCGAAGAAGATACAGCGCGATTCTCAGGCGCTGGTGGTCATCGGCATCGGCGGCTCCTATCTGGGCGCCCGGGGCGTGATCGAGTGCCTGCGCTCCCCCAACTACAACCTGAAGAAGAAGGACACCCCCAACATCTACTTCATCGGCAACGGTCTCAGCTCCGACGCGCTCACCGAGGTCATGGAGCTGGTGGACGGCGTGGACTTCTCCGTGAACGTCATCTCCAAGTCCGGCACCACCACGGAGCCGGCGGTGGCCTTCCGCTTCTTCCGGGAG
>ERZ857745.5208-NODE-5208-length-10714-cov-2.834881_pt1 | contig 10714 bp, 9 predicted proteins | sample MGYA00519699_ERZ857745 | MGnify/ENA primary metagenome ERZ857745 (study PRJEB31778, sample SAMEA3449357) | human gut metagenome | biome: human gut; feature: human-associated habitat; material: faeces | place: United Kingdom | collected 2010/2012 ...
AGGGTTCTGTAGATGAATCCGCCCTGACTGGCGAAAGCTTACCAGTCGAAAAACAGGTTGGTGACCGCATTTTAAGTGCAACCACTTGCCGTTCCGGTTATCTTGAATATCGGGCAGAACAAGTAGGAGCAGACACGACCCTTTCGCAAATTATCCGCTTAGTCGAAGAAGCTGGCAGCTCCAAAGCTCCGATTGCCCGCTTAGCTGATAAAATCAGCGGCGTTTTTGTTCCGATTGTCATTAGCATTGCCATTGTAACCCTGATTGTATGGCTGCTGACTGGAAATCCGTTCAGCATGGCACTGAAAGCAGCGGTTTCCGTTCTAGTTATTTCCTGCCCGTGTGCCTTGGGACTTGCAACGCCGACTGCAATTATGGTCGGAACTGGACAGGGTGCGAAAAACGGCATCTTAATCAAATCTGCCGAGAGCTTAGAAACTGCTCACAGCGTGAAAGCCGTTGTCTTGGATAAAACCGGAACACTGACAGAGGGCGTTCCAACGGTCATGGATGTTCTGCCGGAAGAAGGCGTTTCCGCAGAAACCTTATTATCCGTTGCCTATGCACTGGAACAGCCGTCCGAACATCCGCTTGCTGCTGCGATTGTAACCTACTGCAAACAGCAAAACATTCCGCTCCAACCAGCAGAACAGTTTGCACAAACTGCCGGACAAGGTGTTTCCGGTATCTGCAACGGGATGCACTGCTTCGGCGGCAATCAAAAGATGATGGAAGTCCATCATATTTCCCTCCCCAGTACGGAAAAACAGGAAGCTTTTGCAAAAGCAGGCAAAACACCGCTTTATTTCGCAGTCGATGGAAAATTGCTCGGCACGCTCACCGCTGCTGACCCGATTCGCCAGACTAGCCGAACTGCTGTTGCAGAATTTCAGCGAATGGGGCTGGATGTCATTCTTTTAACGGGTGACAACCGTCTGACCGCAGAAGCCATTGCTCAGCAGGCAGGAATTACCCATGTCATTGCAGATGTTCTGCCACAGGACAAGGCAATGCAAGTTAAGCAATTACAGGCAAATGGCAAGAAAACTGCCATGATTGGCGATGGTATCAACGATGCTCCGGCACTGACACAAGCTGATGTCGGGATTGCCATTGGAGCGGGAACAGATGCTGCCATTGATTCCGCTGATATTGTCTTGATGCGGAACGATTTACAGGATGCTGTCACAGCCATTCAGCTGAGTCGGGCAACCATCCGCAACATCAAAGAGAACCTGTTCTGGGCATTTATCTACAACTTAATCGGTATCCCGATTGCAGCTGGTGTATTCTATCCGATTTTCGGATGGGAAATGAACCCGATGATTGGTGCAGCAGCCATGAGTTTTAGTTCTGTCTTTGTGGTCAGCAATGCTCTGCGGCTGCGGCGATTCCGTCCATTCGGAAAATCTTCCAGCAAAAAAGCTGATGCAACACCCGTTGCAAATGGCGAAATTGTCATTCAAATCAAAGGCATGATGTGCGAACACTGCGTGGCAGCTGTTACGAAAGCTTTGCAGTCTGTTTCCGGCGTTACAGAAATGAGAGTGGTTCTGTCCGAAAATCGGGCATATTGCAAAGGAACACCGACCGATGCAGAACTTCGCACCGCCATTCAAAACGCTGGCTATCAAGTTAAAAAAATCATCCGATAACTGAAAATCCCCTATAACAAAAATGTGCCTCTCCAGCAACCGCCGGAGAGGCACTTATTTTTTTCATTTTACCCAATTGCATTGACGATTGCCATCGCCAAAGAGACAATCACACAAACAATGGTAACTGGGGCTGTCCAGTAAACCAGTGCTTTCTTGCCACCGCTCGCCTGCGGAACAGTATTCCCCAACCGGAATGTTTCCCGATGTTTCACCAATTCCACGATGAACAGCACACAGCCGGCAATCAGAATCCCAATCACTAAGAAATTCATACCTGCCAACAACAACATTTTCAACGGATGCTGAAGAATCAAATCCATATCCAGATTGTCCGTATCCATGCCACTGTAGGCAATGGACAGCATCGTTCCAATGAAATTCATCGTGAAATGAATCGCCATCGCTGGCAAAACAGAACGTGTTTTTGCAGTTAAGAAAGCGGCACAGATGCCCAAAACCGCAGTATAGAAAAACTGCTCATAATTGCAGTGCCACAGCCCAAAGGTGATTCCAATCGTAATGACACCAAACCAGCTGCCGAACCGCTCGGTATTGCGGAAAAGCGTTGCCCGAAACAGCATTTCTTCAAAAATCGGTGCATAAATCGCAAATGCAACAATATTATTCAGATAACCAACCCAGTTTTCTTCTGCAACCATAGACGGTGATTGCAGTTCCACATCTGTGACCATCTCAACCACATTGAAAAAGATTTGACTTGCCATCGAAGTGGCATACACCAGCCCCAATGCAATCAGACACCACCGGAACAACTGTCCGCCGGAAGCCTGTGGTTTTCGATAGCTGTCTTTCAAGTTCCAGCCGATTTTTCTGCCCAGAATCGCCCGAAACAAGAATAATAGCACGGGTACAATGACAACATACTGCACAAAGTAGACGATGACTTCATAAATCGCCTCATAATAAGTAGAATCTTCTGGCAAAAGATGCGGAATCAACAACTGAATTCCAAACACTGCCGCATAAATCAACCCGTAAAATAACAACAACATGAGAGAATTGACATTTGAGGCTGTCCGAATTGCCTTTTTCAACGTCCGTTCCATTTTTTAATACTCCTTTTCTGTCATCCATTGCATGGAAACTGGCAGCAATCCCATATCGGCAATCCTGCCATTCTTAGTGTAACAGAAAGCGACAAAGATGTCAACCATACAAAATAGAACCTACTTCTTCTAACTTTTAATACTCCTTCTCTGCCATCCACTGCACAGAAAACCGCATAGAAATCGGCAGCAACACCAGACAAACAATGCTGCAAATCCACAGCGTTGCAGAGAGATGCAGGGATGTCAACCATGTAGAACCAGAACCACTCAAAAATCCCGTTACACCGCCGACCAGTGCACAGAGCAGCATATAAATAAATTTTGCCTTTTGAAAGCCTAACTTATAATACAACGACAGCAAAACGCACTGAAAACAAATTCCTAAGATGCCGGAACGCATTGCCAACGCAAATGATAACGCATTTCCCGTTAAAATCGCTGTGACAATCCCAACAACTGCCGCAGAACCCAAGCCAAACACCAGCAGCAATACATATTTCTCCAACACCATTTGTTTTCTGGAACATGGCAATGTCATCAGCCAAGCGTTGGTTTGCTCTTGCTGCTCCAATGCCAAGGCAGAACAGGGCAGCAACGTGAAAAAAATTGGCATCAAAGTTGAAAAATTGAGAAAAAACGAAATGTCATCCTGACGACCTGTGTTCCAAACAGATGCAACCGTCATCATAAGAAAAATGCTTGTTAATATTGCAGTTTGCATCCGCATCACTTTTAAATCTTTCCATAGAATCCCAAGCATGAAACGATCCCTCCTTAAAAGTCTTTTGTCTGATATTTATGCAGCGTCAACAGCAACGAAACACCATGCAGCAATAATAATCCTGCAAGGATTCCAACAATCCAAATCGTTGTGAAACCGCCATCAAAAGGGAGACCATTCGTCTGGTCGGAAATAGAAGAAAAGCCAATTCCGCCCGAAACCATCAACAGCATCACAAAAATCAATGCTTTCTGGCTGCCGAAATACACAAACAGTGGCAGATAAATCGTATTCACCAACAGAACAATGCCCATTGCAACTGCAACAATTCCCCATATGCCCTGCAAAGCAATCATCAACAGCAATGCATAGCCGCCCATGATTGCCGCACAAACCCAGGTTAAAACATAATTGCCCAGAGCAATTTGTTTCCGAGTGAGTGGCAGAGTCAGCAGCAAATCTGTATTTTTTTCCTGCTCCTCCACCTGTAAAACAAAAATCGGCAGCATGGAAACATAGATGGAAAGAAATGCAACAAAAAAACCAAAGAAAAAAGAACCTGCTTCCCATGCAGCTGCTCCGCCAATCAAAGCGAACAGCAACACCGCTCCGGCAAGCACACCCATACAAATAAGAACCACTTTCATTTGTTTCCAGATTGTTTGAAACCGATACCATAGCAGTGTTTGCATTTTATTCGCCCCCTACTGTATACTTTGTCAGGAAAACCATAATATCTTCGATGTTTGCCGGTTCTGCTTCAAATGCAGCTGGCAGCAAATCCCGTTTACAGAGCAGTTCCACATGATACGGCGTTTCTCGTCTGCCGCAGATTGCCTCCGGCATGAGTGCTTCTGCATCTTCCGCCGTACACTGTACCATGCAATAGGTATCCAGCAGGGTATCCCGTCCCATGCTGAACAGTACCGTTCCTTCATGCAGAAACGTGATGTAATCGCAGATTTTCTCCAAGTCGCTGATGATATGTGAAGAAATCAAAATAGAATGTTCCCCATCGCTGACAAAATCTCGAAAAACGTCTAAAATTTCCTCTCGCACCATCGGATCTAATCCGGCAGTCACTTCATCCAAAATCAAAAGCTTTGGATGATGGGCAAGAGCAGCTGCCACAGCTAACTTTTTCTTCATGCCCATGGAAAATTCCTTGAACTTTTTCTTTTCCGGCAAGTGAAACTGTTCCAGATACCGTTGATATAGTGCCCCGTCCCAGTTGGAATAGACCCGTTTCAACATCTGATGCACATCCTGCGTGGTGAAACTTTGTGGAAAGTTTGCCGTATCCAGTACCACCCCAATTTGCTGTTTCAACGCTGCATTTTCCTTTGTGGCATCCTGTCCGAGCAGCAGAACCGTTCCGCTGTCTGGACGTACTAAGTGCAGCATGGACTTCATAACAGTTGTTTTTCCTGCTCCGTTTTCTCCGATAAAGCCCATAATATAGCCCATTGGCAGCGTAAAGCTGACCGATTGCAATGCAAATTTCGGATATTGTTTGCAGAGATTTTTTATTTCGATGGCATATTGCATGATGCATCCTCCTCATAAATCATATTCAACATTTCCTGTAAGTCCGCTTTGGAAAGTCCGCAACCCTTTGCCAGTGTTGCAATCGCTTCCATATGCGATTCAATCTGTCGCAGCCACTCTTCCCGCAGGACTTCTGTATTTTTTCGTGCGACAAAAACGCCTTTTCCGGCAATGGTATAGACAAATCCATCCCGTTCCAGTTCTTCATAAGCCCGTTTCGTGGTAATAATACTAATCCGCAGTTCTTTCGCCAGACTGCGAATAGATGGCAACATCGTGTCTTCTTCTAATGTTCCGTTGATAATCTGTTCTTTGATTTGCTGATAAATTTGCTGATAAATTGGAGCAGCAGTATTGTTGCGAATCATCAGCTGCATATGCATTCCTCCTTGTCTACCGTATATATACAGTATATACAGTAGATACAGTAGATACAGTTGTGTCAAGATGGTTTTGCTGTATTTTACAATTTATTCATAAAAAATCCCCCTGCTGAACGGATTTTCGTTCCAGCAGGGGGATTTTCTGATATTTCAAGTCAAATCCATGCCATTTTCTTTCAAATTAACTGCTGATTTTGCTTTGCAGCAGTTCCATCGCCTGTTTCAACTGTGCATCCTGTTCCGGATTTGGGTGGTCGAAGTCTACTTTTTCATAATCTTCTTCCATGATGACATCCGGCGTAATTCCAACACCGTGATAGCATTCGCCCTTTGTAGTCTGATAGGTGGCAACCGTCAAGGTAACTGCTCCGCCGTCTGGCAGTTCAAATGTATTCTGCATGATGCCCTTTCCGAATGTCTGCTCGCCGATGACTTCTGCCTTTCCGAAGTCTTTCAGCGAAGCGGTAAACAATTCTGCTGCACTGGCAGTATTTCCATTGACCAATACCATCATGGGCAAGTTCAATTCGTTTGCATCGGAATGCACCAAAACCTTTGTTGTTCCGTCCTGATAAGTTGCCGTTGCAATATCTCCAGCCGGAAGTAATGGGTCTACAATCTTTTCAAGGGCAGCAACCAGTCCGCCGCCATCCTCCCGAACGTCAAATACCAGTCCTTTTGCACCTTGTTTCAGCAGCTGATTCAATGCATTTTGGAACTGTTCCACGGTATTTTCTTTAAAAGAGGCAATGCGAATATATCCGATTTTATTTTCCAGCATCGTTCCATAAGCAGATGTGACTTGCATTTCCTGCCGCTGAACCGTTTTTTTCAGTTCTGTTTTTCCACGCTGAATCGTCAGTTCTACGCTGGTATCTGCCTCTCCACGCACATGACTGACTGCCTCCTGATAGCCCAAATCGGCAACCGTTTCTCCGTCCACAGCTGTAATAATGTCGTCCGCCTGTAAGCCTGCTAATTTTGCAGGAGATGGATTTTCAACAGAAACAATCTGCAAACCGCTTTCATCCTCAGTCAAAGTGACGGTTACCCCGATTCCAACGGAAACGCCAGCTTCATTGCTCTGCCACTGGTGATATTCTTCATTGGTCAGATAGCCAGAATAGGGGTCATCCAGTGCACTGATATAGCCTTTCAATGCACCGTCCATCAACTTGGAATCATCGACCGATTCATAATAATTATCCCCGACTGCCTGTTCCAACACACTGATTCGCTGATTGTCACCCAGTGCGGTTTGTACTGCATGCAGGCTTGCTTGCAGCCGATAAATCACAACGCCCATACAAACAATGATTGCCAGCAGCAACCCTACAAACAGCCGCTTGAAAAAAGTACGTTTTTGCATGTTGTTGATTCCTTTCTAAAAAACAGAGCAGTGAAACTGTCCCCAGTCCCCCTGCTCTGTCTGATTCATATGCTATTCCAAATACCGTTTTTTCTTCTGTAATTAATACAGATACCCTGTCGGATCGACTCTGCTGCCGTTGACACGGATTTCAAAGTGCAGATGGTAACCGGTTGACCAACCAGTTGAACCAACGTAACCGATCACATCACCCTGATTGACATGCTGTCCATAGGACACATTCAAAGATGACATATGACCGTATACGGTGGAGTATGTACCATCGTGTTCAATGATGCAATAGTTGCCGTAGCCGCCGCCGCATCCACAGCTGGAATCCTTCCCATAGTTATGGGTGCAGGTATTGCTGACATAAATTACAGTACCACTTCTGGATGCTACTACAGATGCACCGCTAATGCCGCCACCTGCAATATCAATACCGCCGTGTGTGCTGTCCCAACGTGGACCATAACCACTGGAGAGATAATAGAATCCCGGAACTGGCCATGCAAACTGCGATTCATTATATGGAGCAGCAGTGGTTGCAATGGTCGTTGTGGTTTCTGGTGTTGTGGTTGTTTCCGGAGCAGTGGTTACTTCTTCCGTTGTGGTCGTGGTGGTTGTTTCTTCCACGACTGGTTCCGTTTCAATTGCTTCGGTCGTTTCCGTTGTGGTAGTGGTTTCCTCCCAGTAAGTGGTTGTTTCTACCGCTTCATACGGAATGGTTGTCACTTCCGGCTCTGTCGTGGTAGTCGTTTCTTCGGTGGTCGTGGTTTCCCAATCTTCTGCCGACCACGGATCTTCCGTTGTGGTTGTAGTTGTAGTTTCCTCTGTGGTTTCTTCCGCAGTGGTTTCTACAACGTCAAACGCTTCTTCTGTCGTTGTGGTGGTTGTCGTTGTTTCTTCGGTTGTCGTTGTAGTGGTGGTCGTAGTCGTTGCAGTTGCACGAGCTGCCTCCTGCGACTTCCGAATTTCTGCCTGAATCTGCTGCGATTCTGCATCTCTTACAACGCTGTCCGGATTGGATGCATCATCTTCATGGTCGTGATGTTCATCCACTGCTGACCGAATGGATTCATCGGTTGACATGGCATAATCATCCTGAAGCTGTTCCAATGCAGCAGAGAATTCTTCCTTCTTCTGCTTTTCAGATGCTTTCTGTTCTGCCAGTGCATTCTTTTCTTCTTCCAAAGACTGCTGCTTCTGCTGGCAGGTTTCCAGCTTTTCTTTCAGATTGGAAACCAATTCATTGTCATGCTTTGCAACCCGTGACATCAAGTCATACTTGGAAAGCAAGTCGTAAAAGTCGGTTGAACCAACCAAAGCAGACGCTAAGCTGTCATTGCCCTGTACATACATGACTCGCAGCCGCTGCTTAAATTCTTCCAAACCGTTTGAGATTTCTGCATCCAGTGCAGCAACCTCATTCTTCAAATCGCAAATTTCCTGTTCTTTGTCGGTAATTGCGTCTTCCAGACGAGTCAGTTCCTCATCGACGATTTGCAAATTTGACTGCTGCAAAGAAATCTTTTCTTCCAAAGTCTTCTGGAAGCCTGCCTGTTCCTGCTGTTCGCTGCCCAAGTCATCCAATTCCTTTTGCACTTTTGCAATCTTGTCTGCATTTGCCTGTTTTTCGCTCTGCAATTCTGCCAGCGTCATTGCGGAAACTGGAACAGATTTTACAACGCCTGTTCCGCTATAAACGCCGCCGGTTAAAATTGCTGCACACAGAACTACCGACAGAAACCGCTTCATTCCTTTTAAACGCATCATATACTGTTTCCTCCTTTTAGACATTCAGATGTTTTCTCATAGATAAGACGCTGCCAAGCGCACCAAACAGCACGCCACTGCCAATATAGGCAAGAGCAACGACTCCGGCAACTTGTCCGAATGACATGATGCTGCCTCTGCCGATGACAGAAACAAAATCCGTCTGATTCGTTACAAGGTTAATCAGGGAATCATAGCTGACCCACGTGATGACAAACGCCACACAGCCAGCCAAAAATCCTGTCACCATGCCTTCTACGAAAAAAGGAATCCGAATGAATGCATTGGTCGCACCAACATATTTCATAATCTGAATCTCGGAACGTCTTGCAAATACACTTGCTTTTGTGGTATTCGCAATGATGACCAGCGAAATTACAATCAATGCAACAATAATCACGCTGCATACAATGGTAATGATCCGCCGCAATTCCATCAACAGATTGACGAAATCCATCGGTGCTCGTATGGAATAGATATGATCCAGAGATTCAATCTGGACAATGGTATCTGCAATCTGGTCGATATTCTTCACCCGCAGGCGATAAGCATCAACCAAAGGATTGTCGTCTCCAAGCGAATCGAAGAGCATTTCGTACCCGTCCATGCTGTTTTTCAAGTCTTCAAATGATTCTTCCTTGGAATAAAAATTGACCTTTGCGATGTTGTCAATCTGGCTCAGCTGTCCCTTCAGGACGCTGACCTCTTCCTGTGTGGTATTTTCATCCAAATAAACAATGATTTCATTTTTATTTTCAATACCGCCCATCATCGAAGAGATGTTCATATAGAACAGCGTTGCAACACCAACCAGAAGCAGAGAAACCAGAAGCACACAAAATGATGCAAACGACATCATCCGGTTTTTCCAGATATTTTCCACTCCTTGTTTGGCCAAATACTTTAAGCCACTAACTTTCATGAATTAAATTGCCTCCAACTACTTCGTCAAACACAATCCGACCCTGTTGAATCGTGATAATCCGCCCGCCAAAATAACGAACTAAACTGTGTTCATGCGTAACCATGAGAATGGTTGTGCCGCATTCGTTAATTTCCCGCAGAAGGTCTACGATTTCATAGGAAAGTTCCGGATCAATGTTGCCGGTTGGTTCGTCCGCAATAATCAGCTGCGGGTCGTTGACCAGTGCTCTTGCAATGGCAACCCGCTGCATTTCGCCGCCGGACAGCTCGTTCGGATAATTTTTTGCTTTATCCTGCAAGCCAACCAAGTCGATCACATACGCCACTCGCTTTTTGATGTACGAAGTGGGTGCATCAATCACTCGCAGCACAAATGCGATGTTTTCATACACCGTCATGGACGGAATCAAACGGAAATCCTGAAAGACAAACCCAATCGTCCGCCGCAGTGCCGGCACTTGCCGCTGCTTCAGTTTTCCGAGATGGTAGCCGTTGACGAAAACCGTACCGCTGCTTGGGTTGATTTCCTTTAAAATCAGCTTGATCATGGTACTTTTTCCTGCACCCGATGGTCCAACGACAAATGCAAAGTCCCCATCATTGATTTTCAGGTTGACGTTATGCAAAGCATCGACACCGCCGGAGTACACAACAGAGACATCTCTCATTTCCACCATGTGTCTTATACAGTCCTTTCTATGTTCAGATAGATGACAGACCGAAAATGGTTAGAATTTTGCCGGATTTGCGGACAGATACCGCTTAACCATCAATGCGATCTTAAAGATGATGGCATGGTCGAATTCCCGCAAGTCCAAACCTGTCAGCTTCTTGATCTTTTCCAGCCGATATACCAGTGTATTCCGGTGTACAAACAGCTTTCTGGAAGTTTCAGAAACATTCAGATTATTTTCAAAGAACTTTTGAATGGTAAACAGTGTTTCGTGATCCAAAGATTCAATGCTGCCCCGCTTGAACACTTCGTGCAAGAATGTTTCACACAAGGTGGTCGGCAGGTGGTAAATCAGGCGTGCAATGCCCAGATTATCGTAGCTGACAATGGCTTTATCCGTATCGAAGACCTTTCCGACTTCCAGAGCGGTCTGTGCCTCCTTGAAGGAACGGGACAGTTCTTTGATGCTGTCCACAATGGTACCGATACCGACATTGACACGGGTATAAAATTCGCCGCTGAGTGTATCCGCAATGGAACGAGCCAGCTTTTCCAAGTCTTTGGCGTCCACAGCCCCCTTGATTTCCTTTAC
>ERZ857745.5213-NODE-5213-length-10700-cov-3.905496_pt1 | contig 10700 bp, 5 predicted proteins | sample MGYA00519699_ERZ857745 | MGnify/ENA primary metagenome ERZ857745 (study PRJEB31778, sample SAMEA3449357) | human gut metagenome | biome: human gut; feature: human-associated habitat; material: faeces | place: United Kingdom | collected 2010/2012 ...
GGAAGCATTGAAAGGAGAATTTCGCCAGCCATATTATGCAAAGCTTTACAGGACAGTAATGTCAGAATATCAGACGAGAAAAATTTTCCCGCCTGCAGATGATTTATTCAATGCATTTCATTTTACACCGCTTCATGAGGTAAAAGTTGTGATCCTTGGACAGGATCCATATCATAATGACGGACAGGCACATGGATTATGTTTTTCCGTAAAACCGGAGGTAGAAGTTCCACCATCATTGGTAAATATCTATCAGGAGCTGCATGATGATTGTGGATGTTATATTCCGAATAATGGATATCTGGAGAAATGGGCGAAGCAGGGAGTGTTAATGCTCAATACCGTGCTTACGGTTCGTGCGCATCAGGCAAATTCTCATAAGGGAATCGGCTGGGAAGAGTTTACGGATGCAGCAATTCGTATTTTAAATAAGATAGACCGCCCGATGGTATTTTTACTCTGGGGACGTCCGGCGCAGATGAAGAAAAGTATGTTGAATAATCCAAAACACTTGATTTTAGAAGCTCCTCATCCAAGTCCATTATCTGCATACAGAGGATTTTTTGGATGTCATCATTTCAGTCAGACAAATGAATTTTTAATTCAGCATGGAATTGAACCGATTGACTGGCAGATAGAAAATAGATAGAAAACAGATAGAGGACACAAGAAAGATGAGTAAAAAAGAAAATAATAATACCCTGGTAAAAAATGCAACGTTTCTGATGGTTGCTGCTTTGATTTCCAAAATTATAGGTATGCTTTATAAGAGTCCGCTGACTACGTTAATTGGACGAGAAAGTTTTGCCTGTTTTCAGTTTGCACAGAATGCGTATTTTATTTTGTTGATGATTGCTTCCTTTAGTATTCCGCAGGCAGTATCGAAAATCATGTCAGAGAGAATTGCATTTAAACGTTACAGGGATGCTCAGAGAGTTTTTAAAGGAGCACTCTTATATGCTGTAATAGCAGGTGGAATTGCGGCACTTGTTTGTATTTTCGGTGCGTCTATTTTAGTACCGGATAATATGGCAAATGCGAGACTGGCGCTTCAGATGTTAGCACCAACGATTTTTGTATCTGGTATCTTAGGTGTGTTTCGTGGATATTTCCAGGCATATCGAAATATGCTTCCAACTTCGATTTCACAGATTTTAGAGCAGATTGCAGTGGCGACAGTAGCTCTTTTAGCTTCTGGATTTATGGTGCGTCACTTTGCTAATGCAGGAGAAGATACTCTGCAAAGATGGAGTGCAGCAGGTGCTACAATGGGAACAGGAGCCGGCGTCTGTACCGCCTTTTTATTTATGTTTTTTGTCTATAGAGTGAATCATAAGACGATTGCAAAGAAAATAAAAAATGACAGAGTATCGGTAAATGAAAGCTATCGCTCCATTATGAAAATAATTTTGCTGATTGCAGCTCCGATTATCTTAAGCGCATTTATTTATAATGTAAACGGTTATATTAATGGAGTGATGTATACTTCGATTCTTGGCTGGAAAGGTGTTCCAAACAGTCTGGTAAAACAGAATTATGCAGAGTATGGCTTCTTTATGACATTGATTAATATTCCGCTGACTCTTGCAAGTACCGCACCGACTTCCATGATGCCTGAAGTATCTGCACAGTATGCGATTGGTGATTTAGAAGAAACAAAAAGAAAGATTGACCAGGCAACATGGATTGCGATGCTGATTTCGATTCCGGCGTCTGTGGGACTTGCCGCGCTTGCACAGCCGGTTACACGCCTGATTTTTCCATCTACAGAGGGAGTTGCAGGACAGCTGATGGTGATTGGCGTTATTACGGTTATCTTAAACAGTACTTCAAATATTTCAAATGGTGTGCTTCAGGCAATCGGAAAAGCCAATATTCCTATGATTAATGCAGCAATTTCGCTGGGAGTCGATATTGTTTTCCTTGCTCTGGTGTTAGTATTTACCAATATGGGAATCTATGCAGTCGTACTTGCGATGGTGGTATATGCACTGGTTATGTGTGTCTTAAATGATCGTGCATTAAAGAAATACTTAGGATATAAAAATCCATGGAGATCTGCCTATTTTGTTCCAATCTTAGCATCGATTCCAATGGGAATCGTTGCAGTTGTTGTATATAAACTGGTGTACGTAGTGATTGGTTCGAATTTTATTTCCCTGATTCCATCGATTGCACTTGCAATGGTTGTTTATTTTGTGGGATATTTAGTGGTTGCAAAACCGAAAAAAGAAGATTTGGCAGCACTTCCGGGAGGAACAAGACTGGCACAGGCTGCACAGAAATTAAAGATTTTAAAATAAACCAAAAAGACCATTTCATCCATTCAATTTCGGATGAGACGGTCTTTTTTAGTTCAGCTAAGAATTAGCTATTTGTTTCATCAAGTCGTTTAAATGCAGTAGAGAGCATTAATTTAATTCGATTTAATTGGTTTACTTCACTTGCACCTGGATCATAGTCGATTGCCACGATGTTTGCCTTTGGATATTCTTTTCGGATGGCTTTAATAACACCTTTTCCTACGATATGGTTTGGCAGGCAGGCAAATGGCTGTGTACACACGATATTTGGTGCACCGCTGTGGATCAGCTCTAACATTTCGCCGGTCAGGAACCAGCCTTCACCAGTCTGATTTCCAAGAGATACAATGTCAGAAGCCATCTTTCCGAGATCACGGATATCTGCAGGCGGGTTAAAATGTTTGCTCTTCTTAAATGCTTCGGTAGCCGGAGCGCGGAACCAGTCTATGACCTTGATGCCCCAGTTTGCAGCAGTTGCTTTTGATTTTGCAAATCCAAGCTTTTCTACTTTAAAGTTCTGATTGTAGAAGCAGTACTGCAGGAAGTCCAGAAGATCTGGAACAACAGCTTCGGCGCCTTCGCTTTCCAGCAGATCGACCAGATGATTATTAGCCGCCGGAAGGAATTTGACAAGAATCTCACCGACAACGCCGACGCGTGGTTTTTTAACATCTAAAAGTTCGATATTATTGTCAAAGTCTTCGATGATCTGCCGGCATAACTTCTTGAATTTTCGTCTGGAAGGATAGCCGGAAGAGACAAACTCTTTACATACTTCCACCCATTTTCTATGCATTGCATTCACAGATCCCGCAACAGCTTCGTATGGTCTTAAACGATACACACATTTCATAAAGATATCACCAAATACTACACTGTAAATACCACGAAGTACGAGAGCGGGTGTGATCTTAAATCCAGGATTTTCTTCCAGTCCGCTTAAGTTAATGGAAATAACCGGAATATATTCGTAACCGGCTTTTTTTAGGGCACGGCGGATAAATCCGATATAATTGGAAGCACGGCAGCCACCACCGGTCTGGCTGATGATGACAGCAATCTTGTGTGTATCATATTTGCCGGAAAGGATGGCCTCCATGATCTGTCCGACAACCATAAGGGACGGGTAACACGCATCATTGTTAACGTATTTAAGCCCCACATCTACTGCCTGTTTGTTGTCATTTGGAAGGACTTCGATGTTGTATCCGGAAGCTTTAAATGCAGACTCCATCAGTTCGAAGTGGATCGGTGACATCTGTGGGCAGAGAATCGTGTAATTCTCACGCATTTCCTTTGTGAAAGATACTTTTTCAATAGCTGCGGAATGAATCGTACGTTTGTCATTTCGCTGTTCTCTGACGCGGATAGCAGCCAGAAGAGAGCGGACACGGATCCTTGCAGCACCTAAGTTGTTGACTTCATCAATCTTCAGAGATGTATAGATCTTATCTGAATTATTTAAAATATCCGCAACCTGATCGGTTGTGACCGCATCCAGTCCGCAACCGAAAGAGTTGAGCTGGATCAAATCCAGATTGTCTTTTGTTTTTACATAGTTTGCCGCTGCATACAGACGGGAATGGTACATCCACTGATCCATCACGTTGAGTGGGTGCTCAGCTGGATTTAAGTGGGAGATGGAATCCTCAGTCAGCACAGCAATATTATAAGAATTGATCAGTTCTGGAATGCCATGGTTAACCTCCGGGTCAATGTGATATGGACGTCCTGCCAGTACAATACCTCTGTTTCCGGTCTCATCCAGGAATTTGATAACTTCCTCCCCTTTTCGACGCATATCTTCACGGCATGCTGCAAGTTCTTCCCATGCTGCATGGACGGCAGACTGGATCTCCTGATCGGAAATATCAAATTTCTTTCCAAGTTCTTCCACCAGGCGATAGGAGATAGTATCCTCGCTGGCAAAAGAGAGGAATGGGTGCATAAAATCAACTTCTCCATTTACAATGGCATCAATGTTATTCTTGATATTTTCCGGATAAGAAGTAACAATCGGGCAGTTGTAATGGTTGTCAGAGTCTGCAAATTCATTGCGCTCGTAAGGAATGCTTGGGTAGAAAATGTGTTTCACACCTTCGTTGATCAGCCATTGTACATGTCCGTGAGCCAGTTTTGCCGGGTAGCATTCAGACTCACTTGGAATGGACTCAATACCGAGTTCATAAATGCTTCTTGTAGAAGCAGGAGAGAGTTTGACAGAGAATCCAAGCTGATTGAAAAATGTGAACCAGAACGGATAGTTTTCGTATATATTTAATACACGGGGGATTCCGATTACACCGCGTTTTGCAGATCCTTCCGGCAATGGTTCATAATCAAAATAACGTTTTAATTTGTATTCAAATAAATTTGGCAGCTTATTCTCGGATTTTGCTTTTCCGAGTCCGCGTTCGCATCTATTTCCGGTAATGAACTTACGTCCGCCGCTGAAATGATTAATCGTCAGACGACAGTTATTTGTACATCCTTTACATTTTGTCATAGTTGTAGAATATTCCATGGCCTCAATGTCCTCAATAGAGAGCATAGTCGTGCCTTCGCATTCTACATAACGCTCACGTGCAATGAGAGCTGCACCAAATGCGCCCATAATTCCGGCAATATCCGGACGGATAGCCTCACATCCTGCGATTTTCTCAAAACTTCGAAGGACAGCATTGTTGTAGAAGGTTCCACCTTGAACTACGATATGTTTTCCGAGTTCCGATGCATCAGAAACTTTGATGACCTTGAATAACGCATTCTTAATAACAGAATATGCAAGTCCTGCGGAGATATCAGCAACCTCAGCACCTTCTTTTTGTGCCTGTTTAACCTTGGAGTTCATAAATACAGTACAACGTGTTCCAAGGTCGATTGGATTTCTTGCAAATAAAGCTTCGTGGGCAAAATCTTCAACAGAATAATTCAGTGATTTTGCAAATGTCTCAATAAATGAACCACAGCCGGAGGAGCAGGCCTCATTGAGCTGTACACTGTCAACGGTCTGATTCTTGATCTTGATACACTTCATATCCTGACCGCCGATGTCCAGAATACAGTCAACATCCGGCTCAAAGAAAGAAGCAGCATAGTAATGAGAGACAGTTTCTACTTCACCTTCGTCAAGGAGAAGGGCTGCTTTAATCAGAGCTTCTCCATATCCGGTAGAGCAGGAGTGTACAATCTGTACATCCTCTGGTAATTTGCTGTAAATATCTTTGATCGCAGTAATTGTTGTACCAAGCGGATCTCCGTCATTGTTGTGATAGAAGGAATATAAAAGTGTTCCGTCTTCGCCGACAAGAGCTGCCTTTGTAGTGGTAGATCCGGCATCGATACCAAGGAAAGCCTTTCCTTTATAGGTAGCCAGATCTCTGATGGGAACCTGATCCTTGTCGTGCCGCTTTTTAAACTCTTGAAAGTCAGCTTCACTTGCAAACAAAGGTTCCATACGGTCAACTTCAAATTCCATCTTAATCTTGCCTTCCAGGCGCTTTTGCATCTCCTGGATTGGTACGTCCAGATCCTTTTTGGAGTTCAGGGCAGAACCAATGGCTGCAAACAGATGGGAATGATTCGGGGCAATGATGTGCTCATCATCCAGATTCAATGTACGGATAAATGCCTTGCGCAGTTCGGAGAGAAAATGCAGAGGTCCGCCAAGGAATGCAACGTGTCCGCGAATAGGTTTACCGCATGCAAGACCACTGATAGTCTGGTTGACAACTGCCTGGAAAATGGAGGCAGCCAGATCTTCTCTTGCAGCACCGTCATTGATGAGTGGCTGGATATCCGTCTTTCCATGAAGGATTATATTGCAGGACTTATGGAAGAGACCGCAAAGACAGGCGCGCCTATTATCCGCACAATGTTCTTTGAGTTCCCCGACGATGAAAAGTGCTGGGAGCTTCCCGAGCAGTATATGTTCGGTAGCGATTATCTTGTTGCTCCCGTGCTTGAGCTTGGCGCAAGAGAGCGCAGTGTATATCTGCCAAAGGGTCAGTGGGAGAGCATCTCCGACAAGAAGATCTACAGCGGCGGTCAGACCGTCACCGTTCCCGCACCTCTTGATGTTATGCCTGTATTTAAGAAGATCGGATAAATTATCGATTGGTTTAAAAATATCACTTAATTAAGAAACAGCTTCTCCCTCAAAATATCGGCGGAGAAGCTGTTTACATAATATATAATACTAATAACCATAGTGCCTCAGATGCGAAGTCAGATTTTTTGTCAGATTGTATAGAAATTTCGCAATTATTGCAAAGCAAGAATTTGCATACATGTCGTGTGTCAAGAAATTTACGTGCAAGATGACGGAAAATCTGCAGGCAGATGAGGTGCTAAGGCTTTTAGCCGGTGGTTTTTAGAGGTTACCTATAATACTGCAATAAAGTAAAAAGTCTGTGCGAAAACAATAGAATTACCTTATACTGCTATTATTCAATAAAATGAAAGGAACGTAAATATGAATTACAAAAAAACGCTGATAGCCTGTTACTTGGGATTTGTTACACAGGCAATAGCTGCAAATTTTGCACCGCTGCTGTTTCTTACTTTTCATAATAATTACAATATTTCTTTAGGAAAAATAGCGCTTATCTCATCTGTGTTTTTTACTACACAGCTTATTATTGATATTTTGTGTGCACGTTTTGCAGATACTATAGGCTACAGAAATTGTGTTGTTGGTTCGCAGCTGCTTTCGGCGGTCGGACTTATCGGACTTGCTTTTCTTCCGCAGGTCACACCCGATCCGTTTGCAGGAATAATAATCAGTACAGTACTTTATGCCATAGGCAGCGGTCTTACGGAAGTGCTTGTAAGCCCTATCGTTGAGGCGTGCCCTTTTGAGCATAAGGAGGCAGCGATGAGCCTGCTCCACTCGTTTTACTGCTGGGGTGCAGTGGGAGTTATACTTCTTTCAACCCTGTTCTTTGCATTATTCGGGATAGAAAACTGGAGATGGCTCTCCAGCATCTGGGCAGTTATTCCACTGTGTAATGTGTTCAATTTTGCTGTATGTCCGATCGAGCATCCGACAGAGGACGGTAAGGGAATGAGTATTGGCAGTCTGCTTAAAGTTCCGCTGTTTTGGCTCTCCATTCTGCTTATGGTATGTGCAGGTGCATCTGAACTTTCGATGGCACAATGGGCATCTGCGTTTGCAGAATCTGCACTGGGTCTTTCCAAATCAATGGGAGATATCGCAGGCCCGTGTATGTTCGCCGTTACAATGGGTATAAGCCGGTCATTGTACGGAAAATATGGTGAAAAAATTGATCTTATGAAATTTATGATCGCTTCGGGGGCTCTTTGTCTTGCTTGCTATATTACAGCATCTTTGTCGGAGATACCTCTGCTGGGGCTTGTCGGCTGCATAGTGTGCGGTTTTTCGGTAGGAATAATGTGGCCCGGAACTATAAGCATCTGTTCGGCTAAGATACCTTCGGGAGGTACGGCCATGTTTGCACTTCTGGCAATGGCAGGAGATATGGGCGGTGCACTCGGACCTGCAGTCGTGGGCAATATTTCCCAAAATGCAGGAGATAATATGCAAAAGGGTATGTTTGCAGGCTGTGTATTTCCGCTTGTGCTTATTATTTCCGTTTTCTTTGTAAAAAAGCTTAGCAGACTAAACAGAACATAAAAAAAGCGTTACCTTTCAATTCGATAGGTAACGCTTTTTCTATTGCAATATAGATGTTCGTTATGGGAACCTCTAAAAACCGGTTTGAAAAGGGAAAATGGGTAGAGTGCGCCGAATGCGATGAAAGCCGACGAAGTAAGGCTGTATGCCTTACGAGGAGGTTTGAAGAAGCAGGCGGTGTGCTATACACATTTTCACTCAAACAAGGTTTTTAGAGGTGACCTTATGATTGAATCTTTACATTTGCTCTGTTATTCGCCATACCAACAAACTTTGTCATACTTTATCGTGTCATCATCAAATGTCGCTTTTGCAGTAATAGTATTTTTCTCATTTTTATTTATATTAACATTGTTCCATACAAAAACAGTATCATTGCTATTTGACAATTCGCTGCGTTTTATTATGCCAAGCGACCTTTCGTTCACGGTAAGTTCAATACTTTGTGCATTTGAATATATCTTTATAAATGGTACATTGCAAGGTCTTACGTTATGACGGCGCTCAGTAATGTAGATAGTTTTCTCACTGCTCCATACAGATCTGTAAAAGAAATACGCATCTTTGGGTATGCGTTCTCTCGTGCATAGGCCCTTATCATTCTGTCCTATCGTATCGCCCTCTTCACGACCACTGGAAGGAAAATCAAACATACACCATACAAATGCTGCCCAAAGATATTTTCTTGCAGAAAATTGCCGCCAAACAATTTCGTGAAGCTGTGACTGATAATTTTCATAATGACGAGCTCCATTCGAGTCAATATCGTTCAGCCAGTCTATGCTGTCCTTGTGCTGTGTTAGGGCTCCGCCACCGCCGTATTCAGAAATGCATATCGGACGTTTTTCCTTTGAATTATGGTATAAGTCAAGCCATTCTCCGAAATGTTCTGCATCGCCTGCTTCCTTATACCAACCGAAATAACGGTTATATCCTACGACATCTGCGGGAAGCTGCAAAAATCTGCCATAGAACTGATTGTCTGCATAAGTTTTCAGCCTTGTGTTGTCCTCCTTGCAGGCAAGCTCATAAAGTTCTTGGTATAAAGCAAAAATTTCATCAGACATTTGGTGAAGTTCATTAGATATTCCCCATAAGATGATTGATGGATGATTGTAATTCTGCCTGATAAGCTCAATAAGCTGCTGTTTTGCATTTTCTGCAAAGCCATCTGCAAGAATGTGACGTTCGCTTTCATCCGGAGACATTTTGTTTATAATCCCTATCTCTGTCCAAACACAAATACCGAAATCGTCACACAGTGAATATTCCTGACTGCAATGCTGATAATGAGCCATTCTTACAGCGTTGCAACCCATATCACGAATAATTCCATAATCACGTTCACGTTGGATATTTGTCATTGCCCAGCCGCTTTCAAAGCTGTCTTGATGATAGTTCACACCATGAAGAGGATAAGACTTTCCGTTAAGGAAAAAACCATTCTCAGGGTTAATATGATATGTCCTTATGCCAAAATTTTCGGATACCATATCTGTTGCTTTGTCCCCATAAAATAGGGTGACTTCGGCACGATACAGACAGGGAGAGTTTACACCATCCCACAACTGCGGAGCAGATATTTTTTTCGAAAGTGTAAGCCTGTCGCTTTCTGTATGTCCACACATCTCTGCAACAGGCTTTCCGTCCGGGGCAAAAATTACGGCCTTTGCCTCTATGTTGTTGGCGGAATCAAGCTTTATCAGTACATCAATGTCTGCACTGTCTGATGTAATATTATGTGGTGTGATGTAGACTCCGCAGGAACCACTGTCCTCCAGTGCAATGTGAACAGGTTCGGCGGCAATTAATTTAACTTCTCGGTACAATCCACCCATTTTTGTAAAATCGCCCTGTTCAGTAATTGGAGCAATGTAATTTGTGGGTGAATTGTCAACAAGGACTGCAATTTGGTTTTTTCTGTCATAGTGTACATAATTCGTTATATTTATGCGAAAAGCAGAATAGCCTCCATCGTGTTTTCCGGCCAAAAAGCCATTCACAAACACTTTAGCATTAGTGTTGGCTCCCCCAAATTCAATGTATAGTGCCTTGCCCTTGTATTTTGTCGAAAGCTCCAAATCTCGGCGGTAACAGGTCAGTCCTTTATAATAGCTGCTTGTTACACTATCAGTTGCATTAAAAGTGTGAGGCAGGCAGATCTTTTCCCATGAGCAATCGTCAAATTCGGGGGTGATTGCATCATTTTCGCTTATTTCCAGATCATATATCTTGGCAAAGCGCCATCCGTTGTTAAGTTCTATTTCAGTTCGCATAAATATTTTCCCTTAAATTATAGTTACTGTATGTTGGAAGAAATTAATTTCAATATTATATGTTGTTTATCTTTCGGATTTATTTCATTATACCCTAAATTAAAAATGTAGTCAAGAGAGGACAATACTAATAAATATACTGTGGTGTAATATTTTATCAGTCATAATTTTATGTTCCCAAGAATGAGTTTATTGAAGATAATGGGAAAACATTTTTGTGTTCAGATTTGAAAATACCTGTAAGTTCATTGATGCTTCTACATGCTGAACACTGTATGTAAATTTTTATTTGGCATATGGTATTTGTTTCTTGATATATAAAGAAACTTTTATGTAGTGTGTTTTTTTAGTTGTTTAGCCAGATCCTGCAAATCCTGACAAGCATCAAAACACATCCGGTTATAGCGGTCAATATCATCGGAGCGGCTTTTTACGGTCAGTCCACGCTTGACAGCCCGTATCTTT
>ERZ857745.5215-NODE-5215-length-10696-cov-3.281552_pt1 | contig 10696 bp, 10 predicted proteins | sample MGYA00519699_ERZ857745 | MGnify/ENA primary metagenome ERZ857745 (study PRJEB31778, sample SAMEA3449357) | human gut metagenome | biome: human gut; feature: human-associated habitat; material: faeces | place: United Kingdom | collected 2010/2012 ...
CGCTGCTCGACGATTCGTTCCGCTCGATCGCAACGGCCGTCATGTGGGGGCGCTCGCTCTACCGCAACATCCAGCGGTTCATCCTCTTCCAGCTCACGATCAACTTCGCGGCGATCGTCGTCTTCCTCGCCGGATCAGTCATGGAGACCGAAATGCCGCTCACGGTGACGCAGATCCTGTGGGTCAACATCATCATGGACACGCTGGCGGCCATGGCCATGGCATCGTTGCCGCCGCAGCACGAAGTGATGCGCGAACGCCCCCGCCGGCGCGATGCGAGCATCGTCTCGCGGGCGATGGTGCGCACGATCGCCACCTGCGGCTCGATCTTCGTGGTCGTCCTGCTCGGAATGCTCGGCTGGTGGCTCTACACGACGGGCGAGCCCACCGTGCGCCAGCTCACGGTATTCTTCACGACCTTCGTCTTCCTGCAATTCTGGAACCTGTTCAACGCCAAAGGATTCGAAGCCGGATGCGCGGCGAGCCACGGCATCGCGCACAGCCGGACGTTCCTCACCGTGCTGGCGCTCATCGCGCTGGGGCAATGGCTCATCGTCGAACTAGGCGGCGAGGTCTTCCGCACCGTCCCGCTCTCGTGGCAGGAGTGGGCCTGGATCGTGGGGTTCACCTCGCTCATCGCACTCTTCGACGAACCGTCTCCTCCGACCGGCACCACCTCCACCACCGCGCCGGGCAGTGATTCGCCGTCGGCAGCTCTTAAGCTCGACGAGTTCGTTGTGAAAGAGACGGCGCGCCAGCTGAAAAAGGCTGCAGAGCTTTATGCAAAGGCTGCAGATGTTGGTATCGAAGATATGAAATTCGAAATCAATAGTAAAGAAATTAACGAAGAAGCTGATTTGCCTGCAAACATTCCCGAAGAGGTTAAAGCTGCACTTGTACAGTTCATGCACGTGCTTTCTGAAACCTCTAATAATTCGGAAACACACCTCAAGATGGGGCAGGTTAACGCAACTTCTATGCATCAAGGCCAAAACAAAGACGGAACAAGCCATATGTTTTCGATGGAACTGGCAGACGAGTCTGATGGCACAAGAAAACTGATGGCCATTGCTCCTGCAATTGACTCCGTGCTGTCAAAGGGCGACCTTTTGCTGGTAGATGAAATCGAAAAAGAACTGCATCCTGCTCTGGTAGAGTTTATTGTTGCCAAATTCCAGAGCAAAAAGACAAACCCTAATGGGGCACAAATTGTCTTTACGACACACAACACCGACCTGTTGAGTATGGAGCTGCTTCGTAAGGACCAATTGTATTTTGTGGATAAGAATAAAGATGATGGCGCTTCGGAACTCTACAGTATCAGCGATTTTTCTACTCGTACGACCGAAAATGTCCGCAAGGGCTATCTCCTCGGAAAATATGGCGCGACTCCCAATGTTGAAATTGAGGAGGTTGAATAATGGCTCGCAAGCTGAAGAAATCCAAGGTCAGTCTAATGAGTGTGACGATTCGTCCGGGCTTTGCGACGCTTCCGTTTGCCGAAAATGGTTTTGGAATGGACTTTTCTGCATTTTCTTTAGAGAGAGCCCACAAATAGACAGCTTTTTTTGCAGGATATGGGTGCTTTCTCCCGAAAGCTCTTTCACATACTGGCGAAGAAAGCCTAAAAATGTCAGATTACTTCTCATGGCTTTCCCAGGCTCCGAAAATGTCGTTCCCATCGAGATAAATGAAAGGCTTTTCATGCTCGTTAAATCCGTTGATGGCAACGAAACCGAGTTGCTTAACTTTGAATTCTTTGATAGCCTCTACTTGCTGGGCCTCGTGATGAATCTCATCTAGAGTCATGGGCTGGGCATAGTACTTTGCTTCGAAAATCTCATAGCCATCAGCAAACTCTAAAGCAACATCGAATTCACCGTTCGTGCGGTGGACTGGGTCATCGTAATAGTAGCTGCCAATGTTGCGTACACCTTTCAACTTTCCAGAACGGACCTGCAAGCTGAAATAGTCACGGCAGATGCCTTCAAAACGTCGGGAGATAAAGTCTGTCAGAACGGGACTGATGTACTCGTCATAGAATGCCTTGGCTCCTAGCACTTGGAGTGCGCTACTGTTCTTATATACAAAGGTGAAGTAGAATCTCAGAAGATTGTCGTTGATTTCAAAAGCAGACTTTTTATTGTCGTTCAGCCTGTTAATGGGATTATTTCGGGAAAGAATCTCTAAGTCAAGCAGGGGCTTGATTTGCTTTGCGAGGTTGCCGGTCTTCCTCGCATCCAGTTTATCTTCGATTTCGGTATAGCGCTTCTTCCCATTTCCAATGACAGAAAAGATACGTTCTGCATTGATGCTTACCGAGTAGTCCGAAAGCAGCAGCTGGCTGGCATACAGATACACTGCGCTCGTAGGATTGAGAACGGTGTTGATAATATTTTCTCGGAGAGTGGCTTCAGGGTTTAGTGCTTGATTAACAAATGGGGAACCGCCAAAAACGGCATAATGGCCAACTTTGTCGTAGGGTGTTTTGTCAGGATAGAACTTGGCAGCATCCAGATAACTCAACTCATTTAACTTGATTGTGACAGCAAACCGACCATATAGAGCGTTCTTCTCCTGCAACGCATCCTTCATAATACCGATGTGAGAACCAGAAAGGATAAGTTCGATGTTAGAGAGTCGGTTGTCGATAATGCTCTGGAAGATGGAATCAACCGCAGCGGAGTCCGTCATGGATTTGAGATAGGGGTACTCATCGATGACGACAACAATCTTTTGGGGCAGCGCATTGAGATAAGTGAATACATCCTGCAGCGTGCTAAAGCTCAGAGGCACAGGCAGAACCTTGGCACGGACAAGCTCCTGCACAAAGCCATTGATATTGTCCTGCATTATGCTCTTCAAGCACTCAAAGTACACCTTCTGATACTGGCAGCTCTCAAGTGCTTTTCGAATGAGAGTAGTCTTTCCAACGCGGCGCTTGCCGTAAACCATAATGGCCTTTCCGATATAATCTTCCTGCAAAAGAGCCAGCTCTTTCTCGCGGCCAATAAACATAGCACACCTCCAATAACACTGAAGCGAATTTCACTGAATTTATTTTCAGTGTTATTTTACCATACGGACGCGCGAAAATCAAATGTTAATCCAGCTGAAACGAGCAGAGAAAAAGAGCAGGCTCATCTTTGACAATGAACCTGCTCTGAAAAGTATCAATAGCCTACCGAGCGACGCCAACATATGACGCTTGCCTCGAATATAGCACTTCGAAAGGACTTACTTTTGGTATAATTCTAGTGTATGATTCGTGCAAAGCAAAGGCAATACTGTTTTTGAAAAAAAGAAGCTCGAATTTCTTTGCTAAAATTATGTCTTTATGTTGTTTATACATTACGGTTGGTTGAAAACTCTACAAATATATGGTACTATATTTATAGCAAATATAGACAGAATGAATAACAATGAATGCACATTATCCAAGTGATTATCCAGATGGGTTTGAGGAAAAACTAATTGCTGCTGGTGCTAAAACGCAAACAATCACTCCCGTATACAGAATACTATATGATGGTAAGCTGAACGCCTTCAACTTTGAGTCAACGTATATTAACTATAGGAGAAGACACAAAACACTTACTAAAAGGAAGTTACAGCACTTGGGGACATATTCGACTTCCTGCTTTGCGGAACTCGATGACGTTGCATATACAATTCAATATTCAATGAAAAATCCGCCATTTGCGAAAATCTGTAAAGGCGTAATTACACAAACTTCAGGTTACAGTCAAAGGACGGTGGATAGAGAGCCAGAAACAGAAAGCTCACATGTTGATTGGTGGATTTATTCTGATATTGACGTTAATTCTGAAGTTCTCACTAATTTTTCTATCTGTTCTTTCGAGAAAGAAGGCGAGAAAGTATGAGTTACAAAGGAGAACTGTTGTTCGAAGGGACAAAGTTCAAGTCTTATTTTAAGCAAGACTTAATAATTGAACAGACTTTTCTGGAATATGATGAGATTCCATTGCTGTGTGCGTGCCTGGACGAGGAAGGAAATCGCTACTTTTGTAATTGTACCGAATTTCGCACATATGAGAAATGGGCTATATATCCGGTAAGTATTCTTCAACTTTTGAAGATGGTAAAAAATGAAGTTACTCCGGCTGATACTTTTGATGCTTCCACAGTTGTATATGTCTTTACAATCGATTGGGAAAACGAGAGTGAAAAGTTCGAAAAAAAGACAGTATCTGAGTTAACGAAATATGACAGATTGCCAGACAATATATATTTGACTTCGCATCCAAATCGACTCGAAAAATATGCAGATAGCCTTCAAACTGTTTACAAAGCCCAAACTGCGTTGTGCTGCAGTAAGCGTTACGTTGCCTGCTGTGTCCGAAGCGTTGACGTGACCAATGAACTCCTTAGTAGCCTTATATTGTCAAAGGCGAACTATCCGGTACGATTGAACGTAGAGATTAGTATTGGCAAAAACCATAGAGATATTCAACTGCAAGAAACAAACAACATCGACATTATACACATGACAAAATCGGATTATGCATGTGTTAGCGTATGAGGACGCGTAATTATATGGAACTCACCAAATTGGCTTTAATAAAAACTGTGATGCCATGTGTTAAATTGGAAATCGCAGAGCAAGCTTTACAAAATGAAAGCAATCCACGTGAACAACTTCATCAAAAAATCAATATACAGGGTGGCGTTGAAGACGAAGAGGAACCGTCAACCGTAAAAGTTAGAATTAAAATTTCTGTCTCTACAGACTCTGGGAATGTTGCTTTTGAAGTGTGCAGAGAAAGCACATTCCAAAATGAGTCTGGCGAAAAATGGAAAAATCGCGAAGATGCTATGCAAGATGTCAAAAACACTGCTATCCCATTGGCATATGAAGATATGCAGCGATTTGTTGAAGAATTGTCCAAAAGTGCCGGGATTTCTCCGTTTCCAATCCCGGGCTATGATACTATCCAAAAGGATGAGAGTGAGTAAAACGAGCTTTGACTGATGTTCACGCCTCGTAAGCTCAGAACGTGTAAAGCAATCCAAGAAAGTTATATCTCAAATATCGCAATAGCGTATAGGCTATACCGGTCTGTACGCTTTCTTTTTTTGCATGAAGAACCGTCCCTCTATGAACCTCTATGGATTTATTTGGTATTATATCGGACGCTGTTTTATTTCGTCATAATCAATAAAAGTATTTGTTGCTTTTTGTTAACCATGAAATTGACAATTCAAAACACTGTCGGTAAAATAAAGGTATTCGATAGACCGCATTAACAATCTGTGAACTTTTCGGGGTTCGTATTGTGTGATTACCACATAGATGGTATTATGCAATTGTACAGAAGGATAGGCGGCATAGAGTCCACGGCATCGTCGATGACGAAATCCAAAGCTGCGTAGGGCTGACGTCGAACCTATTAGTTGAATGTGGCCCCGGCACTAGACGCCGGGATGTAAAGGAGAATTGAATATGAAACGTAAGACTATCATTTTAGCAGTGGTAGCAGCCGCTGCGATGGCGCTCAGCCTGGTAGGGTGCGGCGTGAAAATCACGAACATCGCGGTTCCGGAGTCTGCGATGGTGGAGAAGGGTGAAAGTATTACCCTGCCTGTTGTGTACGGCACCGACGATACTCCGGCCGTGACCCCCGAGACTGCTGCAACCGGTGAAAGCGCTGAAACTGACGAAAAGCTCGCTAAAGCAGCAAGTAAACTGACGGTCGCATGGACTTCTTCCGATGAGAGTGTTGCGACTGTTGATGAGACCGGTACTGTTACTGCAGTGGCGGCCGGTGAGGCGAACGTTACGGCTTCCGTAAAGGACGCCGACATCGCCGCGAGCACTCACATCAAAGTTGTCGTCACTCCCACCGGTGTCGCGGCACCTGAGTCTATTGACCTCGTCACTAATGGCGAGAACACCAAGGACTTGGACGCTAAGCTGGTTCCCGCAGACGCAACTGATGTCAAACTTGCGTACGAATCGAGTGACGAATCTGTTGCTACCGTCGATGAAACCGGTAAGGTGACTGCGGTGGCCAACGGCGAATGCACCATCACAACCTATGTCACTGCGAAAACCGAAGACGCTGAAGCCTCTGAGCTGAGTGCTGTCGTGGTTGAAGCAGCAGATTCTGAAGAGGTTGACGACAGCGTGGCCACAATGCCCGAAGACCTGGCAGCAATGGATTCCGCATTCGGCGTTGTTCTCGAGAACCTGAAAGCTGAAACCAAGGTTACCGTTACAACGAATGTTGAGGGTATTACCCTCGATAAAACGGAGGGTGTCCTCACGGTAGGTAACACTGTCACTGTCACCGCAACTGTCACTCCCGATACGGCAACCAATGCCTCTGTGACTTGGTCCTCCAGCGATGAGGCAATTGCAACTGTTGACTCCGAAGGCAAGATTACGGCCGTTGCTCCTGGCACTGCAACAATCACTGCTGTAAGCGACAGCAACCCTGATGCAAATGCAACGTATGCAGTAACTGTGCAGGCTAAAAAGGTAGTCGCTCCCGCAAGCACCAAGACCTCCAGCAAGAGTAACTCTGGATACGCTGGTAGTAGTTCGAACAGCGGAGCAGCGGCTGCCGCTCCGAGTAATCCTGCTCCTGCTCCCGTACCGGACCCGGCACCTGACCCTCAGCCTGACCAAGCTCCTGCAGAGCCTCAGCCTGACAATCGTGATTACACGGATGGCAGTGGCGCAAATGGCGGTAAGGTAATCGAAGGTCGTGCTGACAATAGTTGCCCTCCTGAAGGCGATTGTCTCTAACTTTTCGTTGCTGTAAATTTTACTAATGCAAATAGCGGTAGGGCGACCTACCGCAATTCTGTAATTGGTAATATAGAAACTCGTAGTATAGAAGCAACAAGTCTTCTTGCTACGAGTTTTCTTTTTTAAAGAATAACATCTGTGTATTATAACACCTTTGCCAAAATGTGCGATACCATTAAAATTAAAGGCGAAGAAGGTGAATCGATGAAACCCATAAAACTAAAAGAACTTATTGCAACGGCTAAAGACCCTGCTACTCAGAAGATTGTCATTGCTGAGGGATATGGGTTTGATATTCCACTGTTTGATGGTGTTGTCAAAGATGCAGATGTAACGCTTGGAGAACTCACCTTGGCGGATTGGTATGTGGAAACAGATGGAACGCGTTTTGTTGCGTTAGTAGCTCAGTCTTCTAAGACCTGCAAGTAAGTGGACTTTCTAAGGTAGCACGTATGAGGAAGCTTCATCCCTTGAATTTGCAACGCCGAAGGCCCACCGAGGAACGCAATGTGAATAGGTTGCTGGGTCGATTGCAGTAATGCTTGCACTCCGGTCGTAAGATGTCCCCATACAGCCAAGGATATTGTCAGCCCCATGATAATTTTCTTTGTCGCAGCATCTTTTATTACTAATACTTTGATGTCGGTCTTGTTGTAGGAGCTCTTCACGTCAATAATCTCGCAAAGCACTTTGCCATAATAAATGCTAATTTCTTGGGGTCTATCATTTGTTGCTAACCGCACAGGCAAGTCTTCAATACGGCACTGAGGGAGACGCCTGCGGGCCTCTTGCTGCTGATGCACAACAGGAGCATTGCTTCTGTTTGCATTGCGGTTTGCAGCCCTTGCATTGGCAGCTTGCTGATTGCCATTAAATGTGGCACGTAAGAGCGAGTCAAGCTGAGAAAGAGCTTGCTCCTCACTATCGCCGTTAATTTCAGTAACGCTCTTCACAACTCTCTCATCCAATGCGTACCAACAGCCATCGGCGTGCTCCTCATGTGGGTGCCCACGATAATAGAGTTGCCCGTTCGTATGAACTACTGTTAGTGGGACAGCCTGGCAGCCAGGGCAGAACAAGTGCCCCTTGTAGACCTTTTCATAAATGGCGGGGTCGTGATTGTACTCACTACGCATCTGCATGATAGAAATCATGCTGCCTGTGGTGACGCAGAACGCCTCTGTGTACTTTGCCATAGATTAACAACTCCTTTGTAATTCAAGGTGATTATTATGATAACTTTGCACGATTTGCTGGATAATTTCTGCTGTACGGACCCGTACACCGACTATGCCATTGTCAACATTAAAACAGGTGAAGTGCTTGTTGACCGCGTCCACGATAGAACATACGCGATTGATGATGTTGATGACTACAATAAATTCCTGCCTTATGCGCGAAAGCAAGTTCAAGCGTGGGAAGCAAAAGACGGGAAAATGATATTCTACATTTTGCCTCCTCGAAAAAAAGCAAATGCCAAAACTGATATCTGAGGCTTCTAAACAATAATATACCATATATTTGATTGTTAATTTTTACAAGCTTTCCTCCCCACGTTGTCGTAATTGCACAAAGACCCATATGCAAAGAAGAAGCCGTCCCATAAAGGTACGGCTTCTTTTTCTATTCGTGTCGTTGAAAAGTCACTTTTCACTTTCCGCAAAATTTGTTTTTCTGGCTTATTGCCAAGGCTTGCGAATCGCATATGATAGAAAATGTACGGAAGCAAAAAGCAATGCGTGCAGGGGCGTTGAAGCGTGGCGCTCAGCCAAAGTGCCTGCAAAAACGCCGCTGTACAGAAAGGAAATCGCATTATGCAGAAAATTATGCAAAAAGTGACCTCCGTAGCATTGGCCGCCAGCATGCTGTTTTCGATGATGTCCACGACCGCACTTGCGTTCGCAGACGAAACCGGAGACAGCACCTCTGTTTCGACCGATGTTACGGATGCCCCGGCTGCGGAAGAGGCAGATGCGGTGGATTCCGGTAGTTCAAATGATGCCGACTCCTCTGATGCCACTTCCGCGCCGACTATCACGGATATTGTGGACCTGACGCATGAATCGTATGAGGATGCCAACTCTAACGATGAAACTACTCAGGATGCAACGTCTGATGTGGTGGATGGGGAAGAGACTTCTGAATCGGATGCCAACGACACAGAAGTCTCTACTCCTGAAACTGCAGAACCCACTTTCGTCGGTTTGCAGACAGTAACGCCGGAATACGGCGATAAACTGACTGCGGATGTTGGCGATTCTATCACTCTGGATGCTTTGCTGAATCGTGATGATGTATCCGTTACCTATCAGTGGCAGCGCAAGCAGAACTTCGCTGTTGATACGGCGTTGGCTCTCTACAACTACGAAGAGGACGAGCCTACCTGGTACGATTTTGTCTGGGAAGACTCAACTGAAGCAGAAACTCTTGAAAGCACACCTGATTTCACTTGGCAGGGCTGCGAGATGTATTTCGCGATTGTTGATGCCCTGGACGAGATTGGCGCAGATAGCAGCGATGTACAGGTTGCGTGGCATACTCCGAACTTTGTGCTGGACGGTTATAGCATTTCCGCTGGTACTGCTGAGGATGGAACCACTGAAATCTATGCATCCAACGAGGAAAACACCTACACCGCCCGCGTCAATGACGAAGGCAAGTGGGAATTTTCCGATGAAAGCACTGCAAATCTGAAAAATGATTGGCAGAATATCGAAGGTGCAACAGAATCTACCTATACTTTTGAAGTAACGGAAGATGACCTGTTCGCTACCTATCGCTGCCGCATCACGGTAACGGATGAAGCATACCGCGAAGAAAACTTCAAGGCTCTCGAAGATTTGGGCAATGAGCTGACTGACGAGGACAAGGCCGGAGATATCATTCTCCAGACGGTTCAGTTCAGTGTCAGCCTGCCGGAAGACGAAACCAGCAACGATATCGCTGTTCGGCGTATGCCTGCAACAGTGGCTATGCTGGCGGATACTTTCTCTGCTCGCGCTACTGGCGGTGTTGCCATATCCTCTGACAACCAGTGGATTACCGGTCTGGATGGTAACTACGAGTACATCACCAAAAACATGTACGACCAGGTCACTGAATGGTTCAATGCCGGTAAAATCGACAAAGCCACTGCTGACCGCTATTGGACACAGATTGGTGGTGCTTGGAGCGCCGCTAATGTCTACACAGCGAACGTTCTGGATGACAACAAATTCCCGACCGGTGCTACGCGTGAGTATTATGGTTTTCCTCTAACTGATGGCGATAAGCTTGAAGTCAACTCCGAGTGGTATGGCCAGACCGTTTATTTCCGTCCTCACAATGACAGTAACGATTGGAATTTGACTGGCACTGCGGTTAATGTTCCTGCTTATACGGCGGTTCTTCGCAACAATGGCAGCTATGGCACTGGTGCATCTGGTACAAAATATAAGGATGCAGTTGTATTCCTGAACCCCTGGGTGTCTGATGCCGGGCGTATGTATGCCAAGTTTCTGTCCCATCCTGATGTTTCTGATAACGGATGGCTGAAAAATACAAGTGGACAAAAGACAAACCAGCACATTACGGTGCTTTCAGTAAATGTAGAGACCTTCAATAAAAACCCCGACAAGTTCATGATGGACGCCGAGGGCAATTATCGCATTGACTCTATTGGCTGGGGTGTCTGCGTTAACCAGGAGCCTGACCTTTCCGGTAAAGCCTATTATGCTATCAAGGCATTCCTGAGCCAGGGCTACGGTATGTGTATCGGCCACGATACAATGTATGCCTATGCTGGTTCCTGGTATGATGCCCATGAAGCTGGTTATACTGACCCTGGCTCTCGTGATTACTACGAAGGCGGCCGGTATGGTCCTGACAAGAACGATACCTCTACCCGTTATTATGTTCTGAACAGTGTTCCCAACATTGATA
>ERZ857745.5221-NODE-5221-length-10684-cov-4.319127_pt1 | contig 10684 bp, 7 predicted proteins | sample MGYA00519699_ERZ857745 | MGnify/ENA primary metagenome ERZ857745 (study PRJEB31778, sample SAMEA3449357) | human gut metagenome | biome: human gut; feature: human-associated habitat; material: faeces | place: United Kingdom | collected 2010/2012 ...
TCCCCTCATGAATGAGGGGTTAGGGGAGTTGAGAGTGTCGCAGACACTTTTTTATGGCTCTGAATTGTTACAAATTTTCTTAAAACCGCAGCTCCCTGCACCGATTCATGCATGCAAAGATCTCCTGCCGTCTCGGCCGTGCCAGGTCGCTGGGTCTTCCAGGAGCGAGAAGCGAAGAGAGGCCTTTTTCATCCATCTGTTTTTCCAGCAGATCCACCACCTGCACCAGTGTTTTCTTACCGTCCATTTTGTGCCCGGCGGCTTCTAAAAGGAGCACAGCCAGCCCGTTCAGCTGTTCACTGTCCGTGAGCTGTTCCACGGCGCGCAGATCCGTCAGAGATTTGTTGATAAGGATGGATTCCCGTCCCATGACCTTGACTTTCGTGCGGTCACTTCCCGTCAGGCATTTACCCGGCTGCGGGCAGCGATGGAAGGCCGGAACGGAAAAAGGGCGCACGGAGGCAGTAAATGGCGGAAATTCTGCGGCTGTGGTTTTCGCGCGATCCGTAATGTCATAAGGAACGTATTCTTTCATCTGAATGACAGTGTCTGCCACGTGGAAGTAGGAGCCGGAGCTTCCGGCAACGAGAATGGACGAGATCCCGAGCTTCTCATACAGATCCCTTACGCGGCTGATAAACGGTGTGATCGGTTCCTCGCTGTCGGCAATGACGCGCTGCATCAGCTCATCGCGCACCATAAAGTTGGTGGCGGACGTGTCCTCATCGATCAGAAAGAGGCTCGTACCAGATTCGATGCCCTCGATCACGTTGGCGGCCTGCGAGGTGCTTCCGCTGGCATCTGCAGTCGAAAATGAGGTGGTGTCGCTCTTTCCGGGAAGATCGTGGATGAAGAGGGAGATATCGACGTTGCGGATGCTTCTGGAGTCCTCGGAGCGGAGCTTTCCGGCGCTTGCATCGGTGATGACATATTCACGGCCGTCCCCGGCGATGTGGTTGTATACGCCGCGCTCAAGCGCCTGCAGCAGGGTGGATTTTCCGTGGAAGCCTCCGCCTACGATCAGTGTGACACCGAGTGGAATTCCCATGCCGGAAACAGGTCCGCGGTTTGGAAGATCGAGGGTAACGCGCAGGGATTCCGGTGAGGTAAACGGAACGGCGTGCTTCATCGGCAGATCGGAAACACCGGTCTCGCGCGGGAGAATGGAGCCGTCGGCGATGAAGGCAGTGAGTCCTTTTTCTTTTAATGCGGCGCGGATCGCCTGCTGGTCCTCACAGAGATAGGCGACATTGGCGCATGCTTTCGGATCCAGAGCACGGTAGAACAGCGATTTTTCCACGCAGCCGGGCAAAAAGTCGAAAAGAATGCAGATCAGCTCCTGCGAGGCGATGGTGCGGCCGTTAGCCGGAAAGCCGATTTCCATGTTGACGATAAGACTGCCGTCGGAAGGATTCAGAACACAGGCAGTACGCTCCAGAATTTCCTGCCCGCAGCGGCTTATCCCCAGCAGACCACTTTTGCCGGAGCCCTTTGCGCGGAACGAATACGGTGCGATAGCGCGCGCAAACTGGCGCAGCAGGTAATCCTGGAGGGCGACGCGCTTTTCGTATGTGTCGTAGAGAAAAGCCGGAAACGCAGCGGTTTTGCCGCTGACATGAACGCTGACCCGCGACGGAGCGGCGAACGGATCGCCCTGAACGTGGTCGATGGAGAGTGTGTAGCGCGGAAACTGATAGGCACCACGGGTGGATTTATAGGCGGGATAGCTTTTGTGATTGATACTGAATAAAAGCTGTTTCAGGTCATTTGCAGATTGCATGAAAAAAACTCCTTTCAAAATAAAAAAGGTGAGGCTGCCGTACAGAGCGTGTCTGAGAAAGGCTTTTCGCAAGCTGCGAGTTCCGGTTTGCGGAAATGATTTTTCAGACACGCGCTGGATGACAGCCTCATCCAAAAAGCTTTAACGTCTGGAAACACTCTGGCGTTTCACCAGCTTGGTTGCCATGCACATTTTCAGACATTCGCGTTTCGGATCGGCTACGCGGTCAAGCAGGCGCTGGACAGCGGTGGCTCCAAGCTCGCGTTTTCTGACCTTCATAGTGGAAAGTGGCGGAACCATCATATCGCACATCGGAACGTCATCAAAGCCGATGATAGAGACATCCTCCGGGATGCGGTAGCCGTTTTCACGCAGTGCACGCATGGCGGCCGCCGCGATGATGTCATTGTCGGCAAAGTAGGCATCAGCGATCGGTGCTTTCGACTCGAGAAGGCGCAGCATGTCGCGGTAGCCCTCGTCCGAGGTAGGGGAAACCGGGTGGACATATGGATGTGAGGTGCTGATACCGTTTGCGCGGAGCGCTTTGTAGTAGCCGTCGGCGCGTTCGGAGAAGTTGCTGATGTCGAGGCTCGAGTGAAAGTAGCCCACGTTTTTGTGTCCGCACTGAATCAGATAATTCGTGGCGTTGAACGCCCCCTGAATGTTGTTGATCAGAACGCAGTCGTAATCGAGCTCATCGTAATAGCAGTCCACGACAACGATCGGAACAGAAAAATCGCGGAACTTGCGGAAATCGGACGGAGCCATTTCGGTTGCAAGAAGAAGAATGCCCTCACAGTCCACAGCACGGAGTGCATCGAGCTGGCTGTCAATATCCATGGTCTCATAAAAATAGGAGATATGAAGCGCACAGCCCTGGCGGGTGCATTCGGTGGAGATTCCTTCGGTCAGCTGGGAGAAGAACGGCGTGTCGGCAGCGACCTTTCCGTGCTTTTTATAATTGACCAGCTGAATAATGCGGGAGGAAGCGCCGGAGGCTTCATTTTTTTTCGGCGCATAGCCATACTCGGCTGCAGTTTTTAAAACCAGCTCTCTTGTGGCCTCACTGATGCCGGGTTTGTTATTGAAAACCATAGAAACCGTGGCAGGCGATACGTTGATCAGCTTTGCCAGTTCTTTCGCAGAAATATTCATAAGAGTTCAGCTCCTGTTCGATAAAATCAACCCGCACGGTGCTTCCGTGTGTTTTGTGCATGCGGGATGTTGAAATTTATTTCAGTATTTATCTGAAAAATATTAAACTTATGCATTGATTTTAATATGAATTAAAAAAGAAGTCAACTTCTGAGCTGTAAAAAGTTGAAATACGAAGAAATGCATAAAAGCAGCCATTCTTTTTTGTGTAAATTACTAAAAAAAAATTAATAAAGCTGAATCAATGTTGACAAATTCAAAAGAATTTAGTAATGTAAGAGCCATAAAGAACAGAGAAATTCAAAATATAATTTAGCAAAGTTTAAAGAAAATTAAATGGAGGAAATGAATATGAAATCAGTTAAGATCGGATTTGCACCTACGCGAAGAAGTATTTTCAGCGCTCCGGATGCCGTAAAATATGCCAACCTGACGAGAGAGCGTTTAAAAGAGCTCGGCGTTGAATTTGTTGATATCACAGACATCAATGAGGAGGGGCTGTTTTACGATGAGGCGGACCGTGAGAAAATCCAGGAGAAATTCCGCCGTGAGAACGTAAAGGGAATTTTCTTCCCGCACGGAAACTTCGGAACGGAATATGTCTGTGCAAGGCTGGCAAAGGAAATGGGGCTTCCGTCACACCAGAATCCTTCAGATCGGACCGCGTCCGTTCGACTTCTGGTCCACCATGTGCAACGAGGGCGAGCTGCTGGAAAAATTCAACATTCAGCTTTCCCCGATTCCGCTTCCGGAACTGACTGCGGAGATGAAAAAAGTAAAAGCAGAGGGCAGCGAGGTGGAAAAAGTCGTTGCTTACTGCAACACCAATATGTGTGTAAAGATCAAACCGGAAGAACTGGAAAATGTAGCAGCTCTGAAGGTTGCAATGAAGAACCTGGCTGCAAAATATTCCTGCAATGCCATCGCGATCCAGTGCTGGAACGCACTGCAGGGTGAGATTGGCATCATGTCGTGTGCGGCAAACTCTCTGCTGAACGAAGAGGGAATTCCGGTTGTCTGTGAGACCGATATCCATGGCACCATCACCGCTCTGTTGGTAGAGGCTGCCGGCAGAAACGATAAGAGAAGCTTCTTTGCTGACTGGACCGTACGCCACCCGGACAACGAGAACGGCGAGCTGCTGCAGCACTGCGGACCGTGGCCGATTTCTGTTGCACAGGAAAAACCGACGATCGGTTATCCTCTGGCATTCAGCCATCCGGGCGCTGTAGAGGCGCAGGCAAAATTAGGCGAAATGACACTGGCGCGTTTTGACGGAGACAACGGAGAGTACTCCCTGCTGCTTGGAAATGCAAAAGGTGTCGAGGGACCTTATACGAAGGGAACCTACGTATGGGTTGAGGTACAGAACCTGAAACGCCTGGAGGCAAAAATCGTGGAAGGACCGTACATCCACCACTGTGTCGGTATCCACGAGAACGTTGTGCCGGTTCTGTATGAAGCATGCAAATACATCGGCATTGCCCCGGATTTATATGATCCGATTGAGGAAGATGTCAAAGCATATTTAAGAGGAGAATGAAAATCATGAGTGAATACAAGGAATTGAGTTGTCTGGCGTATGATCTGCGGAAGAAAGTAGTGGAAATGGTAGTTTCCGGCAAGGGCGGCCACATCGGCGGTGACATGAGTGTCATTGATGTGCTTGTAGCGCTGTATTTTAAAGAGATGAACATCAGCCCTAAGAACATGGACGACCCGGACCGCGACCGTTTTGTAATGAGTAAAGGTCATTCCGTTGAGGCATATTATGCAGTACTTGCAGCAAAGGGATTCTTCCCGATGGAAGAGGTCATCGAAAAATTCTCCAAATTCGGCAGCCCGTACATCGGCCATCCGAACAATAAACTGCCGGGTATCGAGATGAACTCCGGTTCTCTCGGCCACGGACTTCCGTTCTGCGTGGGAATGGCGCTGGCAGGAAAAATGGATAAAAAAGATTACCGTGTTTACACCGTTATGGGTGACGGCGAGCTGATCAGAATCCGGTGCTCTTTTATTTATAAGCTGGATTTAGCATAAATAATATATCATAAAGCAATTATAAATATCAGACTGAAATGAAAAACAAAAGTGTTGTAAAAACTGCAAAAAGCAGTTAATATAAATTATAGTTACAGGTTTAAATGTAGAAATTACAAAAACGCAGATTTTTTGAAGGGGGATCTAAGGATGAAGAAGAAAGTGATTTTAATTCTTACTGCGATTATAGTTTTTGCATCTTCTGTGATAGCAAATCAATGCACAATAGCTGCAGCTGAGCTGAACAGCGAAAGTTCAGAGATGGAGGTTGCCAATAAACTGGATTCTGCAGCGCAGGAATTACAAGACGAAGCTCCGGAATATGATGTATGGCTTAGTGATACGATTGTATCGGGACTTAGTATGAATGGTACAACGTATGGGGATTCGATGTATAAACTTTTTAAGGAAATTCAGGAACCGATCTATGCAGAACTGGGAGGATTGATTCTTGAAGATATTCCTTTGATGTCTGTGTCATCGGTCTGGCATGATGTGGTGAAGAGGGATTTTTATGATAATCAGAAATTGATTTATGAAGCGTTGTTGATGGATTACATAAAATATGAAAATACGACAAATGCGGCCTCGTTTGATACAAGTCAAATCGACAGAGCAAATTCTTATTTGATAAAGATATTTAATGAACTCACAAAAAAATATCTTGCGGAAGGCGTTCAAAATTGGAGTCCGGAACAGTTTATGGATATGTCAGTGGAAGATGCAGTTAAAAGTTTTGAAGGCGTAGAGACGATGCAGAAAACGGTAAAAACTGTGCAAAGTGCAGCGAAAAGCACAAAGCAGCTCATTTCCATTATGGCAGAGTTTTCAGCATTGGAAGACATTAAGCAGGAAAAAATCCAATTAATAAAAAAGGCACGAGATGCGGCGAAAGGATTTGAAAATCCAAACAATGATTTTATAAGTGCTTGTGATGAGATTACAGGTCAAATGGAGAGTACAGCAATCGATGTAAATTATCTGATAACAAAAGGTGCATCTGCCGGTATGGAAAAGTTAATTGATAAGGTATGGAGTGGACTGGCGGAAAAAAATGTAGTATTAAAATCAATAGACCTGGGATCTGGGGCAATGGATATTTTGTTTAATACATCGGAGGCTTCATCGGATAATCTGAAGTTATCTCTTTTGTATACGATGGATTGTTATTTGAAAACAGGTTTGAATCAGGCATCGATGGAGTATCTGGAAAATAAAAGTGATAATGATTTGGCACAGACCTTCAATGGCTGTTTTGAGGGATATGTAGAATTTCAAATGTATGGAAATAAAGTTGCAAAGTCATGGATTGGATCGGTGACGGATGGAGGTGTATTAAATCATGCTTTTTCGTACATCTTCTACAGAGAAAATTTGAAAAATGCCTCAGAACTTAAAAGCCTTTGCGATTCCCAGAGTAAGACGCGGGGGCAGATTTTAAGCATACTTGAAAAATATCAGAAGATTTACAGCGGTCAGTATATGAAGGATGAATATAAACAGGCAATGTCCGTTCCAATAATGCCGACACCGACGGTCGATCCGAAAGATTATAATATATCAGAGGGAATTACAAGTCCAAATCAGATAGGATATTCCGGTGCGTGTTCTGATTCGGCTTATTGTAAATTGTTTGAAGATGGAACTTTGATTATTTATGGCAGCGGCAATATTGATAATAATGATTTTCTTTATAATTCGGATTATTCATTAAATGACATAAAAAAAATTGTAGTGTCAGATGGGATTACTGGATTGTGTGATGGGATTTTTCATGATTTAGAAAATTTGGAAGAAGTAATACTTGGAAAAGACATAACACGAATAAGTAATAATGCGTTTAGTGAGTGTGAAGAATTAAAGAGTATAACGTTACCAGAGGGATTAACCAGTATAGGGGAGAGTGCGTTTGCTTCTTGCTGGAATTTGAATAATATGGAACTGCCAAAAGGATTGAAAGATATAGAAAACAATGCATTCCTTTATTGTGAAAGTTTGGAGAGTATAGTAATTCCAGAGGGAATAACGGTTTTAAAAGAAGGAATATTTAATGGATGCCGTAGCTTAAAGAATATAACGTTACCAAGTAAGCTGACAAAGATAGAATTTTCTGCGTTTAATGGTTGCAGTGAAATGGAAAATATAACATTGCCGGACAGCGTAAAAGAAATAGAGGAGGATGTATTTTATTTTTGCTTTAATCTAAAAAATATAACACTATCGAAAACATTGACTAGTATAGGGGAGGGTGCATTTTCGTTTTGCTGGAACCTGAAGGACATAACATTGCCGGATAGCTTGATTCAAATAGGTAAGAATGCTTTTTTTGATTGTGGAGAATTAGAAAAAATAATAATACCAAAGGGAGTAACAAGTTTAAACGGGACATTTAGTGGCTGTACCAAGCTAAAAAATGTTACTTTACCAACGGGATTAAAAAAACTAGAAAACGGGGTGTTTGCTTCATGCGAAAGCCTTCAGAATATAGTATTACCAGAAGAAATAACAGAAATAGGAAGTGGGGTATTTATTCGCTGTAGTAGTTTGAAAAATATAGTCTTGCCAGATAAAATAACTAAAATAGGAGAAGATGCGTTTGGAGAATGCCGTAGCTTGACGGATATAACGATTCCGAATTCGGTAACACAAATTGGAAGATTGGCATTTGAAAAGTGTTATAAGTTAGAAAGGGTTACCATACTAAATAAAGCAACAGAAATAGATGAAACAGATGAAGCAGGCAATGCATTCGCCGAGTGTTCTGAACTTTCAATTTATGGTTATCCGAATTCAACAGCTGAAACCTATGCCAATAAATATAACATTCCATTTACTTCCCTCACTTCAATAAAAGCAGGCTGGAAAAAGAACAGTAAAGGCTGGTGGTACCAGAACAGTGATGGTAGTTATCCGAAAAATCAATGGAAAAAGATAGGAAAAGACTGGTATCATTTTGACGCGTCTGGCTATATGCAGACAGGCTGGCTGAAACTTGACAATACTTGGTATTATCTGAAAGATACCGGAGCCATGGCAAAGGATGAATGGGTAGATAATGGAAAGCATTATGTGGATGCCGATGGAAAATATGTACCGGGAAAAGTTAAGTATACGGAGGGCTGGAAGAAAGATGCAAAAGGCTGGTGGTATCAGAACAGCGATGGAAGTTATCCCAAAAATGAATGGAAGACAATCAAGGGAGCCAGGTATCATTTTGATGCGAACGGCTATATGCAGACAGGCTGGCTGAAACTTGACAATATCTGGTATTATTTTAAAACATCAGGCGCAATGGCAAAAGATGAATGGGTAGATAACGGAAAAAGTTATGTGGATGCTGATGGAAAATATGTGCCAGGTAAGAAAAAATATACAGAAGGATGGAAAAAGGATGCAAAAGGCTGGTGGTATCAGAATAAAGATGGAAGCTATCCAAAGAGTAAATGGAAACAGATTAGCGGAAAATGGTATTATTTTGATGCCGATGGATATATGAAGACAGGTTGGCTGAAAATTGGAAATATCTGGTATTATTTGAAAGATTCCGGCGCGATGGCAGAAAATGAATGGGTAGAAAATGGAAAATATTTTGTCTGATGGAGGGCAGGTTGAAAATCGGATCATAGAGGGGCTGGGGATAGAAGAAGATTGGCTGAACCGGTATCCTCAGGAATTATCCGGTGGGGAATTGCAGCGTTTCTGTATTGCAAGAGCACTGGGAAAAGAGACAAGGTTTCTGATTGCAGACGAGATCAGTACCATGCTGGATCTCATCACGCAGAGCCAGATATGGAATTTCCTGCTGGATGAAGTAAAAAGGCGGGAAATCGGGTTGATCGTGGTATCTCATAGTGAGGCATTATTGAAGCAGGTTGCAGAGCGAAAACTGCCTTTTACGGCAGAGAAGACAACTGCCTGAAAATTTTGAGTGATTCATTTATTTTATACTTCCATTTTCCAAGAAAAACAAGAGCAGATTTTAACAAAAAAATCCCTTAAAAAAAAGTTATGTTTGGTTAATCATAATTGAAACAAGTGACTATAATAAGGGACGTAAAAAGAAAAAAGAAGTACTTAACAAAACCTCTTTGTTGAAGGCTGCTAAGCGTTTCAGAATTTTGGAGGAAAAGATAAATGAATACTTTAAAAGCTGAAAAAAGAAGCATGGATGTCAAAGCAAAGAAATTAAGAAGAGAAGGATTTGTAACAGGTAACCTGTTCGGCAGAGAAATTGAAGGTTCCATTCCCCTTAAGTTTACTAAGAAAGAAATTGAAGTTCTGTTGAAGAACAACAATAAAGGAAGCCAGGTAATGCTGGAGCTGGATGGCAAGACCTACGATGCGCTGATCAAGGAAGTTGATTATAATCCACTTGCACATACAGTAGAGGAAGTTGATTTCCAGGCACTGGTAAGCAATGAGATGGTTCATTCCACTGCTGAGATCATTCTGGAAAATGAAGAGAAAGTTATGTCCGGTGTTCTGCAGGATGAGTTGAAAGAGGTTGCATACAAAGCACTTCCGGCAGATCTGGTTGACAAGATCAAGGTTGATGTGGCTGGTATGAAGATTGGTGATACGCTTCGTGTGAAAGACCTTGAAATCGCCAAGAATAAGAATATCCACATCACAACTGATCCGGAAGCAGTTGTCGCAACTGTAACACCAGTTCACAACGTAGTTCCGGAGACTGAGACAGAGGCTGAAGAGACTGCTGAGGAGAAATAAGCTGGCGGCAGTTGCTGAAATTGAATTTTGAATATGTGTGAATGAAATGGGAAGCTGTTCACTGGGAAATTGGTGGGCAGCTTCCTTCTTTTGATTTTGAAAATAACTTAAAAAAATAATTTTTAAAAAAAGGCCTTTAGATTTTTTCAAAAAAGGCACACAGCAGTTATATTACTGGTAAAAACCCTTTACAAATTTTAGAAACTGCTTTACATGTGGCTTTAGAATGCGGTTTTTACTATAGGCAATGTAGAAAGTTCGCATGGCTGTCTCATGATTCAGCGGAAACATGAGAATCTGGTGTGTGTCAGCAAGATCCTTTGCGGAGCAGGCAGAAAGGATAGAAATGCCAAGTCCGCCAGCTACAGATTTGCGGATGGCTTCCAGATCATTCATTCTGGCGACAATATGCAGAGCGGTGTCCGGAATATTATGCATTTCCAGATACCGGTCAATTTCCTTCTTTGTACCAGAGCCGGTTTCCCGCATGATGAAAGGCTCCTGAAGAAAATCAGCAAAGTTAAGAGTACCGGAGGCTGCTTTTTGTTCATATTGGAGATAGTGCTCATTCACAGGTGTTGCGATCACAAGCTTATCCTGACAAAATGGAATGAAACAGCAGTCTGGCTCGTCGAAGGTATTTCCAATGAGGGCCATATCCACGCTGCCGTCCAGAACCCTTGCCACAGCGCCAAGACTGTCAGATTGCCAGGAGTGGAAGTATACGTCCGCAATCTGGCTGGTAAAGGCACTGAGGATTTCCGGTAAAAGATAGGAAGAGGGAATGGTGGACACTGCCAGATCAATGATCTTTTTATTTTGGCCTGTGAATTCGTCTATAATATTTTTTCGCATGTTCAGCATATTGGAAGCACAGTCATAAAGCTGGAGTCCCCGCTGTGTGATGGTCAGCTTCTTGGTAGTGCGGATCAGCAGACGGGAATTCAACTCCTGTTCCAGAGTCTGTATATGGGCACT
>ERZ857745.5222-NODE-5222-length-10684-cov-2.718224_pt1 | contig 10684 bp, 7 predicted proteins | sample MGYA00519699_ERZ857745 | MGnify/ENA primary metagenome ERZ857745 (study PRJEB31778, sample SAMEA3449357) | human gut metagenome | biome: human gut; feature: human-associated habitat; material: faeces | place: United Kingdom | collected 2010/2012 ...
CCGAAGCTTGACGATACTGTAAACACAGTTCTTAAAAGGATCGACCTTGCCATTTCATATGCGAAAAAGCAGGGCAAGAATTGTACTATAAATTATAACGAAACTATCGGCAGGATACTTTCAAGGCAGATCGAACTTGAAAGGCTCATGCACAAGGATATCACAAACGGCTTTGCACATTTCACGGCGTACTATCAGCCTATATTCAGCAGCTCCGAAAAGAAGCTTGTGGGCTGTGAAGCGCTTATGAGGTGGAATCCACCTGAGTTCGGTCAGGTTTCCCCTGCCGAATTTATCCCTATGGCGGAAAGACTTGGCTATATCAATCTCTTGGGCGAGAACATAATAATGATCGCAGGCAGACAGTGCAAAAAGTGGGCTGACGCAGGGCTTGATTTGAGAATGAACATCAATCTGTCTGTAGGTCAGATAATTGAGCCTGATTTCCTTGACAAGATAGACACAATTTTTGACGAAACAGGCGCACCCCCTGATAAGATATGTTTTGAGGTCACAGAAAGTCTTGCTATCCATGATATGGAAAAGATGAAGGAGCTTTTGAAGCATATAACAGACAAGGGCGTTAAGATAGCACTGGACGATTTCGGAACGGGATATTCTTCGCTTAACTGCATAAAGGAAATGCCGCTGAATACCATTAAAATAGACAAGTCGTTTATTGATGATATCGCAAAAAATCCTGACACTGCGGTGTTTGTTAAAATGATAGTTAATCTTTCTCACGACCTGCATATAGCAGTTTGTGCAGAGGGCGTTGAGGAACAGGTGCAGTTCGATATCCTGAGAGATCTGGAAACTGACGTTATACAAGGCTATTATTTCGGCAGACCTATGCCGTCAGACAAGTTTGAGGAGAAGTTCCTTAGCGAGAAACTCCAGTCAGTAAAATAAGTCGCCAAAAAAAGAAAGTTCGACCGTCGGGCGTAATACTCGGCGGTCTTATAAATATGTAAAAATCAAAAATAAAGGGGAAAGCTTATGAGTGATGAGAAAAAAGACGTAAACAGCCAGCAGGAGAATGTGGGCAAAAAGGGCATAAACAAAAAGCTTATCATCGCTTTTGCAGGCATGGGCGCTGTTATAGTGGGGCTTGTTATTGCACTGATACTGGTGGCAACATCAGGTAAAAAAGACGTGGACAGCTCGGCTTCAAAGGCGGAGAGCAGTTCTGCAGTGGCTTCAGAAACCGATGACACCAGTGAGGAGGACTCTGTGGCTGATGAAAGCGAGGACGAGCCTGATGCTGATGAGGAGGAAAGCTCTCAGGAAAGCAAGGACGATAAAAAGGAAAAGGGCTTTATCATCTCCTATTCAGGGGACAACAGTTGGCAGGACGGCGACAAGGTCATGACAGGCATGGAGATAGGCATTGAGAACAACTCCGATGAAGCCCTCAAGGAGTGGACGCTGGAGCTTGAAATAGACCAGCTCAAAAGCTGTGACGGCTGGAACGGCAACTTTAAGGTCAAGGGCAACAAACTCACGGTCACGAATGTTGATTACAATGGCGAGATCGCAAAGGGCGGTTCGTCCTCTATCGGCTGTAATATCGGAACTGGAACAAAGCTCAATGTTAAGTCTGCAAAGCTAAACGGTGTGGAGTGTACTGTTAAAAAGGGCAAGGTATCACAGAATAATAACAATAACAACAATAATCAGAATAATGACAAAAAGACTACGGAAAAGGACGTTAAAAAGCTTCTAAAGCGTACCTCAAAGGCTAAACAGGGTGATGATTGGCTTCACACAGACGGAAGCAAGATACTTGATAAGGACGGCAAAGAGGTTTGGCTCACGGGCGTGAACTGGTTTGGCTACAACACAGGCACTAACACCTTTGACGGACTTTGGAACAGCGAGCTTGTGACATCGGTGGAGGCTATTGCAGACCACGGTTTCAATCTTATAAGAGTGCCTATGTCAGCGGAGCTTATCAACCAGTGGTCGGAGGGCGAATATCCAAAGGCGAACTACAATAACGCATACAATGAAGAGCTGAACTCGATGAACAGCCTTGAGATATTTGATTATTTTCTCAAGCTTGCGGAGGAAAACGGTCTTAAAGTAATGCCTGATATCCATTCAGCGGAAACCAATGCCAGCGGTCATACTGTAAATCTGTGGTATACTGACAAGGTCACTGTAAAGGACTATTACCATGCTTTGGAGTGGCTTGCCGATAGATATAAGGACAATGACACTATCGTTGCATTTGACCTGAAAAACGAGCCACACGGCAAACCTAACGAAGGTGACGCTGCGGCAATATGGAATGATTCAAAGGACGCAAACAACTGGAAGTATGTGGCTGGAGCGGCAGCGAGCAAGGTGCTTGCGAAAAATCCTAATGTGCTTATAATGGTCGAGGGTATCGAAATATACCCTAAGAACATCAAGAAAAACGGGGATTATTCCTCCACCAACAGTGATGATTACTATTTCAACTGGTGGGGCGGAAATCTCAGGGGCGTAAAGGACTATCCTATCGACCTTGGCAAATATCAGGATAAGCTTGTTTACTCGCCGCACGACTATGGTCCGACAGTTTATCAGCAGCCTTGGTTCGAGGGGGACTACACATACAAGAGCCTTATGAAAGATTGCTGGAAAGACAACTGGTTCTACATTCAGGAGCAGGATATCGCACCGCTTCTTATAGGCGAGTGGGGTGGCTTTATGACAGAGCCTAACCTAACTTGGATGACCTACATGAGAAAGCTAATAAAGGACAATCATGTAAATCACACTTTCTGGTGCTTCAATGCAAACTCAGGTGACACGGGCGGACTTGTAAAGGACGATTTTGTTACATGGGACGAGGAAAAGTATGATTTTGTCAAGGAAGTTCTTTGGCAGGAGGGAGGCAAGTTCGTTGGACTTGACCACGCTATGCCGCTTGGAGATAATGGTATAACTTTGAAAAAGGCAAAGGGTCTTTGATATCGCATATAAAAATAGCGGACGAAGTTTTCGGGCTTCGTCCGCTTTTGTATTGTATTTTTATCGCTGGTCGCCCATAAAGAACAGAGCGAGAGTTCCAGGCCCTGAGTGTGAGCCTATAACAGCACCTGTGTAGCAGATATGCACAGTGGTTTTCTTGCCAAGCTTTTTTCGCATGAGGTCGGCTGCATATTCTGCGTCTGAAAGGCAGTCGCCATGGCAGACGGCTACTGTGGAATTATCCCAATTTCCCATGCGTTCGCACATCATATCCACAAGCTTTTCAATGGATTGCTTTCTGCCTCGTATCTTTCCAACTGGGATAAGATGTCCCTCGTTGTCAACGTGGAGAAGCGGTTTAATGCCAAGAATAGAGCCTGCTATGGCGGCAGTCTTTGATACTCTGCCACCTCGGTGGAGATATTTCAGGTCATCAACGGTGAAAACATGGCATAGGTGAAGCCTGTTGTCAATGATCCACTGGGCAAGCTCGTCAATGGAAAAACCCTGCTTTTTCTTTTCGTCAGCCTTTATGAGCAAAAGGCCTTCGCCTGTTGAAGCACAGAGGGAGTCTATGCAGATTATCTTGCCTTCTGGGTATTTTTCCATTACGCTATCTCTTGCAATGCAGGAAGTGTTGAAGCTGCCGCTAAGACCTGACGAAAATCCAAGATAAAGCACGTCATAGCCTGCGGCAAGTTCCTTTTCAAAAGCCTGTTCATAGTCGGAGATACCTATTTGCGATGTTTTCGTTACTGCTCCGTTTCGCATTTGGGAATAAAATTCAGGCAGCGTCATGTCATTCTTGCTCTTTACAACACCGTTTACTTCAAAAGATAAGTCCAGAAGCGTCACGTCCATATTTTTTAATATATCCTCCGACAGATCGCAGGTGGAGTCGGAATATAGCTTGTATTTTCTGTCAGACATTTTTATCCTCCTTTTGCCGCTTGGGCAACAATATAAAAATATTATAACATATGGGCGGGCTTTTGTAAAATATCCCTCAACTATACTTTGTAAAATTTCTATGAACACAGTTGTCTGCGGTGCTGTGCGACAGTTAAGGTGTTCTCAGATACGCAAACAGAAAAGTCACGGCAGGCGGAGGAGATAAGCATATCGCTTATGCGATTTTCTATGAGGGCGGTAATTATGTGGCGTATCTCTCGTGCAGAGCCGCTTTTTGAAAGTGCCTGCTTTGCGATAAAAGGGGATACCTCTGGCTGACAGGCAAGTGTACAGCCAAGTTCGGAGAGCCTTTTTTCAAGAGCGGATATTTCAAGGCGTGTAATGTTTTCCATATCGGAAAGGGTAAGGTCGTTAAAAACAATCACCTCATCTATCCTGCCTAAAAGCTCGGGAGACATAAAGCTTTTAAGCTCTGAGAGCATGGCTTTTTTCTTGGCTTCGCCATTTGACTTGCTGTTTGAAAAGCCCACGGTCTTGGTTTCGGCAAGTTTTTTCACGCCGATATTCGAGGTCATTATTATAAGGACATTGGAGAAAGAAACTGTCCTGCCAGCGGAGTCGGTAAGACAGCCGTCCTCTAGTATCTGCAAAAGCAGATTGTAGATGTCAGGGTGAGCTTTTTCTATTTCGTCAAGAAGAAGCACACAGTAGGGCTTGCGGCGAATTTGTTCGGTAAGCCTGCCACCCTCGTCAAAGCCTACATATCCAGGGGGCGAGCCTATGAGCTTTGAAACGCTGTGGCGTTCCATGTATTCGGACATATCAAGCTTTACAATGGCGTTATCTCTGCCAAAAAGCGTTTTGGCAAGATCTTTTGCAAGCTGGCTCTTGCCCACTCCTGTTGACCCCAAGAAAATAAAGCTTCCCATGGGGCGGTCGCTGCCCTTTAGTCCTGCACGACAGCGGCGGACGGCAGAGCAGAGTGACTTTATAGCCGTCTGCTGTCCCACAATGCTTTCGCTTAGCTTATCTTCAAGCCCTGTGAGCCTTGCGGCTTCGTCCTGTCCGATATCAGCGCAGTTTATGCCTGTGAGCGATGAAATAACGCTGTCAATGTGCCTTTTTTCAAGTGGTATGCGCTTTGGGCGGCACTCTGTTATGGCGGTGAGATATTCGTCACGGGTGAGCTTGCCTTTCACATAATCGTTGAAAGCGTCTGATATTTTCTCACCAGAATTGTTTTCGCTTTGTTCTATGACCGCACAGGCACAGGCTTCGTCTAGGATATCAATTGCTTTGTCAGGAAAAAATCTGTCGGTGACATATCTTGCGGCAAGCTTAACTGCATATGGGATAAGGTCAGGGGAGATGTCAACGCTGTGGTGCTGTTCATATTTGTCTATAAGACCGCTGAGGATACGGCAGGTCTGGCTTTGATCAGGCTCATCTATCTTCACTTTCTGAAAGCGTCGCTCCATAGCTGAGTCTTTTTCAATATTTTTGCGGTATTCCTCAAAAGTCGTTGCGCCTATGAGCTGTAGACCGCCCCTTGCAAGCTGTGGTTTCAGGATATTTGCAGCGTCTATTGCACCCTCTGCCGCTCCTGCACCCATTATGTTGTGAAGCTCATCAATGAAAAGTATCACATTTCCAGCCTTTGCGGCTTCGTCCATACAGCTTTTCAATCGCTCCTCAAAGTCCCCACGATATTTTGCTCCTGCAAGGAGGGCAGTTATATCAAGGGAGAAGATCCGCTTTGAGGACAACGCAGACGGCACTTCTCCAAGCATGATCTTTCTCGCAAGCCCCTCCACAACAGCGGTCTTTCCCACACCTGCCTCACCTACAAGGCAGGGATTGTTCTTTGTGCGGCGGCAGAGTATCTCCATGATACGTTCTGTTTCAGCTTCTCTGCCTATGCAGGGGTCGAATTTTTCACACTCGCTTTTGCGTGTAAGCTCTCTGCCGTAGCGTTCAAGGGTCTTTAGCTTGGGATAATTTCTGTCTGAAAAAATATTAGGCTCGTTGCCTGACAATGAGCAATCGTTGTACATCTTGTTGCAGTTCACCCCTAACTGCTGCAATATCTCAAAGGCACAGCAATCACTGCGGCGGAGTATCATAGCAAGAATGTATTCCGTTCCTGCGATACCGCCACCCATGCTCTCGCACAGCCTTTTTGCACCTTTTAAAACAGCGGCGGCGTTAGGAGTGATGTCATTTTTCGTAAGACGGCATGGCGTGCCTCTGCCTATGATGTATTCTATCTGCTCCTCTATCCTTTGAGCCGTGACCTCGTGGCGCAGAAGCACTGCACAGGCTGTGGAGTCCTCCTCATAGGCGGCAGAGAGCAGGATATGCTCAGTGCCGATATAAGTATGCCCCCAGCTTCCTGCCAGAGTGACGGCATTTTTCACAAGCTCTCTTGCCCTTGGTGTAAAGCTGTCGCTATCAAAAAACTGTTCGTTCATAGTATTCACCCCTTAAAATGTTTAAGACAAAGCTTTGTCTTAGCTACATTCTTGACAGTTTTGCGTCTTGTTATTCTCGCGTTTTTATCGCTTTTATATTCTTATGCACAGGACAAATTCTCCTTGCAGATTTTTTTGTAACACATTTTTCTCTGCGTCATAAACTGTAATATAAAGCAACGGAGCAAAGCTTCAGCTTTATAAATCTTAATAAAAAAGGAGATTTCATTTATGAACGGTTGTGGATTTGGCGGTTGTTGGTGGATCATTATCCTTATTCTCATATTCTGCTGTGGCTGCGGCGGTTGCGGAAATGGCTGTGGCGGTTGCGGAAACGGCTGCGGTGGTTGTGGCTGCGACAATGGTTGCGGCGGCTGCGGATGCTGATCTGAAATGCTTTGGGGCAGAAGGGGTTCTCCCTTCTGTCCCTTTTTATATACTTAAAAAATGTAGCAGACTATATAGACTTGCTACATTTTTTATTTATCTTCTTTTTCTAAACGCTTTTCAAGACGTTTTACAATAGTTTTCAGTGCTTTTATGCGGGCGTATTTTTTATCATTGCCCTCAAGTATCGTCCATGGTGCTATATCTGTGGAGGTAAGTGTTATCATGCGGTCAACATATTTCTCATAGGTGTCCCACTTTTCACGGTTGCGCCAATCCTCTTCGGTTATCTTCCAACGCTTTTCAGGCGTGTTCTCACGCTCGTTAAAACGGCGGAGCTGTTCGTCTTTATCAACATTCACCCAGAATTTTATTATCTCTGCGCCCCAATCATGAAGCTGGCTTTCAAACTCGTTTATCTCACGATAAGCCATGTTCACACGTTCTTCGGGGGTGAGCTTTTCGATAGGCTCGACCATTACTCTGCCATACCATGTGCGGTCAAAGATAGTAAAGTGACCATTCTTTTCAAGACGTGTCCAGAAACGCCATAGATAGTGCCTTGCAAGCTCTGAGGGTTCGGGTGCGGAGATAGGGTGAACTTCATAGCCCCTTGGATCAAGGGCAGCCGCAATGCGCTTGATATTTCCGCCTTTTCCTGCTGCATCCCAGCCTTCATAGCATATTATAACAGGTATCTTCTTCTGATAGCAGAGATTTTGCAGCTTGAAAAGCTTGTCCTGATATTTTTTCAGCTTTTTCTCATATTCCGCTTCGTCAAGGGATTTGTTCATATCCACTTCTGCAAGAGCAGGCATTTCAATAATCTTATACTCAGGATAATTGTATCCGCAGGTGTCAAACTGTGGTTCGGGAATATAATGTTCGCCCTTCTCCTTGGCGGAAACTGCAGTGCTTACTGCCTTTGTGACCGCTGTCAGCACTTCAAGCTCAGCAGAGGCACGTTCATTTGCCCCAACGCAAGTCCACGGAGCAAATGCCGTGTTTGTGTTTTCAAGCATTTTGTCATATCTGCGGAAAAATTTATCGTATTTTTCCATGTTCTTTATATCGTGGCTTTCCACACGCCAGCTTGTAACAGAGGAGTTCTCCAGCTTTTCGATACGCTTTTTCTGCTCGTCTTCGGTAATGTGCAGGAAAATTTTCACGATAACATATCCGTCATCTGTAAGCTGCCTTTCAAAGGTGCGGATATCTTCAAGACGTGTGTCCCTTGTTTCCTTGTCTATTTCACCGTACATAAAGGCGTTCACAGTGTCACGATACCAGCTTCGGTCAAGGATAAGAAACTCACCTTTTTTCGGCAGCGTCTGCCAGTAACGCCACAGCCATGGCATACGCTTTTCCTGCTCATTCGGCGCACGAAATGAAACCACCTTGTAAAAACGTGGGTCAAGAGAGCGTATGAGCTTTGCTATCATCGAGCCTTTTCCTGCGGCAGACCAGCCGTCAAATGTGATTATAACAGGCACTCCTGCGGTCTTTATTTTGTTTTCAAGCAGGGTGAGCTGTTCTCTCAGCCCTTTTAGCTGTTCGGATATCTCTGATTTTTCTGTGTTTTTCTGTATGATCTTTTCAAGCATTGCTCTCTCTCCTCTTTCCACTAAATTGTTATTATCACAACTTAATTTATTTGATTTATGTATATTATACACAATTTATCTTTAATTGTATATAGACATTTTTCATGAAAATGCTATCTCTTTTTTGTTAATACGGAGTTAATATTATTGGTTTATACTAATATGATATAAAATATCTCGCAAAGGACGGCAGTGATATGTCAAAAAAAGACGAAAAGGACATTAATATATCAAAGCTCGACAAAAGTCTGGAGGGTCAGGGTCTGTTGGAGGACGCTGATGACGCAGAGTATGAGCGCACGCTGGCTCAGCAAAGGCGTGAGGCTGAGGAGCGTGAAAGGCAGGTTTTAGAGCAGGCGGAAGCTGAAAGACGTGAGCGTGAACGTCAGGAAGAAAAGGAACGTGAACGCAGGCTTGCTCAGGAGCGTATCGAGCTTATGAAGCTCAAAAGCGGAGTTATTGACGAAAGCGAGTCTTCCATAAAGGAAGAGCATGACCAGATAAGAGAGCTTCACGGCTTTGAAAAGGTGCAGAATTTCTTTTATCACAACAAGGTGTGGATAATCTTTACAATATTTATCATAGCGGTGGCGGCATTTATCTTTATTGACGCTGCAAGGCGAGAAAAGGCTGACATGACAGTGCTTATGATCGCAAATAACGGCTTGGAAACACGTCAGGAGGAACTGGAGGAGTTCTTTGAAAAATACACGGACGATCTTGACGGCAATGGTTATGTCCATGTTGAAGTCATTATGATTCCGCTAAATTCTCACAGCGACGATTATCAGCAGCAGAACGTGAACAGCACTAAGTTCTTGGCACAGCTTCAGGGGGGCGAGTCTATACTTGTTATAACAGACTCAAACACTGACGAGGAGTTCAAGTCAATAATGACTCCTGAGTTGCCAAAGGAATTTCCAAACAACAAGTATGTTGATGATATGGGCATGAGCTGGAACATGGAGGTCATGGCAAAGGAGCTTAACTTCGAGAATATGCCGAATGATATCCACCTTTCAATGAGAGTGCCAGTTAAGACTTTGGGCGATTCTAAGGAAACTATGCAGGAGAATTATGATAAGGCGTTCAAAGTTTTCAAACGCATAGTTGACGATATGACTGAGAAAGCCGTAGAGGCAGGGGATAAGGGTCTTACAACTGAGCCTGTCCACTATGATGACAGCAGTTTGGAAAGCTCTGATAGCACAGAAAGCTCAGAAAACAAGTAACGGATATTTGGCTGTAGGGGACGGCGTTCTCGACGTCCCGTATGACAAAGTAAAGAATAGCGGACAACCACTTTCCTGTGGCTGTCCGCTTTGTGTTTGTATCAGTATTGATAATCATAATTTGTGTTGTCCTGATAATAGCCGTCTGTGTAGCCGTCCGCCTGACTTGATTGTGTGTCGGAAGTGTTCAGGCTTGAACCGTTTTGATCTTCGGCGTATTTGTAATCAGAGGTGACACCAAGATATTCTTCAAGGCAAAGACCGCTCTTTGTGACAGCTTCGGCTTTTTCCTTGCCGAGATAGCGAATATGCCACGGCTCATACACATATCCTGTTTTGTCCTCTTTTCCCTCAGGGTAGCGGATAATAAAGCCATACTCAGCACAATGCTCGGCGAGCCAGTTTGCCTCAGGAGTGCCTGCAAAGCTGTCCTCGGTGGTGTTAACATCAAAGGTCAGACCCGTCTGATGTTCTGAATGTCCCGGACGGGAAGATACCTCGTCTGCGGCTTCTGTGCCACGCTCTGCGGCATAGGAGTTATAAAGAGATTCCTGATCCTGATATGAGCGATAGCTTGAATTCACAAAGAGTGTTATGCCGTCCTGAGCCGCTGCAGCTGCCATTTCGTCAAAGGCGTTCTGTGCAATTGTGCTTACGCCCGGTGCATAATCTGATGGCAGGGAGTAGGTCTTGTTCACAATAAGAATGCCATCAACAAAGGTCATGCCGTTTGACTGCTCTATCTTATGCTTTGCCTCTTCTGCTTTGCTGTTGTCGGAGGTTTTCTTTTTGGTGGTGGTCTTTGCTTCGCCTGCTTTGTGCTTTCGGTCTGTGATGATGAATCAGCAGCAGGCTTGTTGTCTGACTTTCCACCACAGGCTTTCACTATCACAAAAATTATCACCAAAAGAATTGCTATGGCAATGATACGGTTTTTCATAACACGCCTGTGTTCTCTTGCGCGCCTTTCGGCACGGCGTTTTTCCATTTCAATGCGCATTCTTTCGTATTCTTCATCACGATAAGCGCTGTATTCGTCAGGCTGGCCATTAGTGCCTTGGGATAAATTCTCGTTATTAGTCTGATTATTCATAAATATCCTCTTTTTTGTAATTCG
>ERZ857745.5227-NODE-5227-length-10671-cov-4.193105_pt1 | contig 10671 bp, 11 predicted proteins | sample MGYA00519699_ERZ857745 | MGnify/ENA primary metagenome ERZ857745 (study PRJEB31778, sample SAMEA3449357) | human gut metagenome | biome: human gut; feature: human-associated habitat; material: faeces | place: United Kingdom | collected 2010/2012 ...
CAAAGGTATTTTGACCCCTTTGATACCAGATTGCTACGTGCTTTGCACTCTCGCATCGGCTTTCTGACCTTTTGACCCTGGTATCAAATCATTATATTATTACAAAAACATTACTATTTCTTGTTATAGCTTAAAAAAGTTAATATTTTTCGTTATTGGTAATGATTCACGTAATGCTTTGTCAGATACAATACCTATATAAGATAAAAAAGTCTAAATAATTAGGAAGGGCAGATGAAAACTGACATGAATAAAAAGCAAAAAAATACAAGAACTTTTTTAATAAAAATCATGGATCAGCAGAACGGTACCTGGCAGGGCAGCGTTACTTGGGTGGAAGAGCAGCGAGAGCAGCATTTCCGCAGTGCCCTTGAATTATTGAAGCTGATAGACGGAGCACTTGATAACAATTATGAAGTCAGAATTGAGGAATAGAAGGAGGACGCCATGAAAAGTAAAATCAAAAAACGTTTAATAGCATTCATGCTTTGCATGGTATTAGTGCTTAGCAGTGCGATATCAGCATTTGCTGATGATTTGGATACGCAAGCCCAGGATCAGACCACTACAATGGCAGATGAACCGGTGGCTACATCCATGGATGACTCGACTGACGAGCAACAACCTGTAGCGGAAGCAGAAGAAAATCAAGAACAAGCTGTAGAAACTCAAGAAGAACAGCAAACGGAAGAAAATGTATCAGAAGAACCTACTACCGAAGATAGTTCTGCTGTAGCTGAGCAGGAAGCCATTGAAAAAGAAAGCGATGTTTCTATTCAAACAACAGTAAACGGAACCACTATTACAATGTCTGGTCCTCATTCTTCTTTCCCAGAAGGTAATAATTATGAGATCTCTGCTTCTGAATTAAATGAAGAAGAAACAAAAGATGTAGAAATCGCATTAAAGAAAAAAGAAGATGAAACAAATACCAAAATTGCTACATATAAAGCTTACGATATCAAGCTTCTTGTAGATGGTATCGAAACACAGCCAACCGGCGATGTAAATGTCAAATTTGAAGGTGGCGAAGTTAAGGAAAATCTTACAAATGCAGAAAATGTAGAAGTATATCATGTTGATGAATCCAATCAGACTGCAAATGATATTTCTGGAATTACTGCTGAAGATACCGTTACAATGACTACCAATCATTTTTCAACCTATGTAATTACTACTACTAAAGACGGTGGCGTTGACATTACAGTTCAGCATTATTTACAGAATACAACAACTCCATTATACAGAGATTCTACGGTTCATCTGAACAAAGGACAGGAAATCAAAGATCTCAGCCCACCTAGTAATTACACCGCTCAGAAAGTTGTTAAAGTCAATAGAGATGGTAGTGCAGACACTGAATTATCAGGTGACGAAGTAATCACTGACAATCAGACTTATCGAGTATATTATACCGCTACAACTGGTACTTCTGATGAATCTGTACAGATGTTTGATTATCAGGTCAAAGGTAACAATAATACAAGTATTAACAATTCAAGCAATTATGATAAAAAATCCAGTAGCACTACCCGTTTTGCAAGTGGATTAATAAAAGATCAATATAACGATAACAAATATGACACAAAAGTAAAGATAAACGAATCAGATATATACATCAATACCTGGAATACAGATTCACATAATTGGAATGTAAACTACGTAAATGGTAAGGTATTCGGTGAAGAGAATGCTACTACCGGAATCATAACCGGTGTCAACTTCAGCACCGGCGCTCTGAACATGGGGACGAACTCTTCCAGACAGCTAATGTACGAACCTGGATTTTTTACAAAAGACCCAAAACCCGGCAAACAGGTTCTCAGCGGATATAAATTAAGCCTTTCCCGTTCCGGTGATACCTATAAATTAACCGATGTGAAAAAGGATAATGAATCCGTTTTACGTGGCTACACTACGGAAGGTGCTAATTTCTATCCTCTTGATTCTATAAGAAAGAATAATCCCGATTCAGCAAACGACAATGATCATAATGATTATTTCGGTATGCGTTATGATATCGAATTTAAAATCGGAGATTATCTCGGAGATTTGAATTATACCTTTAAAGGTGACGATGACCTTTGGGCAGTTTTAGACGCGAATGAAAATGGAGGAAAGGTAGTTATCGATCTCGGTGGTATCCACTCTGCTTTAGATAAAAGCGTTAACCTTTGGAAAACCATCCTTGGAAAGGATAATTATACACCTGAAGACAAAAAAAATTTAAGCGAAGATGAAAGAAATAAAACACACACCTTAACAATCCTTTATATGGAGCGTGGTGCTTATGCTTCTAACTGTCAGATGGAGTTTACACTTCCTAATAGTAAAGTTATTAACTCAGAAGAAGCAGAGAAATCTTTAACCTTTACAAAGACAACTACTTCCGGTACTGCATTAGCAGGAGCAACCTTTACATTATATGCTTCTGATGGAACTACAGTAAAAGATACTGCTGTATCAAGTCCAAACGGAACAGTTACTTTCGGCGGTCTGTACTCCGGTACATACATTATTAAAGAAACGAGCGCACCAAACGGCTACATTGCTTCAAAAGATACCTGGACAGTAGATGTTACTACTTCCGAAGCAAAAATGTATAAAACCGGTGACAGTACTCGAACAAGCGTAACCGCAATTGCAAACAGTACAGAAAAGGAAGAAGCTGAAAAGAATCTTACAAACGGAAAAACTGCTGAGATAATAGATGAATCTTCTCGTATCTTTCAGATTAATCTGAATACTGCAACTACCGGTAGAAATCCTGATATAGCAGCACAAAAGGCAAGCGTAGTTCTTGTACTTGATGCAAGTGATTCTCTTGGATCTGACGGTTTAAAAACCGTAAAAGATTCCGCTAAAAGCTTTATTTCAACATTAAAAGAAAGCTCTCCTGAAAGTGAAGTATCTATCGTATGGTTCAGCGGAGATGAAGGCAGTAGCGGTACTACAACCGTACGGGATTATTGTACATTAACAGACGTTGGGGTTAATACATTAAATGCTTTCATAAACAGTAAAACCGAAGTTGATGGTGGAACCCCTATGGGAGACGCATTAAGTCAAGCATACACAAAAATTAAAGCTGCTCATAATTCTAATAAATATGTATTGCTTTTTACAGATGGTATGCCAGGACATTATCCTGAATCAGGAACAGCTAAAGCGAATCGGAAGCAACGGTTTAACTGTATGTCTGCCAATAAAGCTTGCAATCATGCTGAAAAAATTAAAGCTGAAAATGATGGTAATGCGATTCTTTACACTGTAGGATATTTCAAAACAGACAGAAATTCTACGGAATCTCAAATTTACTGGCATAGAGGAGATAGTGATTCTTCGTATTATTATGATAACACTGGGCATCTAGATAAAAATCGGCGTTATACTCACGACACCTTAACTACCGATACCGCATTTTTGTCCGAATACATAGCAACAAAAGCTTCTGGTAATAACCAATACGCTTTCACCACAGGCGATAGCACACAACTTGCAAACATCTTTAAATCTCTTGCTTCCAAAATCGGTGATTTGTATTCCGTGACACCTACAAAAATCGTAGATACGATTGATGCAAGATTCAAATTAACAGAAAAAAGCCGAATTGCTTTAGTTGGCAATGTAAACGGTGTAAAAAATACCGAAACAAATACCACAACTTATACAAAGGCTGACAGCACTATTGTAATCACAGAAAATGCTAACGGAACAACAACCATCACCTGGACTGGTGATGCTGCCAAAATCAGAAATGCTGAAGATCCAACAAATCCTGGTTGGCACGTAAACTTCCAGATTCAGGCAAAAGATGATTTTATCGGTGGAAATGTAATTCCTACTAACGGTTCTGATTCGGGAATATACCTTAATAATGAAACAACGAATACAAAACCATTCCCACAGCCGTCAGTAAATGTAAAATTGTTAAATCATACTCTCGATAATAAAGAAATTACTTTCTACAAGAATGAAGCTATTACCTCCGACAATTTTGCTGAAGAACTGTTGGACGCTTACAAAGTTATCGAATTAGATGGTAAAACAAGTCTTAGTTTAGGCGATGCTGGTATTCCAGAATTAACTGATGAAGAAATCAAGTCTTTAAGAACTGGTACTTCCATCACAAAAGATTACAGTTATCCTAATACGAATGATATCGTTGGACAGTTTAAATTTGAATTTGTACCTGATTCAAAAGGTGTAAATGGCAATCACCCAGCAACAGTAACCGGTAACACAGTTGAACAGTACAAATTAAAAGTAACATTTATTCCGAAAACATCTGCAGAAAGAAACACAATTTTAGCAGATGCTGGCAAAACAATTGATACACCACAAACAGAAGAAAAAACAATCAACGATTCTAAATTAAAAGAAATAACCGTACCAAAAGGTGGAAAGATTGTTATTGATCAATCTGTAGAAGGTATTTACAAAGTAAATGTATTTGCAATCTATAAGCAAAGTACAAGTGTAAATCCTACTACAAATGAACATCCAAAACTGGCTGGTGCTAAGTTTAGGTTAAATTTTATATTTTTAAAACAACGTATTTTCAACGTTTTTCGGCATTTCGTGTCGCTAACGTGTCACTAACGGTTAGTTTTTATTCAACTTAACAAAACCAAACATGCCTTTATTCGTTGTACCTATTTCACCCGAATCTTCTGTCCAGCGTAAATCAGATTCGGGTTAGAAAGTCCATTGAGCTGTGCTATTGTCTGGTATGACGTTCCGTATTTTGCAGCAATACTGGAAAGGGTATCTCCACTCTGCACGGTATAATACCGCGCACTTCCGGCGTTAACTTGATCCTGTACATCGTTGTATCGGCTTTCAAGAACTGTCTTGCGCACATCTCCGTTGCCGTATCGTCCGGATAACACTTCCTGCGCCAGATTGCTTGTGCTTGTAATCCAGATATGATTTATAAAATTCTGTACCTCTTCGTACCTGGTTCCGAGATTACGGATCCGGTCTTCTCCGTTGCCAAATTCTCCAAGCATGGTCTTGTATGCCAGATCCAATGTGGATCCTTCCGGAGTTGTCGTTACCGGTTTTGGAGCTTCTGGCTGTTCCGGAACAACTACGTTCGCCTTATCGCTTACGGTATATTTGCCCCAGTCCTCTTTGCTTCCGTAGAATTTGTCCAGATCAAGATGGTCATCATAACCAGAGAGTTTTCCGCACGATGTATACTGCCGGATTGCACAGGTGTATTCTCCTTCATTCCACGGTGCGTCCTGATATCCAGTTGGATCGTTATTCGCATACTGGGCAATCCACAATCCATAGTTCCCTATGTTATCAAATTTGTAGCTGATCGACTGTGAACAATACAGAATCGGATGCACACCGGTCTTCTGATAGACATAATCTAACCATCCTTTGCACCAGGCATAGTCGCAACTGCCAAAGGACGCATTGTTTCCTGCTTCCCAGTCCAAGACAAGCATTGCTTCTCCAAGACGATTGCCAACATTTCCCAAGAAATAATCCGCTTCCGCCTGAATGTTTCCGCCGTTGGCATAATGGTAGATTCCAAGGCATTTTCCGGCAGCTTTCGCCTGCTCATAGGCTCTCATATAATCCGGATTTACATAATTTATCCCTTCTGTCGCCTTAATCACCACAAAATCACTCGGAACAACTGCAAGATTGATCCCGCTTTGCCAGCTGCTGATGTCGATTCCGTTTAATGCCATAACTTTTCCTTTCTACCGCTAACTTTTGGTGGTAAAACAAATAGCTTCATCTGTATGTGTCTATTCGTCCTTATTCATCTGCTTAATCAACTGGTTCACATAATTACTAAGTCCAGCCACTAAAATTCCCTGTACAATTGCCGTAAAAATAGCCATTGCAATATTTTGTGTGCCTTTAAGGTCGCAAGTCGCCACCACATAAATTCCGCAAATCACGATTCCAATAATACCGAGGATTACTGGAATATACTTGTCTGCAACCTTTTCGGTATTTTTCAGACCGATTCCAACAAAATATAGTGCAATTGCGACTACAACCAGTTCTGGTTTCACATAATTTAAAATCTGTTCCATAGCCTTAATCTCCTTTTTCTTTCAGATGCAATTCTTCTATTTCATGCATCATTTTCGTTATCATTCCATTACCGCCTAGCCTGTGATACGCTTTATACATCTCACAGAAATTTTCATATGCATATGACGGTATTGTTCCAAGTTTCATATATTTGTCGTGGTATTCGATAAGCTGTACTCTCAAAAGTAGCATTGTTCCAGCACTATTAGCGTTACGGACTTTTTTTTCTTCCGCAATCCTGGCATCACGTTCCTTTGCATCTGTAGCTTGCTTTTTCTTCTGCTCCTGTAGCAGCCACACGATGTATCCAAGAAAAATCGGTAGTGCGATCATATATGTTTGTAATAAAAATGCTTTCAATATTTTATTCTCACTTTCGTATATTTTATGAAAATGATTTTTCTGGTTTTGCTCTGATATCCATATTTTTCTCCAATTATAAAAAGACAGCTCCGAAGAGTCTGCCTTTCCATCCTGTTATTATAATTTCTCACCACACATCGGACAAAATCTGATCGGTATCCTCATTTCAAAAATATCTTCAACGCTTCCGTAATCGCACACCCCGATATGCATTACAGCCTTCTCGTCTAACTCACCACCAAACAGCCACACCTCCAGCCTTCTCACTTTGCCGCCCTTTTTCAAAACTATAGGACGTGCACCAATCAACTTTGTTCTGTCCTTTTTCCCGAACATAATTTTTCTGCTACAAAATTCACATTTTTCTTTCATTTCATTACCCTTCTGCATTTTTTCTTTTGATTGTAACAAACAAAGTAATGTTCGGGAAATTTTCAACTTATTTCGACATTTTTCGATATCAGTTTGTAATGTAGTATTTAGACTTCTTCAAAATACTGACCAACCAATGTATCCGGCGAGAAGTAAAGGATTATGCTCTCTCCGTCTGTCATTCCTACACGGTTCATCAGATAAACCTTTTCATTCCAACTGTAATACTTACCCTTTACATACTCCATTCCTGCCGTTGTTACCATTTCCGGCACCGTAATTGGGTTCTCCTTAGTTCCAGAGCTTGACGGATTTGCAATAGCTGTCCACAAGCTCGGCGCTACCCCCGGCGCCCAATCTGATTGACTAGTGTGTGCCTGGACGCACTTATACAGGATGTTATTATACTGGATCTTATAATCCTTGGCATATTCTACACCATCCTCTGACCACTCTGGATAGATGGCTTGTACCTGCAGAGCCTGTAAATCTGTCAGCTCCTGCGCCTGGATCTGTGCAACCATAACTGCAGCATTCTGGATTTCTGCCTTTACTTCTGGCAGATCCTCCTTCTTGCACATCGCCACACCGAAGATCCCTCCTGTGTATTCCGTGATGCTATAGAAGTTTTCATAATTCTCATAAGTTACAAGAACATCCTCCCGCTCCTTAACAATCATTTTCCGTGTCTTTGTCGTATCCTGGAAAAGCATCTTGAGTTTTTCCGGAGTTTCGGATATGGTACGGATCAGAAGGTTTCCACCCGCCTGAATATCCGCTGACTGGATAGTTAATTCTGTGGCATCGTTGAAAATAAGTTTCATGTTACTCCTTTCCGGAGTGATTCTTAATTAAATAGCAAAACGCAAAATATTTTGGGCAAAAACGGATTTATCGGTAATTCGAGCATGACTATTGCAATAAAAGAATTGCCACAGGAGCAGTATTCGTATATTTGGTCTGCTGATGGAATGATTGATAAAATTAACAAATATTCAAAGGGTATTTTCATTGCGGGCGGGAAAGATGGAGCACTAATTGGTGTTATTCCTGATGGGCGCATGGTGTACGGATATAGATCTGGATCAACATGGAATCTTTTTTACAAAAATCCATAAATTATTTCCGAACATTGCAATAAGCATATACAGCTTAGCGATAATGCACTTCTACTCTAACCGTTTCGTCGTTAATTGGAATTGTGGAATTTGCGCTTTCTCGCATTGACCACCAGCTCTCTGCGACATAGAGATCATATAATTCGTCTACGATAATAGCTAACGAACAATAATTGTTTTGCGAAAAGCAATAACCATCTGAATACTTGCCTATCACATTCGGCGATAGGTCGAACACAAAATTAGTCATAATCTTTCTTGCAACAACATATTGCGCACCAACTACAACTCTTATATCTTTACCGGAATCAGCCAACTTTTTAATGTTGATATGCTTAACTCCAGTGGTTGTACCGAATGTTTTCCATTGCGTTTTGCTATTTAATTAAGAATCACTCCTTACTGTCGTTAATAAAGTTACATGTAAAAATGCATATCAAAAACACCCGACCAGATGCCGAGTGTAAATAAAGCAGTTTATTTACTTATGCACTTAGATATTTTTTATGATGATACTTTACCGATTCCTGATCCACAGTGCAATAAAGCATCGTTGTCTCGGTTTTGGCATGCCCTGCCAATATAGATGCTTCCTGCAGTGGCATTCCTCGGTTTAATGCATTTGTTAAAGCCGTCCCTCGGAATCTATGCGCGCTTTTTCCACACCTGCACGCCTTCCGGTTCGCCGGATCATGTCTTCTATGCCGGCTTTCGTTAATCGGTTGTATGGTTTTCTTGTCCCAACAAATAATGCAGGATTGTTATCGGTTCTGCTCTGCAGGTATTCCTGGAGATACATGTTCGTCCTTTCATTTAAGTAGACCGTCCTTTCTTTTCCGCCTTTACCATATACTATAAGATCTTTACTACTCCATCGGATATCCTCTATGTTTAGGTTTTTCAGCTCGGATACGCGAACAGCTGTTGAATACAAAAATTCCATCATGGCTTTGTCCCGGAGCACCTTGCAATTTCTCAGTAGCATCTCCCGATCTGTGTCACTAAAAGGTCTCTTAATCCTCTTTTCCACCTTGATCTGTTCTACCAGTACCATTGGATTTCGTCTTACTCGGTCCCTGTCTCGAAGCCATCCAAAGAAGCTGCTATAAGCAGCACGTACTCCTTTTAGCGTACTGTTCTTAACTTTGCGGATGCTCTTATAGGCTCTCAGATACCCAGATATATCTCCATCTGTGATATTCGCCACCGGTTTATTTACATAGGATAGCAATCTTGTAAGCTCATATCGATATCGCTTTACTGTCTCAACAGTTTTTCCTTCCAATGCTCGCGACATAAGATAATCTTCCAGATCCACTTCCCAGCTCCTGTCTACAACCTGCAGGTCCGTTTCCTGGATTACTCTGCATCCGGTAAATGTCATCTGTAACACTTCTTTCAGCTCACGTAATTGCATTTCATCTAAAACCGGTTGCATTCTTCGCAATACATCCATTATTTTCGCTTCCATACATTGCTCCTTTTTTGCTTTCAGTATATCAACTGGCGTACTGAATTAAGTAGCAATTTAGTAAAAACGGCTGTGTACATGAATGTTAGTGCATACAATATCGCACCAAGCAACTCGGAATTTCAAGGAACTGATTTCAGTAAAAAGATTCTTGATAATATAGGGCTTGTGCATAATTATGATACTACGAATTACAGGCATACTTTTACAGTTCCGCAAGATGGTATATATCTAATTCATGCGTATATGAACTTCCAACAAGGAGTTGCAAAACAATTGAGTCTATATGCAAAATTGGAAAGAAACAATGTGGAGCAGTCAAGACAGTCTAAACTCATAGGACCTTATAGTGGTGCAGATTTTATGTTTCTCAACGAAATCAACGCCGGAGATAAAATACGGTTTACTGTTCTGCAAAACTCCGGAAGCGTTATACAGGTTTCTGGTGGATGTAGGCTAAATATTATTCGTATGGGAAAATGGAAATAATTATGCCTTTACATATGAACAAAATCCATTTTTAACATACAAAATATGAACGAACAATGTAACCGTTGCGGTTCCGTTTCCGAAATTGTGTCCTTCAATCCCAAATTGATTACTTGTAGAATATCTTGCAGCCGCAGATACATTTAACCAAAGATCGTAATCGCCATGAAAATTCCACGCTAAGACCTCTAATGGATAATAGCCAGGTATTGTCGGCAAGTCCCAGGTCCATCGAAAATCAGAATTAGCAGCAACCTTCAAATTTGTTTTTTTGATTTCAACATTTTTGATTATATTATTCATTGCTGTTATTTTGCTATTTAATTCAGTAAGCTCTTCCTTTAATTTGCTGATATTACCGATCACATTGAACAATGGATTCACCTTTACAATGTTGATTCCATTCAGTTCCACGGTATACAGAGGAAAGTCTGACTGCATTGCACCGGTCAGTATATTTCCATCCACCGCCGTCGGTGCTGTAGCCGTTCCGGTAAAATCTTCTCCCTGGATCACAACCAGATCAACCGTTTCCTTTCCGGTGCTATCCTTTGTGTACCGGAACACGATCAGATCAACCCTGTTCGTTCCAGCGTGTCCATTGTTAATCGTCACCAGTGCGCTGTCATTTGCCGGAATCCTTACATGCCGTCCGTACATGACAGCATCACCGTCAGAAATTTTTACAATGTTATTTGACTGCACTTCTGCCTTGAACTGGCTGCCATTTTCCAGTACATATTTTGCACTTCCGAAAATACCAGCAAATAACGCCCCGTCAGATTCTGCACT
>ERZ857745.5228-NODE-5228-length-10668-cov-2.563554_pt1 | contig 10668 bp, 6 predicted proteins | sample MGYA00519699_ERZ857745 | MGnify/ENA primary metagenome ERZ857745 (study PRJEB31778, sample SAMEA3449357) | human gut metagenome | biome: human gut; feature: human-associated habitat; material: faeces | place: United Kingdom | collected 2010/2012 ...
AATCGCCTCATTGTCCCCGAGACGCACGTTCGCTCTAACATCGCCCGATGCCACGGAAACTTCCGCTCCATCCCCTTCTGAAGCGCCGCCGAACACGCGACCGCCTTCAGTCGATTCGGCACCAAGCACTGACGCTCCCCCGCCGGCGATTTCGCGCTCCGTATGACGCATGGCGAACACAAATGCAATGCCAAGCGGATACAGAGCAACGAATGCGAGCAGTGTGAGCAGCGAAACGCCTCTGCTTGCCAAAAACGCGCCCACAACCAAACCGGCCGCCAACCCAAACGCGAGAAACGCGTTCGACCCTATGAGATAAATGCCCGAAAGCGCAAAGCTGCTCACGCCCGTTTCGCGTGACGCATTCGCAATATAGAACAAGAACAACATGCCGCACACGTCATAGCACATGATCATAATGGTGCCCGAAATAGGACCTAACGCATCGCCGATGAAAGGCATGAGCGAAAGCACCACGAGCATTATCGGCAAACATGCCTTGTACGCTGCCGCGGGATTGCCGCGACGCGATGCGACAAGCGCAATGGCGGAAGCTACCGCAGTCGACGCGAACAGAGGCACCGCCATGGAAACGTCGCCGACGATATGCTCGGAAGACGACCCCAAAACCGACGTATGCAAAATGCCCACCACGCCAACGAGCGCGAACAGGCACCAGTAGTCAGGCCCAAAGGTGAGCAGAATGCGTCGGACAGGCATCGTCTCACCTGCGGATCGCGCAACAGCGCGCGCACCGCCAACAGCCTCGCCTAAAGATTGCGCGGCATTGTGTGCGCCATGGTCCCCCAATGCCGACGTGCGAGCAGGCTCATGCGCCAATGCAACCGACACGCGATAGCAGACAAGCGAACAAGCTGCCATGGCGCACACAATCAAATCGAACGCAAGGCCGTACCCGAAACAGAAAGAGCCAGCGACAATGAAAGCCTGCAAAACCAAGCCGCACACCATGCATATATGAGAGCGCTCGCTCTCATATATGGAAAATATATCGAGCCAAGCAATCGAAACCACCGTTTGCCCAATGCCGTAGAGAACGCCCAGAAGCGGCGCCATATCGAGCGCAACGCCAGCCTGCGCGAAAACCGCCGAAGCGGCGAACCCCGCCACGAGCGCGGCAACGCCCGGCCACATCGCAAACGAGCCCGGCTTCACCGCGCCGCGACATGCAAGCGCGATGACGAGAGAAGCGACGATGATTGAAGCCGCCTCGCTCGCGAACATGAACCAGAGCTCGGTGACGAAGCCCACGCTCTGCCCCACCGACCCCATGGCCGATAAATATCCCAACGAAGTGGCCGCCTTTGCCAAGCCGAAGCCCGCAATGGTCGCAGCCGCTTCCTTTTTACGTTGCTCTTCCATAATCCCTCCCCATATGGAACATGCCTATTGTAGCGCCTCCACGGGAGTCTTTCGGACATCGTTACGAACATTGTTATTCTCAATGACCCATTTATCAGGCTTTTTGCAAATATCACCGATAATCGGTGAGGACTTCGTTGAGCGGTGAGAGTAGGTTTGGGCCCATACGAGGCAGGCAAAGCATGGAAGGCTTTGCGCAATGCGAATGCCGAAAACGGTAAAACGAGCTAACGGCACGCATTGGCCTTCAACAACAAGGAGGGGTTTCATAATGGAACTTTCACGCCGTAATTTCTTGAAGGGCACCGGCGCTCTTGCAGGCATTTCCGCGATGGGTGCAATTGGACTGGGCTGCTCGCCCGCGGCAAACGAGGGAACCGAGGCAAAGGGCGGTAAGGCCGAAGCGCCGAAGACGCCGGCAGAAACTACGCCCACCACGCTGAAAGAAGCAACCGACGGCAAGTTCACCGCCAAGGCTATGGGCCACGAGAATTACGTCTACGTCGAAGCCACCATGGCGGGCGGCGCCATCGCGAACCTGCGCGTGCTTGCCCACGACGAGACCGTCGGCGTTGGCAGCCTTGCAACCGAGATGTGGCCTGCGAAGGTCGTCGAGACCCAGAACCTCGACGTTGACGCCATTTCCGGTGCAACCACGACGTGCACCGCTATCAAGAATGCTGCCATCGAGGCCATTTCCAATTCCGGCGCCGATGTCTCGCAGTTCCAGAAGGGCGCTCAGGCTCCCGAAAAGGGCGAAGACCAAACTATCGATCCCGACGTCGTGATCATGGGCGCGGGCACCGCAGGCCTCACCGCCGCGACCCGTTTGCTCGAGAAGGGCTTCAAGGTCACCCTTTTCGAGAAGCAGGACATCCCCGGCGGCTCCATGTCCATGACGTATTCCGGTCTCGCATGTGCCGGCAGCCAGCTGCAAAAGAATTACTCGCTCGGTCGCTTCGACTCCAGCCCGTTCTTCGACAAAGACGCAATGCTCGGCGTACTCAAGGGCCTCGTCGTTCCCGAGAACGACCGTTTCGACGGAGCCATGCCTTACGACGATGCCTTGTACACCACTTCGCCTGCCCTGGTCGATTGGCTGCATGAAATCGGCGTCGGCTTCTACAGCATGGGTGTGAACAAAGCCTACGGCGTGACCCCGTACCTGGCCCCCGGCTGCTATGAAGGCGGCTGCGGCTACGCCATGCAGTACCTCGTCGACCGCATTGGCGCCTTGGGCGGAACCATTATCTACGGCGCGAAGGTGACCGACATCACCATGACCGAAGGCCGCGCAACGGGCCTCGTCGCCGAGGGCAAGGGCGGCGAAACTTACACCGCCACCGCCAAGGCCGTTCTTCTGGCATCGGGCGGCTTCGGCGCCAACCAGGAAATGGTCGACGAATACTACCCGCAGTACAAGGGCCGTTCGTTCAACTGCTGCCCCGCCTCCACGGGCGACGGCATCGTGCTCGGCCAGAAGGTCGGCGCGGGCATCGAGTGCATGGGCCGCGAGCTTGGCGCTTACATGTCTACGACCGCCCAAGCCGGCAGCCGCATGGAGATCGCCTTCATGTATCAGACCACACCGGGCATCATGGTGAACGCGTCGGGCGACCAGTTCGGCAACGTGATGAGCGCGAACCACTTTGTCATTGGCCGCGCCCTGTGCGACGACGCCAACGGCGGCAAGTTCTTCTGGATTACCGACGAGTCGGGTGCCGTCACCACCATGAACAACCTCACCTATGCGTTCGACACCTACAAGGCCGTCTTCGAGCGCGGCGACATGGTTCACTATGCGTCCGTCGAGGAAGCCGCCGAGGCTTTGGGCCTGTCCAACCTGCAGCAAACCCTCGACACGCACAACGCCCATGCTCTCGCAGGCGAGGAAGACGAGTTCAAGCGCAAGAAGCTCCCCTACATCGACACGCATGACGGCGTGTGGGTGTGCGGCATTGAGCCCACGTTCTACCTCACCACGGGCGGCTTGGCCATCGACACCTCCGCGCATGTTCTCACCGACGACGGCAGCACCATCGCGGGCCTCTATGCCGCGGGCGATGTGTGCGGCTCCGTCGAAGAGAAGGACGGCAAGCAGTACGGCATGGGCTTCGACGCAGCCATGAACTTTGGCTACATCATGGCCGAAACCGTGGCTTCGGAAATCGCCTAGCCCCCTCTTTCAGCCCCTCCATTCCTTGGGGAGCCCCTCGATTGCTTCCCAAACCCAGAAAGCCGACCCATTTCGGGTCGGCTTTCTTATTGGAAATCAACTGTCAGGAACCTGTTAAATGCTCGTAGCGTTTAACAGCTGAGGGGTGCCGAAATCCGTACATGGCTTCAGGCATGGGGCTTGCATGGGCTATGCTTTCGGGCAGCACACTGGCAGACCACAACCTGTTAAATGCTCGTAGCGTTTAACAGGTTTCAACCAGCAACGCCCACACCTCAAAGCGTGCTCGCAACCTGTTAAATGCTGCGAGCATTTAACAGGTTTCAACAGGTTGCGCGCAGGCGATGGGAAGCATCGCTAGAACAGGCCACAGGTGAAAAGGAATTCCAAGCTCTTCAGCTTGCTACCGACATGCTCGCGTACCCACGCCTGGCACAAATGAAGAATCTCGAAGGAAATATGGCGCGGCACCTCACGCTGCGCAATCTCGTCAAACGTCGACATCATAAGCCAGTGAGCCCACGAAAGCACGTCGCTTCCCACTTGCACGGTATCAGAAAACATGAGGCAATCGCGGCACACAGCGCCGCCTTCCGCAGGCGAAAATGCAACCTGCACGCGAGAATCATCGCTCGCGAGTGGGCGCCCACACATCACGCATCGGTTCAAGCTCGGACGAAAACCCGAAAACGCAAACGCCTTCAGCATAAATGCCGCACACACCGCGAGCGCCCCCGTCGCATCGCACGATTCCGCATGCTCAAGCGCAGAGGTGCTCAGGTCATAGAGGCGAGGCGATTCCAAATCGGGCTGGGTCAGTCGCGTAAGCAAGTCGACGATGGGAGCCGCAGCTGCCGCATGCTCCATGTCTTCCCGCACGCCAATATGAGCATTGAGCAGTTTGGCCTCTTTCACAATGTCGAGGCTTTTGCCGCATACGAGCAGCAAGTCGACTTCCGAAAAAATCTCGAGGCGCGAGGCGAACGATGAGTTTGGCTTGCGCGCACCTTTGGCAACCGCGCGAACCTGACGGCCATCTTGGGCCAGAAGCGTAACGATCAAATCGGTTTCACCGAGTTTCGTTTTGCGCAGCACCAACGCCTGAAGCGAATACGTATCTGCCGCCATGACCCACTCCCCTTCCAAACAAAAAAGCCGCCTTGAAAAGACGGCTTTCATTGTATATCAGCACAGCTTCACGTGAACGGCCGCCCAACATTCCAGGTGCCGTGGCGCGAAAACACCGCAGAACGCGAACCTACGCACGGTCGGCGATTTCCTTCGAAATTTCGGCAACGAATTCCTCGATAGACTTCTGCACGGTCTCGTTCGAGCGGTCGCGTACGGAAATATTGCCCTCCTCGGCTTCCTTCTCGCCCAAAATGAGCATGTACGGAACGCGATCGACGCCACGAGCCTCGCGAATCTTGTAGCCAATCTTCTCGTCGCGATCGTCGACCACCACGCGCACGCCGGCCTCTTCGAGCTTGGAAGCAACCTGGTGAGCGTAGTCGCGCGACTTCTCGGACACGGGGAGCACCTTCACCTGCACGGGCGAGAGCCACGTGGGGAATTTGCCCGCGAAGTGCTCGATGAGAATACCGATAAAGCGCTCGATTGAGCCGTAGCACACGCGATGCAGCATGATGGGGCGCTTCTTCGAGCCGTCGTGGTCGGTGTACTCGAGGTCGAAGTTGAGCGGCATCTGGAAGTCAAGCTGCACGGTGCCGCACTGCCAGGTGCGACCGAGCGAATCCTCCAAATGGAAGTCGATCTTCGGGCCGTAGAAGGCGCCGTCGCCCTCGTTGAGCTCGTAATTCATGCCAAGCTCCGCCAGAGCCGTCTTCAGGCCGTTCTCCGCGGCCTCCCAGTCCTCATCGGAGCCCATGGAGTCGTCGGGGCGGGTGGAAAGCTCCACATGGTACTTGAAGCCGAACTGCTGGTACACCGAGTCGATAAGGCGCACGACGCCCACGATCTCGTCGGTGAGCTGGTCGGGGCGCACGAACAGGTGCGCATCGTCCTGGTTGAAGCAGCGCACGCGGAACAGGCCGTGCAGAGCGCCGCGCATCTCGTGGCGATGCACCGTGCCGATCTCGCCGGCGCGGATGGGCAGGTCGCGATAGCTGCGCGGCTGGGAAGCGTACACGAGCACGCCGCCGGGGCAGTTCATCGGCTTGATGCAATACTCTTCGTCATCGATGACGGTGGAGTACATGTTGTCCTTGTAGTGGTCCCAGTGGCCCGAGGTCATCCACAGCTGCTTGTTCATGATCATGGGCGTGGAGATCTCGACATAGCCGGCCTTGCGATGGATCTCGCGCCAGTAGTCGAGCAGCGTGTTCTTGACCGAGCGAAGCTTCTCATGCTGACGGCGGTACAGTATGTACGCCTTTGCGACCTCGGCGTAATCCGCCTGAATGAGCACCTGCTCAACGCTGTCCTGAATGTCCTCGACGGCGATTGCGCCGTTCTTGATCTTCGGCTCGAAATTAGCCGTTACCTTGAGTGCAAGGAAGTCTATTATGTTCTGGTTGTACTGCTTTTCGCATGCGTCAAATGCAAGAGTTATCGCGTTCGAGATTTTTGCAAGATCAAATTCAATCAGCTTGCCCGTTCTTTTTCTGACTTTGTACATTATGGTTCTTCCTTCCTTATAAAATCCTTATGTTTACCGGAAAAGCCGGAACACGCCGCCCTTTTCCGGAAATATTCGTTTTTGAGCGCCGCAGGCGGCACGGTGTTCAATGCGGCTCAGTCGTCCTCGCCGCGTATTTTCGCATTCGGAAAATACTCACGGGCGGCTTTGAGGAGTTCTTCCATGCCGTCATACGAAAACGGGGCAAATCCCTTTTCTATCGTATATTCCGATTCCTTGAAATTTTGAAGATAATAGCGGTCGTCTCCGCCGAAGGCTTTTCCGAGAGAGCGTATATCGTCCGCGGTATGGAGCCCGACGGCGACAGTGGTTCTGAATTCGTGATCGACCGCTCCGCTTCGGAGAAAATCAATGCTTTCGCAGATCTTTTCGAGATCCGCTTTGTTTATGCCTGCGGTAACATCATATTTTTCGGGCGAATTTTTGATATCCATCGCAACATAATCGACAAGTCCGTCCGAGACAAGCGCGCGCAGCTTTCCGGGATTCGTCCCGTTAGTATCGAGCTTGACCTGATACCCGAGCTCCTTTATCATGCGGCACAGCCCGTCAAGCTCCGGATAAAGCGTCGGCTCTCCTCCGGTGATCGCAACTCCGTCGAGAAGTCCGCGTCTTTTCTTCAGGTATGCCGCGAGATCGGCATCTGTCATACAGGCGTCCGGCTTCTCGGTCACAAGAAGCGAATTGTGACAGAACGGACATCTGAAATTGCATCCGGCAAGAAAGACCGTACAGGCGGTCCTACCGGGGAAATCAAGAAGCGTCAGCTTCTGAAATCCGTGTATTTCCATGTTTTTGCGCTTCCTTTCTTCAGAAAAGCTCTTTTCGCTCGGGCAGGACGATAAAAATACCGTCGGCGGAATTGTGCCGCGGCGGTCGGCGCAAGAGCTGCTTCATAAGCTGCGGTGCAATGATATGCACCGCCCGCGGGAGAATATCTCCCGCGGGAAGCGCGCTGTTTTTTACCAGTGTATGAAGCACTGATTGAAATCCGGTACCGACGCGAGATCGAGATGGGAGAACTCACGGGGCTCGGTGAAGCCGTATTCACGCATAAGCGCGAACATTGTACGGTTCGACTCTGCGCTTGCACGCTCGAGCGCCTCCTTTTCCTCCGGATTTGCACTATCCATCTTTCTCTTGAGAATAAAGTAATTGTAGTTGTAAAGCTGTATGCGCGAACGGCGGACGTTGTCGTAGTGAGTGCGGTTTCCGCTTCCCCATGCGGCAGCCTCGGCCTCGTCGAAAATTCTGGCAGCCTTATCGTAGAACGCAAACGCGCCCTCGGAATGATCCTTGTATCCGTCCATGTAGATAATGTTGGAGGAGTCGTCAAAGTAGATCGTCATGAAGATGTCGTGGAGGCACTCATGCTCGAAATCGATGTACTGCATCATATGCTTTGCGGCAGCGCCGTAGTAATCGGTGCAGAAATCCGCCATATGAACGCGGAACTCACTCTCGGTCATGTAGGGATTCCAGAGGAGCTTTGCAAGAAGATATCCGCGAAGCTCGCCGAACTCACCGTTCAGGCAGGAGCTGTTACCCTGTTCGAAAACGCCGGAAATGCCGTTCTCCTTGAAGAAACGTGCGTTCTTTCTGATTGCGTTGAAATTCGGGAAAGAGGTGGACATATTGGTGAAGTTGGTTGTGTAGTCCCAAATGTAGAGATGATTTGTGATCTCATGCCACTTCTTCAGGTTGGTCGGGAAATTGTCGTATCCGTTCTCTGCGGGATCGTTTACAGCTTCCTCGAGAGGCTTGCTGACGCTGCACTCGATGTTGCAGAGACGAACGATCATATCCTTGTGAGGCTTGGTAACTGCGGGGGGCTGTCTCGTGTAGCGGTACGCAAGCGTATCGATATGAACGCCCTCGAATTCCTTGTTCACATCCTCCTGGAGGCGGTTGCAGAAGCGGATAAGCGTACCTGCGTGGCTCTTCTCCTCTTCAAATACCTTGCGGCACTTTTCGCAGGAGCACTCGCCGTTGTTTCCGTCTACCTGAGATACGGAGATGATCTTGAGAAGCGGGTTCTCGATAAGTCTCTTTCTCACATTCTTGAGGACGGTCTGATACATTGCCTCGTCGCTGAGGCAGGGCATATCCCATACGTTTCCGGTCTCGCCGAGATCGGGGAAGGTATGACAGAAGCTGCCTATATAGTTGATTCCGCCGCCGACTCTCTCGGTGAGCTCGTGCCCCATTCCGCCGTTGTTTTTCAGCTTTGCGGAGATCATCTCGCCGCCCTGTGCGAACCAATATACGTTGCGGTACTCAAATCCCGGAAGCTCGGTGCAGTCAATCTCGGGAACGGTAAGCATATTCACCTTCGGAACACGCTCGCAGGTGTCGGTGTAGAAGCGGCATCCGCAGCACTTCTCGAGGAACGAATAAACGCCGTAAAGCGCGCCGCGCACCTCGGAACCGAGGATAAACAGGCGTTTGCCCTCGGTCTTGATGGTAAAGCCCTCCTCGCCGAGTTCCTTCTTGCCCTTGCCGCCGCGGTTCGTAAATCCGATCACGATCTCATGATCGGTCTTCTTCTCGTCATCCGTCTTTACCGGTATTTCGGCATCGGTGATCTTTTTGAGATAAGCCGCAAGCTCTTCTGCAGCGGTTTTCTCCGAAGCGGAATGATTCTTGCGTATGATTATTACATACTCGGAATTTCCGTTGTCTGTGATTCTAAGCATAAGCTCCTCCGTTTTTTATCGGTATCGGCAGAGTATCCGATACAGTCTGAATCTACTATACCACATTGTTTTGCAAATTACAATAGTTTTTGAAAAAAAAGCGCGTAAAAAAATCACACGATTTTGTGTGCACTTTTTCTAAGGACACATGATATTGTGGTTTTAGGCATTTGGAAAATACCTGAAAAAGGAACGCGCGGTAAAGTGTTCCGACCGCGCAGAGCGCGTAAAATACGGTACAGCAAGCCTTGAAACTCTTGATTTTTCGGCGCTCCGGGAATATAATAAAGGTGAAAAGCGCGATAGCGCACCGTCGGAAAACGAAAGGAATGTCCCGCCTGCGGGACAGGTAAAAAAATGAGCATGAAAGAAAAAATGCACACGGGTGAGCTTTATCTCCCCGGCGACGAAGAGATCGCAGCAGCACAGCTCAAGTGTCTCGACCGGCTTTACGACTACAACATGACGCGCCCGACCGAAGCGGAAAAGCGCACGAAAATGCTTGAAGAGATGTTCGGGGACATCGGCGAAGGATGCTGCATAGAGCCGCCGTTTCACGCAAATTGGGGAGGCGCGCACTGCCACTTCGGGAAAAACATCTACGCGAACTTCAATCTGACGCTTGTGGACGACACGCACATCTACGTCGGAGATTACACGATGTTCGGACCGAACGTGGTCGTCGCATCGGCGGGACATCCGATTCTCCCGTCGCTGCGCGAGAAAGCGTATCAGTACAACTTCCCCGTCAGGATCGGAAAGAACTGCTGGATCGGCGCGGGAGTCGTGATCGTCCCCGGCGTCACGATCGGCGCGGGTACCGTGATCGGCGCAGGCAGCGTCGTGACGAAGGACATTCCCGCGAACGTCGTGGCGGTCGGCAATCCGTGCCGTGTACTGCGCGAGATAAGCGATCACGACAGGGAATTCTACTTCAAGGACAGGCGCATTGATTGGTCCGAGGTCTGATTTTACGATGCACCTTCACATTCGGCGATCCCGCCTTATCCGTATACAAAAAGCAGCGCACGGCTGCGATCTGCGTCCGAATATATCGGGCTCATCCGAAGCCGTGCGCTCTTTATTTTTTGAGAAATATTCCGCTGTATTTTGAAAATTCCAGCTGTCGCCGATTCCGTTTATCCGGCATCGCCGCCGCGCCTGCAATGCCGGCGGGGTCACTCAGCCGCTGACGCGGCGATCACTTCAAGAGCGCGGCAGAGAAGATCCTCGGGAATATTCAGCGCGGGAAGAAGTCTGACCCTGTTTTTCGCCGAAAGCACGAGAACTCCGTGCTCGCGGCTGTACGTTATCACATCCGCCGCGCTTTTCACGGTCTCGATGCCGAGCATGAGCCCCATACCGGATATGCTCACGATACCCGGCTTTCCCGCAAGGTGCGAGCGTATTATCTCCGAACGGCGGACTACTCCCGCAAGGAGATCGTCGTCAATGCGCGAAAGCACGTTTACCGCGCCCGCCGCGCAGATCGGATTTCCGCCGAAGGTGGAGCCGTGCGAGCCCGGGGTGTAGATATCCGCCGCGCGCTCGCCGAACATCGTCGCTCCGAGCGGAAGCCCGCCCGCAAGTCCCTTGGCGGTCGTCACGATATCGGGTGTCACTCCGTAGTTCATATACGCATAGAGCTTACCGCTCCGTCCGTTGCCGCACTGTACCTCGTCGGCGATCGTGAGGATGCCGTACTTTTCGCACAGCCCGAAGATGCCGTGCACGAAATCCGCGTCGAGCGCGTT
>ERZ857745.5231-NODE-5231-length-10663-cov-18.507730_pt1 | contig 10663 bp, 10 predicted proteins | sample MGYA00519699_ERZ857745 | MGnify/ENA primary metagenome ERZ857745 (study PRJEB31778, sample SAMEA3449357) | human gut metagenome | biome: human gut; feature: human-associated habitat; material: faeces | place: United Kingdom | collected 2010/2012 ...
CTAGCCAATAGATCGCATAGAAATCTAATGTTCCAGGATAGCCTTCTTCTCCATCTTTTGATACATAGTGGAATTTAACGCCATCTTCAATTAAAGAATAATCAAATACTTTATAAGAGAATCCCTCAATACCTCCATGTAGTGAATTTGGTCCATTATTAATAGGCACATGATATTCTGTCCCATTCATTGTGAATGTACCTTTTTCAATACGATTACATACTCGTCCAACTAAGGCATTTAAATAGGTTCCATCTCGTTTTTGATAATCTTCAACATGTTCAAATCCTAAAATACAATCACAGTCTTGATCATTCTTATCTTTCGTTACAATCTTTAAAAGAGTACATCCAAAGTTTGTAACTTCTACAGTTAAATGTGAATTTGAAATCGATAATACATCAATTCCATTCTCTAATCTTTCTTTTACCTCTACCATAATGTCTTTACAAAACGGCTAAAGCCGTCCATCCCTTCATCATCCATTTTATATACGCCGGCATTCTCTAATACAGATACGAATTTCTTTGTGACTTCCATTTCCATGAATGTATCCACATTTGTATAAGAACATGTCTTCAAGTGTTCATACCAGTCTTTGTGTTTTTCAAGTTCTGGATAAGAATCAAAATCTGCTTTTCCAGATAAACATAATTTAATTTCTTCTAACTCCGTCTTTAATCGTGCTGGCAAAATCGCAAGTCCCATAACTTCAATCAAACCAATATTTTCTTTTTTAATATGGTGATGCTCTGAGTGAGGATGGAAGATACCTAATGGATATTCTTCTGTAGTACGATTATTTCGTAAAACTACATCCATTTGATATTTGCCATCTTTCTTTCGAACGATTGGAGTCACCGTATTATGACGAACGCCAGATTCATTGGCAATAATATCTAAACTTTCATCACTGTATGTACACCATGTTTCAAAGATTTTAGTAGCTAGATCCAATATGTTTTCTTTCGATTTTGATGTTAATCGAAGTGTTGATAATGGCCAGTAAAGCATATCCACTTGTACATCCTTATATGTATAGCTCTTAACAACTTTTGCGTCTTCCATTGGAAAATGGTGTCTTCCACCTTGATAGTGATCATGACTTAAAATCGATCCACCAACGATAGGTAAGTCTGCATTGCTTCCAATCATATAGTGTGGAAATTTATCTATAAATGCGAATAAATGCTCAAATGTCGTACGATCCATCTTCATTGGCGTATGTTCACTATTAAATACAATACAGTGCTCATTGTAGTACACATATGGTGAATATTGTAAATTGTATGTATGTCCATTTAAATCCAATGGAATAATACGATGTGTTTGTCTAGCTGGATGATTTAAGTTTCCCGCAAAACCGACATTTTCCTTACATAATAAACATGCTGGATATGAAGTACTTACGGCATTTTTAGCTTTAGCGATTTCCTTTGGATCCTTCTCAGGTTTTGACAAGTTAATCGTAATTTGAATATCGCCATATTTACAGAAATGTGCAAAACTGATATTCTTATCAATTCTTGATTTACGGATATAGTTTGAATCCATACTCAACTTATAGAAGTAATCTGTTGCATCTTTAGGATTCAAAGAATATAGACTCTTAAAGGTATGCACGACTTCACTAGGTCTAGGCATTACACAATTCATAATGCGAGTATCTAATAAATCTTTTTCAGTTACAGTATTCTGAATCATACCTTTTTCAACCGCATAATCTAACATGAAATCTAAAATCTCATAGATAGAACAGCCTTCTACTTCTTCTCTTTTAAATTCTTGGATGCCAAATAGATCAATCAATAAATTTGCAGAATAATCATAATCGTATTTCTCGATCATTCCATTCTTTAAAGCATACTCTAATAATTGGTTAATTTTTGTGTTCATTTGTTCTCCTTCCATATAAACAAAATCAATCATTTTTATTACAGCCAAATCCCTTTCCCTGCTACATTATCTACAAAAATAATGATCAATTGTTCATTTATTTATATACGGCTCATCATCAATATTATGCAGATATGGTTATAAATATAAGATTTGCTCATTTATTTTTAGTGTAAGCGTTTTCTTTATCTATGTCAACATATTCAAACAACAATTTAAACATAGCTGTTGGATTTAGGTTTTAAACAATGATTATTTGTTTGTTTTTGTTTATTTGATGTTTTATTTATACAAAAAGCCATTCTGGTATGAATGGCTCTTATTTAAAATTCTCAAAAGAATCAATCACTTGTACAACTCCAGGAAGCTTTTCGTATTCTTCTTTTTTATTGGCAGAATCCACAACGACTATATTGTGACATCCTGCTTTATAAGCATTTGTAATCCCACTAACACTATCTTCGATAATCAAACAATCTTGAATCTTAACTCCAATATTATGAGCTGCCTTTTTAAACATTGCGATCTTATTTTCATACGTTCCATCATCATAGATAATCCTAGATGGCTCAATCCATTTATCTAGATGAAACGATTCTACAAAGAAATCAATATTTGGCTTGATAGATGCAGATGCGATTGTGAATGGAATATTTGATTCTTTTAAATAATCAAAATATTCTTCAGCTCCCTTTACTAAATGAAATGTTGCCTGATCTTCTTTACAAAATTGGCGATAATATTCTTCTTTTAACTGCGAATATTTTTCCATTTCGAATGGATCACACGTTCCACCAAACATATATTCAACAACTTTATTATTAGGTACACCATTAATATGTTCATGAAGTTCTTCTTCATCAATTCCATGATGACGAATATCTTGTGATATTTTTGACCATGCCAAAATATGTTTTGGATTGTCAAAAAATAAAGTTCCATTAAAATCAAATATGACGCCTTTGTACATTACGAAACCACCCTAACCTTAAAATCATTTACTTGCATTAAAAAGTAATCAACCTCATATAAGTTCAGTGTAAGCATTTCCTTCTAATAAGTCAACATTTTCAAACATATATTTATTATTATCAAACATTTATGTCGTATTTAAGTAATATATAACCTTATTTTGTTTGTTTTTGTTTGTATTATGTTGACTAAATATATTTGAAATGATATCGTCTAACATAGAAGAGGATATCAATATGTTAAAAAAAGAACGTTTAGTAAAAATTGCACATAAAGTAAATCAAAATGGAATCATTACCATTCAAGAAATCATGGATGAATTAGGTGTGTCGGATATGACCGCAAGAAGAGATTTGGATGAATTAGAAAAATCCGGAAAATTACTTAGAGTTCATGGTGGAGCACAAAGCCTTTCTTTTTCAATGGACCACGAATTAAGTCACATTGAAAAATCGTCTGTGCAAATTGAAGAAAAAAAGAGAATTGCCCATAAAGCAGCAACTCTTATTTCAGAAGGAGAATCTATTTTTTTAGGTCCTGGTACAACCATTCAATTTTTGGCTGAACAACTTACAGGAAGAAACATTCGTGTTATCACAAATAGCCTTGCCGTATTTAATATATTAGTAAATCACGCTCCTACTGAAGTCATACTAACTGGCGGTGATTACAGAGATAACACAAATACATTTGTGGGTCCTATCACAAATTTAGTATTGGGTAAATTAAAATATAATAAAGCCTTTATCAGTTGTAACGGAATCTACAATTCATCCATCACAACCTATTCATTAGAGGAAGGTGAATCGCAACAGATCGCATTAGATAATTCTAAAAATAAATATCTATTGGCTGACAACAAGAAATTCAACCGTGCCGACTTCTATATTTATTATGATCTATTTAACTTTGACACTTTAATTACCGACAACACCATTGATGATGAAGTTTTATCACACTACAAACAATATGTACAAATTATGACAGTTTAAAAGGAGACAAAATTTGCCTCCTTTTTACTCTTCATCCTCATCATCTTCACGATCTACACGTCTGAATAGATGTTTCTTTTCTTTACCCGTATGCTGTTCTAAAGTTTTCCAATCTGTATCTAATTCTTCTTCACTTTCAGAAGTATCATAGAAATCTTTACTTTCTTCGATTGCACGACTTTCACGAATCCTTAATTTAGATTTTAATTCACGAGCCCTCTTCTTAGATTTTCTAAGCATTCTGCCATACATGCAGAATACAATAAATGAAATTAAGAATAGACCTGCGCATAATGCGATTCCTGCTAAATAGCCTTGGAAATACACTTGTAATAGTCCTGTCACAACGCAACATGCCATACAAATAAATACTAAGAACATTGTTGAACGACATGAGCTTGAATATTTCTTAAAGAAACGGAATTTTTCAGAATCATTATCAATTTCTTTGCGATATTCTCCATCTTCTTCTTCGTTTCTAAAAGTAAACCAACCCGCATCACTTTTCTTTTTACCATCTGATTTAGAAACCAATTTCCATCCATCAGATTCCCACTCGCGCCATTGATCTGCATCTGGCTCATCCACAAAATAGTTCATTGAATAATAATACGTTTTTGGCTGACCTTTTCTAAAGAAATATTTCTTTCCTTCTTGACGCACAAAGTGATAACCTTCACTAGATTTATCTTGAAGATATTGTTCTATTTTTGGATATTCCGCATATAAGAATTTCTTTCTTTCCTCATAAAGATCTTCATCTTCACCTTCATCGTCATCCACATATTCGTCCTCAAAATCCTCTTCATCATCCAATACTTCTTGAACTGGCTGTTCTTCCTCAATTGGTTTCGCATTAAAAGACTTTAATTCGTTTTCAATTGATTCTGTTGTAAAATCATCATCAACATCCAATTTTTCAACAACGATCTTTTTAGGTTCTTCTTCAACGAATTTTGGTTTTTCTTCAATAAATTTTGGTTCTTCTTCAACGAATTTTGGTTCTTCTTCAACCAATGGCTTATCATCTACTTTTGGCTCTTCCACAACATGCTTTTCAATAGGTGCCTCTACTTCTTCAATTGAAGTACTAGGCGTGATATCTACTGACTCTGCAACTTCATCGTCAAAAATATTCTCATTGATTTTTACATGTGTTCTTGCACTTCGTTTTCCAAAGATGGTTTTCTTTTCTGGCTCTTCATCAATATGGAAAATGTTTTCAGCATTAAAATCATGTAATTCTGGTTCATGTATATCTAAAGATTTAATTCGATCCGTTCTTTTTAGACGTCTAAGCTCTTCTAAAGCACTGGGATTCTTTTCATTTTCATTTGCCATAAATATCCCTCCAATTATAATATTGTACTAATTTAATGTATATTCGTCAAATTCACTTGTGTATTTACCATTCTTGAAAATATGGATCTTTTTACCATTTTTTAATGTAGCTTCAATCGATAAATCACTGGTTCCTACCATGAAATCTACATGCGTAAACGATTGATTCATACCATGTTCCAACAATTCTTCTTCACTCATTTCTAAACCCTTTTCAATGCATTCATTATAGCTTGCACCCAAGGCAAAATGACATGAAGCATTTTCATCAATCAGTGTTTCATAAAACAAAGTATCCAATGCACTAATAGGCGATCCATAAGGAACTAAGGCAATTTCACCAAGATATTTTGACCCTTCATCCGTTTCTAAAATACTAGTCAAAACCTCTTTTCCTTCTTTGGCATCATAATCCACAACTTGTCCATTCTTAAATTCAAACCAGAAATCTTTTACGATTGCACCATTGTAAGCCAAAGGTAAAGCACTATATAATTTACCATTTACACCCGTCTTTTTAGGTGCAGAAAAAATTTCTTCTGTAGGAATATTTGGAAAATAGTAGTTACCATTATCTAAAAAGGATCCTCCACCTGCAAATACATAACCTTCTGGAAGTTCAACTACTAAATCAGTTCCTAAAGAATTTGTATAATGAACACTTTCGATATCTAAATGATTTAAAATATGAACTCGCTTATCAAAAGATGCACGATGCTCGTTCCAGTTTTCATTGGCATCCTTTTCGTCTACACGACTAATTCTTAATACTGCATTCCACAAATCAGATAATGCATCTTCTGATTCTGGATATACCTTTTTAGCCCAAGCCATAGTTGGAACACTGGCCACACACCATGCTGCATGCATATAATCCAATTTATCACGATATGGCTGTGTCATTCCTCTTAATGCCTTTCTATAATTTGCCATTAATTTTGGCTCTACCCCCTTCATTCCATCAGGATCTTCCCCAACTAAGCTCAAATAACAAGCTCCCTTTTCAGCCGTTTCATTATGGAATAAAGCTTCATAATCATAAGGCATACGATTACCTGAAAGATATCTCATACGATTGATTTCATCATCACTATAGCGAACAATTACATCTTTTGCGCCAACATCAAAACATGATTTCACAATCAAACGAACAAATTCATTCATTTCTACATTGGCACGTACAACTACTATTTGGCCTTTTTGAACATTCAAACCTGAACGAACAATTAAATCTGCATATTTTTCTTTTAAATTCATTTTATTTTCCTCGATTCTTGCACCTATTATACCAAAAGAAAGAGCACCTTTCGATGCTCTTATTTACTAAATTGTTCTTTTTTTATCTGATCAAAAAATGCCTTGGGATTTTCACACATCGAATGAGAGCCGCAATGTCCACAGCTACCACCACAGCTTGATTTTCCACTCTTTTTATCTTTATAAATGCTTCGACAAGCTAAACCTGCACATGCACATACAACCAATAGAACTAGAAATGTTGATAGATTCATGGAAACCCCTCCTTTTACATTATTTTACTGCAAATTCAACTTCAGCAGTATCACTTTCTTTTGATGGACGAACCAATAAATAAATTAAACCAATCAATAAGATAAATCCTACAATCGTTCCAAATCCAAAAGATCCACCATTGAATAAACTACCTAATTGATAAACGATCAGTGAACATACATAAGCAAATCCACATTGATATCCAATGGCAATCCAGAACCATTTTGTGTTATTCATTTCACGTTTGATAGCTCCCATTGCTGCAAAACATGGAGCACACAACAAGTTAAATACCATGAATGAATAGGCAGCTAATGGTGTAAAGCTTGCAGATAATTGTCCCCAGAATTCATTTCCTTCTTCAGCAACTTCAGCAAATCCATATAATTGTCCAAATGTTGCGACAACATTTTCTTTGGCAATTAAACCTGTTACACTAGCAACTGCAGCTTTCCAATCGCCCCAACCAAGTGGTGAGAAGATCCATGCGAATGTTTGTCCAATTGAAGATAGAATTGAATGATCAATATCATCAACCATGCCAAACGCACCTTTTTCCCATCCAAATCCTTGTAAGAACCACAATACAATTGTAGATAATAAGATGATTGTTCCAGCCTTTTTAATAAAGCTTGAACCACGTTCCCACATACTTCTTAATACATTAACTGCACGAGGTGTGTGGTATGCTGGCATTTCCATGACAAATGGAGCAGGATCTCCGGCAAATAATTTTGTCTTCTTTAACATAATACCAGAAATAATAACAGCTGCCATACCTACAAAGTAAGCACTTGGAGCTACCCAGCTAGCACCATGGAAAATAGCACCAGCAATTAAACCAATGATTGGCATTTTTGCACCACATGGAATGAATGTTGTCGTCATGATTGTCATCTTACGATCACGATCACTTTCAATGGTACGACTTGCCATAACAGCAGGCACACCACAACCTGTACCAATCAACATAGGAATAAATGATTTTCCTGATAATCCAAACTTACGGAAAATACGGTCCATGATAAAGGCAACACGTGCCATATATCCACAATCTTCCAAGATAGCTAAGAAGAAGAATAATACTAACATCTGTGGTACAAAGCCAATAACAGCTCCTACACCACCAATAATACCATCCACAATCAATCCATGTAACCAATCTGCACATTGAATTGAAGTTAAGAAACTATCCACTGCAGGAGGAATAATTTCACCAAACAAGACATCATTTGTCCAGTCAGTTACAATAGTTCCTACTGTAGTTACTGAAATATAATATACAAACCACATTACAAGGGCAAATATTGGAAGTGCTAAAACTCGGTTAGTGACAATACGGTCGATCTTATCCGAAGTAGTTAATACTTCTTTAGATCCTTTTTTGTAACAAGCTTTAATTACACTTGTGATATATGTATAACGAGCATCTGTAATAATTGATTCACTATCATCATCCATTGACTTTTCTACAGCTTCAATCACATCTGCATCTGCCTTTGACTTGATAGCTGCTTCAATCTTATCATCTCTTTCAAACAATTTAACGGCATAGAAGAAACGACGACTTGCTTCAATACTTGAAGACAAACTTGTTTCAATTGTATTCAAGGCATTTAATACTTTACCTGCATAAATGTTTTTAGCACTAAACTTTGTACCTGCTGCCTTTTTTACCTCAGCCATCAACTCTTTGATTCCTGTGTTTTTCAAAGCTGAAATTGGTAATACAGGACAACCTAATTCTTTTGATAACTTTTTATAGTCAATTGTATCTTTTCTTTTTTCAATGACATCCAACATATTGATCGCAACAACTGTTGGAATACCCAACTCTAAAATTTGTGTTGTCAAAAATAAGTTTCTTTCTAAGTTAGAACCATCAATGATGTTTAAAACAACATCGACATTTCCATTTAATAAAAATTCACGAGATACAACTTCTTCCAAAGTGTATGGTGATAATGAATAAATACCTGGTAAATCCGTAATTTTAATATCTTTATCTTCCTTATACTTTCCTTCTTTTTTCTCAACTGTAACCCCTGGCCAGTTACCTACATATTGTGTAGCACCTGTTAAACCATTAAACAATGTAGTTTTACCACAGTTCGGATTACCTGCTAATGCGACTTGAATTGACATAATTCCCTCCTATTTTTTAACTTTACTCTACTTCAATCATTTCTGCGTCGGCTTTACGAAGCGATAATTGATATCCACGAACGGTTAATTCAATAGGATCCCCTAATGGCGCTACCTTTTGAACAGTTACACTTACTCCTTTAGTAATTCCCATATCCATAATTCTTCGTTTTGTTGCTCCTTGACCCGACAATTTCTTTACAGTCACTGTTTGACCAATTGAAACTTCCTTTAAAGTCATAATTACTCCTTTCTACACCATGATCTTTCTTGCGAGTTCTTCACTAATGGCTATTCGAACTTCTTTAACATTCACAATTACATTTCCATTGGTTTTACTCACAACCACAATCACAGTCCCAGGCACAAAGCCTAAGTTTTCTAAGTGTCGTTGTTGTTCTTTAGAACCACCAATTTTCTTGATTGTATTGACCGAATTTAAATCTGCAAAAGATAATGGCATATCGAACCCTCCTGGTTAGACTCTTCTAACACAGTTAGTTTACTCTTACAATAAAGCAATGTCAACAAAAAGTTATACAAGATTAACTCGGTTTGACTATTCTAACTATTTGGTGTATTTTTTTCATTGGAGGATTAAACATATGAACTTACCAACAATCATTATATGTGTCATTTTAGTAATTATTATCTGTATTGGAATTCGTTCCACGAAAAAAAGAGCCACATCAGGATGTTGTGGTTCAAGTGAAACCATAAAAAAAGTAAGGGTAAAAGATAAAAACGAAGAGCATTACCCTTACAAAGCCGTTTTAAAAGTATATGACATTCACTGTCAAAATTGTGTTCGTACCATTGAAAATGCGTTCAATAGCCAAGAAGGCTTTTATGCCAAAGTAAACACGGAAGATAATACCGTGACTATATTATCTAAACAACAACATCCAACAGATGAATTAATCAATACTTTATCTAACGTTGGATATATTTCAAAGGCTATATAGAAAAAAACTGGATCAAAAAATCCAGTTTTTATTATAAATAATTACGCGTACATGATGCAGCAATCGCAAACGTACTTCCATTATGTAATAAGCTTGTAGTGTTTGGACTCATCAAGCCTAAAGCACCTAGTCCAATCAAGCTTGAATTAAAAGCCACGATAAAACGATAATTCGCATGAATACGCTCGAATAAATTCATAGCAAGTCGACGAAGTATAACAAGCTCATTTAAATTGCTTGAAACAAGTGTAATGTCCGCGAGTTCTCGAGCTAAATCTGAACTATCCTGCATAGAAATAGAAACATCTGCCGTAGATAGAGCTGGTGTATCATTGATTCCATCTCCGACCATAATGACAGTATGACCTTGATCTTTCAGCATCTGAATATATGCAGCCTTATCTTCTGGTAAAACGGATGCACGATAATCATCTAAATCCAATTCATGAGCCACTGCTTTTGCGGCACTATCACAATCCCCAGTCAACATGACGACTTTAGTCATTCCTAATGTTTTTAAATTATGAATAGCTTGTTTTGCCTCAACCTTTAAAGGATCATAAATACTGATAATTCCAGCGACTTGATTGTCGATTGCAAGATAAATCAAAGATCCTGCACCTTCATTTTCACAAGAACGAATGACATCATCTATATCTTTCGTTCTTTCGATACCTTCATCTTCAAACACAAAATGATCGCTACCAATAATGGCACGCTTACCATAAAGACTTGTCGCAATACCATGCGCAATGATATATTCAACCTTGGCATGCTCTTCTTCATGAATCAAGCCTTCTTTTTTTGCCTGGTTTACAATCGCATTGGCTACACTATGAG
>ERZ857745.5235-NODE-5235-length-10658-cov-2.753938_pt1 | contig 10658 bp, 4 predicted proteins | sample MGYA00519699_ERZ857745 | MGnify/ENA primary metagenome ERZ857745 (study PRJEB31778, sample SAMEA3449357) | human gut metagenome | biome: human gut; feature: human-associated habitat; material: faeces | place: United Kingdom | collected 2010/2012 ...
GGCCATATATAAGATTATCAACTCTTTTTTGAGTTGTCAATCTACAGATTTTTTTTGCTAATGAAGCATAATAACTGACACATATAAATGATTTTATACTAACCAATTCAAAAAGTCAACCCTGGCATGGATTTTTGAACGCAGATAAGCAAGTAGCAAAGCGGATTGCGAATGTCCGCTTTACCGCTTTACCCTTGTCAGAACAATGGGGATAAAATAAAAAGGACATCCTATCTATTGAATTTTTTATTTTAAGATAGAACGTCCTTTTTAAGTTTTGCTAAAGGAAGTTTTTAATTAATTATTTACCTGTATTATTTGCTTTTTTTCTTCAGCAGTTTTGTTCCTGTTAAAGTTGTGCAGGAGACAGCTAAGAGTGCAATCCAAATCATAACGTTTGTATCATCTCCTGTTTTTGGAGAAGTAGTGGCAGAAGTACTTGTTCCGGTTGTGGAAGTTTTGCCTGTAGAGGCTGTTGTTTTTCCATTGGTTGAAGTATTTGTTGTACTGCCTGTTGTTTTGGTGGTACCGTTCGTTTTGTCTGTAGTGCTGTTATTTGCATTGTTGCTGTTGTTTTTATTATCGTTCTTGTTGTTGTTATCGCCGTTGTTGATATTATCGTTCTTGTTGTCGTCATCACCATCATTTTTATTGTCGTCATTTTTATTGTCGTCATTTTTATTGTCATCATTCTTTTTGTCTGTAATAGTGAAAACAATTTCGGCAGAGGAACCAGCGTAGTTGCCGATACCTGTAACAGTTAACCTGTAGCTTCCGGCGTTGATAAATTCTGTATCAGCAAAATTTTTTGCTTCAGAATCATCTCCGTAGATGCAGGAAACAGTGTAATCAACACCTTCTGTTAAAACAGTTTCTCCATCTTTTACAGTCAGAGCCGGTGTTTTAGCTGTTCCATCATAAGAAGCAGAATCGGAATCTAAAGCAACATCAAAAGTAAGTTCTTTTGGCGTAATCGTAAATGTTTTTTCTACGGTTCCGTAGTAATTTCCAATACCGGTAACTACTACAGTGTAAGTGCCTGCGTTTGTAAATTTACCATCGGATTCTGTTCCGTCTTCGTTTTTGTAAGTAATGAAATAATCCGTTCCTTCTGTTAAAACAGTTTCTCCATCCTGTACCATTACAGAAGGGGTAAGTTCTTCACCGGTATAAGTCTGATTTTCAATGTCTGCTACAGTGAAGGTATTTGTTACAGCATTTGTTATGAACTTATCTAATGGAGGTGTAGTTTCAACACCTGTAGTCCAGTATAATTCTTCAAGTGGGTCATTATTGACATCATTACCAATCTGTGTGCCGGTTTGCGCTTGTAACTTTTACATTTTCGGAAATGGCATTTCCAGGTGTTGCGTTTTTGGAAGTACGAGAGGTAGCTCCCTGAAGGAAAGCTTCGGAAGTTGTAATCATTCCGTTTCCAATGACTGCATTTCCGCCGTTGCCCCAGAGTACGTCGCCACCGATAGCAACCACTTTTCCATTTCCTGTGATGTTACCGTTGTCTAATTCAATAGCAGAACCGCCTTCTGCATAGAGAAGTACGTTTCCACCACCACCATAAGTAACGAGTACGGCATTATCTTCAAGATTTACAGTTCCGTCTTTTACGAGAAGGGCAGTCTGTCCAAGGTCACTTCCTGCTTCATCCCCGGCAATAAATACCTGTCCTTTTACAGTTACATTTCCATTTGCTACAACAACTGCTTCAGAACTGTTGCGGTCTGTTAAGTCGCCGTTTGCAAGATAATTAATGTGAGAGTAAATAGATGCATTTTCAAGGATAGCACCATCCTGCAGGCGAAGCTGTCCACAAAGAGAAGCGCCTGTAGTAAATTCTTGATTGTAAGAATCATAGTTCATAGAGAATGTACCGCCGTTCTGTACGTCGATGATTCCCTGAACAACAGAATCGGAAAGAGTCAGCTTACCGCCGGATTCTACTACGATGCGGACACTGCTGAGGATTTCCATATTTGTCATAGTCAGATTGCATCCAGCCGGAATGTAAAGGGTCTGTGGAATGTCTCCGGCTTTTACCTGTTTCCATGGAAGGTCGTATCCAAGATAACCATAAGTACCACTTTGATGGGAACCAAACCATGCTTCTAAATCTTTTGGAACACGAACGCTGTTTTCTTCGCCTTCTACATTGCTTCCGAAGTTTTTGATTGCCCATGGTTCCATGATATCCCATGCATAAAGACCATTTCCATACTGTTTTAAATTGTCGGTAGTCAGACGGTCTGCTAAAGTTTCTTCGCCTGTGTAAACATTAAATGGTAAGGAGTTGCTGACAGCGGTTCTTCCCTGGGTATCTGTTATAGATACGGAAATAAGATAAGCACCGGCATCTTTTGGAGTACCGTTTAATGTCAAGTCACTGCTGATGGTCATGTAAACTCCGTTCATGCCACTGTCGCTGTCGGCAGGAGTTCCTTTTTCTGTATTCGGAACAATGCTGACACTGCATTTGTTTCCGTTTAGGTTGATTTTTGAAGAATGGTCAAGTTCTTCCCAGTCTGCGTCTGTTGGTTCAGTCCCTTTTGCTGTGATGGCACCGTAAACTTTTGCAGAACTGTTTTTGCTGCTGGTAGCGCCACCAACACTTGCGCTTGATACGCTGTCATAGTTCTGCTGACCAATGATGGCTGATTCAAAAGAGCCTTCCAGTTTTACGTGAAGTTCATAAGGGTCGCCCTGTCCGTCATCAGCAACTAAAGAGGCATTTCCATTTGTATCAATTACAAATTTGAAAGTCAGTTCCTGATATCCATCAGCAGTAAGTGTGATAACATCACCGCTTTTTAAAACAGGGATTTCAGGATTTGTACTGAAATCTTTTGCGGAGAAAACCAAAACATTATTATCGGTATCTTTATAGTATTTACCACCGGCAGATGGTTTAAAAGAAGAGTTTTCCCAGGATTCTCCATTTACTTTTACGTCGGTAACGGATGTAGCATAGTTATCTGCATTTTGGAAAGAAAGATTCCAGTTTGTTCCGAAGAAATCAGTTGCAATGCTTAACTGGTCCAGTTCGATTTTTACTGGTTCAGCAGGTTTCATTTTTTTAAAAGAAGCTGATACAGTTACATCTTCTTCCGGCATGATAAAAGTATAAATACCGTCTGTATTCTGAAGGGCAACTTCAGTTCCGGTTGTTATACCTGTAACTTTAATGGTATCAAGTTCATAGTTTTCAGCTGGTGCAGGTGTTACGGTAACAGTAGTGCCTTTTTTGATTTCTTTTGTTGCACTAAGCTGTACACTTCCGTTTTCGATTTCGGCTGCAGTAGCAGAATAGGTTTTTTCAGCAGGTGCTACAACAGTTGCAGTATAAACATAAGGATAAGAAGAAGTATTTTTTGTTATCTGAAGGTTTAAATCCTGATATCCGTTTGCAGAAATTTTAATAGCTGCAGGATAAGTAGAAGGATTTACGATTTTCAGGGCTGTGTAGCTTCCGTAAGCACCGGTCACACTTCCGACTTCCCAGAGGTTTCCGTTTGACCCCCAGCTGTTAATGGTTCCCTTTGTATAAGTCGTATCATTTACAATGACATTATTAATTGCATTCATCCAGCCCGTATCTTCAAAGCCAAGCGTTAAGATTTCGGTCATAAATCCGGTGACAGAGCATTCGGTCACTGCGGTTGGTGCTGCTTTATCTCCTGCCGCTAAAACAGGTGAGTATGTCGTAGACAGACAAATCAGTAAAGATAAGAGCAGGGACGCAATTTTTCTCCATGTTTTTCTCATATATCTCTCCTTGTAAATATTTGATTTTTCTAATGTTAGAATGGCTGCTAATATGATTAAAGATAGTCCCCCTTTCATTATAATAATTAGCACATCTGATAAAACAAAAGTTAGTATATTCTAACAATGGTAATATAATGCTACCAATAGTTACCAATGGTGTCAATGAAAAAAAACTTATTGAAAAAAATTATCTGTAAGACGCAAAAATGCGATAGAAAGTATACGGAAATCTTTTATCAAACCTATAAAAATGGTATAATGTACCCAATAAATCAAGGAGGTGATTGAATTGAAGAAAGTAGTTTTAATCCCCGATTCATTTAAGGGAACATTATCTTCTGCGCAGATTTGTGACATTATGGAGCAGAATGTGAAGAAACACTTTCCGGAGTGTGAGGTTGTTAAAATTCCGGTTGCTGATGGAGGAGAGGGCAGTGTAAACTGTTTTCTGACTGCTGCAGGTGGAGAAAAGAGAAAGGTTATCGTTAAGAATCCTTACATGGAGGATATGGAAGCATTTTATGGGATTCTGCCGGATAAGACAGCGGTGATTGAGATGGCAGCATGTGCAGGACTTCCGCTTGTGGAGAACCGTCCAAATCCAGAAATGACAACGACGTATGGTGTTGGTCAGCTGATGCTTGATGCTGTGGAGCATGGTTGTAAGAAGATAGTAGTTGGGCTTGGAGGTTCGTGTACAAATGATGCAGGTGCAGGAGCGGCGGCAGCAGTTGGAGTTGAATTTTTTGATAAAGATGGAGAGAAATTGATTCCGACAGGCGGAACACTTGGAAAAGTTGCAAAAATTTCGATGGAAAATATGGATGAGCGAATTAAGAGCGCACAGATTATCACGATGTGCGATATTGATAATCCAATGTATGGAAAATCGGGGGCAGCTTATATTTTCGGACCGCAAAAAGGTGCGGATGATGAAATGGTGCAGCGGCTGGATGCAAACTTAAGAAAATTTGCAGAGCGGATACAGACAGAAATCGGAAAAGATATTTCGAATATCCATGGAGGCGGAGCAGCAGGTGCAATGGGAGCCGGTATGGTTGCTTTCTTTGATTCAAAGCTTCAGATGGGAATTGAAACCGTACTTGATATCGTAAAATTTGACGAATTAATCCAGGGAGCAGATTTGATTTTTACCGGTGAAGGAAAGATGGACAGCCAGAGCCTTCGTGGAAAAGTGGTAATTGGAGTCGGAAAACGGGCTAAGAGACAAGATATTCCGGTTGTGGTTGTGACAGGAGATGCAGAAGAAGTAGAAGATGCTTATGATATGGGGATTTCGGCAGTCTTTTCAACGAATCGGGTAGCAAGGGATTTTTCAGTAATCCGATATAAGAGTAAAGAATATATGGAAGTCACAATGGATAACATTATGAGGCTGATTAAAATTGTGAATAAATAGGGAGAAATTAGAAAAAATAAAAAGAGCGGAGACTTGGATTTTAGGTGAGTCTCCGCTCTTTTAAATTTAAGAGGTTTTTGTATATGGATTAGAGGTAAGTTTTTTATTTAACCAAATCAAGCAAGTAGCGAAGCGGATTGCGAATATCCACTTGACTTTAATGTGTATAGTTATAAATAGAAAAATTTATAAGTTCGAGTAACCCATCAGGGAAGCGTCCACTGCCTCAGCAGCTTTTCGTCCTTCACGGATTGCCCATACGACCAGAGACTGTCCTCTGTGCATATCTCCTGCGGTAAATACGCCAGGAACAGAAGTTTCATACTGGTCAGGTTTTGTTGCAACATTGGTTCGTGGAGTTAAGTCCACTTTAAATGCATCGGTTACGTATTTCTGGCTTCCAAGGAAACCGGCTGCGATTAATACAAGCTGAGCTTCTATGATGGTTTCACTGCCTTCGACCGGAACCATATTCATACGTCCTGTTTTTTCATCTTTTTTCGGTTCAAGCTTTACAAGTTTTGCTTTTTGTACGTTACCTTTGTCGTCTTTGATAAATTCGGTTACTGTGGTCTGATAGATACGTGGGTCATGTCCAAAGACTGCGATAGCTTCTTCCTGGCCGTAATCTGTCTTGCAGATACGAGGCCATTCCGGCCATGGATTCATTTCTGTTCTTTCATCTGGTGCTTTTGGCATCATCTCAAGCTGTGTGACAGATTTTGCACCAAGACGAATTGCAGTTCCGACACAGTCATTTCCGGTATCACCGCCACCGATTACAACGACGTGTTTTCCTTTTGCAGAAACAAAGTTTTTATCTTTGAAATTGGAATCTAAAAGGCTCTTTGTAATAGAAGAGAGGTAGTCAACTGCAAAGAAAATATTGTTGGCTTCACGTCCCGGAACTTTAATGTCTCTTGGATTAGAAGCACCACAGCATAAAACAATGCGGTCAAAATCTTTTTGGAGTTCTTTTGCAGTGATATCTTTTCCGATATCTACACCTGTCTTAAAGACAACTCCTTCTTCTTCCATGAGTTTGATACGTCTGTCAATCACAGATTTATCAAGCTTCATGTTCGGGATTCCATAGCGGAGCAGACCGCCGATTCTGTCTTTTCTTTCAAAAACAGTAACCTGATGTCCGCGACGGTTTAACTGCATGGCAGTTGCAAGACCGGACGGACCGCTTCCTACAACGGCGACTTTTTTGCCGGTACGAACTTTTGGAATCCTTGGAGTCACCCATCCGTTTGCATAAGCAGTTTCAATAATGGCACGTTCATTTTCCTTTGTGGAAACCGGTTGGGAATCCAGATTACAGGTGCAGGCTGCCTCACAAAGGGCAGGGCAGACTCTGCAGGTAAATTCAGGGAAACAATGGGTTTTGGTTAAACGGGTATAAGCCTGTTCCCAGTTTCCGTGATAAACTAAATCATTTAATTCCGGAACTAAATTATGAAGCGGACATCCGGAGGCCATTCCGGCAATCATTGTACCGGCCTGGCAGAACGGAACGCCACATTCCATGCAGCGTGCGCCCTGTTTCTGCTGTTCCTCTTTTTTTAAAGGGGTACGAAATTCGTTAAAGTGTTTAATTCGGTCTTTTGGTGCTTCGACTTTTGCGGTTTCTCTTTTATATTCTAAAAATCCTGTTGGTTTTCCCATGATTATTCTGCTCCTTTCTGAAAGTTTTCATTGAAGGCTTCTAACTGTGCTTCTTCTGGTGACATGCCCATTTCTTCCAGTTTGGTAGCCATAGTAATCATCTTTTTGTAGTCATCCGGAATAATTTTTTTGAATTTCGGCAGATATTCCTGGAAGTTGTCGAGTACTTCCTGACCTTTTTCAGAACCGGTAGCAGCAACATGAGCTGCAATCATGTTATGAAGTTCCTGAATATCAGATTTTAATTCTACTTTTTCAATAGAAATCATAGATTTATTCAGGTTTTTATACAATTCATTTTTATCATCAAGTACATAAGCGACACCACCGCTCATACCAGCTGCAAAGTTCTTGCCGGTTTTGCCAAGGACAACCACACGTCCACCTGTCATGTATTCACATCCATGTTCGCCGACACCTTCAACAACTGCGTAAGCACCGGAGTTACGAACGGCAAAACGTTCACCGGCTACACCACAGATATAAGCAGTACCGCTTGTTGCACCATAGAGAGCAACGTTACCGGTAATAATGTTTTCATCTGCTTTATAATTTCTTTTCTTCGGAGGATAAAGTACAATCTTACCACCGGAGAGACCTTTACCCATGTAATCGTTGCAGTCACCGCAGAGAGTTAAAGTGAGTCCTTTTGGAACGAAGGCTGCGAAACTTTGTCCGCCGGCTCCATTACAGTTGATGGTGATGGTATCATCTGGCAGTCCGTCTTTATGATGTCTTGTAATTTCTGCGCCAAGGATGGTAGCAAATGCACGGTCTGTATTGGTAACTTCTACATCGATAGAGGCTTTTTCACCTTTTTCGATGGATTTCTGAAGTTTTTTCAGAAGAATTTTTTCATCTTTTGTCTCTTCCAGTTTGAAGTCATAAACCTGAGCCGGGTCGAAGGTTACTTTCTGTCCTTCTTTGGCGAATGGATTATTTAAGATTGCACTTAAATCAATCTTAGATGCCATCGGGCTTTCCGGATGTTCTTTTACTTTTAAGAGGTCTGTTCTTCCGACCATCTCATCGAGTGTACGGATTCCAAGTTTTGCCATGTATTCACGCAGTTCCTCGGCAATAAAACGCATGAAGTTTACAACATATTCCGGTTTTCCACGGAAACGTTTTCTAAGTTCCGGATTCTGAGTAGCAACACCAACCGGACAGGTATCTAAGTTGCAGACTCTCATCATAACGCATCCCATTGTTACAAGCGGAGCAGTAGCAAAACCGAATTCTTCTGCACCAAGTAAAGCTGCGATTGCAACGTCACGTCCACTCATTAATTTACCATCGGTCTCAATCATGACACGGTTACGAAGTCCGTTCATAAGCAGTGTCTGATGGGTTTCAGCAAGACCGAGTTCCCATGGAAGTCCGGCATTGTGGATAGAACTCTGCGGAGCAGCACCTGTACCACCGTCATAACCGGAAATCAGGATAACCTGTGCACCGGCTTTTGCAACACCGGCTGCGACGGTACCGACACCGGCTTCAGAAACCAGTTTTACGGAAATACGAGCATTTTTATTTGCATTTTTCAGGTCGTAGATTAACTCTGCCAAATCTTCGATGGAGTAGATGTCGTGGTGTGGTGGCGGAGAAATCAGGCTGACACCTGGGGTTGAATGTCTGGTTTTTGCAATCCAAGGATAAACTTTTTTAGCAGGTAAGTGTCCACCTTCACCAGGTTTTGCTCCCTGTGCCATTTTAATCTGAATTTCTTTTGCACTGACTAAGTAACGGCTGGTAACACCGAAACGTCCGGATGCAACCTGTTTGATTGCAGAACAACGGTCTACTTTGCTTCCGGCACTGTCAAGACGCTCATCACTTTCTCCACCTTCACCGGTATTTGATTTTCCGTGAAGCATGTTCATTGCGATTGCAAGTGTTTCATGAGCTTCCTGAGAAATAGAACCGTAAGACATTGCACCGGTCTTAAAGTGTTTTACGATTTCATCTACACTTTCTACTTCCTCAATCGGGATAGGATTTTCAGCAAAATTGAAATCCATCAAACTTCTCAGATAACCACTCTGTTCTTTATCAACCATGCTGGTGTACTGTTTGAATAAGTTATAATCTCCACGTTTGGTTGCCTGCTGTAATGCATGAATGGTCTGTGGATTGTAACGATGTTTTTCGCCTTCACTTTTGGCTTTGTGCATACCAAGACTGTCGAGCTGAAGATTTGTGGTAAGTCCAAGTGGGTCAAATGCTTTGGAATGACGGGCATCAACATCTTTTTCAATATCTTTTAAGGTAATACCACCGACACGGCTTACAGTACCGGTGAAATATTTTTCAATGACATCGGCGGAAATACCGATTGCTTCAAAAATCTTAGAACCCTGATAGGACTGGATAGTAGAAATACCCATTTTAGAAGCAATTTTTACGATACCGTGAAGGATTGCGGAATTGTAATCATTTACGGCAGCGTAGTAATCTTTATTTAATAAGTTATTGTCGATTAATTCCTGGATTGTATCCTGTGCAAGGTAAGGGTTTACGGCACATGCACCATAACCAAGCAGGGTGGCAAAGTGGTGGACTTCTCTTGGTTCACCGGATTCAAGGATGATGGCAAGAGAGGTTCTTTTCTTTGTTTTTACAAGGTACTGATGAACTGCGGATACAGCTAACAGAGATGGAATCGGCATGTGGTTTTCATCGACCCCGCGGTCAGAGAGCACTAAGATGTTTGCTCCATCTTTATAAGCTTTGTCAACTTCTACAAAAAGGCGGTCAATTGCACGGTCAAGCGGTGCGCTCTTATAATAGGTAATCGGAACAACAGCCACTTTAAATCCTTTTACATTCATGTGTTTGATTTTCAGCATATCTGTGTTGGTCAAAATTGGGTTGTTGACTTTTAATACCTGGCAGTTTTCAGGCTGTTCGTGAAGCAGGTTTCCATCTTTTCCTACATAAACGGTTGTGCTGGTTACAATTTCTTCACGGATTGCATCGATAGGCGGGTTGGTAACCTGTGCAAAAAGCTGTTTAAAATAGTTAAATAATGGCTGATGTTTTTCTGAAAGAACGGCAAGTGGAGTATCTGTACCCATTGCAGCGATTCCTTCTGAACCATTTAATGCCATGTTATAAATGGACTGACGGTATTCTTCGTAAGTGTAGCCAAATGCCTGCTGCATTTTTGTCAGTTCTGTACCTTCATAATCCTCAACGCGCACGTTTGGAATTTTTAAGCTCTTTAATTCGACCAGATTGCTGTCTAGCCATTCACCATAAGGCTGTTTGGTTGCATATCTTTCTTTTAAGGTATCATCATCTACAATTTCCCCTTTTACAGTATCAACTAAAAGGATTTTTCCTGGATGCAGACGTTCTTTTAATACGATGTCCTCTTCAGGAACCGGCATAACGCCAACTTCTGAAGAAAGGATAACGTCACCGCTCTTTGTGATATAGTAACGGGATGGACGAAGACCATTTCTGTCAAGTACAGCTCCCATAACATCACCATCAGAGAACAGGATAGAAGCAGGACCGTCCCAAGGCTCCATCATAGTTGCATAGTACTGATAGAAATCACGTTTCTCCTGAGTTAAGGTCTGATTGTTTGCCCATGGTTCAGGAATACAGATCATAACGGCAAGTGGTAAATCCATACCATTCATAACTAAAAATTCAAGAGTGTTGTCAAGCATTGCGGAGTCAGAACCTCTGGTATCAACAACCGGAAGTACTTTATGAAGCTGTCCTTTTAAATAGTCAGAAGCCATGGTTTCTTCACGGGCGAGCATCTTATCGGCAT
>ERZ857745.5236-NODE-5236-length-10657-cov-3.260328_pt1 | contig 10657 bp, 5 predicted proteins | sample MGYA00519699_ERZ857745 | MGnify/ENA primary metagenome ERZ857745 (study PRJEB31778, sample SAMEA3449357) | human gut metagenome | biome: human gut; feature: human-associated habitat; material: faeces | place: United Kingdom | collected 2010/2012 ...
TGAAATAACAACAGACGGGAGGTGATAAAAATGCTTTATGTAAAACAGCCACTTTCTATTGACATTTGTGTCTGAAAATGGTATAATATATGTATTAAAGCGTCGATAAGATAAGTTTGGTGTTTTATTACAAAATATCATTGATTATTTTGTCAACTTTGACCTACTACACTGGTGCGAATTTGCACTAGTCTAAAACCATAGCTTTCTCCTCCTTAATTTTATTTTTCTACTACACTGGTGCGATTTTGCACTAGTCTAAAACTGCGCTGACCGCAGTATATCAGCCGTAGGCCTACTACACTGGTGCGAATTTGCACTAGTCTAAAACCACAATACTTTGGCTGCTTTTCTTTCGAGTCTACTACACTGGTGCAAATTTGCACTAACTGGCAAAGTTTAACATTAAAACCAACAAATAAAAAAATCCCTTAACGCTCAATGCGCTAAGGGATAACTAATATAAGGAGTAATATTTATGGCAAAAAAGAATAAAATGAAGCCTAGAGAGCTGCGTGAGGCTCAGAAAAAAGCCAGACAGTTCAAAGCGGCTGAGATAAATAATAATGCTGCTCCTGCGATCGCTGCCATGCCTGCTGCAGAGGTCATTGCACCTGTGGCAGAGAAGAAAAAATCCTCCGTAAAGGCGGCAGGAATGAAGTCTATTCTTGTCAGCGAAAATAAAATGTACATAACCTCTTTCGGCAAGGGCAATTCTGCTGTGCTTGAATATGAGGTGGACAATAATGACTACAACAAAACTCAGCTTTCTTCAAAGGACAACAGCAATATCGAGCTTTGTGGTGTAAACGAAGTAAACATCACTTTTTCTAGCAAGCATGGCTTTGAGAGCGGAGTGGAGATAAACACTTCAAACCCTACTCACAGAAGCGGTGAAAGCTCGCCTGTAAGATGGGATATGCTGGGGCTTAAATCGGAGCTTGAAAAGCGTTTTTTCGGCAAGACTTTTGATGATAATATACATATCCAGCTTATTTACAACATTCTGGATATCGAAAAGATACTTGCGGTGTATGTAACGAATATCGTTTATGCGCTGAACAATATGCTCGGTGTAAAGGGTTCAGAAAGTCATGACGATTTTATTGGGTATCTTTCCACAAATAATATTTATGATGTTTTTATTGACCCTGATAACAGCAGTTTATCTGATGATAAGAAAGCGAATGTCAGAAAAAGCCTTAGCAAGTTCAATGTCCTGCTGAAAACTAAGCGCCTTGGCTATTTCGGTCTTGAAGAGCCAAAGACAAAGGATACAAGAGTTTCGCAAGCTTACAAAAAGCGTGTTTATCATATGCTTGCAATTGTGGGGCAGATAAGACAGTGTGTTTTTCATGATAAATCGGGTGCAAAAAGATTTGACCTTTACAGTTTTATTAACAATATTGATCCCGAATACAGAGAAACCCTTGACTATCTTGTAGATGAGAGATTTGATTCTATAAATAAGGGCTTTATCCAGGGCAACAAGGTCAATATCAGCTTGCTTATTGATATGATGAAAGGCTATGAGGCTGATGATATCATACGCCTTTATTACGATTTCATTGTGCTTAAATCTCAGAAAAATCTCGGTTTTTCTATCAAAAAGCTTCGTGAGAAAATGCTGGAGGAATACGGCTATAGATTTAAGGACAAGCAATATGACTCTGTGCGCTCAAAGATGTACAAGCTTATGGATTTTCTGCTTTTCTGCAACTACTACAGAAATGATGTTGTCGCAGGCGAAGCTCTTGTGCGTAAACTGCGTTTTTCAATGACCGATGATGAAAAAGAGGGGATATATGCTGATGAAGCGTCAAAGCTTTGGGGCAAATTCAGGAATGATTTTGAAAATATCGCCGACCACATGAACGGTGACGTTATCAAGGAGCTTGGCAAGGCTGACATGGATTTTGATGAGAAAATTCTTGACAGCGAAAAGAAGAATGCGTCTGACCTTTTGTATTTCTCCAAAATGATATATATGCTCACTTATTTTCTTGACGGCAAGGAGATAAACGATCTTCTTACAACGCTTATCAGCAAGTTTGATAACATCAAGGAGTTTTTGAAGATAATGAAAAGCTCTGCTGTTGATGTTGAGTGTGAGCTTACGGCGGGCTACAAGCTGTTCAATGACAGCCAGAGGATAACCAACGAGCTTTTTATCGTAAAGAACATTGCTTCCATGAGAAAGCCTGCGTCTTCGGCAAAGCTTACGATGTTCCGTGACGCACTGACTATACTCGGTATAGACGACAATATCACGGACGATAGGATAAGCGAGATTTTAAAACTTAAAGAAAAAGGCAAGGGCATACATGGTCTGAGAAATTTCATAACAAACAATGTTATCGAGTCCTCTCGGTTTGTATACCTTATCAAGTATGCGAACGCTCAGAAGATAAGAGAAGTGGCTAAGAATGAGAAAGTTGTCATGTTTGTTCTTGGGGGTATCCCCGACACGCAGATAGAGCGTTATTACAAGAGCTGTGTGGAATTTCCTGACATGAACAGTTCTTTGGAAGTAAAGCGCAGTGAGCTTGCGAGAATGATAAAGAACATCAGCTTTGATGATTTCAAAAATGTGAAACAGCAGGCAAAGGGCAGAGAAAACGTGGCTAAGGAGAGGGCAAAGGCTGTTATCGGGCTTTATCTTACGGTCATGTATCTGCTGGTGAAAAATCTTGTGAATGTCAATGCAAGGTATGTTATTGCGATACACTGCCTTGAACGTGATTTTGGGCTGTATAAGGAGATAATTCCTGAGTTGGCTTCAAAGAACTTGAAAAATGACTACAGGATACTTTCACAGACGCTTTGTGAACTTTGTGATAATGGTGACGAGTCGCCGAATTTGTTCCTGAAAAAGAACAAGCGGCTGCGCAAGTGCGTTGAAGTTGATATCAATAATGCAGACAGCAACATGTCAAGAAAATACCGCAACTGTATTGCTCATCTTACTGTAGTTCGTGAACTGAAAGAATACATAGGAGATATTCGTACAGTGGATTCTTACTTCTCCATTTATCATTATGTTATGCAGCGCTGCATCACGAAAAGGGAAGATGATACAAAGCAAGAAGAGAAAATAAAGTATGAGGATGATCTTTTAAAAAATCACGGCTATACGAAAGACTTTGTAAAGGCTCTCAACTCGCCGTTTGGATACAACATTCCGAGGTTTAAAAATCTTTCAATTGAGCAGTTGTTTGACAGAAATGAATATCTTACTGAAAAGTAGCGTGGTGTAGATACCGCCGCTCTCTTGGGGGACAGGAGGTGGCGGTGTTTGGTTGTCTGCTTTAGCAAAAATAAAAAAACAGAGAAACCCGATCAATGGGTTTCTCTGCCTCTTTTTGCTGTATTAAATCACAATATCTTAGTAAAGTATATCTTCCTGCGAAGCTCAGTTATCTGCAACGTCCATAAGCTCAACAGCAATATCGTCAGACCCGGTATCATCTGCATCAGCCTGAATATCGTCCGGCTTATCGTCCTCTATGAAAGCTCCTGTAAAATCAATACAAACATTCTCGCTTTTACCAAAACGAGCCATTGTCAGCAGATCGGTGACAGTCGAGCGTGTGACATGAGCGCCTGTGAAATCCATCACCACATTTGCAGAATTATCCTCGCTGTTTTTGCTGTTGATCTCATCACGAAGCTGGTCAAAATTCGTATCCTCAAGGTCTGCATAAGCTGAAAACTCTTTTGGCGCATAAAGCGTTGCAACAGCGTGCATAGCAATGAATACAAACCTGAAATCTTCGCAATCAAAGGTGCTGAAAGGTATCTCAAAAAGCCTCAGCATACCCTCGTCGGTCTTTTTGCATAAAACAGGCTTATATCTGTTCTGAGCCAGATCGTAGGTGTATCTGTCTTCGTAAGCTTCATCGGTTAAGCTGCCGTCTGGCATAGGCACAATCTCAAAACGAGAAGTTTCATTGCACGTATTGCAATAGCCTCCGACTATCACAAATCTGAAAACATAGTCGGTATTTTTCTCAAGCTTTTTGTCACAGCATATCTGCGTCCAGTCCCAATTCCAGTTTCCAATAGAATAGGCAATAACGTTTTCGCCGTCCTTATCGGTCACAAAATATTTAGCTATGACATTGTTTTCGCAGGACTTATCTGCCTTAAAATCTCTAGGATCAAAATCTATTACTTTACTCATATTATTTACCTCCGTAACATCCACGGTCGGCTTATGAGTATCCAACATTCTTATAGTACATTTTTCACAGTCGCTTGCATACTCTGCCCGACCGTTCTTAACAAGCCCCTTAGCCCTTTTGGGATAAGTAGCTCCGATTCGTTTTCCGTTTATGTCTGTAACAATAACGTTTTTTTCTATGGGTATCTCCCCCTTGCACAGCAATATTAAATTAGTGCCTGCATTATACAGGCTTGCGTTTAGCTCCGACGCTGTTATTTTCTATGGGTGTCGTCCCCAGTCTTTGCTTAGGATAAGTTTAACAGACGTCCGGTCTTTTGTCAAGACTATATGCACCTTTTCGACATTACATACAATTGCGAACTTGCGGGCTTAGCACATATGCACAAGGGGCATGAGTACATAAAATGCCCATCACGGTGAGTGATTTCAAAATTTATCATAACGCAATTCTATCCCAGCGGGAACAAAAAAATCCGCCCTACCCAAAGTAAGACGGAAATTGGGTGCAGGGTCGAAACTTTCAGAAAAAGACCAACGATTGGTGCTTGAAGTTTCTGAAAGACTAGGAAAAGAATAATTTTTGAGGTCTCAAACTGCAATATCAAAGTAAAAAAACAGCGTACCGCAGCCCCCTGCGATACGCTGTTCTCATATAAAATTACTTCTTTGTAGTCACACTCTTTGAAGCCGACCAAGCACCATAATACTTAGTACCCTTTACAGTTGTGTAAGAACGAACACGAACGTAATATTTCTTTTTGCCTGAAAGCTTTGAAACAGTGGCCTTGTCAGTCTTGTTGTTTGTTATGGTAACTTTCTTTGCACTTGTAAACTTAGAGTTTGTAGCGTACTGTATCTCGTATCCAGTAGCAGAACCTTTCTGCGCCCAATCCACAAAGAATGCCTTGCTCTTAGCTGTGAGCTTCTGTATCTCCTGCTTGGCAGGATTTATCTTGAATGTCTTTGTGATAGTGCCTGTATAAGAGCCTTTTCCTGCGATTTTTACTGTGGCAGTGCCTATGCTCTTGTTGCTTGAGTAGGAAACTGTATAGTCAGTGCCTTTTTTCAGCGTTTTGCCATTGTATTTAACAGTAATGCTTTGCGTGATATTTTTGCCCGTGTATGACTTGTTTGAAATGCCCGAAACTGTAGCTTTCTTGAAGTTATTTTTGATACTGTAGGTCTTAGAAACTGAGCCTGTGTAATTGCCCTTGCCTGTGATAGTGACCTTTGCTGTGCCTACCTTGGTGTTGTTTAAATAGGAAACTGTGTAATCTGTACCATTCTTCAAAGTTTTGCCGTTTAGCTTGACCGTTACACCAGGCTTCTTTGCCTTGCCATCATATGCGTAGGTCGAAGTGGAAAGTGTCACGCTTGCCTTTGAAATGCTAATTCTTGAAAGTGCAGGGATCTCAGCCGTTTCAAGAACTTTCTTGCAGACTGTACATTCCTTGTGCTTTGAGCCTTTAACTCCGATAGAAGCCGCCTTGTCGACTATCCAACCGCTTGATTTGTGACCTGTGGCTGGGATAGTTTCGGTGTAGGAGTCACCGCATGAACAGGTGTATTTTACTGTGCCTGCGGTGGAGCAGGTGGCGTTGCTGAGAACTGTTTTTGTATAGCTGTGTTCATGATAATCGTCCAGCGCAAATGGTGAGAGCTTGTAAAGCGTCGGCGCTGAATTATTTGTGACATACCATTTTACCATGCCGTCACTGCATACAACAGGTTGACAATCTGAAAGTCCGAAGGAGTGAGAAATGGCTTTGATAACAGTTTTGCCGTTTGAGTCAACTGTCATTGTCTTTGTGGCGGTCTTGCCTGTGGAACTGTTGTATTCTTCCCACATAACAAGGAACAGATTGTCATTTATCTTTATAAGCTGAGGGGTGCGGCAGGTCACTTTACTTGATGTGCCATAGTTTGTGAGGGCAATGTTCTGTGTGCCGTTGAAAAGTTCGTCTGTGACGCTTATGTAAACATTTCTTGTCTTACAACTGCTTGAAACGTCTTTTGCATAGGCTATCAGACAGTTTCCGCTGCCAAGCTCAAAACCGCCTATTGAAGCGCCTGTGTAGTTGCTTTTGTTCATATCGAACTTAACAGGGATAGAAACGCTCACGGCTGTTGATTTTCCGTCAGCCTTATATTTTGTGAGAGTAATGCCGTTTACAGAGAGGTAAGAGCCGTTCATTGTGTAGTTGCTTGACTCTGAGTGGTCAACTCTGTAGATGTATTTTCCGCTTTCGTCAGCTTTGATGAATTGGTTGAACGAGTGGCTAACATAGCCGTCTGTAAGATTTGAAACGTCATACATTGAGTCGGTCAGGGACATGGAGGATTCGTCAATGGTGAAAAGCATATTTGCCTGATGATTTATGCCGTCGCTGTCAGCATACATCTCATGGCAGGTGTAAACATAAAGCTTTCCACCCGCTTCTTCCATTCTCAGTGAGCCTGCCGAGAACGGCTTTGTTGTATTGACACCTGAGATACTGCATGAATTTACCTTGCTCCAGCTCTTGGTGTATTTGACTACTCTTACAACTTCTTTGCTGTCGCTTTCGGCAGTGTTGTTCTGACCGAATACGAGATAGTTATAGTCTTTTCCTGAATAGAATCCACCAAATACGTTAAGCTCTTTTGAAATAGTGCGTTGTGAGATAAGCTTTTTGCCGTCTGTGGAATAGTTTTCTACCACAATGCCGCTTGATGTGTTTTCAAGCCTTGTGAGCGTTCCGTCGCTGTTTTGTACAAGATAAGAGTTTGTAACAGATGACCATGTGTTGTAATGATTATCTGAAGCATTGTCTGTTGCACGTCCGCTGAGTATAGTGGCAGAGCCTTTTGTGTCGCTATCCATAGGCGTAACTGTCACTGTACAGCTTGCTTTCACACTGTTGTAGGTGGTAGCGGTTATTGTGCATACGCCTGCCTTGTTTCCGTACACCTTGCCGTCTTTTGTAACAGAAGCCACAGAATTATCACTGCTTGACCATGTGAAGCCGTAGTCTATATCGGAATTGCTTCTTGCAGAAAGTTTAAGGCTGTCGCCCGTTTTGAGCGTGGCAGAAGAATTTGAAATCGTAACACTGCTAGGCATTTTCCAAGCAATATTCTCTGAGTAGAAATTGCCGTCAGTATCACGCTCTATGGCTGTCACAGTGCCATTCGTATAATACAAAGCGAAAACAGGATAAGCTGTTTTATATGAAGCCACCTGCTTGAAATCGCTGTTGAACTCCATAAGGGTGTTGTTGTTTACATACATGATAGTGCTGTCTTTTTCGCTGTTGTATACAGTTCTTGTTCCAACGCTGTTGTAGAGATCATTTTTGTTTTCATGTTCCGCTCTTGAAACGCTTCCAAAGAGAGATAATGTATCATCTGTTGATGTATGAAATTTGGCAGATTCCACGATGTTTACAGTGCCGCTTGCAGAAGAAGTCCACGCAAGCTTGCCGTTGCCAAGCATTTGTGCGTTGTCATAATGATAATCGTAATATTTCTGATAGAAATAGTCGATAGATCTATCAGACACGGTTATTTTGTTATTTGAAATGTTTCCAAAGCCAAGGGCGTTCATTTTGTGAGTATAGCCCCAATAAACGTAATCAGCGCTTCTTTCAAAATAGAAGTTTCCGTTTGTGCTGTCAAAGCCTGAGAATTTTGTTATGGCAACTTCAGTGCTGCAGGAGGACAGCTTATTTCCGTTTGAGTCCAGCAGAAATAGATTATCGCCTTTTTCAGCACCGCTGCTGTCTGTTACATAGTAATATATCCTGCCGTTATCGTCAACGCCAAAACAGTTTGGGTAATTTAAAATACCATTGGGCGTATACTTGCTCACATTAACGCTTTTGGTCACCTTTTCCGTATCGGTGTCAAAGGTCTTTATGTAATAAGAATATGACGAGCCCTTCACGTTGGAATTGTATGTGCTGGTATCTCTTTCAATATAATAGATCTTGGAGTTGTTGGCATATACATTTATGATGTCACCAAGCGTTGCTACAGTTCTCACGGAGTTGTTGGAAAAGCTATAGAATTTAATTAGCTTCTTGTAGTTTTCCACAGTATAATAGTATAGTCCGTTTTTAGTGGCAGAAACCACGTTTACGAAAACCTGATCGGAGCTGTTAAAAGTCAGAAAATCTGACGGCATTTTTACAGCGCCGTTTGCAGAATAAGCCTGAGCTGATATAGCGGTGTTCCCCAATATGCCGTTGAGGCTTTCTGGAAGCGGAAGCAGTGCGGCAGAAGCTGTTATAACAAAAGCTGTAAGTCCTGCGGTGATCTTTTTAGTCAACATATTTATCCCTCTTTACTATGATCTTTACCCCGACCCTATGTGTATATTATACTACTTTTTTTGCCTGATTTCAAGTAAAAAGCTCCGCCACAGCGAATGCCACGGCGGAGTTTTTAGGACTTTTGGGAGAAATTACTTGTTGCCTGTTGTCTTGTAAGCGTCGATCATCTTCTTGACCATCTGACCGCCTACAGAGCCGACCTCACGAGCTGTAAGGTCACCGTTGTAGCCCTGCTTGAGGTTTACGCCAACTTCGTTAGCTGCTTCCATCTTGAACTTGTTGAGTGTTTCTCTGCCTTCCTGAGTTGTGATACCTTTCATTTTCGTATCTCCTTTTCATTTGTTTTTCGGGTTTGCAATAATATTATATGTCTGCATGATTTGATTATAAGAGGTAATTTATAGAACGAAATGGGGCGGTTTTTGGAATGAAAAAAATTAAAAGCTAAAATTAGTATGATTTTAAACGGAGCAAAATTCAAAAAAAATCATTTACATATAAATTATACTTCTTTTGGAAATTGTGTGATTTTGTATAGTCACTGTTTTCAATTGTCAAAATACCACTGGACACAGTGATTACATGCCCTGCACTGCTGCTGCCGTATTTCAGCACATAACCGTTGAGATCAAGGGTGACGGTGCGGTTGACCACTAATGTGGTGTAAATGGTAATGTCTGACGTCAGTTTGACTGTTCCGTATGAAGCTTATCTGATTGCTGAAACCAGTTCCGCCGCTGTGGAAACTTCCGCCGTACCACTCGCTGCCATATTATCCTCGGCAAATACACTTGTCGACACAAGGCAAAGAACCATACAAAGGGTGAGCATGATACTGAGTATTCGTTTTTTTATTTTCCGTTACCTCTGTTTTCGTGTATATCGGCTCAGTCAAGAGCAATGATTGTAATATTATAGACAGCACCGTTCAGCTGTGTGCCGGGGGTCAACTGGATAAATTCATATTGCAGCACAATATCACTGCCGGCATTGTAGATGCGGTTGAATGCAAACGGCATCCACACTCGTGAATTATCTGCATCATTCATATATCTTTCGATCAATGTATCTTTGAGAATGCCTTGTTTGCCCTTCAATACTACCGAGTACCATCCACCCATGTCGTGAGAAATGCAGACCGAACCGCTGAATGAAATACTGTATGTATGTCCGGCTTTCAGCGTTACGGTTCTATTGGCTCGATCCCATACAAAAAGTCCTCCGGAATTGCAATCTTCAAACAACTGAAGCGGCTGATTGAATGAAGCGCCGGTGCCGCCGTTTGAGGCGTGAAAATACCCCGAACAGCTGCCGTTCTGACCGGCATCGCCCTTGTCGCCTTTATCTCCTTTTTCGCCTTTGTCTCCCTTGTCGCCTTTGTCGCCCTTGTCTCCCTTTTCGCCGTCTGTGCCGTCAATGCCTGCGGCTTTTACGCTGGTGTCGGTTTCTCCAATCCACCAGTTGCCGTTCTCGCCGATAAACGGGGTGTTACCGTCCGCGCCATCGGAGCCGTTTTGTCCGTTTCGTCGGGTCTTGCGCTCGGCACTCGTGCCGAGAGGGCCGTTGCAACCTGTTTTTCTGCTTTCCTCGTCCGGCTTGCAGCGGCTGCCGGAGGAAGCGGGGCCGGTCGCTTTCCCTCGGATGCCTTGTTTTCGTCCGGTCTCCGAGCCCGAGACCGCCGGGATGTCCTCGTGCGCGGTCCGGTCCGCATGTGTGCCGATCGGTTTGCAGCCGAAGGTCCGGGCTTTTGCCGGGGAGGGATTCGGATACTGTCGCGCGAAGATTCTTTTGTTTCGATAATTTTGATTTATTTTGCATTGATTTAGCCGTTTTTTGGGACCCGGCGCGTGGTATACAATTTGCGATACCTTAGGAATCGAATTAAAAGAAGCGTTATGGAAAATACCAAAACCAGAGAGCAATCCGTTGATACAGACCCGATGTACGATAATCGCGAGGTCGTGACCGACGCCGAAGCGGAAATGGAGCGGGAGCAGACCGCTGACAATATGTCAGAAGACGACGCGCCCGAGACTGACAAATCGGCCGAAACTGCCGGAGCGCAGAGTGCGGGGGACGGCGCCCTTTCGGACGTCGAGCGGCAATGGCAGGACAAATACCTGCGTTTGCAGGCCGAATTCGACAACTATCGCAAGCG
>ERZ857745.5242-NODE-5242-length-10650-cov-2.633695_pt1 | contig 10650 bp, 6 predicted proteins | sample MGYA00519699_ERZ857745 | MGnify/ENA primary metagenome ERZ857745 (study PRJEB31778, sample SAMEA3449357) | human gut metagenome | biome: human gut; feature: human-associated habitat; material: faeces | place: United Kingdom | collected 2010/2012 ...
GAAAGCAGACCTTAATTCTTCCGTCACAGCGTTAAGAAGAACCGGGTGAGCCGTTCCGAGCGTCCTGTCTGCTGTTTTCCGGATTTCCTCGGCATTGGGATAGTCGGCAAGAAATTTATGCGCCCATTCCTTATTATCGGCGCTGAAACGCCCGTCATATTTCAGGCTGTCAATGCGGAGCGCAAGCATAAGCATTGCACGCTCAAAGCCGTATTTCCCGGCGGCTTCCGCAGTGACTTTTTTAACATCGAGGTAATTATTGTTGAAATTTTCGGCGATGGAATGACTTATAAACGTCCCGCACTCATCGCACAGATTCATGCTTTCGCGGTACTGTTCAAGCTCGCCGTTTTCCTTAGCGTAGTTAATACTGCTTTTGTAGATATCCATTTTATTTTCCTTTCCGGAGGTGCGACACGGTGTCGCACCTGACTGCTACATCTCCATGCCGAATTCTTCCTCGTCCTGCTCTGATTCAAAGAAGCAGACGGTCTTTTCGTGGTACGAATAAAGGTGGACATCACCCGGCTCGCATTCAAAGTATTCGGCGATTTCCCTGCGAATGCTGTCCATATCAGTATCGTGGCAGTAAATACAGCCGCCGCATATCTCGTTTGGAGAATCCGGCTTTTCGTCCGTTACGCACCATTCTGTACCGAGATTAAAAAATTCGCATTCAAAATTCCTGATATCCTGCTCTGAAAATCTGCTCTCTGGGTAAATTACACGGTTGTATTCTCCCTGACAACAGCCGTGGATCTCCTTCCAGTCAAATTCCTCGCCTAAAACCAGACTGAGCGCCTTGCAGATTCCCCACATTTCATCGTATATTCGCGAATAGGGATTGTAGCCGTCTGCTTTCGGGAAATTGTACGACTTTGCGGCGTCCTCCCAGCCGGTGAGCTGTTCTTCCGTGTATGGGTTATTGTCCTGCCGCGGTGAAACATCATTTATGTATTCCGCGATGGAATCGTACTCGCCGCACCTGCTGTCCGCAATGTCCTGTGAAACATCGAAATAGTTCTGCAGCACCTCAAGAATGCTTTTGTAGTGCGGATCTACTGCGTATTTTCTTACCGGCTCATAAAGAAGAATGCCGTCCCACGTTTCGGCGCTGTCCCAGAATGGAGAGGTCTGCTCGGACGGGCTTATCTGCCTTGCGTATAATGTCATTTTATCCTCGCTTTCAAAAATAGGTGCGACACCGTGTCGCAACTAATAACTAAAAAGCCGACTGCATTTTCAGCAAGTCGGCTTTCAAAGCATATTCTTTTTTAGTTCTGGACAAACTCAATCTTCAATGCCATGCCCATTGCAGAAGCCAGTCGTTTGAGCGTCCTGACAGACGGATTTCCGTTGCCATTTTCAAGTTTGCTGATATCGCCCTGTGAAATGCCAGTCCTTTCAGAAAGCTCTTTCTGAGTAATTCCACGCTGCTTCCTTGCGTCAATAAGTGCCTGGATTATTGCAAATTCAGGTTCGAGGGCGTCATATTCTTCTTTTATTTCAGGATCTTTAAGCTGTTCATTGAGGAAATCATTAAATTTAGTCATTATTATTCTCCTCTCTGCTGAGATAATCAGCACGGTAGCGCTTGGCACGTTCAATTTCTTCTTTTGGAGTTTTTTGAGTTTTCTTTATAAAACCGTTGGTAAGAATAGCCTTTCTTCCTACAACAAAGAAATACATCACTCGGGATATATCAGAACCCACCTTTGCCCTTAGCTCCATTATGCCCTCGCTTACGGATTTAGAATAAGGCTCTCTTAATTCATATCCGTTGTATTGAAGCATTTCAATTGTACGCAACATTTTGGTTCGCATTTTCTTATCAAGGCTTAGTAAAAAATCCTTTGCAGGTTCGGTTCCATCTTCTTTTTCGTAGAATAGAATCTCAAATTCGTCCACTATTATACCTCTTCGCAAGTATTGATATATGATATATCCTATATTTATTATACGCCATATAAATAAATTTGTCAATAGAGAAATCTGAAAAACAGCGCCCAATATAGAATTGATAGATTAAAACGACATCTCATAATCGCCGAAATCAATCGTTAACGACCGTTCTTCAAGCAAGTCAGCGTACTGAACCGCCGCGTCCAGGTGCGACACGATGTCGCACCCAAATTCGTCCGGGAGTCTTTCAGATTCCACGCCGGACTGCCCGATAATATAATAACTTATCTCAGCATGAACGGTATCGCCATGTCCGAAATCCCTGTCAAACTGACCGAGGATCCTAGGGAAACGCTGAATAAAACAAAATCGACCCGTTCAAACGAGCGAACTCACGGGTCTGATTTTGTTACGCTTCGCTTTATTCAGCGTATCCCTGCTCATCAAGCTCGTCAGCGCTCTCTACATACGCTCCGGTAACGTAAATCTCCGAGTCCAGAGAAACAACGCTGAAAGTGTATGAGTGACTTTGTAAACCGAGTTTCTCTATAAGGTCTGAAAGTTCGGATTTTTCATCTTTAGGAATTTCAGTCGGCTCCGCAGCGCTGAATGCTTCGTTGATTTCTGCTTCCAGGCGGTCAGCTTCCTCACGCTTTGTCTGGAGCTTCTGCATCAGAAAAGACTTTATATTGTCAAAACCGCGCTGGCTGAAAGAAATGTACTGTGACCCGCTGACGTTTACAAAACGAATAAACTGATAGCCTCCGGTATTCTTCAGGTAATTTAAATACACCTCGAAATACTCATCGTTGCTATATATAATAAAACCGCGGTCCTTGATTTCAGAATCGCGGTTTCCAAATAGTCCGGACATATCATTATACTCATCATATTCGCAGTCAGAAACAGTTGCCGGAACGCCAGCACCATGAAATCTCATAAGCGAATACGCCGCGCCAAGCGGGATTTTGCTCATCTCGTTCAGTTTGAACTGCCTGCCTTTTTCATGACGAGTTATCGTATCCTTGTCAAAGTCGATATCGTATGTTTCCTTGCCACTCTGCTCATCGTAAGCATAGTCGGCAAGTTCGATCCGTTTGTTTCCGTCAAGATTCATGAGTGCGCCGTAGGAGTGTTCGTCGGAATACAAGGCGGTGAGGAATGACTTCAAGTCAATAACGTCGTTGGAATAACAGCGTTCCTCATCGTACTGATTTATACAGAATTCAATGCTCATAATCACATCTCCATTTCTTCACTTTCGTCATCGGAATAATCGCTCATGACTGCTTCGTCATGCGGTTTGTCGGCAACCTCCAGTTCGGCGTTTATCTGAGCCTGGCGTTCCAGACCGGCACGGAGCTGTTCCTCATACTGGAACGGCTTTCCGTACTGTTCCTTTGCGTTTGCAAGCTGCTTTTTAGCCTGTTCAAGCTCGGCGGTAAGCCCGTGAATCTGCTCCGGAATGCGCTCATACAGATTGCACAGCCTGGTCACACCGCCAAGCCCGCTCATCGAGTAATCGCAGGTATAATGCCCGTTCGCCTTTAGCGACAGTGACACTAGAGTGCCCTTGTGCAGCAGCATGATTTTGAAATCGTTCAGTTTGCCGATTTCCCTCGGCTTATATTCCTGATAATCATCGGACATCATGTATTTTGTCACCAGCGCCGAGAGTTCATCACCTGCCTTGGTGCGCTCAACATAGGTCCTGCCGTCAAGCGTCATGCGGAAATTGTCCTCCGTTATCGGCGGCGCTGCGGAAATCAGCTCGATATCCTTTTTCGTCCACTCGATCATTTTTTCTTTTCGGGAAATCAAATCCGGATATCTATTGCTGATATCGTATTCGAATGAACGCTGCTGCTGATAATAATTCGCCTGCAATAATTTCAGACGGTTCACCTCGTTGTCCACCGTCATTTTCTCGGCTATCAGGGGATTACCGGTCGTTGCGGCTTTCATTTCAGCGAACGTCAACGCGGTGTCGTCAATGTCCTCGCAGGTTCGTGCGGCTGGCTTGCCGGACATTATCTGCGAGATTATCTGCTGTTTCTTTTCGAGTATCTGCCAGCGGTAGTTATCAAACGTACCCTTTGTGGAATAGTATCCGATGTAAACCTCGGAATTTTCGTTGCCCTGACGTATTCCACGACCGTTGCGCTGTTCGATGTCCGAGGGACGGTATGGTGCGTCAAGGTGGTGCAGGGCAGAGAGCTTCCGCTGAATATTCACGCCGGTTCCGAGCTTTCCGGTCGAGCCGATAATGATTTTTATTTCGGCATTATTCACCTTTTCAAACATGGCAAGGCGCTGTTTGTCGTTTGCGGCGTCATGAACGAAAGCTATTTCATTTTCGGCAAATTCGCCCGACCTCACCAGCCTTTCCCTAAGCGCCTGATATACCGAGAATGCGTCTTTTTTAGGCGTATTCGTGTCGCAGAAAATCGCCTGCGCCGTGCCGGGATTTGCCTTGTTTATCTCGATTATCTTTTCAGCGCAGAGAGCGACCTTACCGCCGTCATATTCCTCGGCTTCCGGGTCAATAATTCGTGCGTCCAGCGCGACTTTGGTCATGTAGGTGCAGACGGCAAGCATATTATCCTCGTCCGGCTGTACCATTTTCGCCTCGATCCTCCGGGCGCGCTCGATTCCCTCATCAGTCTGCAATTCCTGCTCCGGGGACTTTTCGCAGATTATCATCTCCGGCTTTCCGTTCTGGATTGCCGGCAGTTTGAGGTTCATATCAGCCGTTTTTGCAATGTCGAACACCTCGCCGAACAGATTGCAAAGCTCATTCAGATTGACGAAATTAGAAAATCTCGTCCGCGGACGGAATCCGTCACCGCTGGGCTTGACCTCGATAGACTGGGTAATCACGCCGAAAACGGAAGCCCAGTTGTCAAAGTAGCCGATATTCATATCGTCCAGCGTCTGCTTCTGGAGGAGGTACTGCCACACAAACAGCTCGGTTATGGAGTTGCTGATCGGTGTTCCCGTGGCGAAAACCACACCGCCGCCATTATGAAGCTCCTGCAAATAGCGGCATTTCATTTCCATATCGAACGCCTTCTGCGAATTTGCATTTGCGTTCACGCCGGCGACGTTGTTCATCTTGGAGAAAACGGCGAGATTCTTGTAATTGTGCGCCTCGTCCACAAAAAGAAAATCACACCCGAGTTCCTCGAATGTGATGAAATCGTCTTTCTTGAATGCCGCGCGCATTTTCTCAATTTTCTTCTCGATCTGCTTGCGCTGGCGCTCCAGAGCCTTGACCGTGAAACGCTCGCCCTTATCTGCTTTCGCCGCCTGTATCGCACTGGAGATTTCGGTCAGCTTCTCATCATACATCGCCTCCTGACGTTCAAGCGAAAGCGGCATTTTTTCAAACTGCGACTGCGGAATGACAATCGCATCGAAATTCCCAACGGATATCTTTGAGAGAAAACGCCGCCGCTGTGATTTTTCCATGTCTTTTGACGTGGCTACAAGAATTTTTGCTTCCGGGAAGAATCTCTGTAATTCCTCGCCAAACTGCGCCACGACTGCATTTGGCACGACATACATCGGCTTGGTGCAGGCTCCTATGGATTTGAGGTACATTCCAGCCGCACCCATCGCCGCCGTCTTTCCTGCGCCTACTTCGTGAGCCATCATGCAGGTTCCGGTGGCGGCAATTCGCGCGATAACGTTTTTCTGGTGAGGACGCAGGGTAAGGTTCGGATTCATGCCGTGGATCGTGATATAATCGCCGTTGTAAGTCCTCGGCTTGATGTTGTTGAACAGCGCATTGAAGCGGTCCTCGATAATTTGAATCCGGTCTTTATCCGCCATTACCCAGTCATGGAACGCCTGCTCGATTTTGTCCTGGCATTCACGCGCGAGAATGGTTTCTTTTGCATTGAACACCTTTTCTTTTCTGCCGTCCGGAAGCTCCCGGTAATCATTAACGACAGCGCGTTTCTGGTTCAGCAGAAGCTCAGTCAGTTCGTAGGCATTAAGCCGTTTTGTGCCGAATGTTTCCGTGGAAAGAACGTCCGACATTCCGCTTGAATTGGTCACTTTCCATTGGTTCATCTCCGGCGAGTAATTAACGGTTATCTCCTTTGAATAGCCGCGCATATTCGGACGGTGCCTCTGCCATTCCGGAGTCTGGAACGTTTCGTAAACGAAGTCCTGAAACATTTCCGGCTCAATGTAGATGGTTCCCACACGGAATCCGATATCTTCAATGCCTATTCTCGGCGGCTGATTATCCAGCAGTGCGGTTACGTTGCGCTCATATTCTGGGTCGGTTTTTGCGGCTTCCTGCGCCAGGGCAAGCTTTGTGCGGACGTGTCCGGAGAGGTATTCCTCTGCGGTTTCCCAGCCGGAATACCTGCCGCCGGTGTTCTTCGCCGGATTGCAGTAGATATGCTCGCCAAGCTCCGAAATTACCGCGTCCTTGTCCTTTCCGCAGAGCTGAGAAATATATTCCAGGTCTACCGTCTGCTTCAGATTTATCGAGAGGTGGAGCGCTTCGAGGGCGGTGTCAACGTGCGCTGGAACGCGGTCAACGTTTATCGTCCGCTGAGTGAAGATATCCGCTTTGGAAAACCGCTGTTTCCCGTCCGGGAGTTCCTCGACATTTTCGATCGAGGTTAGCCGCGGCGCGCGGATATCGTCTGCAAATGCGCTGATATTTGTGCGCCCGTTAAGGTGTCCGTATTTCTTTATAAAACCGTCGTATGCGTTATTCAGGCGGCTTTGGAGCATTTTCAGCTCATCGTCGGAACACCCTTTCTTCTGCGCGGCGGTCACTTCGTTCAGTCGGTCGAGTATGCCGCACATTGCTTTTATGCGCGGTTCGGAACTGCCTGTAAACGGCACTGCACTGCGGTTTTCCGCATAGTACAGCGAACCTCCGCTGACGTAATATGTGTACGGAGTCACGCCGTCCGGGATATCTCCGTATTCTTCTTTCGGTAATTCATCGTCTATGGTCGGCTCGGCGGAGAAATGCCCGTCAAGTCTGCCAATGGCTTCGGAAAGCCGTTCGGCGGTGTTACCGTCAGACTTTATCGTGCGTGTATTTCCGAATCTTCCGGACACGATTTCCGGAGTTCCAAGCACCATTTTGGGGTTCTGCCGGAAGTACCGATTTTCCTGAAATACGCTTGCTTCTCCGTAAACTCGCTCGGAACGCACCCAATCCAGATCTCGGTCATTCTCATGCTCAAATTCTAGCTTCTGAAAGAAAAGAATATCCGTAACTGTCTGCGTTCCGGCTGTGCGGAATGCGTCCTCCGGGAGCCTTACGCCGCCAAGGAAATCCGCTTTTCGGGACAGATCACGGCGGAACGAATCATCGTACTTGTCCATAGTTCCGGCAGAGGTGATGAGCGCCATTATTCCGCCGGGCTTCAGCTTGTCGATGGATTTTGCAAAGAAATAATCGTGGATAAGATATTCGTCATATTCCGGGTCGTATGGCTTGAAATCCCCGAACGGCACGTTTCCGATAATCACATCAAATGTGCCGTTTTCGAACTTAGTACGCTCAAATCCACGGTTCTGTATTTTCGCTTCCGGGTAGAGTTCCTTTGCGATACGGGCGGTCAGGCTGTCGAGTTCAACGCCGTATAAACGGCTGTTCTTCGCCATTTCCGCCGGGAGATTCCCGAAGAAGTTACCCGTTCCCATTGCCGGGTCGAGGATCTCGCCGCCGGTAAATCCCATGTTTTCAAGCGCCGTATAAATGCTCTTTATGATGTACGGCTCGGTGTAAAAAGCGGTGAGTGTGCTTTCACGGGCGGCGGAATATTCCTTGTCCGTGAGCAGGTCTTTCAGTTCGGCATACTCTCGGCTCCAGTTTTCTTTGGAGCTGTCGAATGCGTCTGCAATGCCGCCCCAGCCGCTGTAATGAGCAAGTATGTCCTGCTCCTCGGCGGTCGCGTGGCGGTGTTCGGATTCGATTTGTTTCAGCGTTTTTATGGCTGTAACGTTGGCGGTGTATTTTGCTTTCGGACCGGTGGGGTATGCGAAATTGTCGGGGAAGCGGTAGTTTTCCGGCGGTGTAGGTTTCTGTGCCGCATAAGCTCGGTCTGCTGTTTCAATTTTTGGTGCGACACCGTGTCGCACTTCCGGTTCATTTTCTTCGACTGCGACACCGTGTCGCACCTCAAGCCCTTTTTCCTCATCAGAAAGGGAAATCAAATCATCAAAGGATAGGAACTTGAGCGCAAGCTCGTTCATCTCGTCCAGAGAATTATACTGCTCCTCACGGGCGATATTGCCGCCGTACTCTGTCGTTATGCGGTACTGGACAAGGTCGGCGTAAACGCTGATTACCGCGCTGTTTTCTTCGTCGGTGGTGTATGCGAGGTCAACGTGCGACGGGTCCTCTATTTCAGCCGCACTGCCGAATTCCTGCTCAAAATAGTCCTTGATGTACGCGGCGGCGCGGTTCAGCGATTCGTCCGGAAGCTTGTCCACTGGCGGTTCTTCCATCGTGAACTCATTATCGCCGAAAAGCGTAAACTGCTCGGCAGGCTGTTCCGGTGTGGTAATTACGGTCGGCTTGCCGGAATTCAGCCTGCTGTGCTGTTCCTGATTATATAAATACCCGAAAACCTCCGATGCGATTTTGTCAACAGAATCGGACGTCAGCGGTTCGCCGGAAGCGAAGAATTCTGTGATTTCCTCCTTCGGAAATCCAAGCGCCGGATTGTGCCCGGTGTGCGTGGAAATCTCGTTTATCAGCTCGGAAACGGAATCCCGGCACATTGCACGGAACTGACCATATCCGGAATCGACAGGGAGATTTTTACCTGCTTCCGCGGCTTCGCTCCAGTCGTTGAACTTCCACGGAATATCTATCGAACTGCGGTCGATTTTCTGGTATGATTCCTTGACGTGCGGCTTCGTGCGGACGCATTCTGCCGCATAAACAGCGAACATATCGGCATTCAGCCTGATCGGATTATCCAGACCGCAGGCGGCGATTTTTCTGCGAATGTATTCCAGACGGTCATTGTACAGGCAGTGCGGATATTCGTAGTGAATTGCGAAACGCTGAGCGTCAAAAAGCGTCATTCGGCGGCGCGTTTCTATGTCGGATTCGGTGATGTACTTCCCGTTGTTTACCGCACTGCGTACGGCTTCGGCGACTTTCTTCCAGTTAAACCGAATGACCTGCCTATTGCTGAGAACCAGCTCGATTCCTTTTCCGTCGTGATTGCTGAAGCTTACCGGGTCGTCATTCCGGGAACTGCCGCCGATTCCGTATTCATTTTTCAGGAATTTCGCAAGCTCGTCTTTGCTTGGGGAGTTCTCGGAAACGTACTCGCTTATGCGGAATTTTCCGTAAGAAAAGCCGCTTCCGCGGATAATTTCATCTTCAAGGAGCTTCTTCGCGTAATCGCTGTCCGGGCTTATTTCCTCCGGAATATCCGTAAAAACAGAAATGGTATCTGATTCGTCGTCAGATACCATTTCGTCTAGTTCTTCGTCATCAGGCTCATCGAGATTTTCTGAATCTCCGTCAGATTCGCCCGGCTCCGTACTTCCGCCGCCAGCCAAGATACGCTCGTCCGCAGGGATTCCCACGCGGCTTCCTGCGCCGCCATGTCTATCTCCGTCCGCTGGCTCACGCTCTCGGAGTAATCCTGGCTGAGGAAGGTTTTCGCCAGCAGGGAGCGCGCCGTGCTGTTCCGGGCTTTCTCCGCTTTCTTCCCGATCTCTTTCCATATCCGGAGGTACAGCCCGCTGATGTTCACCATATCCAGCGCCGTCGGGTCGAGTTCGTTCATCAGGTCCACCGCTTTGCGCTCCAGCGGAGTCATCTGCGCCCTGCCGTAATTCGTGAATTTCGGGTGGAACAGTCCGTTCTGATCTTCCTCGAATGGGATATCGTAGATGTCTTCCGCATATTCCAGCTTCATAACGCTCATGTTCTTTCCTCCTTATGATTCCGTCTATCTCGCGCAGTACAGCTTGTGCGAGAGCCGTTGCGGCATTTCCTATCTCGACTATTGAAAGGTCGGAATTTATCTTAGCTACGTCCGAGAAATCGCTGTCGCCTGGAATGCCGCACCTTGTCATGCAAATAAACTCTGCACTTGCCCGAATGAACGCCGCCGTTCTGGGGTCATTCGAGATGGCATCATTTAATTTGCTGTTATAATTATATACTATATCTATATTTTTGTCAAGGCTTTTCTGCAAATAATCTTCAAAAGAAACAGCGTTTTCTGCGTTCTCGGAATTGAATTTACCTACGATTCCGTCAGCCATTCGCTCGGAGAGCTTCCACTTGGAATTGTACGCCTTTCCGTAGGTCTGGCGCACATCGAAAAGGTACATGAGCTGTGTATCCGTGCGGCTTCTGAATACCGCTGTGGAATGCTCGCCGCGCCTTATGTACCGTCCGATATTGTTCCACTGGTCGATTGTTCCGCACATTTCCGCTTTCGGGTTCTGGAGAGTAAGAAGCATTGCCTCGCAGAAATTGAGCCTCCAGAAGCTGGAGGTCATTCTGAGCGTCTGCTCCCATACCTCCGGACTGCGGAGCTGGGGAAGCCGATGGTCGTATATCTGGGCGATTTCGTCGAATCTGCTCATGGGTACCTCCGTGAAATGAAAAATGGAGCAATCTTTCGACTGCTCCATGGATGGTTATTTAGCGGAAAGCTCACCGATACTCTTTTCAGCAGCTTCCAGTTCTTTTTTCTTTGCTGCGTTCCGGCGGTTGCCGCCGTCCTCGTTCTG
>ERZ857745.5254-NODE-5254-length-10631-cov-4.731467_pt1 | contig 10631 bp, 11 predicted proteins | sample MGYA00519699_ERZ857745 | MGnify/ENA primary metagenome ERZ857745 (study PRJEB31778, sample SAMEA3449357) | human gut metagenome | biome: human gut; feature: human-associated habitat; material: faeces | place: United Kingdom | collected 2010/2012 ...
CCTACTGGGAGTGTGTGGCTGGTGTACACAACATATTTAAGTTCTTTGCTGTAGAGTATGTGCGCCGACTCACCTATCTGAATAATGAGGACATCAGCAAGTGGGGCATACGTTTCGGATTCTCGATGACATTCTAAATGGGAGAATGTGTGAAAGAGTATAGGCAGAAAATATCAACATAAAAACAAGCATGCGATGAGAATATTACTGGCAGACAGACAGGACATTACCCGTATGGGACTGGTTCACATCATTCAGCAGATGAATGTTGGCGATAAGGAGGAAATGCCTGGAATTGAGTGGAAGTACGTAGAGGACAAGGCAGAATTGATGCTTGCCCTGAAGGATGACGACGATGCGGTGGTAGTGCTTGACTATACGCTCTTCGATATCAACGATGCCGATGAGCAGCTCATCCTGCACCAGCGATTCACCCACACCCGATGGTTGCTCTTCAGCGAAGATCTGAGTGTGGACTTTGTACGTGTGCTCATAGCAAGCAGTACGCAGTTCAGTATCTTGACCAAAGATAGTCAGCTGTCGGAAATCAAGGCTGCCATTCTGTATTGTGTGCAGGGCAATCGCTTTATCTGCCAGCACATGACGGAGGTGCTTCTTGCACCGCCACCTGCCAAGACTGAGGAAAAAGTGAAACTCACCAAGACAGAGACAGAGATTCTGATAGACATCGCTCTCGGTATGACGACCAAGGAAATAGCCGAAAAACGTTTTTCCAGCTTTCATACTGTCAACACTCATCGCAAGAACATCTTCAGAAAGCTCGATGTCAACAATGCTCATGAAGCGACCAAGTATGCCTTGAGAGCAGGACTCATCGACTCGGCAGAATATTATATCTAACTTCAATAAATTCCCACAAAGTTGAGTGATATATTGGCACGACAGGCGCAGTGCCTTTAAGTAAGCGCACAAAAAAAGCTTAGAAATGTCTCACGACATCACTAAGCTCCAATTTTCTAACTAACTTATTATCAACTATTCATTACTTTTCTGAATGCAAAATTACAAGAAAAAATGAAACCTTAATATGTTTTTCATTAAAAAATGCACGTAAACGTTTTCGATTCACGAAAAAATGATGTATCTTTGCAGAAGATTGGCGGCACTCGGCAATTTGAAAGTAAGTTTTCATTGCGCTCGTTTGCACAATCTTTGCAGAAGATTGGCGGCACTCGGCAATTTGAAAGCAAACTTTCATTGCGCTTGCTTGCTTTATCTCTGTACAAAAAAGGCAGCAAGATGCCATGTTGAAATTAATATATAGCATAAACTTATTTACCACACATGAAGCCACGCAGAACATCACTCAAAGATCTCGCCGACCATCTGGGCGTGAGCATAGCTACCGTATCAAGAGCTTTGCGAAACAGCCATGAGGTGGGAGAGGAGATGACACGAAAAGTGAAAGAGCTTGCCAAGCAGTTGAACTACCGTCCCAATCCCTTTGCGCAAAGCCTTCGCAAGGAAGCGCCAAGGGTCATAGGAGTTATCGTTCCCAACTTGGTAACCCATTACTATGCAGCTGTGCTTGATGGTATAGAAGATTATGCCTCCAAACAGGGCTACTCTGTTATCAGTGCCAACAGTCATGAGGACCATACCCGCGAAGAGCGTGCCCTCGACAACTTCCTTAATATGCATGTGGAAGGCATCATCGCCTGTCTGGCACAGGATACTGTGGATTATTCCCATTTCGAACAACTCCATGACATGAGCATTCCGCTCGTATTCTTTGCCCGATGCTGTCTCGAAGACAAGTTCTCGCAGGTGGTGGCCAATGGAGATGTTGCTGCGCAGGAAGCCACTCAGCACATGATAGAGACGGGCTCCAAGAGGATAGCCTTCATCGGAGGACCAAATAATCTGGATATGGTACGCCGACGCAAACATGGTTATCTTGAGGCTTTGCGTGAAAACCGTATCACGATAGACCGAGACCTTGTGGTGTGCGACAAGATAGACTTCGAGGTGGCTCGCAACAATACCCTCCGACTGCTTGAGGGCCCCAATCCGCCAGATGCCATTCTTGCCTTTAATGACATCATCACCTATGCTGCCTTTGATGCCATCAAGGCCAAAGAACTTCGCATACCTGAAGATGTGGCCATCATCGGTTTCACCGATGGTGATGCTGCAGCCTTTGTTACTCCTCGGCTCACTGCCATTATGGACAAGGCGCACGAGCAGGGTGCAAAAGCCTGCGAACTGCTCATGAGAAATATCAATGGAGATAATAAGATATATAAGGAGGTGGTTCCGATGATTCTCAAGATACGCGAAAGTTCTGAGAAGCTTTAAATACCCCATCTGCCTGCTACCGAATAAATCTAATAACGACAACAAAAACCTGATGTTCATGACGCCAAAAACAAATACTACATTCAAGACACTACCAGCTATCTATGATGAAGAAATAGCGATTCATGTAAACATAAAAAACTCGCAAGATTCAGTAGAGTCTTGCGAGTTTTTTTGTGGTATGATTGCGTTCTTACGCTCTCGGATATTGTAATTTCTTACAGAACTTCCGTACATGAGAATGTTCAGTTTGTAAGAAGGATACTCACGTATGCAGATTGGTATTTCTTTTACCAGTTGTCTGGGTTGAACGGGTCTTCTTCTTTCTTGAATGTACCTTCTCCCTTGTCCCAGATGATTTCTCCCCAGCTGGATGGCTCATCTTCAGGGTCTTGTGACTCTGAGCGTTCCGTCCATTTGGGAGGAGAACCTGCGCAGATGCTGCAAGTCTCAGCCATGATGGTTGTGGTCATAGGACACATATATCTTTTTTTCATCGTCTGTCGATTTTGAGTGTTTAACTAATTGTTTTGTTAGTCCTGGCTTTCTTGCTCAAGACTTGTAGCTCCCGATTATCTCTTGATAACTTTCTTGCCGTTCAGAATGTAGATTCCACTTGGAAGTCCGTCCAAGGAACTGCTGTTGCTGATGAGTTGACCATTCAGGCTATAGATGCCATGGGCGAATCTGTCAATTCTGCTTTCTTCTTCGCCATAGATGATGGGGTTGATGCCTGTGGTCTTGTCCAAGGATACACCATCAAGGAAAACGTTGGCAGGTTTGGCAGGGTTACCGGAAGCAGTAGTTGGTGCAAACCATACGCTGAAGCCTCGCAAGCCTCTTGCTCTTGTAGCAGAAGAATACATCTTACCATTGGAGAAGAAGTAGCAACCCTTCAGGTCGCTGCGACCCTCTATGATGGTTGACTTGTTCTCGATGGTCCATTTGCCGTAATTATCATCATTCTTGTTTGTATTCTGTGTGCCTGTTCCGAAGGTTCTGGCAAATGTTCCGAAGGCTGTCATGCCGTTGCCTGTGACGAATGAAGTGCCTGGACCGTCAACTTTAATACTGCTGTTGGTTGTCCAGTTCGTTGTATTCATATTGGTGAGGTCGTTCTCGTTTTTATCGTCAACAGCGAATGTGACATTGGGAATGTCGATATGGTTCTTGCCGATGCTCACCGATACATCCTTCGCCTGGCCGTTGCCTATCGAACTCAGCAATGCCGTGTAGGCTGGAGTCTGTTCCTGTTCGGCATGCTTGGTAGGGAAAATGATGTAAGGTATGTAGGCTTCCATCACAGTCGTTTCGTTTCCCGCCTTGCTCATGTCTATGCTGACAAACTGTATCTCATTGCTGGTCAGCTTGTCGAGCTTTGCCAGTTTCACGTTAGGACCGAATGCCTGGGTGAGTTGGTCCTTGGTGAGGCTTACGGGCAAGACGAAGCCGTTCCACTTGTCCTTGTCGAAGGTCTTGTTGAGGTGGAGCGTCACGCTCTTGTAGGTGTTGGAGCAATCCTTCAGATAATTCAGGTTGTCTCTGTCCTGATCGAGGACCAAGTCGCCATCAGTTGTCTTGCTTGTATAGAGGAGGCGGAAGTCATCGAATACCGTCCACTCTTTCTCTGATGCCACAGGCTCCTCCTTGTCATTCTGCGTTCCGATTTCGATACCGAACCGGATCGTTCCGCCACCTTCTGGCACCTGTACCAGCACACTGTTGAAGTATTTGTGACTGCCGTAGAATTCCTTGGCAGCATAGTCCATATTCTGCTCTTCGATATGTAGCGCTTTCTTTTCCTGTGGAGACATGTAATCAGTCTGTCCCAAGATGGTGGCATGCATCGTTTGGGTGTCCGCAGTGTTGTCGCTCTTCACCAAGCAGGCATAGAGCTTTGCCTTAGTGGTAGTGGAGAATCCCTTGCACTCGATGACGTATGCACCACTATGACTTACTTTGACATCCTGGTAGATGGTGCCTCGGAAATTCTTGGCATCAGCGCAATAATACTTACCGCAATGACGCTCGTAATTCTCGTTTTCTGTGAACGTGATAGCATTGCTGCCTTTGGGGAAAGTGTAGCTGAAGTTGTTTTTGAAATCTGAGGTATAATATTCATCGATCTTGATATTGCTGCCGGCTGTTGTGCCATTGCTGTTTTTAACGAAAGGTTTGTAATAATGCTCCAAGCCTAATCTGATTTGTCCACTTCCTCCATATTGATAAGCCTTCCAGTTGTGCATAGCCGCATTCTCACGAGAGAAGCCTGGGCATTGCAGACGGAAGGTCAGGTCAATGGACGAGATGATGTTGTTGGTGTTCTCGTGCTGGAGATCTAATATCTGTTGGTAAGACAGGAATCTCCATTCATCGTTGTGTTCGGTTATCTCTTTGTTTCCTTCTTCCACAACATAGCAGTTTCTGTCCACATCGCCTTGTGTCTTGGCTGCGATGAGGTAATACTTGGTCGTGCCAAAACTTGGAACTGTGTTCGTAGACCATGGGGTGTTGCTGTACGTATATAGCTTGTAGGTGTTGGTCTTGCCAGAAACAGCCTCCAGTTTCCAGCCTCTCTTGATGATTTTCTTCAAAGTGCCAGTTAGTCCTTTATAAATATATGCTCTGTCTATATACACACCATTGTCTTCAGAATGCTTATTATTCCCAGTCTCGTATTCCAGGTAGTTGCCCTCTTCTTTCGATTCCTTCGAGTCAAACTTCTGAGCAAGGTGAATCCATCCTTCACTGTCGATATGTATCCATAGCGGCATTCCGTATTCTTTCAAGGAGACATGAGTTCCCCAATAGCCTCCTGCATTGAGCAGCAGACCCGTCTTGACATTGTAGAGGAAGAAGATATTTTCTTTTTTATCTTCAGGAAAAGTGTAGTCTTTGATGTTAGCAGCTCTTACCTGTGTCTCGCTGCAACCAGTCAGCGATTCGATGCCCGCGATGTGAGTTCCATTCGTATTGGTATCCTGGGCTTGTACTTGGAGACTTCCTCCAATGGCGAATAGAAGCACGACAAGGAGAGCAATGAATGTGGTGAATCTCTTTTGTGCTGCTTCGTTGTGCAGTTGTTGTAGTTTTTTTCTCATTTCATTTCAATTTAGAAAAGTCTTTGTGTAAGTTTTACTCATACTATTTTCGACGCTCAGTTCTTGGTGATGAATAGTTGGAGCGCCAATTTTAAACATTTGCAAAGATAGTGGAAACTTTGTAGTGAATACTTTTAATATTAGAAAAATTACTCTTTTTACAATTTCAAAAATGGAAAAAATGAAGCAAAAGTGTTAAACGAGTGAAAAATGTCGCTTTTTTGTATTAATTCGGGGGGGTAATAATTATTTTTTGTATTTTTGTATTGCGTAATTAAAATTGTATATGATAGAGTTGTTAGAGCATTATTTCATTGTGTTGATTCAATGTGTTGGAGCCATTTATTTTGGCCTCGGCATTGTCCTGTTGTTCGGAAAAGTGCCTCTTGCTGCCGAATATCTTCCTTATCGCAAGGCGAAGAGATGTTTGGCAACTACATATTTTATCATGGGATTGAATCTTTTCGTCTACTTAGCTATTTACACCTCTGACGATTGGAAAGAGCTCAATCCATATATCAAGTGCTCTGATTTTATCTTCTTCTGTCTGGAAGCCATCTTCTTCTTTTCTACTTTCTTCTATTTGTTGGACGAGAAGTATATGTCGTGGCGAAACTTCAGTAAGGACTGGATTGTCTTACTGACATCTGTTGCCCTGATGATAACTTCCACCATAGGAGTCTTTGGCAAAGCGGGTGCTTGGGTCTCGTGGTTCCCCTTCTTCATATTCTTTGTGCAATACGTGTTGTTCTTGAGACGTTTCTATATCCTATATAATGAGAAGAGGAGTAAACTGGACAATTACTTTGCGGAGGATATGCAGCAGTTTATGTTCTGGATCAAGAAGAGTGTCATCCTCATCATCCTTATCAGTGTGCTGTGTTTCACCACGTTGTTTGGGGGCATTATCTACAATTATCTTTTCCAGGTTTATGTCGTCTCTGCCAATTTCTACATAGCCATCAGTTTCATCAACTATGCCTCCATGTATGGTAAGTTGAACAGCGCTGAGGTAACGGACAAAGAAAGGATGGAGACAGATACAGAAAAACTGAAATCCTCGAAGACAGACAACTATGAGCAGCTCTTTGGTGAGCAAGTGAAGAGATGGATTTCCGAAAAGCGGTTCCTCGCTCCTCAGTTGACGATAGATGACTTGGCGGCAGAGATGGGTACCAACAAGCTATATATGTCTCGCTATATCAACCGTAAACACGGTACCAACTTCAGTACCTGGATTACGAAGCTGCGTCTGGAAGAGGCAAAAAGCTATATGCGTGAGAATCCGAATGTCAAACAGGAAGAGGTGGCTATCTATTCCGGTTTCTCCTCGTCCTCTTATTTCTCAAGGGTGTTCTCGCGCTTTGAGAGCAAGACGCCAGCAGCCTGGCGTAAGGAACAAAATGTTTAAAATAGTGCTGCCGAATGTGTGGGGAAAAACTTGCGAAACTTGATCATAAAACGACTTAGACAATGAATGTACGAGTAGAAGGGGCTACTGCCAGTTTGGCAGCGCCTATTGCCTCCCTCATTATGGAGGCGATGAATCATGAGTGTTGCCAGAATCTGGCAGGTAAAGATCATACGATAGAGGATTTCCGACGGGTGATGACGGAACTGGTGGCTCTCGATGACAGTCAGTACAGCTATCGCAATACGCTTTGTGCTTTTACTGATGATGGTCGGTTGGCTGGCATCTGTGTATCTTATGATGGAGGTGAGCTTCATCGTTTGCGCCGTCGTTTCATAGAGGCTGCTCAACGGGAGTTTGGTATCGACTATTCGGATATGGACGACGAGACACAGGCTGGCGAGCTTTACATCGACAGCATCGCTGTATCGGAAGAGTTCCGGGGGCATGGCATTGCCAAATATTTGCTGAAAGCAGTCATCGAGCGTGCACGTGAGATGGGATTGCCTGCTGTAGGACTGCTTGTCGACAAGGGAAACCCTCGCGCGGAGTCCTTATATAATAAGGTGGGATTTCTGTACGCCAATGATTCTGCATGGGGAGGCCATGAGATGCGGCATCTGCAATATCAGATAGACTGAACGGTCGCTTAAAGAAATATGGCTGTCGACAATCTTAAGGAGAGTTGACAGCCATATTTTTTTTGTAGCTTTTATTATTATTTTTCCAGTTCTTCTATCTCGTTCTCATCCATGTCGCGGTCCAACCGGTCGCGCCACAGATACTTGCGTGTCTCGTGTACGATGATGCCGCTGAGGCAGAGCAGGGATACAAGGTTAGGTATTGCCATCAAGGCGTTCATACAGTCGGCGATGTTCCACACCATCTCCAGTCCGATGACACTGCCCGCAAAGATGCTGACGATGTAGAGCACACGGTAGGTCAGCATCCAGCGCTTGCCCTTGAGATACTCCACGCAGCGCTCGCCATAATAGCTCCAACCTAAGGTGGTGCTGAAGGCAAAAGTGGCTAAACCAAAGGTGAGCAAGGGTGCTCCTATGTAAGGTATCTTGCTGAAGGCAGCCTTCGTGAGGGCTGCTCCGTTGTGGTAGTCGATGTCGGGGTAGGCAATGATGCTTGAGGTGATGACCAGACCTGTAAGGGCACAGATGATGACGGTGTCCCAGAAGGTGCCTGTCGATGAAACAAGAGCCTGGCGCACTGGGTTACGTGTCTGTGCAGCTGCGGCTACGATAGGAGCAGAACCAAGACCCGACTCGTTGGAGAACAGACCACGGGCTATACCATATCGGGCTGCCATCATCAATGTGCTGCCAGCGAAACCGCCTCCTGCCGCGCGGGTAGTGAAGGCAGACTCAAAGATAACCTTGATAGCCGGCCACAGATAGGCATGGTTGACAAAGAGAATATAGATGCATCCCAACACATAGAAAAGTGCCATGAAGGGAACAAGCATTCCACATACTCTTGATATTGATTTCACTCCTCCTATGATGACGGCTGCTCCCAAGGCGCAGACAACGGTTCCTGTGATGTAGGGAGAAATGCCATACTGGTTTTCTACGAGGGTAGAGATGGCGTTTGCCTGTACGGTGCTTCCGATGCCGAAAGAGGCTATCGCGGCAAAGAGTGCGAAGAGGATGGCGAGCCATTTCCAGCCCAGGCCTTTCTCCAAGGCGTACATAGGACCACCCAACATGCGGCCGCGCTGGGTCTTCACACGATATTTGACTGCCAATAAACCCTCGGCATATTTGGTGGATATACCGAATACACCTGTCAGCCAGCACCACAGCACAGCGCCCGGACCACCCAGGGCGATGGCTGTTGCCACACCGATGATGTTGCCCGTACCTATTGTGGCGGCAAGTGCAGTGGCAAGAGCGCCAAACTGGGATACATCACCCGTGGCATTCTTGTCTTTCTTGACGGATAACTTGATGGCCTTGAAAATCTTACGCTGCGGGAAATGCAGACGAATCGTAAGAAAGAGGTGTGTGCCCAAGAGCAGAATAATCATGGGCCAACCCCACAAGAATGAGCTTAGCGTTGCGAAAATGTCGTTTAGTGTATCCATAATCTCTCTTATTTTTTACCTGTTTGTTATTTGTCTTTCTCTTTTATTATCCCATGTTCTATTCTTATCCTTACGTTGCTGTAACCCATGGCCTGGAACATTCCCTCAAACTGCGCCTTGGCATTTTCCTCTGCCTTGGCGATGTTGGCCTTTGTAAAGCATCGTCTGCTCATAGCTTCATAGGCTCTTTTGTACATGTCCTGCCGGTCTTTACCGGTCCATTTGCCTTCTTCGAAGAACGAACGTGTCTTTGCCTCATCGATAAAGTTGCGGTCGAGGAGCCTGATAGGAGGCAGGGTGCAGATGATGGTGTCGCCCTCGGCGCTCAGCCATTCAGTGCCCACCTCTCGCATGTTGATGCCCAGCCTGAGGGTGCCATAGTAGATCCTTACCAGTTCGTCGTCGCTGATGAGCCCTTTTCTCACGGTGTCTATCAGTTCCTCATCGCTGATGGACAGGAATTCCCACTGTCCGATGGCTTCAATACTCTTTATCTGTGTAGGCGAGAGCGTGGTCTTCCCTTCTTGTTCCATCGAGATGGAGTTGTCCTTGTTGAGCCAGTACAGACCTCCGCCGATGATGACGATGAGCAGGAGTATGACGATGATTTCAAATTTTCTCATATCTGTAGTACCTTACTTGTTCTCAACCGATGTGCCGTCGATGAGGCTTGAAAGATCGGATGAGGTAAACTTCTTTCTGAAACTAATCTTGATGTTCTCGGCTTTGAATCCCAAGTTGACGAGCATGGGTACCAAGGTGTGCGCGGCACTTTGGCGGGCTGTTTCCAGAATATCCATGCGTGGAATGTCGTTGATGATGCCCTTTCGTCCTTCCTGCTCGTAGCTGCTGAGTTCTTCATCGCTGAAGTTGCTGCGTGTCAGCGATACGAATTTCTTGATTCCTTCGTGGTCTATCTTGCTGCTTGTCAGCACCACCTTAGGATCAGGGAGGATGATTTCTATCTTCTCGCCCTGCCGTCTCACGTTCTTTTCGTTGAAGCCTTTGAAGTCGATATATGCCTTGAGGGTGGCGTCCATAGGGATGGCAACCTTGCGCTTTCCTCCAGGCAGACTGATGTCGAACTCGTTTTTCAGTATAGAGCCTTTCAGTCTGAGTTGGTCGTCGTGGGTGATGATTCTGTGAACCTGTGCCTCGGCTGTATATAGACGACTGCATTTCTGTATCTGCATCACCATCATGGGAATGGTGTCGAGAGCCTTCTCTTTCTCTTTGGCTTGTCTTCCTGTACAAGCAGAGAATATGATAGCAGTTGTCATAATGACAAGTAAAATGGTCTTTCTCATACTAATTGTTTTGTTTTCGTTGCAAAGGTACGACAATTTGAGTAAATAACCAAATAGTATCAGTCAATTTTATACTTTTCGTCTTTGTTTTGTGATAATCTGTAGCTTTTGGGTAGTTAAAAATAACACTAAGTGTGGTCAACTCAAATCGAAAAACCACAGAAAAAGTTTTTTCAGCCTATTAAAATCTATGTTCTAAAGTATGGAACTTATGTTCTAAAGTTTCGAACTTGTGTTCTAAAGTATCGAACTTATGTTCTAAAGTATAGAACATAGATTTTTCGCAAGAGTCAGAACAAATTCATGATGAACTTAAAACAATTCGACCTGTATGGTTGGAACGCCCTGAAAGGGCAGAAGCTCTTAGCCCAGGGCAACGCCCTGGGTATAAAGGC
>ERZ857745.5260-NODE-5260-length-10614-cov-2.743157_pt1 | contig 10614 bp, 10 predicted proteins | sample MGYA00519699_ERZ857745 | MGnify/ENA primary metagenome ERZ857745 (study PRJEB31778, sample SAMEA3449357) | human gut metagenome | biome: human gut; feature: human-associated habitat; material: faeces | place: United Kingdom | collected 2010/2012 ...
TATAATCCAGTTCTGCAAAAGTAATATTGCGAACATCCCTGCCTATATATTTTTCAGCCAAACGGCACATTTCCTTCGATCCATCCACAGAAACCACATCATATCCTTTTGATAAAAAATACCTAGAATCTCTCCCACTTCCACAGCCTAAGTCCAAAATCTTATCACCAGGTTTTAAATATGCCTCAAACTGGTCATATAACTCCTGCATTGAAACATTAACTGTATTATTAAAGTATTCCTCTGCATTTTGATTGTAATATGTAATAGTCTTATTCATCTAAAGCACCCATTCTTCATATTCTTGTAGTTTGGCTGAATCATATACAAGACTCAGATTCTCTTCCAAAATATTTCCGAACTGCTCTTTCGTATTTCTTGGAATATAAAGCTTTTCTGTAGCCCATATAGCATTCAAATGCTGATTTTCACATCTGTCAAAATATTGTTTTAAAATAGCAGCCTGATCTTTATTACCATTAGCAAATATTAAGCTGTATAAATAATAATTATATTCAACGAAATCCTTGATATATCTCCGCTCAGGCAACTTATTATTCTTACTAGAATTTAGTTTCTTTGCCATTGGGGTGAGATTCCATAATTCATCGTTTGATACATATGACCTTGGAACAAAATGATCTAAATCAAACTCATCTATAGACAACTCATTACCCGTATAGATTTCATATAGTGGTCTTCCTGTAACATCTACAGTTGCAATCCATAATTCTCGTGCATTTTTTAAAGACTTACGTTTTTCTTCAGTTTCTGGCGCCACTTTATACATGACTCCAGGTACACCTGGGTTACGATCCTGTATAAATAATGCCTTATTAAACCTAAGCCATCCCATAATAACAGCATAGTTCTGAAGAATGAAATTAACCCATTCTTCATTAAGACGAATCTTTCTCTTAAGAGGATTCTCTGCATCCGTAATATCATAAAAGAATGCATTTAAATAGGCTATAAAGCGGCTGTAGTTTTTTCTATCAATATAATCCTTGCCTTCCTTTTCAACAAAAGGCTTTATTAATCTATAGGGCACATAGTCGGTCAAATGCAACTTATCATCCATCAAATCATCTTGATACTTTTGGATAAGAAACAACAAGCGATCCTTTGATGGTGACTTATTTCCGACATCTTTCTTTGAACATTCATACAGAATCCTTATTGCATGTTCAAGAAAGTTTTCAGCATTTCCATTGACAGTATGCGCAAGGTGAAGATGGTAATGTGTAACCATTCGCCAAGCCCCTACAATCATTTCATCTATGACATCTTCAAAAGTAAATAACTGCTTATTCCGAGCAATTGACTTTAATATTGCCTCTAGCCAAAAAAATTTATACCCTTGGTCATTATTACTCAGCAGACTCTCAAATTTCTTTACATCTAGCTTGTTCGAATATAAAATTGTGCTTAATTTACCTGAATCCACTTTCATCCCCCGCTTTACAAACTGAACTGCTTTGCTACATCTAGAAGTCCTCTTATTCCTTTGATAGCTTCATCTTTATTTGTTCCTGCTCCCCAACTTATTCGTAATGAGCATTCAATGGTATCATTATCAAGTCCCATAGCTACTAAAACATAACTTGGAGAATAACTTTTTGATGTACAAGCCGAGCCATTAGAAACTCCACAAAACTGCTTTGTTGATATCATCAATGCTTCGGAAGATACACCTTTTAATGAAACATTAATTGTTGTATCAACGCAGTACTCCGGATCACCATTAATAGAATACTCTACTCCTGAAGCATCCAATTCTTGAAGCACAGATTTTTTTATATCAATAGCCTTTTTAGCATTTTCTTTGTATTCAGCACTTGCAATTTCACATGCCATGCCACATCCGGCAACTAAAGCAACCGGAATTGTGCCAGGTCGTATTCCGTGTTCTTGCTGACCACCATACATAATATTTTTTACTGGTGGTAACTTGTATCGATTCTTTTTCAATACAAGTACACCTACCCCTTGAGGCCCCATCAGTTTATGTGCACTGAATGAAAGCATATTATATTTAATGCCTCGAATTTCATCGACAAGCTTTCCGCAACTCTGCGTAGCATCAATGCAGTCTGAAACAATACATCTTTTTGATTAAGTGCATCACCTATTTCTTTAACAGGTTGGATTATTCCTGTTTCATTATTTACATGCATAACACTAACCAAAAGCGTATCTTCCCTCACCTTATCTAAGACATCCGAAGCATTTACTCTTCCGCTAATCCCTGGCTTTATAAACTCAACTTCAAACCCATTTTCAGATAAATGCTTTACTGTCTCAAGAACAGCTTTATGCTCAATCGCTGTTGTAATAATATGCATCTTTCCATTTTTTTTGCCATAATCCACTAAGCCTCTTATTGCTATATTGTTGCTTTCTGTGGCACCACTAGTAAAAAAAACTTCGTCTGATGAAATTCCCAAGAGTGTTGCAACCTGCTTTCTAGCATCCTCCACTACAGATCTTGCTCTTTCGCCAAAGCCATGCGTTCTACTATCTGCATTTCCAATTGAGTTCTTGTAAACATCCACCATGCAATCTAAAACACGTAAATCAATTGGAGCAGAAGCATTATAATCTAAATATACACCCATAATTTTAACATCCCTTTTTAGCATTTTGTCTCGTACATATCGGCAATATCACCTTTTAATTCCACTTTTGCAGAATATTTCTATATATTGAGTGCCAAATTTAACAAGTCATCTATATTTTTAATAAAATTAGTACCTGTTAAATATGATATCCCTCTTTCTAAGTGTAACTTAAAATATTTCGTTATGTTTTCATCTGTTGGTTCTATCTTTTTTTCAATACACCATTCCCTAATAAGTGCCTCATATAACTCACTGTATTCGCCTGCAAATGTATACCAAGACATTTCCAAATTGCTATCCGTATTAATTGGTATATCTGTTGGCACTGTATCTTCATATAAAGAATAACATAAAGCCCATCTACATAATATATTCCAATTTTTTATACCTGTTTTTCCTTTCAATCGAGATAGCTTTTCTTTTGCTTGACTCGATAATCTTATTTGTTTTATTATCATAATATTTATACTTTCGTGAAGTATCCTTTCTTAATACTTGTAGATTTAGAAACATCATCATAAACAAGAGTAAATTCATCATCTATGTTATCTTTCATCATCATGTAGTAATTTAAATCAATCTCTGAATCTGTAGATAAAATAATCGTCTGTTCACTTGCTTTCGGAAAATACGTTTTAATTAAAGCTTCTCTATGCACAGAATCTAATCTCGATAACGGCGTATCAATAATTACTGGTAATTTCTTTTTGGAACAAATTGCTAATGCCCACAACAATGCAATTACCATCAATTGTTTTTCTCCTGCTGATAAAGAGGTTTTCTGCACCTCTTCATTATTTTTATTTATATAGATCATGTCTAACGTCTCAGGATTCATTTCAATCCGCTCGATTAATGTTTTTTTATTTGCTAATAATTTATAACATTCCGTCATTGTCTGAGCAACTTCATTAACCTTATTTTTTTGAAGTTCAATTCGATATTTATCAATAATTGCATTAGCTACATTTGCATATTTAATAATCCTTTCTCCATCATCATTAAGTTCAACTTTTTTAAGGTATGCTTCTACCCTCCTGTTAAAAGCTGCTGTCGCATTAATACTATTACCATTTATTGTCTTTCTTTTTTCCTGCAAATGTTCTAATTTTGTTTCATATTCAATCTGCTCTTGTTCTATCTGTTTCAATTTTTTAAACAAACGGTTAATAACTTTTTCATCAATATCAACCGCCAGATAACTTTCTATCTGGCCTGCTTCCTCCTCAAGTACATTTCGCTTGTTCATGCTTTGACATGTAAGAATTTTTCTCTCCGTAAGATTTTGATCAAGCAAAACCTGTACTTGGGATAAAGCGGTATCAGACAGTTCAAAGATTTCAACTTCTTTTTTATTCTCTGACTGCCTTTTAAAGAACTCAATAAATTCACTTGCATCTGTTCCACTAGAGTTTGTTGCAATTTTAAATTGTTCTAGGCTTTTATACATTTTTTTAATTGCTGAATTCAGTATCTTTTGATCATGCTCTATTTCCGCTTTTTCACGTATATTAGTTAATAGTTTCCGAACCATTACGAGCGGAAGCTCCGATGCTGCTGCCATTAATAATTCATCCTCACATCCCTCAATTCGAGTCTTCGTAACACTTCTTCTCTCAATCAATTCTTGCCTTTGTGCAACTATGTCTCCGCCTTTAGAAATATATTCCTCATGTGTCTTGTCAAGATTTCGTTGTACACTTTGAAGTTTAACAGCCAATGCCTTTATTTCATCATCTAACGCTTCAAATTCTAAAGTTGCTTTTTCCTTTATTACCCTCAGCCTCTCTATTTCTTTTGTTTCTTCTTCATCTACTTTATTCTTTTTTGTTCTAGTTATAATCTTATTCAAGTCATTTTCCAAGTGATCTAGCACTGTAATTCCAAGAAGTGCTTTTATTGACTCCTTCATTTGTTTACTTGTTTTTTCAACAGCGAGGGTCGAAATCTTTTCTCCATCAAAAAAGAAGAAATTTGATAATCCACTTGGCAATACATTTTCCATAAACATTGCCCAGTTATCTGTCAAAAAATCATTTTTTACTCCATTTTTATATACTTCTATAATTTCCGGAGTTGACCTTCCCTTTATTTCCCATGATCTTTTTATTCTATACTGATCACCATTCATTATAAAGTCTAACTGTACAAAAGTAGATCTCGTTCTATCAGATTCATTTATATAAGATCTTAAATATGCTCCATACGCTCTATAATCACTTTCATTATATGCAAACGAGTTTTTCCCATATAATGCTAACAACACAGCTTCTAGAAAGGTCGTTTTGCCTCGTCCATTTAGACCTCCAATAAGTACTATTGGCTTTTGTCCATGAAAATCAAACTCGTTTGTACCAGCATATACACCAAAATTGTGTAATACTAATCTTTTAATAATCATTCCTCTGCTCCTTCTGGAATGTCGTCGAATTCCTCGCCTTCCTCTTGAACATTAACAAAAAATTTTTCATTATATCTTGCACCCATATCTTTCTTGCGCTGTAATTGATCCCTATAGTATCTAGTCGCATCTTCCTCATTCTCATAAAAATTTCTTTTTATACATTTTTCCAAATCATCTATAATATTTTTTCTGTTTTCAAGTCCCATTGCACGATTTTCTACATCTATTAAGCTTGACATCATTTCCAAAATAGTATTATCTCGAAGGCTTTCTAATCTTGATGCATCTCCCCTCCGTGCTAGGGCTATAGCTTCCTCCGATTCTTTATATGTTGTACTATTCATAACTAAATCACAGGTTTTTCCCAATAACATCCACTCAACATTTCCAAAAGCCTCTGAGCCAATCCATTCCGGATCATCAAAGTGCTTTCCCATCACTTCTTCATATATTTTGGGGAGTGAATCATCAAATTCATGTTTTTCAAAAACCCATATTCTTCTAATACATCTCAGCTCTTGGATCGTAATTAATTCATAATCTGCAAATTCTGTAGGTCCCTCTTGATTTATTTCCAATTGTTTTGTCAAAATTTCTCGTAACCATTGTTCTCTCCATTCCTTTAAATAAGGTCCATGATGAAGTTGCTCATAGCTCCCTTGCAAATACCCCTGAAGTTTTTTAAAGCTTCTTCTATCTCTATCTCTATCTTCATCTCCAAATCTATTTCTAAATTCAAGTAATGGCGTCATCCATGTTTTTTCGTCATCATTCGCAATCATTGCTTCCATAGATTTATCCTTGGCCACCATTGTACACACCCAGCATCCAAACCTGCTCTGTCCACAAGATGGAAGATTTTTTTCTGTCATCATTGGGCATTCTCTATCTTCTGTTGCACTCATATATAAAGTTTGTAATTCATTATTTGACAATCCCCAAGGATTTTGATACTGCATTAAAAATACCCATACATCATTATTGGTCCAATTTTCCAACGGTGAAAACACAAGTTCATTTGCTAAAGTTGGATTAGGACTAAGTAATTCTCGAACTCTCTTTGCTTCATAATAAGCCATTGTTCTTGCCCTATTTGTGCTCTCAGCCTTACGTGTACCCAAAACCAAGATTATTTCTCCTGTTTCAGCAATCCTTTCTTTAACAAATTTATTTACAGGTTGTATTTTTAAACGATCTGTGCACCATCTTAATTTCTTTCTTGGAAAAGGATATCCTCTTCCTATAAAATTAGTCCAAAAAGTCTGATCATATTCTGGAGTTAATCTATGCGTCACAAACAGAGAATCAACCAAAGTATCAATTTGTTTGGATGCTTCATCCATCATTTTTAACGATCTTTCGACCCATTTTTCAATTACTGGAGACTCAACCATTGTATCAGTGTTAATGATGTGAACAACTTTTTTTAATTTGTCCTTAGGCAATTCCCTTAATGCCAGCCAAACTAACTGCAAGGTAGCTGTACTATCCTTCCCTCCTGAGTAACCAATTACCCATGGTATGTCATCTGCCATATATAAATTTCTAACCGTTTCCATCAATCCATTAATTTTATCTTTATTAATGGTAACACTCGATTTTATCATTGTAGATTCATTCATAATAATCAACCAACCCCTTATTTTTTATTTCTTTTTAATTTTAACTCTACATATTCTTCATCTTCAGTAAGTTCAAGTCCCATTGTCTTCTTAATTACATTGGCTGCCAAAATGATAGCGGCATTACTTGTTAGGATTTTACCATCTCTTCCAATAACTCTCCCCCTCCAAATAGGTGCACTTCTTCTCCAGTTTATTTTTTCTAACTCTACAATTTTTTCATCACTATAGCCATTCTCTAATATACTATTTCCAACTCGTCCCAATGCTTTTATAATTACAGCCTGCACAGCTATGTATTGTTCTCTTAGATCTTTTTTAGTCAGCCGCTTATTTTCAAGATCTTGCCATGGAATCATATGTATAATCACTGCTTGCCAATATCTTAATTGAAACTCTTCTAATTTCGAATTACATTCTCTCTTACCCAATATCTTCTTATTTGCTTGCGAAAAAACTTTAAGCGTAAATAATGCTGATGAATTTTTTCCTATGTAATCATTTTCTTTATCCACATACTTTTCTAAAAAAGGAATTTCTGATATTATTCGCCTTGTAGCAACAGCATCCATATTTCTAGAATCATACAGTTCCGCAAGTGAATTTGAGGTCTTTATAGCATGTTTATTTAAATCAGTAAACATTTGCTGACTTCTTGACAATCCTAAATCCTCATAAAAAACTACAGCAATTGTTTCTTCCCCTAAATCAGGCTCTTCCTTAATTGCAGAAACGATCGCAGCTTTTCTGTGTTGCCCGTCATTAATCAAAAATTTCGCATTCATATCTACTTCTAATATCCCTAGGTTGTCTTGGTTTATACCTATATATTTATATGCGCCATCTATAGATGCCGCCAGCGCTGAAAAGACATAAGAATCTCGATTTTCCAAAATATAATTTTTAATTTCCGGAATTCTCGTTTCATTCAATCTACGCTGTGCTCTATGTTCAGGTAAAACATATTCCGTCTCATTAGGAAATAATTTTTCTAATGTGTTCATCGGAACCATTGCAATATAATATGGCCTTCCTGCCTGCATTCCTTTAACAACTGGAAATTTATAACAAAAATTCATTTTTTTCTCCATAATATTAAACCTACTTAAGTAGTATACTTAAGTAGGTTTAATATGTCAATCTAAACCAAATATCAATTGATAAAGTCAATCAATTCTGTGGTGTCAGATATCTCCTTCATTTTCTTCAATTCTTCTGTTTCTCCATTATATGAATCATTCAAAAACTCCATCAAATTTTCCATTATTTCGCTATCATTATTCGATATACATTCTTCTATTTTTTTTGCACCATAGTTTGCAAATTTTTTTAAAAATTCAATCTTATCAAAGTTTAATGCTTCCTCAGAAACCCCCTTTTTAATAGCTTCCCCGTCCTCACCTTCCATCTCTTCGTCAGTTATTTCCTCTGAAAAAGCCAAGTAAAGACGATCCCTCTCAGATAATGCGATTACTTTTGATGTCAAAATCGCTGATTGAAAAAAAAATTGCATTTCTCCAGCATATCTATTAAACATAGTTCGTGGAATATTTATCCCATCTACAGCATCATTGCTTCTATCTTCTTCTAATTGTTTGTCATATAAAATGCCTATAGATAGGCATATTTTAAATAACCCCCACTGCGTATCAAAAACTCTCTTTACTAATCCTTGATTCACCTTATACCATGTAGAACCTTTAATAACAATATCTGATTTTAGTTCCATAAATCTCCCTCCTCAACAATAGCGTTATTTTTCTCTTCATTGCTCATTATTGTCCACGTTTTGCCCATATACCGTTCATCTATAAAATCTTTTAAAGGGTCTTTTGAAAATATAATTACTTGTGGAGCATACTGTGGAATTATCGTAGCGACATTTCTTTTTTGTTCATCATCTAATTTAGAAAAGGGGCCATCCAGTATAAGTGGATACTCTTTATCAGCTAATTTCTTATAGCTCTTCAATACTTTCAATATACCACCTATATATGCAAAACTTATAACAGCAAACTGTCCTTCTGATTTTGACTCATCTCCATAGCTATCTTTTACTTGAAGTTGAAAATCTTCCGAAAGCTGTACTTCTCTCTTGCTAGTAAGCATTAAATCAATTAGATTCTGTATTTCTTTTTTTAGCATATAACTATATTCCCTTGTCTCTTCAGTTAATAAATTCTTAATTTCATCTCCAACTGATGTAAGTATATCTATTTTTCTTTGGATATCGTCTGCCTCTGTTCCTGCTTTTTCAGCACTAGCTATATAACGTTCTCTTGCAGACTTATCTTTAATAAAGCCACCCTTCGTAGTATTATTTTGACTGATTTTTTCTTCTAGATCTTTAACATCTGTTTCAAGTTGTTTTCTCTCTTCAAGCAAATTGTCAATATCAGAGACACCTCCCAAACTAATGTCTATACCAGCAATGGCTTCCTCCGTCTCTCTTATTATACTTTTTTTATTCAAAATATCTTTTAAATACTCTAACAATACATCTGCTTTATAATTTCTAGAGTACTTTACTGCATTTCTTCTAAATTTATCGTATGTGGATTTATAAGAAGTCGGAGGAAAATATCCCTTCCATTCTTCAATTTTCCCACGAGCTTTTGAGTCTAAGCAATTACCGCACAAACATATGTCATTATCTTTTAGTAAATTAATAAGGAGTTCTTTTGTTAAGCCCGGAATAATTTTCTTTTCCTCGTCCTGTACTTGAAGATACAGTCTTTGTTCTGCATCCTTCACGACTGTAGTAATTAATAAATACGCATAATTATCTTCTATTTCTTTTCCAAAATTTAAAAGAATTTTCTTTATATCCTCATTGTATTGCTTTATATTTTTTTGAAGGGTTCCCCTGCTATTTTCTAATTCTTTCTTTGATTTACTTGTTCCAATTAATTCTGAAATTTCAGATATTCTTTTGGTATACTCAGCAATACGATTATTAAATTGACTATTTTCCGTTTCAATAATTTCTATTTTATCTTCTAAAATCCTTATTTCTCTAATATAATCTTTAGCTTTCTTTTCCTTTGTGACTTTTTCAAATGCATCCAATTTTTTTCTGTGCAATTGGCCAAGAGCTGATTGGGCATTTTTTATTGTACCGATATCTTTTAATGCATTTTCATAAACTTCTAATTCAAATATAGAATGTAATGCTTTTTTGAGAGTTTTTGCCGAATCCATTCCTCTTATTTTTAAATCCGCAATCATGGTTTCTCCATCAAAGAAAAAATAGGGTGCTAATCCTGATGGTAAAACCTCCTCAATTAAAGCTTCTGGGTCTTCTAATTCCTTCCAATCTCCTAGATCATTCTGTTTCTGTACACAAAAAGTATCATCTTCTTGTTTATGTATAATATCATCATTTACTCTTTTATAATATTCCCATTCTCTTCGAACTAAATATTGAACACCTTCATGTTCAAAAGTTATTTCTCCCCATACATGCATTTTTGACTCTCTTGTCAAATTTGCTCCACGTTTCAAATTATATAGTCTCCCAGGTGTAGTTGTTTTGTTGAAATTCACCTTTCCATAGAGAATCCATTGAAACAATTGATGCAATGTAGTTTTCCCATCCCCATTAGTTCCATAAATGATGGTAACTTTTCCATCCGTGTTAAAAGTAATTTCTCCCTCTTTATCAAAATTTCTAAAATTGTAATAATGAATTTTATCTATTTTCATATATCATTGTTTCTCCCTATCTTCAATAAATTTAAAATTCCATTCACTGCATCCACATCTGCCTTAGCGCGTGCATATTGAACTCCTTTTCCCGATTGTATATCAAATCTTTTTCTCATTGTATCTTTCTCGATATTTACAATCCCATTTACTAATTCATCTAATTGTTCTTTATTCATCTAACTCACCTTCATTTTCTTCAAGATCCATAACATCTTCCAATACTAGATTGTATCGAGTCAATAAATCCTTTAATTCATGC
>ERZ857745.5262-NODE-5262-length-10611-cov-17.171845_pt1 | contig 10611 bp, 9 predicted proteins | sample MGYA00519699_ERZ857745 | MGnify/ENA primary metagenome ERZ857745 (study PRJEB31778, sample SAMEA3449357) | human gut metagenome | biome: human gut; feature: human-associated habitat; material: faeces | place: United Kingdom | collected 2010/2012 ...
ACCAGAAGGTCTATGCAAAAGCCGATAACAAGTGCCGCAAGCGACCACATCATGCTGTTTCTCCTCCGCCCTGCATCGTAAAAATATAAATGGGATTCTGTCCGCTCATCAGGTGGTAGCTCCCGGCTTTTCTGTCCCGCGCCGCTTGCAGGGATACCACCTCCGTCTCCGCAAAGGGGAACGCCGTCAGGCAGTCCGTCAGCTCAGCCACGGACTCCAGCGAAACGGCCGTGGCCACGATGCGGACATGGGGATTTTTTGCCAGCAGCAGCGTCACGATCTCCCGCATATTGCCGGCACTGCCGCCGATGAATGCGTGAGTGGGGGCTGGCAGACCGGCACAGGCCTCCGGCGCGCTGCCGCAGACCACCTGTAGATTCTCCAACGCAAACCGCTCCCGGTTCTGTTCCAGCAGTACAGCGGCGTCCTCCCGCCGCTCCACGGCGCAGACCAGCCCCTGCTTTGCCTGCAAGGCCATCTCCACCGATACCGAGCCGGTACCGGCGCCGATGTCCCAGCAGACGCTCCGCTCCGTCAGCCGCAGCTTGGAAAGGCATACCGCCCGCACCTCACTTTTGGTCATGGGAACCACGGGCATTCCCTCCGCACTGCGGAGAAAGGCGTCATCCGGCAGACCCGGTGTGACCACCGCGTCGGGATGGGGGTTTTCGATAAGCGCCACGCTCAGAGGGGCATAGACACCATCCGTCAGCTCCGCCGCCGTGCCGCGCACGATGCGCTCATCCGGGTAGCCCAGCCGCTGGCCCACATACACAGAGACGTGGCCCAGATCACCCTCTGTCAGCGTACGGCACAGGTCGTTGATGCCGCGCTCACCGCCCACCAGCGCAAAGAGCCGGCTGTTTGCCCGCACCTCCGGAAGAATGTTGCACTGCCGTCCGTGGAGGCTCACCACCCGCACATCCTCGTAGGAGGTTTTGAGGCGGGCGCACAGATAGGACAACGAGCTCAAACCCGGCAGCACCGCCGTGTCGCAGCCCTCCAGCAGGGGCAGCAGCTTTTTGGTGCCGCTGAAGAAGCCGGTATCGCCGGACATGACCACCGCAAAGCGGCGGTACTCCCAGTGGGTGCGGATAAAGTCCGCAATATCCTGCGGCGCAATGGCGTCGCAGGTGTGCTGTCCCGGCCGCGCCACAGCCTCCAGCATCCGTTTTGCGCCGATGAGACAGTCCGCCGCCTCAATGGTTTCACTGACCTCACGGGTCATAGCCTCCCGGCTGCCGGGGCCGATGCCGACGATCCGCACCTGCGGCCGGACGGTGCAGCCGAATCGCTTACACAGAACATCCAGCACCGCCGCAAAGGGAAGACCCTCCCGCTGGGGCGGGCGGCCAATGACCACCAGACCTGAGCCCGCCTTCCGGGCGGCGGATGCCTTAGCGGGAAAGCCGCCGGCCTCGCCGCCGTCCTTGGTCACCATCCATGCGGCGTCGGCAAAACGCAGTGTAGCCAGATCCATCTCCTCGGAGAAAGGCCCCTGCATGGCGATGATATGGGCGGCCTTCAGCCCCGCTGCGCGGCAGGCCTCCAGCGAGGCATCCATGGGCAGCACACGGGCGTATACCCGCTGGGTAAAATCGGGGATGCCGCTATACGCCGCCAGTTCCTTACTGCCGGTGGTCAGCAGGATATTGCCCCGCGTACTCTCCAGAAATGCGGCGGCCGCCGCCGCATTTTCCACACAGACCACATCCTCCGTCTGTTCGGAGGATTGCCGCAGCAGGCGCAGATACTCCGTCTCCGTTTCCCGACAGGCTGTGCAGATGCTCTCGGTGATGGAGGTGGCATAGGGGTGGGTAGCGTCGATGACCAGATCGAACCGCATCCTTTGCAGCATCCGGATGATGTCCTCTACCGGGATGCGTCCCGCCAGAACCGTAATGTTTTCCGCCTCCGGCAGCAGCGTTTCACCGTACTCTGTGGCCACGCACACCGTGGCCAGCACCGGCTGTCCGGCCAGGAATTCCACCAGCTCCCGGCCCTCCGTGGTGCCGGCAAACACGCAGATATTACACATTGCGGTATCCTCTGGGTGTGACCAGTTGACCGGCCACCGTTTTGACGGCGGCGCTGCCGATCAGCACGGTGCAGAACATATCCACCTCCGCCTCCCGCAGCTCTGCCAGCGTCAGGATGCGGCTGCTCTGCCCCTCACGGCCAATATTGCGCACGATGCCGCAGAGTCTGTCCTCCGGCAGACGGCGCAGCAGGATATCGCAGGCCCGCTTCAGGTGGTCGGGTCTGCCGTGGCTGGCGGGGTTATACAGGGCGATGGTCAGATCCGCCGCCGCCGCGCAGTCCAAGCGCTTTTCGATGGTTTCCCACGGCGTCAGCCGATCGCTGAGGCTGATGACCGCGAAGTCGTGGGTCAGCGGCGCACCCAGCACCGCTCCGCCGCTGCACGCCGCCGTCAATCCCGGCACCACTTGAATCTCGGGCTCCTGCGATTCGCCCCGCAGTTCATAGACCAGCGCGGCCATGCCGTAGATGCCGCTGTCGCCGGAGCAGACCATGGCGGTGGTCTTACCGCTGCGCGCCAGCTCCAGCGCCAGCTGGCAGCGCTCGGCCTCCCGTGTCATGGGGGTGGAGTGAAGCTCCTTGCCGGGGTAGCGATCCCGCACCAGATCCACATAGACGGGGTACCCCACAATGGCGTCGCACGCCTGCAGAGCCTCGTCCGCCCGAATGGTCATATCCTCATAGCTGCCCGGCCCGATACCTACTACAATTACCTTACCCAAAGCGCACCTCCCAATGCTCCGCCGCAACGGCGACGGTCACACCGTCCCGCGCTGTTTTTTGTACGATCAGTTTTTCGGCATCCAGCAGCGCCGCCCGCTCGCAGACGTTGTCCACGCCGGTGACAGAGCGGACAAAGTCGGAGGGGGTGAAGTCACCCGCCACGCCCCGCAGCTGCTGCGCCGTGTAAAAATGCACCGGCCAGTTGTTTTTCTCGCAGGCGGCCAGCAGACCCGCCTCGTCCTGCTTCAGGTCGATGGAACAAACGCCGCAGATGGCCACCGTGTCCAGCCCATTTTCCGCGAACACTGTCTGCACCGCACGCACCACCGCCTCGGCGGAGATGCCCCGCCGGCAGCCTACACCTACCCGCAGTACCCGTGGGATGAGCCGCAGGGTGCGGGCAAAGGGCGATTTCGTGCGCCAGCCGATGAAAATGCCCAGCGGGCCGCTCTCTCCGGCAAACGTACCCTCCGGCAGGGGGACGGGCAGAGAAAACTGGCTGCAAAGGGGGATATCCTCCTCTAAGATCGCCGCCGAAACCGCCTTGGCAAGCCCCATGTCAGAGATGACGCAGCCGTGCCGGGCAGCCCATGCGTCCACGGAAAATTTGCCGCGGACATCGGTGGCGGTGGTGACCACCGCCGTGGCCCCCAGCTTTTCCGCCAGCTCCACCGCCAGCGCGTTGGCGCCGCCGATATGGCCGGAGAGCAGGGGGATCACAAACCGCCCCGCCTCGTCGATGCAAACCACCGCCGGGTCGGTTTTTTTGCTTTTGACATAGGGGGCGATCTCCCGCACGGCGATGCCGCAGGCCCCCACAAAGATCAGTGCGTCCATGGAGGAAAAGCACACACCATATATCGCCCTGTCCAGCGGCAGAAAGCCCGGCTCTTCAAAACGCGGCATGGTATAGCACATCCATGCCTCCTCCGGCAGCGCCGCCAGTATTCGCCGCGCCGTGGCGCAGCCACCGCGGCTGAAAGTGAACAGGGCTGCTCTCATTGTGCCCCCTTGCGGAACTCCGTTGTAAAGTTGGGGTGATACAGCAGTGAGCGCAGATAGGTGTCACCCAGACAGTTGCCCACCACGATCAGCGAGGTCTTGGTCAGGCCGTTGCCCGTCACCGTTTCGTGGAGCGTGCCCACGGTGCAGCGGAAGATCTTCTCCTCCGGCCACGTGGCCTTATACACCACTGCTACCGGCGTCTCGGCGGCATAGCCACCTGCCAGCAGCTCGGCTTGCAAATGCTCCGTCAGCGAGGTGCTGAGAAACAGCACCATGGTGGCCTGATGGGCTGCCAGAGAGCGGATGGACTCCCGCTCCGGCACCGGCGTGCGGCCGGGAGCGCGGGTGATGATGACGGTCTGGCTCACATCGGGCAGGGTGTACTCCGCCTGCAGAGCCGCCGCCGCGCCGCAGAAGGCGCTGACGCCGGGGCAGACGTCGTAGGCGATACCGCGTTTTTCCAGCTCGTCAAACTGCTCCCGCACTGCGCCGTAAATGCTGGAATCCCCTGTGTGCAGGCGCACGGTGGTCTTGCCGGCGGCCTCCGCCTTTTCGATGAGGGCGATGACCTCTTCCAGCGTCAGTTTGGCGCTGTCGTGGATCTCGCAGCCGGGCTTGGTATAGTCCAGCAGCGCCGGATTCACCAAAGACCCTGCGTAGATCACCACATCGGCCTCACCCAGCAGCTTGGCACCCCGGACGGTAATAAGGTCGGCAGCGCCGCTGCCCGCTCCCACAAAATGTACCATTGTCAGTCCTCCTTTATCCGGCACAGCAGTGCCGCTGCGTCCTTTGTCTCACAAAGATAGCCGTATTCCTTGGAGAACAGGATGGCGCCCGCCTCCATATCGCCGCATTTATAGGGCAGCATCGCGTCGATGCGTCTCGCCAGACGGTGCAGCACCGCCTCATAAAGCCCTTGCTCCTGCAAAATCCGCAGGGCGTCGTCACAGGTGGCGCAGCGGAGCAGCTCCTCCGCTGCCGCCGCGCCCAGTCCCTCCGCAGCGGCACAGGCCGTCAGAATGTCCGTGCGGCAGTCGCCGTAGCGGGAGTGGGTGTTCCACATACCGCCCGCCAGCTTTACCAGCTTGCCGATATGACCGATGAGCAGCGCCCCTCGGAAGCCCAGCTCCCGGCACATCTCCAGCGCGTCGCCGATGAAGTTGGAGGTCATCACCGCCGTGGCGGGGTCGATGCCCATGGCGTCCTTGATATAGTCCGCGCCGTAGTTGCCGGGGGCAAGCAGTACATAGTCCGCACCGCTCTCCCGGCGCTGCCGCAGCTCTACATGGATGGTGTCCACCAGCGCCTGCTCGCTCATAGGCTCTACGATCCCCGTGGTGCCTAAGATGGAGATGCCGCCCTCGATGCCCAGCCGGGGATTGAAGGTCTTTTTCGCCAGCGTCTCGCCATCGGGAGCGGAGATCACCACCCGCAGGCCGCCGGTGTAGCCCAGCAGGCCGCAGACCTCCTCCACATTCTCCCGGATCATCCGGCGGGGTACGGAGTTGATGGCCGCCGCGCCCACCGGCTGGTCAAGTCCAGGCTTGGTTACACGGCCCACACCCTGTCCGCCGTCGATGACAATGCCCGCGTCCTCCGTTTTCCGCACCTCGGCATAGATCAGGGTGTCACGGGTGATATCCGGGTCGTCGCCGCTGTCCTTCCGGATGGCGCAGCGCACACAGTCCGGGGAGCTGTGGATGTCCTCCACCGCCAGCGTCAGCTCCATGCCCTTGGGTGTCAGCAGGCGGATGGACTCCTTCCTGCTGCCGCTCAGCAGCATCCACGCGGCGGCCTTGGCTGCCGCCGCGGCACAGGAGCCGGTGGTGTAGCCCAGACGGAGCTTTTTCCCGTCCCGCATCACAAATTCCTTCATGACCTACCGCCTGATCTGGTAGAGCATGGCGTTGCAGATGGCCGCCGCCACATTGCTGCCGCCCTTCCGGCCCCGGGCCACGATATAGGGCGCAGCAGCGGCCTCGATGATGCGCTCCTTGCTCTCCACCACGTTCACAAAGCCCACCGGCACGCCGATGATGAGGGCGGGATGGAGCTTGTCTGCCTCCATCAGTTCCTCCAGCGAAAAAAGTGCCGTAGGGGCGTTGCCGATGGCGAAAATGCAGGGCTTTTCCAGTGCCGCCGCCCGCTCCATGGATACAAAGGCACGGGTCACGCCCCGCTCCTTGGCCTCCGCCGCCACGTCTGCGTCCGACATGAAGCAGTGTACCTCCCCACCCAGCGAGGCGAGGATGGTCTTGTTGATCCCGGCCTTGGCCATCTGGGTGTCGGTGACGATGTCACAGCCCGCCCGCAGGGCGGCGATGCCCTTTTCCACCGCGTGGTCGGAAAAGGCCAGATTGTCCACATAGTCAAAATCCGCCGTGGTGTGGATGACCCGTTTGATGACCAGCTCATTTTCCGGGTCCAGCCGCCGGTCGCCCAGCAGCTCTGTGATGATGGTGAAGCTGCGCTTCTCAATGTCCATAGGCTTCATTTGCTCCATCATAGCGTCTCCTTTCTGCAAGCCGACAAAAAGCGCTGTGCCATGACAGGCTTGGCGTAAAAATGGAAGTGGGGGAAACCCGCATACAGCGTGTCTGTGGCATACGCACAGCGCCACTGCTTTCCGGAGGGCTTTTCCGCCCCAAAAGCATCGCCGGGCTGTGGGGTGTCCCAGTGGTGGAATTCATGCATCGGCACCTGCTCTCCGGCGCGGCAGAGGAGGCTGTCCTCCCGGGCCGTGGCGGTAATGTAGCCGAACCGGGTCAGCTTCCCCGTATCAAAGCAGTCCCCCGGCAGCGCACCCACCATGGCGCGGCCTGCGATGGACTGCGTCAGATACATGAAGCCGCCGCACTCAGCGATACAGGGCATCCCCGTGTGTACAGCGTCTCGGATTTGCCTGCGCAGGGCGTGGTTTTCCTCCAACTGCGCCGCGTAAAGCTCCGGATAACCGCCGCCCAAGTACAGGCCCTGTACGCCGCCAGGAAGCCGTTCATCCGCCAGTGGGCTGAAGGGTATCAGCTCCGCGCCCAGCTGCCGCAGCAGGTCGAGACTGTCCTCGTAGTAAAAGCAGAACGCCCGGTCCCGCGCCACGCCGATCCGCACCGGCGCGCCCTTTTCCGGCAATACCGGCGGCGTGAAGTCCAGCACTGGCGCATTGTGGGCGATCTCCAGCAGCGCGTCCAGTTCCAGCGTCTTTTCCGCCGCCTCCGCCAGCTGCCGCAGCTTCTCCCGCAGATCCTCTACCTCGTCCGCTGTCACCAGCCCCAGATGGCGGCTCTCCAGCGCGCACTCCGGCAGCCGGGGTAGATAGCCGCAGGCGCGGACGCCCAGCCGGCTTTCCAGCTCCCGCGCCAGCGCGCCGTAGCTCATGGCACTGCACCCGTTCAGAATGACGCCCTGCACGTTGTTGTCCGGCGCGAAGTCCAGAAAGCCCTGCACCGCCGCCACAACGGACAACGCCGCCCCCCGTGCGTTTACCACCAGCACCACGGGGCTTTCCGTCTCCAGCGCCGCCTCATAGGTGCTGGCGCGGGTGGATGTCAGCCCCAGCCCGTCATAATACCCCATGACCCCCTCAATCACCGTGATATCGCAGTCCTGACCGTTGTGAGCCAGCAGATAGCGCATGGTGTCGCGGTCAAAAAAGAACGGGTCGAGGTTAGAGCTTTTCGCGCCGATAACACGGCTGTGGAACATGGGGTCGATGTAATCCGGGCCGCATTTCGCCGCCCCTACCCGCAGTCCCCGCCGCACCAGCGATTGCAGCACGGCGCAGGTGACGGTGGTCTTGCCGCAGCCGCTGTTGGTTCCGGCAAGCACCAGCCGGGGCACTCGTCTCTGCATAGTGTCCTCTCAATCCGCCACAATGGTGGCAAAATAGCTGATCTCCTCCGGCAGCTGCCGCAGATCGGTGTAGACCTGCTCCGTCTCCAGCCCGCAGTCCGCCACCATCCCGGCACGCGCTGCAAGGCCGTGCCTTTCCAGCGCGTCCACCGTCTCGCGGATGGCTCTCCCGGACTTCATCAGCACCTTCGTTCCTTCCAGCGTGAGCGCACTGTCCATGTCCATGCTCCCCGGCAGGATATGGAGAGGCTCCTCCATGCGGGTGAGGCTGCGCCCCAGCCGCGCCGCCACGGCGCAGAAGCTGGTAACGCCGGGACACATCACCGTCTCAAACCCGTCAGCGCGGATGCGCTCCAGAATATAGTAGGCCGTGGCGTACACGGAAACGTCGCCCAGATTCACCATGGCCACGTCCCGTCCCGCCGCCAGCGCCGCCTCGATGGCACCTGCCGCCGTGCGGTAGCTCTCCTCCCGTACCGCCGCGTCATGCGCCATGGTGAAGTCCAGCGGCAATATGGTCTTTCCCCGCATATCCACCGCGCCTCCGGCGATGTCCAACGCCAGCATCCGACCGGCCTTGGTTCGGGGAGCCGCTATAACGTCACACGCCTCCAGCACCCGGCAGGCCTGCCGGGTCAGCAGCTCCGGGTCGCCGGGACCCACGCTGACGGCGTAAAAAACGCCCTGTTTTTCCATGATGGCACTCCTTACGGCACGAATTCCAGACTGTCGAAGCAGGGGTCGTACTTCCCGTGCTCCATCTGGTACAGCTTTGCGATATATGCACGGGTGAAGATCTCCTCCGGCGGGCCGATGCGGTCGATCCGGTCGCCCGCCACGCACACCACGGTGTCGGAGATGCGCTCCGCCAGCTCCAGCTCGTGGAGCGACAGCAGCACCGCCAGATGGTTCTCCCGCACCATGCGCTTGAGCACCGTCAAAAGCTCCAGCTTGTAGCGGATGTCCAGAAAGCTGGTGGGCTCGTCCAGCACGATGATCTCCGGCTTCTGACACAGCGCCCGCGCCAAGAGGATCCGCTGGCGCTGCCCATCGCTGATGTTGGCAAAGAGCCGGTCGGCAAAGTCCAGCCCGCCTACCTGCGCCAAGGAGCGCTCCACAATGGCCCGGTCCTCCGATGTGAGGATTCCCAGTTTGCCTGTGTAGGGATAGCGACCGCTGCTCACTACGTCCCGGCAGGTCATCAGCTCCGGCTCCATGCGGGCGGTCATCAAAATGGCCATGCGCCGGGCGATCTCATTGCGGCTGCGCTCCTCCATGGCCTTTCCATCCAGAAACACCGTGCCGGACACCTTGGAGAGCTGGCCGATAATGGTTTTCAATATGGTGGATTTTCCCGAGCCGTTGGGGCCTATCAGCGTGACGATCCTGCCCCGCTGCACATGGAGGGCGACATCCTCGATCAGCGGCTTGCCGTGGTAGCCCACGGTAAGGCCTTTTGTTTCCAGATATGCCATACTCACGCCGCCTTTCTGTGGATCATCATGTAGATCACGATAGGTGCGCCGAATACCGCCGTGACGGAGCTGATGCTCACCTCCGTGGGGGCGAAGGCGGTGCGGGCGATAAGGTCGCAGAACAGGCAGAACACGCCGCCGCCCAGAAAGCAGGCCGGGATCATGCACAGCGGCTCCGCCGATTTGAACAGGGACTTCATCAGGTGCGGCACTGCGATGCCAACAAAGGAGATGGGGCCGGCAAAGGCCGTGACGCAGGCGGACAGCACACTGGACAACAGGATCAGCGCCGTCCGGAAGGCTCGCAGGGGGACGCCCATATTCTGGGCGTAGACCTCGCCCAACTGGTACGCCCGGATGGGCTTGGAAAGCAGGAAGGTCAGCAGCAGCGTGATGCCGCAGACGACGGCCATAGTCTTTACGTTGTCCCAGCTCATGCCGGAGAAGGAGCCGAGAGACCAGTTGTGCAGATTCACGATGCTGGAATCGTCGGCAAAGGTCACGAGAAAATCCGTGAGCGCCGAGCAGATATAGCCGATCATCACGCCGCAGACCACCAGCAGGCTCATGCGCTTGACCCGCTGGGAGATCAGCAGCACGAAGCCCATGGATACCATGGCGCCCACGAAGGCCGCCGCGATGAGAATGGCGGAGGAGGTGGTCTTGCCACGGCTCAGCAGCGCCAGCATGGCCACGCACACCGTCATCTTCGCGCCGGAGGAGATACCCAGCACGAAGGGGCCGGCGATGGGGTTGTGGAAAAAGGTTTGCAGCAGATAGCCGGACAGGGACAGCGCCCCGCCCAGGATCAGCGCCGACAGAAGCCGAGGCAAACGGATCTTCATGATGATCTGGCTCTGCGTAAAGCCCACATCGCCGCCCAGCAGGATCCGCCATATCTCAGACGCGGAAAGAGAAACGCTTCCCGCAAAAATATTCCAAAGCAAAAAAACAAAAAGCAGGAGGAGGAGCAGCCAAAAGCCTCCCAAGATGCGAAGTGTTCGGGTCCTTTCCATGCTGCTCCTCCTTATTCTTCAAAAAGTTTACTTCATGCGGGTCAAAAAGTGAAACGCCGTATCCGGCGCGTCGTTCAACGCATGGTTTACGTCCAGAATGAGATCGCTCAGCTCCAGCGACTCCTGATAGAAGTTTTTGGTCAGGCACCACACATTACCGCTCTTGACGGCCTTGAAGTCGGCCATCAGTGGATCCAGTGCCACCAATTCGTCCAGCGTGTGCAGCTCACCATCGATGATGCTGTTGTAGATCAGCACATCGGCGTCCACTGCACCGTGGTAGAAGGATTCCATCTGAATGTTGATGGTGGACTGGGCGTTGTCCTCCGCCGATTCATCGAAGGAGACATAGTCTCCGCCTGCGATGGTGACGCACTTCGCCACATAGTCCGTGGACTTGCGGACGTTTACAGCGCCGCTGCTGGTGATGTAGAAAAACGCCACAGTCTTGCCGGTGGGCTGCTGCTCCAGTACGTCCGCCACGCTGTCCATCTTCTCAT
>ERZ857745.5263-NODE-5263-length-10611-cov-3.037609_pt1 | contig 10611 bp, 14 predicted proteins | sample MGYA00519699_ERZ857745 | MGnify/ENA primary metagenome ERZ857745 (study PRJEB31778, sample SAMEA3449357) | human gut metagenome | biome: human gut; feature: human-associated habitat; material: faeces | place: United Kingdom | collected 2010/2012 ...
TGAGGTGTTCGTTTCCGGCATCGACAAGGAATTGCAGCCGATAGTATTCTTTTTCAAGATTCGCCAGTTCGATGATTTCAGGCTCACCGCGCGGGCGCTCCATATCGTACACATAGAAAGTGCTGAAATTGCAGGTTACGACCCAGCGCGGGTGCTGCGATACGGGTAGTTCCAAAATGTACCGCTTGGCCTGTTCAAAAGGTGTCAGCAGCGCCCCATCTGATTGCTTGATGGGCTTATTCAAATCCTTGCCCAGTCCTTTTTGCTCAATCAGAACATGGGTAGCGGGAATTGTGCCGTCAATGAAACTGGTGTGGTCGAGGTGGACTTGCTCCTCAAACTGAATGAATTGCTCCGGGTGTTCGACTCCGTACACATCACGAAGCAGCGACAGCCAGAAAGGTTGACTTTCGCCCTTTTCGTAACCCTTATCTTTCCAGTAGGCGGCAAAATTCTTTGCGGCCTGTTGCTGTTGCGCAGCGGTCATAGCGGTCACCTCATAGCACAATGTTTTAACATTATCATAGCATAAACCCCTGTTTATGGCAATTACGTTTAACAAAAATAAGAGGGTATGCGCGATTCACGCCTACCCTTTGACATTAGCATTGCAGAATTTGCCTGAATGAACTGTAGAAAATCAACCATATATTTTGTAAACCTTGCACAACTCCCACCAAACTTCGAAGTCACACGTGGAATAAAATCAGCCTGTCGGAACAATGCATCGGAACAATGTCGATTTGGTTTTGATATCGTTCCGAGCCTCTCCCCCACAAATAGAAACGCCCTGCACACACCAAAGCGGCATGTGCAGGGTCATTCTTTTATCCGAGAGGCCTCTCCAACACTTCAAGGATGTAGGTGAAGAAATAGAACGCGAGGTTTCCGATTTTATCGGAGTCGTGCTCGACATTTGCCATGATACGGCTCAAAGACCCGTTTTTCAGGGACTTCATGGCAGCATAGACGAGCAGATAGATGTTTACATAGGTCATCTGCTCCTTGGGCTTGTAGCCCTCGAACACTTTCAGCTGGCACTCTCTGGAAATCTTCTGAGCCAGCGAATACCAGCTGCGCAGATAAAACTGTCCTCCCTCTTGGTTCATCTCCTGCTGTACTCGGACCTGATATTTCGGATAGTTGTTGTTGACGACCTCGGCGAACTCCGTATCCTTGAACTTGTTTTGGTGATAATACAGCCACAGAGTTGAGTTTGCCAAGTCCATGCACGCCGCAGCCAGAAGCTGTGCCTTGTCATCTTCCAGCGGCACAGTATGCGTCACGGACTCCTCTAAAGGCTTGCCGTTGAACAAGTCTACATGCTTATAGGAATCCTTGCCGGCCTTTACTGTCGTATCGATGAATTCCTTGAAATCCTCGACCAGTGCCACATACGCCTGATACTGAATGTCCTCGGTAGAATCCTGAGTATCTTCAACGAAATTTTGCTCGTTCATAGTGTTATCCTTTCTCTGCTCGACAGTCGTTCTCAGCGGCAATACCGCTTGCCTGTATACTTCATGGTACGCAATTCGCACGAATGAGCAACTATTTCTACAAAATTAAAAGGCAGGCTCAGAAAAGAACCTGCCATGCGTATTAGAGGTTAAAGATTCCCAGCCAGCGCCGAAACTTGATACCGAACAATTCCTGTGCCTGCTCGTAGTTCATGATAAGCTGGTTGCCGCCCGAAATCTCTGCTTCAAGGGAGTTTGGCAGCTCGTCCGCAATGTATTTCAGTTCGTACCACGGTCCATCCGGCGGATAGGAGTAAATGAGCCGGTTCTGCTTCTTGTCCACCCGGAACTTGCTCGGGTCTGCCTGCCATGCCAGTTCGATTTTCTCAATCGCAGCACGGCCAATGCTCTCATCACCCATGTAGTCGTTGTAATACAGGATGCGCACATAGTCCGGCAAATCGATTCCGCAAGCCTCGAAGATATCTGCAATGACACTGGACGAAGCGTGGAAGATATCCGGGAAGTATTCCTTGCCATTCGCATTTTCACGCATTTCCGTCGTCATCTCATCGATGCAAACAAGCATTCGGCGGACATATTCGCCATAGAACGCGGTTGTCAGCTCCGACATACTCTCATTCACACGCTTCGAGTTCTTGGCACCGCGCTCGTTGTCGATTTTAGCACCAATTCGACAGATGATAGCACGTTTCGAGAGGTCTTTTGTCAGCGAGGTAATTTTATTCGATGTGATAGATACAGCAGGATAGTTCACGAGCCTGTCCGAGATACCCCATTCATCGTTCTTGATTACCCGTTCTGAATGGTTCTGAAACTGGGTCTTGGCGAGGTCGTCGATGTTCAGCGGCAGTCCCTCACATACTCGCTTGAGGCCGTCAATTCTTGTGGCTGTGAAATCTTCCGTTGTGTTCATCTTGACGGTTTCGCCGCACATGAGTTTGACAAGGAACTTGATAAAGGTCGTCTTGCCGCCGTTTGAGTCGCCGTAAATTACGCCGTACATCGGGAACAGCTTCGTATCGTAGTTGTTCCTTGATGCGAAATACCGCAGGTACGCCATGAACGGGGTAGCCAGATACCATGTCATATACTTGAAGTAGTCCTTCTTGGCCTGCTCGACATCGCCGTAAAAGTAGTCCATGCCTGAGAAGAACTTCTGGATGCTCTTGATGTTCTTGGCCACCTCGCTGAGATTCGGATTCAGGTCAATATCTTCATCGTTGAAGGTCATAGTCCCGGCATCGTAGTCGATATGCAGTTTTGGAAGCTGCTTAACCGCCTCAGCTGCCACACGCCGAACCTCGGTATATCGTTTTCCGAAAACGCGCATCGGTTCCGCTGCCACTACAATACGATTCGCCTGTACCGGCATCTTAGGCATGATTGGCTTGACGAGTTCCTGCATTTTATTGACATCGGCAACTATCTCGTATTCGACCTCATCCTCAGGCTGTGCCTGTTCCAGAAAGACAAGCTTCTGCTTTTCAACAGACTGAAAGACGGGCACTTCTTTGATGTTCTCTTTCAGATAATCTTCCTGGTTCATGGTGTTCACGACTGCCTTATAGGAGACATTGTCGGAGCAGGTCTCCTTGAAGGTCTCGAACAGAACCTTGTAATGCGAAAATGCCGCCTCGTCATCGAAGCAGACGATATTCTCTCGCTGAATGCCGCAAAACGCCGATGCCGACATATTCGCACTGCCGGTGATGACTCGGACACGCTTATGGTCAGCGCTCTCCAAGATGAAGATTTTCTCGTGTGATTTCGTGTCCCGCGACACATACAACTGCAAAGACCCGTCATCGAGTCGGTTTGCGAGGTTTCCTGCCGACTTAGACTTCGCGAGCAGCTGCACACTGTCGATTTGCACCGACATGATGGCAGCGATGTCGTTGGCGATGATTTTCTCGCAGCCGAACACGACTTCCGCATACGAGAACTTGTTGATGACCTTATTCACGAACTCGATACCGGACGAAAAAGTGATAGCATAGAGTCTGTCGAACCCGTCAAACAACTCTTCCCAATTCGTTTCGACCGTATCAGCATATACCGCCTTCACAACATTCAGCGCCTGCGTGGAGATGCTCACCTTTGCCTTCGTGGTCTTGTTCGCCACGAGTTTGAAGGGCTTATCCGTCTGCCCTTCACTGTCCCCCATGTCCTCGCCGGGGTCCAAGAGTTCTTCCGGGCCTTCTTCGGTATATTCGGGGCTTTCCGATGCCATCATGTCCATGAGCGACATCTGATTTTCCAAGTCGTTTGCTTTTCTCCTTGCCATTTTATGCCTATCCTTCCTAAACAGATTTGGGTCATTTCTTTTGGTCGGGTATATAAGCGAGCAGTTACTTTTTTAGCAACTAATCATTCATTCATGTTTTTTGTTTTTTTGATTAAGTCTGATTTTAGGTATTCCTAGTTTCATTCTACCACTTTAGCTGTCCCATTGTCCGGACTTTAAATTACTCGGCGCAAGTTTTATCCGCATCAGCCGGATTTCATTCGTCTTTTCTTGTATCCTCTTCGCCTTTCGTTTAATTTCGTGTTGTTTCATGAATACAAAAAACAGCCGCCATATTTATAGCAAATACATCCTTGCATCGCTCTTTTTGTTCTCCAATTCCCATTGTATACAATTCGCACAGCTGTGCAACTGCCCGTAGAATATCAAACCGCTGGAAATCATACCGCAGAATATCAAATTGCTGGTAAAATCGGCTCGCTTCGCCACTGAATCGCTGTATTCACAAAACAAAAAGCCGTCCACCCAAAAAGGTGAACGGCATATATTTTTGCAGGATGGTTATGCTTGCGCTGCTTCGGTTTTTCTGCCATTGTACAAGGCGGCAACCATATCGACCGCCTCATCCATCGAGCGGCACTGGTAGCTGATGACCGTACCGTTTCCGACCAGCATGTTCCCGCTGCGCCAGAATGCCTTCGAATCGGTTGTGTAAATGATGTTGCTCTCAACACGCAGCTCGACGCCGCTGTTCGTCATGACCGTTTGCATATTGTACCTCCCTAGAATCTTCGACCGCCGTACAGCCCCACGACCGTACCCAGCGCTTCTTCTTTTGACTGACAGTTGCAGCTAATGACCTTGCCACTGCATGTCAGCATCCTGCCGCAGAGGTTGTAGGTTTTGCCGTCCGATGCAATGAAGAGATTGCCGCAGCAATTCACCGTCACGCCTGATTTCGTATATACTACCATGCTCTCACCGCCTTTACTGGTTTTGTTTGTTTTGTGCTGTTTCCCTTTAGCCCGCCGTACTTTGCCAAGACGAGGCACAGGGCGTCTCGAATAGTCTCGGCATGCCCATAGACATGCCCATCGTCACCAATGACTTTTGCCCCTTGCAGCCAGTAGGATGTATCGTCCGAGGCAAAGACCGTGTTGCCATTGAGGACCAACGTTACGCCGGATGCCGTTTCGATTTTTGCTATGCTCATATTCGTTTTGCTGCTTTCCTGCTGCGTTCTTCTGGTTACGACACCGAATTTGATACAAAGACGATGCCTTTATTTTTGTTTATTAACGTACATTTTGATGGTTTGGCTTTGCTGTTATTGTCAAAAACATAATTGTCTGGTATCCCATTGTGTAAGCCTCTTGATGCCACCATGACGTTTAGTTTTCCATTCGCCGCCATAAGCGCACCGGGAAGGATACGATTCAGTCTTTTGTTTGTAGGCTTATGTTCCTTAACAACGAGTTTGTCCGTTGTGCCGCCATTGTTGCGATACTCTTCCAAGCTGTCTGTTTCTTGTTTAATGGCCTTGTGACGATTTGTCGCAACCAACTTTTTATCAAGATAGTATTTTCTCTTTACATTTTGTTGTTGGCAAACCTGACGGTCATGCCTTCTGAATTGCTTCAATTCATAGGGAACACGACTATTGATTGTATTGTCAAAGCAACCGTCCGGTAGAACGGAGCAGGCAATACAATAAGCATCCAACCAGTGGTCTTTGCTTACGCTGTGTGCTGCACGGTAATCGTATGTACTTTTTCCCGTTGTCACATAAAAGTGACCTTGAAAACGAGAACCCAACTCATACGTAAGCGCCGGGATGATTTGGTTCAACACACTCAATGCGCCATACTTTTTATTGAGACCCTGCTTCTTTTTTGCAAGTTCTTCTTTTAACTTGTCATCCTTATGTATAAGGTCGTGGTGTTCTGCACACAATCCAACGATGTTAGCAATAGTGTCGCTGCCGTTTTCGCTTCTTAGAATCACATGATGATAATGCTCTATCGTCTTCTCGCAAAACAGGCAATGATGGTCTTGCTGTTCAGAAACAGCGTTTTCAAGGCTGCCCTTTTGATATAGAGGACCTTGTTGATATTGCCACTTCTGAATATTGGGATTGTCCAATGCCATAAACGCAAATTTGTTGATTTCGAGTACAACATCACTGATAGGAAGAAATTTGCAAATCTTTTTCACAAAGTTGACGTGCGTCAGCAAAAGCTGATTGGCAGTAGGTGTAAGCCACCTAGCGGGTCTGACTCGGTTGTTAAATCGCGCTTCCTTGTTCTTGATGCCAATGCAAAGGACGGAATTCTCGCAACCGGGCAGATTGCGTTCAAAAACACCTATCGTTTGAGCACGCTTACTGATATTACCGCCTTACGCCGTGTCTTGCTTCTTGCACTTTTTGGATAAAGTTCCGTGTGCAGCGGCGCGGCGCTGGCGCTTGCAGCGACGGTAATGTCTGCGCCCCTGACGGTGTTCTTTGCGTTTCACCATCAGTTTGGGAATTTCCTTATTGCGTGTTTCCAGATGAGCAGTAAAGACCGCAGTACCGTCCACTTTGACTACTGCGACTCCGATATTGGTTCTGCCGGGGTCGATGCCTAAATAGAGGGGCTGCACCACATCATCCGTTTCGTACACCAGTTTAATGGTAAACGGATTTGTTCTAACGACTCGTGCTTTCTTCTCTTTCAGAAGGTGACGGATATGACCACAGCGAGTCGTCGGCATCAAAGGTTTACCGTCTTTGTTGAGCACATATACAGTAGCCATATACGCTACCTCCTTTACGATAAATCTCTTCTGCCGAAGCAGAAGGTTGTGTAACCCTTGGCTAAAGATACTTACTAAGTAGAGCTGCATACTGGGTTAACATCTGCAGGTACATAAGTATCCAATGCCTGCGTCCTACATGCTGGTCAAGATTGCTCCTGTACCGCAGGTAGGACTGAAGTCTTGCTGTCCTGCGTCATGCTGTACGCCACCGCCATCTTTTGTCCGAACCGCATGACCTGATATAGCATCTGGTCGGCTTGGTCTGAGAACACGGCTTTCGTTTTTACGGTCGCGTTAATTTTCTCCGCATAGACTTCTTCTCGGTTCATGGGCTTATCCTGCGCAGGCTTTTCCGATTCCCGCCGCTTCTCCCTGTACCGGAATACAAAGTACACGCACAGGAGCAGGAACAGGACCGGTGCCGCGTATTTCGCCAGAAGCACACAGAACAGCGGTGCGCCGTGCATATACTCAATCGCGTAGTAGGTATGGATATACGCTTCGACCATATACACGGCAGCTGCTGCTATGATAAGTACGCATATACAAAACATCTCTGCCCCTCACCCTTTCCTTCTCAGGCAATCCTCGCACACGGTTCGAAAACAATCCGCAGATGGTCTCTCGTGTTTCGGAAGCGGCTTTACCGCCTGAATGTGAAGTTTCGCGCCCTGTTCCGGGGTCCTGCCGCAGACAACGCACCGGAACCTGTCCCGCTGCAAAACCTCATACTTGATTTGCGAGGATGCCTGCCTCCGCTCGTTTTCCCGCTGCTGGCGTTCCCGTTCGTGCGCTTTAGCGAGTTTTACGAATTCCTTAGCTTCTGCCATCGAATAGGTCTTAGACTCCTCCATCGGTCGGCCCTTATGCGTGACATACTGCTTCACCGCAATAAAAGTCGTCTCTATCACGGGAGTGCCGAACACCGCTGCATTGACCAGCTTCTTCTCATAGTGCTTATACAGCCAGAAAGGGATTCTTCTTCCGCAATCATCGTCCTTCTCGGTCCAGTTGGGGATGCTTTTGAGCTCTTCCTTATATGCCGCAAACTGAATCACATTCGACTGCGCCCATCCGAAAACCTCTTCAAACTGGGGAATCTTTTTCCGAACAGTGCTCATGAACAGCTTATCGAGGGAAGCCCCCTTGAACTCTTCAAGGGATTCGAGCGGGTATTCGAGACGAATTTCTTCGTCCACATCATAGAACTCATATCCCTGATTGACCTCCTCAACACCCGCCAAAATCTCGCTGGTATTGCGCACATCCTTCTTGGCAGCAGAAACGATGAACAGCCATATACCGACCAAAACAGCCAATGCGACGACAACCGCCACGGCAATCGTTACCGGTGACATTACTGCTATCTGGTCCTCTACCCAAAATGAAAACTCTTCCGGCATATCAATCAGCCAGTCTATGAAATTCATCGGTTTACCGTACATCTATGATTCCTCCATAATTCCAGAACTATCTGGAAAATCTCTTTCTGATAATTTCTGTGCGGACAATACCGCTATGACTGCCCTTGATTTTCATTATCTGCAATTCGCACAAATCGGCAACTTTTTCGCGTAAAAACAAAAAAAGCAGCCATCCGCGATGGATGACTGCAAAAAATATCGGTGAATTTCGGAAAAATGTTGCAGACGGCCTTGCAAAACCTTGGAAAAATGTCGCAGCGCTTAGAAATGTGCCTGGTCACCGTTGTTTTTCGCTGGAGTACGAAGATGACAGAAGAGCGCTCGTGTCGAGCACATACATTTTTTTGAGATTCGCACCTATCGTTTCAGGTGTTTTCTCGGATGGTATCGAGGATGTCCTTCTTTGTGCCGCGCACCGAACAGCCATTATCCTCAAAAGCCGCAAACAGCGTTTGCATGAATTTCACGTTCTCTTTTATCGAGATGTCCGGCATCCAGAAAGAGTAGTCATCATCGCCGTATCTGAAGACGATGCCTTCAATTTTCGGGTTCTTGCTCATAGTGTCACCCTTATTTCCGTTCTGAGCATTCATTTAGCACATAGGCTCGCAGCCAGCACACCAACAGCGATAATACCGGTCACGAATAGAAGCATGCAGGCGAACATCACACCGAAAGAAAGCGTGAGGTATGAGATTTGTTCGACCATGCTCAGCAGATGAATTTTGTCCGTTAGTGCTTTAATTTCATTTTCCGTATCTTCCATCTGTGTCTGATGTTCTCCCGCCATGACCAAAGCCTCATACGCCCCGCCGAAACTGAATTCATCGTCCGACAGCGGCTTGCTTTTGGTCTGCATCATGCGGTTTATCAGTTTTTCTTCGAGTTCTGCTTCCTTTGCGTATTTTTCCGCATCTTTCTCATCCAGCATCTTGCCCGACACCTTGTAGCAAATGAACGATGCAATGCAAAGCAGCGCTGCAATGACAAGCGAAAAAATGAAAATCATGATTCTACCTCGAGAGGAAGCTGCTCAAACGGCAGCGTAAGATAGTTGTACAGGGATTCGGCAGTCGGCATATCGTAGCGCATCCGGCGACCATCTTCGAGGTCGAACCAGATGCATTTGCGGACATCCTCATACAGCCACCACTCAATGGTGTCCGCCTTGTCGTCCAGTTCTTCTTTGAGGATGCAGAGCAATGCAGCAAGATACAGATTGTCAGCATCGAACACTACTGCCGAGTCGCAGATTTTGCCCAGCGCATGGTCGAATTCCGAGATTTTCCGGTCTTGCTCTTGAATGTCGGCAATCGTCTTGCAAAAAAGTTCCTTGGATATCATTATTCTCTCTCCCATACAAAAAAGAGCCCCACCAATGACTGGTGAGGCTTTGCATATCAGTAGCGATAATATCTCGGCACGATTTTGCCCTTGTCGTCATCCATCATCATGGCTGCAAAGGTCTCCATCTCTGCCGGGGTGAACTCAGCGGTATAGTCGAGCGTCGTATCGAGTTCTTTGGCGACATCCGACATTGCCTGCAAGAACGCAGCAAACGCCGGGACTTCCTTGTCGGTCAGCGTCACGCCGGTGCAGATGGACAGGTAATCCTCCCCCACATCCGCAACATCGTCCTCTTCTCGACCAAAGACACCATGCACGGACTCGATGGCAGCGAGCATCTTATCTACCTGTGCGGCAGTGAACGGCGTATCAGGTTCAAGCGACATCTCGAAGGTGTAGCAGAACCACTTGTGGATGTCATTGACCGCCGATTCCGGCACATAGTCGGGGTTGTCGCAGAGTTCCTTGCCGTCAAAGGACAGCATGACAACATTGCTCTCCACATCGTAGTATTCGAGGCCCTTGTACCGAACCGCCTCGCAGCCGTATTCCTGCAGCACCTCGCTCCAGAAATTGTAGCCGTAGAAGTTCTCTGTGCTGAAAAAGTGAATCATCTCATAGGACAGGAACACCTCAACATCCACATCCGTCACCAACTGGTCAAGAATTGCGGACATTTCCGGCGTGTGCTGCCAGTCGGTATCAAGACCTTTCAGACCCACGCCGCCGGTCTTATCCTGAACAAACAATACCGTCTTGCCATCGACCTTGATGTTCAGCTTATGCATCGACAAGGATTCGATGCTGGCGGAATTGATAAATTGAAGCAGATAATGTGCGAGGCAGCTGCGGATATCATCCGCGCTGCTGTCCCCTTTGCGAATCGTGATGCGCTCAATGGCGACCAACTCAGTGCTCATGGTGTTCTCCTTTTTTCTGTAAACGGCAAGACTTATCCTGCGCAGCCAATGTTATAAACTTATTCGATTTTAGGTGATATTATATTGCTTGCAAGTAACTGACAGCCAGCTTGACGAGCACATACACGCCCGCGAGGTTTTCTGCGATTTTGCAGAGGTATGTCATGATGCTGAACTTCGTCAGCCCTCTCCGCTTGAGCCCGAACATTGCCACGATGGACGCAGTAAGAAGGAACGCGATGGACATCATAGCCTGAACGCCGACCAGTTTGACATTCTCCCCACAGCTAAAGCAGGGGGATTCCTGCATCAACCACCACTGCGCAGCAACCGAAGCTGTTGCGTCTTACACGATGTCAGACAGGCGTTACTTCCCGTGTGTCCCACGGTAC
>ERZ857745.5266-NODE-5266-length-10603-cov-3.299678_pt1 | contig 10603 bp, 11 predicted proteins | sample MGYA00519699_ERZ857745 | MGnify/ENA primary metagenome ERZ857745 (study PRJEB31778, sample SAMEA3449357) | human gut metagenome | biome: human gut; feature: human-associated habitat; material: faeces | place: United Kingdom | collected 2010/2012 ...
CCCCATTGCTTGTTTAGCTTTAATTACTTCTTGAGACCCATAGCGCCGGCAGCGGCTACGAGAGCCATTACGGCGTAAGCGACGACGGATACGTCACCGGTCTTGGGGATCTCAACCTTGCACTCGGGGTTGGTGATGGCAGCGCCGTTCTTGCTCCACTGGAAGCAGGACTCGACCTTGTTGTCCCAACCGAAGTTCTTGTTGATGGCATCCCTGCTTACAGGAGTACCGATCTCGAGGTTGAAGTAGGCCTTGATGGTGTTGTAATCGTCAGCACCGCAAACAGCTTCCCACTTAATCGCGGTAACCTTCTCGTTCTCGATGGTGTAAGTCACCAGACGATCCTTTTCAGTACCATCAGTATTCTTTGAGGAAACGCCAATGAACAGCTTGCCATCCTTCTCGGTAACCTTTACAAAGTAGTTACCAACGATACCACCAGCATAAGTCTCCAGCTTGGACTTCAGGGTAGCGCAAACCTTAGCCTTGCCAGCATCGTTTACCATTGCCTTAAAGATGTAGGCAGCCTGATTATTAGAGGACATATCCTTCCAATCAGAGACATTTATCCAACCCGTCTGATCCATTTTGAGGTAGTATGCCACAGTGTCATCTTTCTCATCGAAATTGATAGTAGCATAACCTACGGTGAAGTCTTTTCCGTTCAGACCCTTATACTTAACGGACAGGGTAGAAGCATTCCACCATTCCTTATCAGCCTTGGGCTCAACGGTGAGCTTGATGGCAAAGTAAACGTTCTCGGAATTGATAGCGGCGGCGCAGTTGTTCTCCTGCCATACATAGTTGCCGCAGCCGTCGTTGACCTTAACAAAAGGAACAACCTCTACCTTACCCTTGCCGCAGTTAGCAGCAGTAGCAGTAGCCGACCAGTTGAAGGGGCCGGTTACGCAAGCGGATGCAAAGGCGGAAGCCATGGAGAGAACCATGACCAGAGCCAGAGCGATTGCGAAAATCTTCTTCATTTCTTTAAATCCCTTTCAATTATTTTGTGTTTTGCAAGTGATGGGGGTTTTCCCCCCTTGGGCGAAGCGCGTTTTGCGCGCCCTTCCGCTTAGCACGCCTATATGTTACCACCAAATGTTACGGACGTCAAGGGTTTTTTGTTACGAAATTGTAACAAATCTCTTTTGGGCTTAAAGGAATGGGACAAGCCGGTATAAGCTTCGACCACAGAGGAAGTTCCGCCCCGGGAGACGGGGCGGAACTGACCCGCCTGCGGGCGGGCCCTCGCCCTTCACTTCCTATTTTTGTTAGCAGGTATAAGGGTATCCTTAAATATAGACAAATTTCTACCTAAGCATTATAATATTTACAAGTATAATACACAGGGCAAGCGGCGGTCAGCACATTCTCCGAAAGGAGGTGTGGCTTATGTTGAGATTGTTATTTTTGCTCATCAAGCTTCTGCGCGATGCAAATACGATAACTATCACCATAAAGAAATAACCGCCCTGCCGTAATCAGGACGGTTATCTTCTAAATGAAATAACCAACTATTATTGGCTGACCGTTTAGGTCTTACCCTATAAGTATTATACCCGTTCCCCCTTTCCGTGTCAACGGATTGGGGGGACTTTTCTATATATAGACAAAAATATACATAAGCATTATAATATCTACAAGTATAATACCAAGGGCAAGCGGCGGTCAGCACACCATCCGAAAGGAGGTGTGAAGTATGTTAGAATGGATTATTGCGCTCATTCTTGCGCTCAAGCATGAAATAGAGACGATAACTATCATAAAGTTCCGACATAAATAACCGCCCTGCTGCCACAGGACGGTTACTCCCTTAATTAGGGAAAATACGTATTTGTAGACGGCTGACCGTTTAGGTCTTACCCTATAAGTATTATACCCATGCTGCCCGTTCATGTCAATGAGCGGGCGGTATTTTTATGAATAATTCTCCCCGCTTTTAAGGAAAACTGTACAGGTAAGGACGCTTTTTAGGGGAGGTGGCTTCATTATATGAAAAAAAGGCTGAAATACGCTCTGCTGTGCGGGGCGCTGCTGCTGCTGGGCGGCGGCGTGGCCCTGGGGCTCAGGTTTTACAGCGGCATTGCCCGGGACCCCATGCGCGCCTTTACCGAGCCGTCCCCCTCTCCCTCGCCTTTGCAGGCGGGGCAGCCCCTGCCTTCCCCTACCCTCAGCCCTGAGGAGCAGCTTTTGCGGCAGGCCGATACGGATTTCATGCGTAGCAGGGTAAACATACTGCTGGTAGGCTGGGATCAGAGCCCGGAGCGGGACGACAGCGACAGCGTGATGTACCGGGACAGCAAAAACAACTTCCGCAGCGACGTGCTGATGCTGCTGGCGGTGGATTTTGAGCAGGGCAACGCCCACCTCATATCCATTCCCCGGGATACCATGGCCAAGATATACAACACAAAGGGGCATTACAAGATAAACGCAGCCTTTGCCAAGGGGGGCAGCGCCGAGGGCGACGGCTTCGAATACGCCATAAAAACCGTGGAAAACCTCATGGGGGTGCCAATATCCCACTATGTAGGGGTGAACATGGAGGGGCTGAAGGCCGTGGTGAACGCCCTGGGCGGCGTGGAATACGATGTGGACCGGGAGATAAAGCTCAACGGCCGGGTGCTGCACAAGGGGGTGCAAAGGCTGGACGGACAGCAGGTGCTGGACTACTGCCGCGCCCGCAAGGGCTACGGCACCGACGTGGACAGGGCTGACAGGCAGCAGCGTATGCTCAAGGCCATATTTAATCAAATGAAGTCCACCGGGCAGATAGCCAACATTCCTAAAATTTATAAGGCCGTATCGGACTGCATAGAAACCGACCTTTCGTTCGAGCAGATTTGCGCACTATCCCTTGTTGCGGTGCGTATGGATGCGGAGCAGCTCGACAGGCACATGATAGAAGGCAGATTCGCAAGCCTTTATTCGCGCGATGTATGGCTTGTTGACAGGGAAAAGCTTATTGAGCTTATAAAGGACGTGTTCAACGTTGATGCGGAAATTGCCGAGGACGTTGACGGGGAAGCGATACTTGCCGCGGCAGCGGAGAATAACGCCGCCATTCAGAGCGAGCTTTACGGCGCAGCGCTGCTTTATAACGAAGCCAAGAGCATAACCGCGAACTACTCAGCATCCCTTTCAAGCGGGACGAAGAGCACAATATCGTCGCTAAAGAGCAAGCTTGCAACGGCCATCCGCCGCGAATGCAAGCCCTATCTTGACCAATACAGTGTAAGCATGGCCGATGCACTCAACGCCGCGTATGCGGAGCTTGGATTGCAGCAGAACGCATACAGCATGCTGAACAGCTACTCCGGCGGCATGGATTACGCCGGCGGCGGCACGTTCGGCTGGGATGAGGACGATATTGAGGACGATTGATTGACTAAAGCGCGCAAGCGTTGCTATAATAATGAAGAAAGCTGCCCGCGCGGGCGGCGCGGAGGCGAAACACAATGGTGTTGTTCATAGACGCGGTGGATGAAATGCTGAGCGAAAAAGGGCTTGGCTTTGTTACCAACATAATAAACATTGCGTTTATAGTGCTGCTGGCAATACTGATAACCAAAGGCGTGCGGCGGCTGATGCAGCGGCTGCGAAGCAGCCGCAGGATAAGCGATGACCCCGTTAAGCAGAAGCGCGCCGAAACCGCGGAAACGCTGATGGCAAGCATAATAAAATACGTAACGTATTTTATAGCGGCGGCGCTTATTGCAAGCGAGCTCGGCTTCGGCGCAAGCGTAAGGTCGCTGCTTGCGGCGGCGGGGATAGGCGGCATAGTAATAGGCATAGGCGCGCAAAGCCTTATTTCGGACATTGTGAACGGGTTCTTCTTTTTGTTTGAGGATCAGTTCTCCGTGGGCGACATGATAGACGCGGGCGGGATAACCGGCACGGTGGAATCCATTGGCCTGCGCACGACTACCGTGCGTGCGTTCACGGGAGAAGTGAGCGTTATACCGAACGGCTCCATACGCACGCTTACCAATTATTCGCGCACAAATTCGCTGGCGATAGTGGATATACCCGTTGCGCTGTCTGCCGATGCGGACGCGGCAATAAAGCTCATGCGGCAGGAGGCGGAGCGTTACTGCGCAGAGATTGCGGACAAGGTTTGCCAAAGCCCCGAAGTTTACGGCGTGAACGACGTAAGCCCCTTTGCAAAAACATTAAGGCTTGTTGTAAGCGTAAAGCCGCTTGAGCATTGGGCGGTGCAGAGGGAACTTAGGAAAAGGATACTTGAAGGCTTCGTGCGCGAAGGGATAAAGCTTCCCGCGGCGCAGGGCGGCGGAACGGAGCGGAAATGATAGACGGCTTTGATATAGGCGACGCGGTGGAGATGAAAAAGCCCCACGCATGCGGCGGCAGCACATGGCAAATAACGCGCACGGGCGCGGACATAAAGCTGAAATGCTGCCGATGCGGCCGCGTTGTGATGATGGACAGGCTGGATTTTTTGAAGCGGGCAAAGCGCATAGTTGCGCGCGGAGGTGAAAATGAGCAATAGCACCGTAAATAAAAGGCGGCTGAACGCGCTGAAAAACGCGGCGGAGGCGCTGCACGAAAAGGACCCGGTGTACAAAAGGGATTCTGACAGGCGGTTCATAGTTTCGCTTATAATAGTGATAACGCTTGCGCTGTCAATAAGGCTTTTTATAACCGAGCCCACGCTTGTGGACGGCGAAAGCATGTATCCAACGCTGCTCGACGGCGAAAGGATGCTGGTTGAAAAGGTCAGCCTTTGGTTCAGCGAGCCTCAGCGCGGGGACATAGTTATATGCTATTACCCGGGCTATACCGTAAGCTGCGTTAAGCGCGTTATAGGCCTGCCCGGGGAAACGGTAAGCATTGAAAACGGCATAATATACATAAACGGCAAGGAGCTTGAGGAATCGGCTTACTGGAAATACCGCGGGGAGATAGATTTGGACATGGGAGAGGTAGTAGTCCCCGAAAACAGCGCCTTCGTGGTGGGCGACAACCGCAACAACAGCAAGGACAGCCGCGCATGGGGCGTGGGCGCGATACCGTATGAACGCATAACGGGGCGCGCACACTTCGTGATATGGCCGCTGTACGCAGCAAGGAGCATATGATATGGAGCTTTCTCCAAGGGCCGCGCGCAACCGGGGCGAATACAAAAGGCTGAGCATATACACAATAGCCGCAAGCATACTTGCGGCTGCGTGCATTGTGGCGCTTATATTCACGGTGTGGTTTACGGCGGTCATAATAGAGGACCGCGGCATGGAGCCCACGCTTGAGTGCGGGGACGCCGTATTGTGCGACAAGCTTGCCCTTACCTTCTCCTCCCCAAAGCGCGGGGACATGCTCTGCTACCGCGCGGTTTACGGCGGCGGGGTATATATGGGCCGCGTGGTTGGCCTTGCGGGCGAGGAGGTCGCCATAAATGGCGGCAGCGTATACATAAACGGCTGCCTGCTCAAGGAGGACTATATAACCGAAGCCTGCCCCGTTGACATGGAAAGCATAACCGTTGGCGAAGGAATGTTTTTGCTCCTTCCCGATGCGCGCAGCAGCATGCAGAGCACCGCAAGCGAGGAGCTGATAATAAGCGCGGAGCGCATAATAGGCCGCGTTGCCGTGCGCGTTGCGCCGATAAGCAGAGTGGCGGTGTTCGAGTAGGTTTTTTGTCTATTTCACCCCCAGTGAGACTGAGGGGTTGATTTAGCCAATACATAGGAAGTAAAAAGAGCAGCCTTAGCTGCTCTTTCGTCATTTCTATATTTTATCAGTCGGCATAGTTGTTGAAGTAGCCCTGGACGAGGATTATGGGGGTGCCCTTGTCGCCGGAGCCGCTGGTCAAATCGCACAGGGAGCCGATAAGGTCGGTAAGGCGGCGGGGCGTGGTGCCCATGGAGGCCATTACGCGCTTGTTATCCTCGCGGCTCTTTTTGCGGATGGCTTCGCGCACGGCATCCTCAAGCTCTTTGCCGCTTAGGTGCTTCAGATCGTTGTCTGCAAGGTACTTCAGCTTCAGTTCGTTGGGCAGACCATTGAGTCCATCGGTATAGCCGGGGGAGACCACGGGATCCGCCAGCTCCCAGATCTTGCCCACGGGATCCTTGAAGGCGCCGTCGCCGTAGACCATGGCCTCGATGCGCTTGCCGGTGGCCTCGCTGAGCCGCTGGCCGATGGCCTTGGCCACCACGTCGGCATCACGGGGAAAGAGCTTGACACGGGTATCGTCGGCCTTATTGCTGCCCAGCAGGCCGTACTGCGGATTATAGCCGCTGCCGTTGACGGGAGCGGTCAGCAGGTCGTCCAGACCCAGCACCACACGGGCGCCGGCCTTCTTCAGCAGGCGCTTGCTGCGCTGGCGGGTGTGGATATCGCAGCAGATGACGGTATCGGTGTAGTCCAGCACCGTCTGCACCCGGTTGGCGAATACGATCTCCGCCTGAGCCCCGGCATCCTCGATGATGCCCTTATAGAAATCCACATAATCCACACCGGTAAAGGGATGGATCACCTTGCCGAAGGCGGCCCGGAACTGCTCCAGATCCAGCACGTCGTGCCACGGGTCGATGCCCGCCTCGTCCAGCTGATCCAGAGACACCAGATGGTTGCCCACCTCGTCGGAGGGATAGCTGAGCATCAGCACCACCTTCTCCACACCGGCGGCGATGCCGCTGAGCAGCAGGGAGAAGCGGTTGCGGCTGAGAATGGGGAAGGTGACGCCCACCGTCTTGCCGCCGGTCTTGGCCTTCACGTCGGCGGCGATCTGCTCCACCGTGGCATAGTTGCCCTGGCAGCGGGCCACCACAGACTCGGTGACAGCCGCCACATCCTTGTCATGGGGCTGGATGCCGTTCTCCTTCAGTGCCGTCAGGACGGAGGAGACCACGCCCTCCACCACATTGTCGCCCTCACGGAAAATGGGGGTGCGAACGCCCCGTGCCACCGTACCCAGTGTTCTGCTCATATGAAAAACTCCTTTGTATTGGATTCGTTCGGTCGTACCATTGCACAACATTCTTATTATACGCCTAAAACACAATAAGTAAAATGCAATTTTCTAATAAGCAGCATAAGTTATTTTAATGTGGCTCCGAAAAACGCGCCCCTGCCGCTGCCGACAGGGGTGCGTTCACGATCCAAAGGCTTATTCGCCGCTCTCTCCGTCGCCGCCGCTCAGGAAGCGGTTCACCAGCTCCAGCGTGTGGGCATCGTCGGTGAAATTGTCCAGATTCAGCACACAATCCCAGTCGTTGCCGGTGATGTCCACCTGCAGGGGGCTGTAGCCGGTATCCGACAGGATGTCGCTGATCACCCGGCCCTCGGCCACGTCCTGCTGAGCCGCCTGATACAGCATCTGGGCCTCCACCGCCGTGAGGTTCCGGACGTCGCCGGTATCCACGGAGTAGATGCTGCCGCCCAGCGGAGCGGAATCCGCATCCGCCGTGCCGGAGATCACCAGCTCCTGCTGCGCCAGCGGCGTGGACATCATGCGGTTGATGGCCGTATAGAGGGCGGAAGCCCGCCGCACCGGCACGTTATAGCCCCGCTCCAGCGTGGAACCGTCGGTGAGGGTATACTTCAGGCGGATCCAGATGTACTGGCCGTCCTCTATAAGCGGCGTGCCGTCCAGATCGACGTCGCCGTCCTCCGCCTGCTCCAGTATGGCCCGGTGGATGGCCCGGATGGCCTCGATGGTCTCGGTATCCCCGGAGGTGGCCGTAAAGGGCTGAATGTTTCTGCACTGAGCGGTGACACTCTCGATCTCGTCGGTCTTTGGCACCCGGCGCTCCACACCGGCCACATCCATCCGCACGCACACGCACACCGCTGCCAGCAGCGCCGCCAGCAGCACCGTACCCTTCCAGGTGCGGCGGAAAATTTTCAGGGATTTCCCCAGCAGCATGGACATTCCGAAGCTGCACACCAGCGTCATCAGCACCACGCACAGCAGCATTCCCGGCAGGTAGGCCCGGATATCATTGGAACGGGCCAGACCGAAGGTCACGCTGTACAGGATCATGCCCAGCGCCAGACCGCCTATGCAGCCCACGCCGTAGCGCAGCACCGGCCGCATCCACGGGAAGGCCGCCACATCGCCGGAGAGCTCGCTGCGCCGCCGGATACACAGCATACAGGCCAGTGCAAGGATCGCCACCGCAACGGCGGCATAGATCCCCAGTGCCTGCCAGCCGCCGTTTTCCAGCGGGTTCACATCAGCGCTGACGACGGGATAGCCAACATACTCAGCGACGACGCCCTGAGGATCCGTCAGCCGGCGGACCAGCTGCACCACCGGAGTACACCACAGGGTGAAGCTGCCGAAGCCGTCCCCCTGATAGCCGAAGATGAACAGCTCAGCCAGCCAGTGGATCAGCTGCATGACTGCCATCACCAGAAAGTTTATCCCCACATACAGCACAGGCACCGCCAGCAGCCAGCCGGTGAGCATGGCGCACAGCGTGCCAAGAGCCAGAAAGAAGATCTCCGCCAGCGTCACTACCGCCAGCCATACCAGCAGCGGACCCGGCTCGCCGCACACCAGCAGGCTCACCAGTACCACCAGCAGATTCCCGGCGGTGAGCATGGCAAAGCCCGTCAGCAGCTGGGTGAAAAACAGGGTCTGCCGCTTCAGGGGCAGGCTGTGTATCAATCCCACGGACCGGCCGTTCATCAGGTAGGAATACAGGGCCATGGCCAGCACACCGCCGAACACAAAGGCCATGATGACACCCATGCTGTAGGTACCCTGGCACACCTCCGAAACCGTCCGGGTCCCGTAGCTTGCGCCCTCGGCTATGTGCCGCAGATACAGCTGCACCGGCAGCGCCACCATCCAGATGGCGGTATACAGAAACAGAATGGGCCAGTGGCGGCGCAGATCGCTGCGGGCCAGTGCCGGATTAAAGAACGATGTCACGGACCGCATAGTCAGCACCTCCCAGCTCATAGATAAAGATCTCCTCCAGCGTCAGTGGAATGGCCTCCAGCAGCAGGGGAGCGGTGATCTGCATCCGGTTCAGGATACTCTCCCGGTCGCCCCGGAGGATGTAGGTATGCACCCGGCCCACGGTGGAGTGGTGCAGGATATGCAGCTCCGCCGGCAGGCAGGGCTCCTCGCCGGGGTACACCACCTGCAGCTTCACCGTGGTATCCTGCAGCTCCGACAGGCTCCGCTCCAGCAGCACCTTACCCTGATTCATGATACCCACATGGTCGCAGACATCCTCCAGCTCCCGCAGGTTATGGCTGGACACCAGCACCGTGGTGCCACGCTCCGCCACGTCCCCCAGCAGCAGGGACCACACCTGCCGCCGCATCACCGGGTCCAGACCGTCCACCGGCTCATCCAGAATGAGGTACTCCGGCATACAGCACATGGTCAGCCAGAAGGCCGCCTGCTTCTGCATCCCCTTGCTCATGCGCCGCAGCATCTGGCGGTCATTCAGGGGGAACACCTGCTTCATCCTCTCGTATCGCTCCCAGGAGAAGGAGGGGTACGCCCCGGCGTACAGCTTCGCCATCTCGGCAATGGACGCCTGCGGGAAATAGTACCAGTCATCGGGGATCACCACCATGCGCCGCTTGGCGTCGGTGTTCTCCCAAATGGGAGCGCCCTCCAGCAGAAGTTGGCCGCTGTCGGGGCGGTATACGCCGGTAAAGTGGCGGATGATGGTGGACTTTCCGGCGCCGTTGGGGCCAACCAGCCCATATACCGTCCCCTTGGGTACGGTGAGGGTGGCGCTGTCCAGTGCCCGGAAGCCGTCAAAGCTCTTGACCACCTCTTTTGCCTCAAGCATTCTCGTTTCCTCCTCTCCACAGGGCGATCCACTCGCCCTCCGTCATGCCCAGCTCCCGCAGCTCCTGTACCAGTGGCTGCACCTTGGCCTCCACCTCCCGGCGGCGGACCAGATTCTGCTCCTGCCCCTCCGCCACAAAGGTACCCCGGCCTGCCACGGAGTAGACGTAGCCCTCCATCTCCAGCTGGGCATAGGCCCGTTGGATGGTGTTGGGGTTGATGGCCAGATCCATGGCAAGGCTCCGAACCGACGGCAGCTTTTCCCCCGGTGCCAGCATGCCGGTGACCATCAGCCGCCGCAGGCCGTCCTTCACCTGCTCATAAATGGGACGGGCGTCCCGATAATCCAGACGGATCAAAGATGCACACTCCTTCCTCGTGTACTATTCATGTTAGTACACTTAGGTTAGCATGAAACCGCCCCCGTGTCAATAGGGAACTGCGTAAGATCCTACTAATTTCCACGGTTTGCGGGCATAATATCCCCGATCTGCTTGGCGAAGGGAGGGAGAAATATGTACGCATATGTCCATCGGGAGACCTGTATCCAGTGCGGTCTGTGTCCCGGCGTATGCCCGGAGGTGTTCAGCATCCTGCCGGGGGAGTCGGCGCAGGCCATCACAGAGCCGGTACCGCAGGAGTATCTGGCGGCGGCGCAAGAGGCGGCGGACAGCTGCCCCGTGGGGGCTATCGAACTGAAGTGACGGCGGTTTGATCATTTCCGGCAGCGATTTCTGTTTTGTCTCCGGCGGGTAGCTGTTCCCAGCAGCTTTTTCTTTATGTCTCCGACGGCCCACTTTTCCCAGCAGCTGGAAAAGTGGG
>ERZ857745.5273-NODE-5273-length-10586-cov-3.451524_pt1 | contig 10586 bp, 6 predicted proteins | sample MGYA00519699_ERZ857745 | MGnify/ENA primary metagenome ERZ857745 (study PRJEB31778, sample SAMEA3449357) | human gut metagenome | biome: human gut; feature: human-associated habitat; material: faeces | place: United Kingdom | collected 2010/2012 ...
TGCCCAATCCGGCACCAATACCCGTTAAAACGGCAATTCCTGCTGCAATCATGATTCTTTTCCTCCTATGTGGAATGATTTCCATTTTCTGTTTACTTCATAATAACCAAGAGCAATGCGACAACGAAACCGTAAATCGCAGTTGCTTCTGCCAACGCACTACCGAGCAACAACGCTTTGTTGATGTCACCGGAAGCCTCTGGCTGTCTTGCAATGGCTTCTACTGCCTTGGATGTTGCAATTCCGATGCCCAATCCGGCACCAATACCCGTTAAAACGGCAATTCCTGCTGCAATCATGATGATTTCCTCCTTATTTCTCGTGTTGTTCCATGCCCTCCGCCATAAACAGCGAAGTTAAAAATACAAATACATACGCTTGAATCAGTCCGTCGAACACGTCAAAGTACATACTGAATACCATCGGGACAATCAGCCCGCAGACCTGTTCGATCAGCTTCATGACAACGAATGCACCCAAAACATTACCGAACAGTCGCATACACAGCGAAAGCGGACGAATGCCGATTTCCATAATGTTGATCGGGGTCATAATTGCCATTGGTTTGGTGAAGGATGACAAAAAGCCTTTCAAGCCGCCCTGTGCCCGGAATGTGGACACTTCAATCAGGATAATGCTGAGCAATGCAAATGCAACCGTGACGTTGATGTCTTTGGTCGGCGGTTTAATACCGAAGCCGAACATCCCGATGAGGTTGGAAATGCCGAGCAGCAGCAGCACAGTACCCAGATATGCGAAATACGGTCTACCGGCTTTGCCCATGTTGCCTTCCAAGAAATTGTTCACCCACGTTACCGCAGATTCGAGCATCGCCTGCCCACGGCCGGGAACAATTTTCAGATTGCGTGTCAAAAGCAGAACCGCAATCATGATGAACGCCATAATGCCCCACATGACCACAATGGATTCATGCACGGGGATTCCTCCGAACAGCGGAATGGTAAAGGCGACCTCGGTTTGCAGTTCTTCTGCCAATGCTTCTCCCATCTTCTCACCATCCTCTCTCACAAGCTCTTTTGCAGTTTCTGCAAAAGGCATCTGCCGTCTTGGTATCAACGGCAGCATTCAAAGTGTTGAATGTTAGAACAGTGTCGTTTACTGCTCTGCTTTCTATTATACACACGGCTGTGTAAAATTGCAAGCATTAAAATGCGGCAAAATGACGGATATGGGACAATCTTCCGGAAACTGTTGCTTTTTGCAAGTTTCCAAAAGTACCGAAAATCTTTCGCATTTTCATTCTCCACTTTTAATCATTATAGAACTTTCGGAGAAAAAAGTCAACGGTTTCAGACTTAACTTTTTACACGATTTTCCGTGGAAAATAAGGCATTTTTCGTCAAAAAAGTACATTTTCAAAAGTCGCTGTCCACAATGTCAAAAGTTATTATTTTTTCATATGGTTTTTCGTGCATCTCCACGAAAGGACAATTGTCTGCACAAGATAGACAGAGATTCCAAAAGTGTGCAAAAATCATCAAAAACAAACAGAAGCACCGTTACCCATCGGATAACGGTGCTTCTGGATTGATATAGAATAGAAGAGAGGATAGCATACCAATATTCTACAGAACCATTGCTCCTGAAAAAACAAGCGTTCTCGAAAATATCCTGTTCTGTAGAAGGTACTTTTATTTTACCACATTTTTTTAGAAATGTCAACTATTTTTTTCGATTTTTTCATATGTAGTTTTGTATAAGTTGCAACAGAGCAAAAAAGACCGCTTTCCAGCCGGAAATATCGGCGGAAAACGGTCTTTCTCTCACTTCCTGAAAAAGAAAATCTTAGTTCTTCATTTCGTAATGTTCGCCAATCAGGGATGCATTTGCTGCCAGAATCGGACGAATGCAGTTGTCTACAAATTCTTCAGTCTGCTGTTCACTTCTACCTGTGAAGTTTTCCGGCTGCAAAATCGCATCCAGTTCTTCCTTGGTAATCATGAACATCGGGTCAGCCAGAATCATATCGCACAGGTCATTTTCCAGACCATCTTCCTTGACGTGCTTTCCAGCAATCATGGAGTATTCCCGAATCTTTTCGTGCAGTGCCTGACGGTCGCCGCCCTTCTTAACGGCATCCATCATGATGTTTTCGGTTGCCATAAACGGCAGTTCCCGCATGATCCGCTGCCGAATCATCTTCGGGTAAACCACCAGACCATCGGTTACATTCAGCATGATGTTCAGGATTGCATCCACACCCAGACAAGCTTCCGGAACAGAAATCCGCTTGTTTGCAGAGTCGTCCAATGTCCGTTCAAACCACTGTGTTCCTGCGGTGAATGCCGGATTCAGGCTGTCAATCATGACATAACGGGACAGAGAGGTGATTCGTTCGCACCGCATCGGATTCCGCTTGTATGCCATTGCAGACGAACCAATCTGGGTCTTTTCAAATGGTTCTTCCATTTCCTTAAAGCTCTGCAACAACCGCATATCGTTGGAGAACTTCGAGCAAGACTGTGCAATGCCGCTCAGAGTTGCAAGGATCTGGGAGTCAATCTTTCTGGAATAAGTCTGACCAGAAACCGGAACAACACCGGTGAAGCCCATTTCTTCCGCAATCATCTGTTCCAGCTTCTTTACCTTTGTGGAATCGCCTTCAAACAGTTCCATGAAAGAAGCCTGTGTGCCCGTTGTGCCCTTTGAGCCGAGCATTTTCAGGTTGGCAAGCCGGAAATCCAGTTCTTCCAAATCCATCAGCAGTTCATTCATCCACAGCGTTGCACGCTTGCCGACGGTTGTCAGCTGTGCCGGCTGCAAGTGGGTGTATGCCAGTGCCGGCATGCCCTTGTACTGCATGGCAAACTTCGACAGATTTGCCAGAACATTGATCAGCTTCCGGCGGATGATTTTCAGAGCGTCCCGCATAATAATAATGTCTGTATTATCGCCAACATAGCAGGAGGTTGCTCCCAAGTGAATGATGCCCTTTGCGTGCGGACAAACCTGTCCATATGCATAAACGTGGGACATGACATCGTGACGAACGACCCGTTCCCGTGCTTCTGCAACATCATAATCAATGTTATAAACATTGTCTTCCAGTTCCTTTACCTGAGAAGGTGTAATCGGCAGACCGAGTTCCATTTCTGCCCGAGCCAGAGCGACCCAGAGCTTTCTCCAAGTAGAAAATTTCTTGTCAGCAGAAAAAACGTGCTGCATTTCTTCGCTGGCATACCGTGTACAAAACGGACTTTCATAACTGGTTGTATTCCGCATGATTTTTAATTCCTCTCCTTTTGATAATCCTTGAATGGATGAACGTGTACTTTCTATTATAGCGGAATTTCCTGTATTCGTCAACCTTTTTCTTTGACATAAACGCCGCCGGCTGCTGCATATGCTGATAACAAAATGTTATTTCAACAGACAGGAGGCGTTCCATGATGCAGGGATTAACCCAACAGGAGGCAAAAAACCGTCTGCGACAGGACGGGAAAAACGAACTCGCAGAAGCCCCCAAATCCAAACCCGTCCGGATGTTCCTCGGCCAATTTCGAGATGTCATGGTTATGATTTTGCTGGCAGCAACCATGGTTTCTGTTTTGCTGGGCGAATGGACGGATGCCATCACCATTATTTTAATTGTTCTGCTGAATGCAATTTTAGGGTTCATTCAGGAATTTCGGACAGAACGCACCCTCGAAACACTCCGGCAGATGACTGCCCCCACCGCTGCTGTCTGCCGAGATGGAACGTGGCAGACCATTTCCGCTGCGGAACTGGTACGGGGTGACCTCATCCGGCTGGAAGCCGGCGACCGTGTTCCGGCAGATGCTGCCCTCGTGACTGCCAGCGGCATTGCTGCCAATGAATCCATTTTAACAGGCGAATCGGCTGCCGTTTCCAAAACTGCTGGAGCAGAAACCGACACGGACAACGCCCTCCACAAGAAAAATGTCGTCTATGCGGGAACTGCCATTCTGCGAGGTTCTGCCACTGCCTGCGTCATCGCAACGGGCACAAAAACGCAAATGGGACAGATTTCCGACTTGCTGCACGATGTCACAGTTTCTCAAACGCCACTGCAAAAACGTCTTGCCGGACTGGGAAAAGTCGTCGCATTGCTCTGCATTGTCGTGTGTATTCTGGTCTTTTTCGCAGGGGTTTTCCGAGGAGAACCGATTTTTGATATGCTGATGACGGGCATCACCATTGCCATTGCTGCCATTCCGGAAGGCTTACCGGCAACCGTTACCATTGCCCTTGCACTGGCAGTCAGCCGCATGATGAAACATCAGGCTCTCGTCAACCGTCTACACAGTGTCGAAACGCTGGGCTGTGCTGGAATTCTCTGTGCGGATAAAACAGGGACGATTACAGAGAATGACATGACCGTCACAGACTTGGTGATTAGTACTGCACATTTCTCCGTTGACCAGTGCATTCGCCAACAGGGGACGGCAGTTTCTCCTGAACAGCATCCGGCTTTACAAACTTTACTGGAATGCTGTATGCTCTGCACCACGGCAGAACATACCCCCGGACAAAATCCAATCGGCGACCCGACAGAAACCGCCCTGCTAATCGCAGCGGAAAAGGCTGGTTTCTCTCGGGAACGCTGCAAGCAACGCTATCCCCTCCACCATATGGAACCTTTCGACAGCGAAACCAAAAAGATGGAAGTCACGGTTTCCTACAACGGCACAGAACGGCAATACCTCAAGGGTGCAGCAGACCGTGTGTTGCCACTCTGCACGCAATTGCTGCATGGAACAACAGTCACCACGCTGACCGAATCGTTTCGGGAAGAAGTCCGCTCCGCTGTGCAAACTTTGTCAGAACGTGCTCTGCGAGTATTGGCGTTTGCCTATCGGGAATCGGATGGCGACTGGATTTTTCTGGGGTTGAGCGGTATGTTAGACCCTCCTCGAGAATCTGCGAAGCAGGCGATTCGCACTTGCGAACAGGCGAAAATTCAAACTGTAATGATTACTGGCGACCACAAAAAAACCGCCCTTGCGATTGCAGAGCAAGCAGGGCTACTGCACGGAAAAAAGGCGATGACGGGACAGGAATTGGATGCTTTGAGCGATGAACAGCTTGCCGCTTGTATCCAGGAATATGCAGTCTTTGCAAGAGTCAATCCTGCTCATAAGCTGCGGTTGGTACGTGCCTATCAGAAAACGGGTGCAATTGTTGCAATGACGGGGGATGGTGTCAACGATGCCCCAGCCCTGAAAGAGGCAGATGTTGGCGTTGCCATGGGAAAATCCGGCACAGAAGTGGCAAAACAGGCGGCAGATGTGATTCTATTGGATGACAACCTATCGACTTTGGTTTATGCGGTGGAGCAGGGACGCTGTATTTATGCCAACATCCGAAAATTTGTCCGCTATCTGCTCTCCTGCAACATCGGGGAAGTCATCACAATGCTGCTGGGGATTCTCATGGGCATGCCTGTGATTCTGCTGCCCACGCAATTGCTGCTGGTGAATCTGGTCACGGATGGGCTGCCAGCGATTGCCCTTGGCATGGAACAGCCCGAACCGGATGCCATGCGGCAGCCACCACGAAAACCAGAAGAACCGTTTTTCTCGGGCGGTCTGTTACAGCGAATTGTCTTTCGAGGGCTGTTAATTGGAGTCTGCACGCTGGGAGCGTTCTCCATGGCACTGCGACTCGGCGGAACGCTGGAGGCTGCCCGTACCACTGCTTTGTGTACGCTGATTCTCTCGCAGCTGATTCACGTTTTTGAGTGCAAATCAGAAACAAAATCTCTGTTTCATCTGCCACTCTGGAACAACTGGAAGTTATTGGCTGCGGTTGCGGTTTCCGCCGGTATCTTATTTGCAGCGGTGGAAAGTTCGGCTCTACAGATGATTTTCACGACTGTTCCGCTGTCGCTGCCACTCTGGATTGTCGTTGCGGTTTCTTCGTGTGCGATTCCGATTTGCTCGGCAATTCTGTTTCAAATCACCGCAAAGAAAAAGGGAGGACAATAAAAAAAACAGCCCCTTTCTTTCAAAAAGGACTGTTTTTCCCTCAATTTATGATAAACTATATCATAAGCCTGTTATTCTGCTCCTTCAGTCGGCAGCAGTGCAAATTCTTCCGGTAACGGTGATTCCACTGGTTCTCCGGACTCTGTATTTGTCTGTTTCGATGAAGTGCCAATGACATCCGCCCAGCTTGGCTGCATACCAGAAGCTGTTTTTGCATAATACGTCAAAACTGCAACGGCATCTTCTACAGAAATCACATCATCGCCGTTGATATCAGCAGCACTCGTTGCCAAATCATTGATGTGAGCAATCTCAGAGAAGAATGTGGTATATCCGGCAGCCCGTTTTGCATAATACGTCAAAATCTGCACAGCATCGTCTACACTAACGATAGAATCCCCGTCTACATCGCCCATTTCATAGGGGTCAGGCAAAGTGGTTGTCGTGGTTACAATTGTAGTTGTCACTGGTTCGGTGGTCGCTGTTGTCAAATCGGTGGTTGCTGTTTCTATCGGTATCGTCGTTTCTGCTGTGGTCTTTGGAACAGAAATGGTAATGGTCAATTTATAAAATTTTTGGTTGACCAACGCCCCAACGATAACACTTCCTTCGGAAACCGCTGTCAATACGCCATCTTGGTCAATCGTTGCAACGCTGTCATCCGTCGAAACCCACTGAGGCACTTCACCCTTTTCCCCTAAGTAATACAGTTGCAGTGTTGCACCAATCTGGTGAATCTCCTTGATATTTTTCTGCGTAACGACTCTTCCCTCACCCTCTAGGGTTGTTCCAGTGACGGGCTGCTCCAGAGAGGTAATTATTGTGGTCTGCGTAGTTCTCGCAGAAGTTGTGGTGTTGGAAGGCTTCGTTGTGCCTGTCGTGGTCTTTTTTGTGGTAGTAGTAGTTGCAGTTGCTTTGGTCGTTTCTGTTGTCTGGGAGCGGTGTTGCTGCCAGGACAACAGCGGATAACTGCCTGTAATACCGGAATAAGCTGCTCCGAGTTTTTGTGCAAAGGTTGCTTTCTGCATCTCCGATTGCTTCATTGCCGTGCAAATTTCTCGGTCAATTGGCTGCGTATCCGTCACACCGGATTGATAATAGCACGCTGTACAATTAGCATTGCTGTCCCCAACAACACCACCTATTTTTTCATCTCCAGACACCGTTCCAATATTAAAGCAAGTTTCAATCGAACCACATTCAAATGCTCCAACCACGCCGCCAGCTATGGTATTTCCTTTAATCGCTCCGGTGTTGTAACAGTTCTGCACGATGCCGCCACTCTCTTGTCCAACGACACCGCCAGCAAATTGCAGCGAAGAAATTCTTCCTGTACTGCAACTTTCTGATACAGTTGCATAGATGCTCTGCCCAGCAATTCCGCCGGCAGCTTCCTGCCCGGAAATAAATGCTTCGTTGCTGCAGCGGGAAACCATTCCGTTAAAGTTCACGCCGCAGATACCGCCAGCCATGTAATACCAAGAAGAGATCACGGCTCGATTTTCGCAATTTTCAATTGTGCCCTTATAATTATAGCCGCAAATACCGCCAGCAAAGGTATCATAACTGCTCAAATAACTTTTTTCAATCGTCAGATTTTTTACCGTTGCTGTTCGGTAAAGTCCGGCAAACAAACCTGTTTCTCCGTAATTCTGAGCATACAAGCCCGAAATTGTATGTCCATTGCCGTCAAATGTTCCATGAAACAAAGATTGATTGACAATCCCAATCGGAACCCAAGTATTAGACGGCTGTGCTTCGGCGGTTTCCCATTTCTCCCAATTGGTCAGCGGATTCATCTGTAAATCTGCCTCTAATGTAATGGTTACGCCCTCAAAGTTGGTTGTTCCATCGTTCACTAATTTTGCCAGTCCAGCCAATTCTTCCGGATTTGAGATAGAAAGCTGTGTTTCGCCTGCCTGATACCAACTGGTATCCACAGTTCCGTTCCAAGCTGCTGAAAAAACGGAAACATTTGCAGGCAGGCAAGCGATTGTCAGCAATCCCGTGACAAAAAAAGAAATCGCTTTCCGGCAAGTGTTCTTTCTTAATTTTTCCATAATTTCCACTCTTTTTCTATTTTTTAAGTACCATCGAATTTTTTACTTTCTCTCTGTTTATTATACGCATTTTTCTATGGAATGTCAATGTCTTGCGGACAGAACCGACATTTTCAACAAAAGCAAGATTCTTTCACAAACGTAAGTTGAAAAAGATTCCCAGAAAAACTTGTATTTCTTTCCATTTTATTTTCCTTTTTATGGTAAATATAAGCTGCATCTTTCCGATTTTGCAGTGAAATCACCTGTTTTTCCTATTTTTATGAATTTTTACCAAAAATAGAAAGTGTTTGTGGTGACAAATTCATGACAGTTGCTTACTTTTCAACAATTCACTGTTCTCTATTTACATCTGACTTTTCCACATTGGAAGCGTTCTCTTGTTCGTAATTTTTCTTTCAAAAATAGATAAAAAAGTGGAAAGCTGCTTAAAAAGTACTTTACGCTATCAGATATTTATTCAAATTCTTTTTCAGAGATTATCCCAATCCGGAACATATCCGACGGACTTCTTTGCATAGTAGGTCAAAATCGAAACGGCATCTTGCACGGAAATGATGCCGTCTTTATCAATATCGCCTCTTTGAATCTGCTGAAATTGGACATCCGTTTCCGGCTCTAATCCTACGGATTTCTTTGCATAATAAGTCAACACCAATACAGCATCCTGCACCGAAACTGCACCATCTCCGTCCGGATCACCACGTTCCAGCTGTACCACTGGAGCATCTGCTTCCGTTGTGATTTGCTGTACCGTAATAGAAATTCCGGTATCTGCTGCAACATCCGTATCGGTATAAGCAGCAAGCGGAATGTTTGTTTCCAGCATCAAATAGGAAATCTCTGCAACTGTATGCGGCAGCAGCGTTTTCACCTGATATGTTCCGTCCCGTGTAATATGTACTACGCCGGGGGTTGCTGTGTCTTCATCCGTTCCAAAAAATGTAAGGTCTTCCGCAGCACCCAGCAGAGAAACCACATGGGGTTCTGACAATCTACCCAATCCGGAAATCGTAAATGTTACATTCAAATAATCAGAAGCTGGACTCGGCTGCAAGTCCGTACAGTTGGAATTGCCCTGCTCATTCCGCAAATTCAGCCGTAAATAAAGCCCATTTGTAGTAAAGCTGTCCGGCGACTGCGTATAGGGCAGTGCGGTTGCGGTTGCAGATACAGGCAGGGACAAGCTGCAAATAGTCAGGCAAAACGTGAGCAGAACTGCAAAAAGTCGAGAATGATGCATGGAATACAAATCCTTTCTATCATAAAGTACAATCTTCTGCTATTATACAAATTCTGTCGATTTTTGTCAATGTATCAGGGATGTTTTAAATAGATTTTTTGTTCTGGAGAAACCGTCTGCGTACGGTTCGGCAAGGCTGGGGCACATCCCCAGCTTGCCTGGGAAACCGCAATTGCCCCTGAAACCTTGTGTCTGATTACAACCTTTTTATTTCTAAAGGCAATTGCGGTTTCTGCGATTCTCTCTTAGATTTCAATGCTATCGAATCAATACGTCCGTTAAGGAGGGCAGCTTGCCCTCCTTAACAATCTACCTCGCCGAGCTGAGCCAGCTCGACCGCAGTTCGCCTGCGGCGAAAGAGTTTTACAACGTCCTGCTCTAAAATGAAAAACTCCCCTGCCTGTTCCTTTTAACAAGCAGCGGAGTTTTAAAAATTCCAATGAATCGCTTATGCTTCCATCAATTCACAAATCAAATTCGAGAATGCAACTGGGTCTGCAATCGGCATGCCCTCAATCAACAATGCCTGATTATACAGCAGCTGACTATACTTGCCCAGCGTTTCATCATCCAATGTTTTCAGCTTCTGATAAATCGGATGCTCCGGATTCAGTTCCAGAACGGTCTGTGCCTGTACCGGCTGGTCAACGCCCGGCATTGCATTCAGAGTCTTTGCCATTTCCATGGACAAATCCCCTTTGTTGCTCAGGCAAACCGGATGCGATTTCAGTCTACCGGACAGCTTTACCTTTGCAACCTTGCCATCCAATGCCTTCTGCATGGTTTCCAGCATATCCTTGCTTTCGGTTTCTTTCTGTTCGAGTTCCTTCTTTTCTTCTTCACTCTCCAGATTCAAATCATTTGCAGAAACGGACTTGAATTCCTTGTCCTTATACTTCATCAGCATTCTAATTGCAAATTCATCTACACTGTCGGTAAAGTACAGGATTTCATAGCCCTTATCTTTCACCAGTTCGGTCTGCGGCAGAGCCTCAATTCTGGCAATGCTTTCGCCGCATGCATAATAAATGCAAGTCTGGTCTTCCGGCATCCGGTCAACATATTCTGCCAGACTGGTCAGCTTCTGATCCTTAGAGGAGGTAAACAGCAGCAAGTCTTGCAGCATATCCTTATGCATACCATAGTCAGAATAAACACCATATTTCAGCTGCAAGCCAAATGCCTGATAGAACTTTTCATACTGTTCCCGTTCGTTCTTCATCATCCGGCTGAGTTCGTTCTTAATTGTCCGTTCTACACTCTTTGCAATCAACCGCATCTGGGCATCATGCTGGAGCATTTCACGGGAAATGT
>ERZ857745.5275-NODE-5275-length-10583-cov-3.568484_pt1 | contig 10583 bp, 10 predicted proteins | sample MGYA00519699_ERZ857745 | MGnify/ENA primary metagenome ERZ857745 (study PRJEB31778, sample SAMEA3449357) | human gut metagenome | biome: human gut; feature: human-associated habitat; material: faeces | place: United Kingdom | collected 2010/2012 ...
ACAGGTCCTCGCCCTCGATCTTGTACATCATGGCGTCCATGTCCGTCTGGCTCATGACGCCCTCCACCACGTTGCCGTGGATCATGAAGGGGGGGATGCAGTAGGTGAAGCCCTTGTTTATCATAAAGTCCCGGCCATAGGCCAGCACCGCCTCGTGCATCCGGGCGATGTCCCCCAGCAGATAGTAAAACCCGCTGCCGGAGACACGGCCTGCGGCGTCCATATCGATGCCGTCAAAGCGCTCCATAATGTCCGTGTGGTAGGGGATCTCAAAGTCGGGCACCTTGGGCTCACCGAAGCGCTCCACCTCCACATTGCAGCTGTCGTCCTTGCCGATGGGCACGGCGGGGTCGATGATCTGGGGAATGACCAGCATGATCTTGTTCAGAGCTGCCTCGGCGTTTTCTTTCTTGGCTTCCATTTGGGCCATGCGCTCGGCGCTGGCCTTCACGGCGGCGTTGTTGGCGTCGATCTGCGCCTGCAGCTCCGCCTTTTTGGCCTCGTCGGTACACTTTTTCAGCTGGCCGAACAGGGGGGCGTTGGCCTTGGACAGCTTGTTGCGCTCCGCCTTCAGGGCCTCGCCGTCGGCAATGGCCTGGCGGCGCTCGGCGTCCAGGGCAATGGCCTCGTCCACCAGGGGCAGCTTGGCATTTTGAAATTTCTTGCGTATGTTTTCCTTTACAAGCTCGGGATTCTCCCGCACAAACTTAATATCCAGCATGGATGTTCTCTCCGTTCTGTTTCATGTGAAACAATTTTATTTCAGTTTCAGGGCGTTTAGGGCGTCCAGGAGGTTATTCAGGTCGTCCACCCCGTAGTATTCCAACTCAATGCGGCCCTTTTTGCGGCCGCTGCTGCGGCATGGTGTCCGTTTGTGGCCGATTTCGCGTTGGCGGTAGTATATGGTCCCGCTCGTAAGAAAATGCGGGGAGCCTTGCCGGCGGGTGCGGCGCCTCGAGGCGTGTTTGGCGCTGCGGTAGTGGCGTTGGAAGAACCCCAAGGCGATAGGGCACGCGAAGACGCTTCGGTCGAGCAGGAAGTTTCGGCTGATCAGGAAGATTCGGCCAATCAGAAAGATTCGACTTTAGAAGACCCAAGGAAAGGAGGCGGCCAGAGTGAATAACAACCCTACGCCCTGCGGCGCCCTGTTTGACGTGATGAAAAAACACGCTAGCATCAGCTACAAAGAGCTTGCGGGCCTTATTCTGTCGAATCGCCCCCTTTCGGATGGTCGCAGCCCCATAAGCCGCGTCGGCGATAGAACGTGGATTTCGCGCTTCATCGTGCATGCGCCGGCGGGATCGCTGCAGGAGCGTTATTTCTGCGATTACGGCGTGGCGGCGCTTCGCGTCATGGCGCGCCTTCGTTCTCGCACCAATCGTCCCATGCGGGGCAGCGATGTGCTTGTTATGCTTCGTGACCAGGGAATTCCTGAAATGACAGCCGCTCTTTCGCGCATTGGCGAAGATGCGAGCGTCTTGCGTAACGTGTTCGACCGCCTGGTATGCGGGTCGGGCTATTCCGAGGACGAGCGGGCCGATGTGGCCATGGTGCTGTTCATCTCGGCCGGTTGCATGGGGAGCGCTCGCAAGGCGGCCGCGTTTGCGCTTGAGTATGCGCAAACCTCGCACGGGGGTAGGCTCGCGGCTACGCCCGCCATTATGATGCGCGATGATGACGCCGAAGATGCGCGTGAAATAGAGCCGCTTCCTTTGTCGCTCGGCCTTCTTCGCGTCGTTGACGGCTACGTGAAGGGCTCGCCCCATTGGGTCGACCCCGGCAGCAAAGAGATTGAAATTGGCGCGCTTGCCTTGGGCGATGGCGATATTGCCGACGTGGGAGCGGGTGTTTCGGCCCACCACGCGCGTCTCGTGCGCGAAGGTGCGGCCTGGTTTGTGCGCGACCTTGGTTCCACGAACGGCACGGAAATCGTGAGCGGCGCCACGGGCGAGCGCATGGTTGTGCACGAAGGCTCGACGTCGCGGCTGAGCGCGGGCGACCGCCTTGTCCTCGGAGACGATACGGTGTTCATCGTTATTGAGGGAGTGCCAGGGGCGTAAAGCAAATAAACAGAGAGGCGCTGTGCCTGGGCGCCCTTATGGCCGCTTTCGGCCCTCTCTTGTGCAACCTTCGCGCAGGTAGGGCGGCGCGTGGCATGAAGTGTGCGCGTTTGGGCTATACTTTGGCGATATGTTTCTATTGTCCCTCGCGATGCGCGCGGGGCTCAAAGCCACCGAAGGCGGCGCGCCGCGCGCCGCAGCCACTTGAAGGAGTGCCAGGCCATGCTTGATATTCGCTATGTTCGCGATAACCAGGAAGCCGTTGCCCAGGCAATGGCGAACCGCAATTTCCCATGGGATGCCGAGCTGTTCGCGTCGCTCGACGAGAAGCGTCGCGAGGCTATCTCCGCCGAGGAAAGCCTGCAGGCCGAACGCAATGCCGCCTCTAAGGAAATCGGCAAGCTCATGGGCGCTGGCAAAAAGGAAGAGGCCGAAGCTGCCAAGGAGCAGGTTCGCCAGATCAACGAAAAGCTCGCCGAGGCAAGCGCCAAGCGCGAGGAAGTCGACGCCAAGCTCAATGACATTTTGGTGGGATCGCCGAACATTCCGTGCGACGCCACTCCGGTGGGCAAAGACGAAAGCGAAAACCCCGAGCGCCGTCGCTGGGGCACGCCGCGCGAGTTCGATTTCGATTTCAAGCCCCATTGGGATCTTGGCACCGATTTGGACATCCTCGATTTCGATCGAGGCAATAAGCTTTCGGGCAGCCGTTTCACGGTGCTCGGCGGTGCGGGCGCTCGTCTTGAGCGTGCGCTTATCAACTATTTCCTCGATACGCACACGTCCCGCGGTTTCAAAGAATGGTGGCCGCCTATCGTCGTGAAGCGTCAGACCATGTTCGGTACGGGCCAGCTTCCCAAGTTCGAAGACGACGCGTATCACGTTTCCGGCGACAACTTCCTTATCCCCACCGCTGAAGTCGTGCTTACCAACCTGCATGCGGGCGAAGTGCTCGATGCTGCCGATTTGCCGAAGTGGTACACCGCGTTCACGCCGTGCTTCCGCGAAGAGGCTGGCTCTGCCGGCCGCGACACGCGAGGCATCATTCGCCAACACGAGTTCGACAAGGTCGAGATGGTGAAGTTTGCCACGCCCGAAGATTCCGATGCCCAGCTCGAGAGCATGACCGCCGAAGCCGAATATCTGCTGCAGCAGCTCGAGCTGCCCTACCGCGTTATTTCGCTGTGCACGGGCGACCTGGGCTTTTCCGCGCGCCAGACCTACGACGTTGAGGTGTGGCTGCCCAGCTACAACGCATACAAAGAAATTTCCAGCTGCTCGAACTGCGGCGACTTCCAGGCGCGCCGCGCAAACATCAAGTATCGCGACCCCGCGAACTTCAAGGGCACGCGCTACGTTCACACGCTGAACGGCTCGGGCTTGCCCGCGGGCCGCACGATGGCCGCCATTCTGGAGAACTACCAGCAGGCCGACGGCTCCATCAAGGTGCCTGATGTGCTCGTTCCCTACATGGGCGGCATGGAATACATCAAGGCCGAAGCGTAAAAACGCAAAGGCATACGAATGACCGAACCCCTTCGCGATGACACACGGGGCGCTGCGGCGCCCCCACCGCCTCCTCCGCCGAAATACGCGCCGGAGTTGTCGAGCCCTGCGCCCAGCGAGGAACCTCGGCAGGAAAGTGGAAGCGCGCGAGACTCAGCTGCGTCGCGGGCGAAGCTCAAGGCAAAGGGAAAGGCTCGCGGAGGCAAACGCGTGGTTGCCGTTTCTACGATCGTTGCCCTGGTTGCCGCATGCATCGTTGTCGCCGCCTTGATTTTCGCGTTGTGGGCGATTGGTTTTGCGCAGAAGTCTCCCCTCGACACCCGTCTGGGTGATGTATCGTCGCAAAATTCGCCGAGCGCGCGTTCGTCTTCGTCTGACGAAGCCGCGAAAAACGACGAGGCGAAGCGAGCGACGGCCGATGCGCAGCAGGCTCTCAACGCGCTTGCCGCCGACGAGGATAGTCGGTTCCTCGATTGCGTGCAGGAATTCGTGGACGCATACGATTCCGTCGTTGACGAGAGGAGCTACTCGCTCGCCGATTTGGATATCGACGCCTCCGATTTGGCTCCGCGTTTGCGCTCGGAGTTCGAATGCAAAGTCGTCCAAGCTGATGTATACAACGGCATGGCTTGGATCGATATCGATGTGACCTCGAAAAACATAGCGAGCGCAGTTGATTCGTTCGCTCGCGAGGTGGCGGGCGATGCCTTGTCGTATGACGATGAGGATGCTTATCGCGCACATTTGAAAGAAGCGCTGCTCGATTCGATCGACAAGCAAAAGCCGCGCACGGTGCGCGTGCTGCTTACGCTCGAGCAGGGCGATGATGGGTGGCAAGTTTCGCAAAGCGACGTGGAATCGCTGCTCGGTTCGGCATGGGGTTCACAGTGAATTTTAAGAAAGGGCTGCAGTAGGAATGGCCAAGTCTCGCTCGAACGATTCACATGTGCGCCCTTCCGTGCGTCAGCCCGCTTCGCAGTCCGCAAAAGAATTTCTTGAACCAGCTGATTCGTTTGACCTGGGGGACGATGTCTCCAGTGCCGAGGCGGCTGCGGGAGAGTGGCTTGGCCGCAAGGCCGCGGCGAAATCGCGCAAGAAAAAATCGCTGAAAGAAAAAACCGCCCGTGGGTCGGTTGCGGCTGCGGAGACGAAGGAACCGGCGCCTGCGCGGAACGCTCCCGTCGCCCAGAAAACGGCGTTTTCGTCGAGTGGGGCCGAGTCGGGCCGTGCCGACGCGTCGTCTTCGCCTGGCGCAGATGCCCTCTCGAATTCCGCATCGGATGAGACGTGCCTCTCCGATGCGGGCTCGTCGCCGCGCAATCGTCCTTCGCGCAGAGGGTCGGTGGCAAAGCCCCACTCTTCGGAGCATCGCAATCGCATTCTTAAGATTGTCGCCGTATGCCTTGCGGCAGTGCTTGTCGCATGTGCTGCCGTGGCCGCATTCTGGGCATGGGATACGTGGCTTCGCTTTGACGATTCGGCCGATATCCAGGGCGAATGGCTTACCGCCAACGGCACCGCACTTGTGGTCATCGATGCCGAAGAAATCCATATGCCCGATTCGGTCGATTTCAAATACACCCTGGATACGAACAACAAAACGATTTCTTACACGTTCGTCGATCTTACGGGCGGCGGCTCATACGGGTTCTCGCGCGACCGTGCGACGCTCACTATTACTGAGTCCGATGGCTCCCAAACGGTGTTCCAGAAATACTCCGACTCGATCGATGGGGAGCCTCGCGTGCTTTCGGCCGATGAGGCGGCGGCTCTTATGAATGCTGGTCAAAGCCAGGAAAATGCCACTGCTCAAGGTTCTGGCGATTCAAGCGAAGCCACGGGTGAAGTATCGGCTGAAACTTCCGGTGAAGCAGCTAGTGATTCGGCCGCGCAAACCGAAACGACCGGTGGGTCGGCATCTGCTGCCTCTTCGGCCCCCGCGTTAGATGAAGAGGAAAGTGCCAAAATCGCCGAAGCGCTCAACTCGAGCTCGGGCGATTTGTCTCCTGGGTCGAATGCCGTGCAGCCTGGCGCGATGGGCGCGGCTGCAGGAGCGTAGCCTTGTTCCCTCAACGAAAGCCGTCTGAATCTGCCAAAGCGCCCGAAGCTTTTCGGTGGGCGTGTCGAATCGTGGGCATTGAGGTTCGACCCGACCGTATGATCGCTTATGTGGAAGTATCCGATGAGCGATTCTGCTTTGCTACGCCGGCGCTCATTGCCGACCTTTTGCCGCGTTTTCCGAATATTCTGTCGCACACGTGCGTGAATGAGCGTGGCGAAACGTTTATGAGCGTGGCCGCAAACACGTCGATTCCCCATGTGCTCGAGCATTTGGTTATTGACGAGCAGGCTCGGCTTGATGAATCGACGAGCAAGGTGGTGTTTGTCGGCAAAACCGCATGGTCGAATCGTTCTGAGCGCAAAGCGTGCGTGCAAGTGAGTTATGCCGACGAGCGCATTGCTCGCCAGGCGCTCGCCGTCGCGCAGCGCGAGCTGAACGACGCTTTGCTCGCGCGGGTTCGCTAGGCAGGCGGTTTTTGCACTGGTGCTTTGTGCGCATGGCCTGGTTCGATGCTCATGTGCTTTGGGCGAACCCAGAAATCGCCTGGGTTTTTGCGCTGGTAGCGCGATATGGGGGCTCGACGGCTCTACGCGCCGTGCGCATCCCCGTTTTCTGTGCGGCGGTCTTTCGCTTCAACATAACGGCAACGCTCGCGTTTGTGCGGGCGTTTTCTTTTATAATGGCGCCAATACGATAACAACGTCGTTGCGTGGCGGCGGCGCGTACTCGAGGAGGCAAACATGAACAACAAACTCGGTGTGTTCCTGGCGGGCGGATTGATTGGCGCGGGAGTCGCATTGTTCTACGCACCTCGCACGGGCGTTGAGACGCGCGCGATGGTGGCCGACAAGGCCCAGGCAATGTGGGGTCAGGCTCAGGGCCTGGGCGCACAGGTTGCGGTTGACGCTCAGCAGTTCTACGGCAATGCCGCTCAAAATGCCCAGCAGGTCTATGGCGCCGCCGCCGCTAATGCACAGGCCGCTTACACGAACGTCGCCGCTTCCGCCCAGCAGGCGTACACCAACGTCGCTCAGGGTGCCCAGCAGGCGTATGTGGCCGCGTCCGATCGCGGCAAGCAAGCTGCCGACGCTATCGCCCAAGGCGCTCAGGCCGTTGCGGGCCGCGCGCACGAGGCGGCCGAGGGCGTGAAGCCCGTATTCGCCGAAAAGAACGATGAGCTGCGCGCGAAGATCGACGCCGCCCGCGAGCGCATTGCCGCCCAGGTGGCGAAAAATGCCGAGCAAGCATCCGCGAACGCTGAGCAGGTCGCAGAGGAGCTTCAGGCGGAGGCCGCTGTTGAGCAGGCCGTCGAGCAAGTCGAAGAGACTGTCGAAGAAGAGCAGAAGGCAGAATAGCGCCGCAGCTACAGGAACAGCACAATGAAGGGTCGGCCTTGCGCCGGCCCTTTTCGCGAACGGAAGGGGAGCCGACATGGCTCGTAAGAAGCTGGTGACAAGCCACGATATTCGCAAGCTCCGCGTTGTGGGCGGCAAAAAGGGAACGAAGCGCATCGGTAAGGTGAAGTCGTGCGTATTCCATCCGACCGAGCGACGCTGCATTGGCTTTATAGTGAAGCGCCCCGATTTGCTCTGGATGTTCCACCGCAAAGATATCTTCGTGGCCCTTGGTGGCTTCGATTTCGCCGACGGCCGCATTCGGGTTAAGCCCGATGCGCCTACTTCGGGCCATGCGGTATGTCGAGCCATGGGCCTCGATTGGGATAAGTGCGTTTTGTGGGAAGGCCTGCCAATCATGACTGCCGACGAAACGGCGGTCGGCTTCGTGAACAACATCACGTTCGATATCGAAACGGGCCAGGTCGAAGCCGTGGAGGCGAGCAACGGTGCTACGGCGAAGCTTCTTTTGGGAACGCTCGAGGTGCCGGCGAGCTACATTGCGGGCTTTAAGCGCGGCATGGGTGCCGATTTGGCTGTGAAGGAAGATTCGCGCGAAGCGGGCGAAGAGGTCGTGTTCAAGGGCGCGATTTTGGTCTCCGACGATGTGTGGGAGCTCTCTCCCGAAGGTGGTTGGGCCGAGGCCGCGGGCAAATTCACGGCGAAGGCTGGAGCTCGCGCGAAAGAGACGGCTGCCGCGGCGAAAGAAGCCGCTGTCGCTGCAAAGCCCAAGGTCGAGGCCGCAACGGCTGCCGCGGGCGCTGCCGTGAAAGAGGGCGCCGAGGGCGTTGGGCGCCAGGTGAGCGCGACCAAAGATGCATTTGGGGCATTTAAGGAAGAGTTCAGCAAGGCAGCCGCAGGCGAAGAGACCGAAGTGGGCGAAGAGGTCGCCGAGCGCGAATCGAAAACCAAGGGTATGTTTGCCGCCTTTAAAGAAGAATTCGATAAGGCCAAGGCCGGCGACGAGGATCTCGAGGAAGACGTCGAGGAAGAGTACGACGAAGAGGTCGACGACGAAGGTGAGGCTTTGGTCGAGGAAGCCGACGAAGGCGAATACGAAGAACCCGAAGACGACGAGTACGAAGATGACGACGAGTACGAAGATGACGATGCCGACGAGGAGCCTTCTCGTAAAGACCCTGGCATAGGAGGCATGTTCGCCGCGTTTAAGAGCGAATTCGACAAGGCGGCGAAGGGCGAGTAGCTCGGTCGAGCGAGCTTTGTTCTGGCGGCGTTCGGCTTTGATTCGCAGGAGCTATTGTTACGGCAATCTAACGAAATTACGGCAAGACGGTGGCGTTCGGGTTTTTCGCCTGGCGCCACCGTCTTTTGCGTCACAATGGCGTCAATGCGTTTGGGTGAGGCGCTTTGATGAAACTAGGTGAACCAGATGGCGATGAATTCGTCGGGCATGACCGGCAAGATTGCTCTGAAAAAAGAAGAGTTTCAAGAAAAGCGCGAGGAGCATCGCGAGAAATACGAAGCGAAAAAAGAAGCCTTCAACGAAAAGTACGAAGTTCCCGTTTCCGAGCGCCCTTCTCTTGCTCGCCTGACCAAGGCCGATATTTTCAAATTGGTGGGTTTGGGATTGTTTTTTGTGCTTATGGCGGGCGTGTGCGTGCTTATCGCGCCGTGGATCGCCGAGCTTTCCGAGCCTGACGGTTTGCAACGCGTACTTGAAGATGTGCGTAACGCGGGCGTCGGCGGCGTGTTCATTTTGCTCGCCTTCCAATTCCTGCAAATTGTGGTGGCGTTCATTCCCGGTGAAATCGTGCAAATTGCGGCCGGCATGATGTATGGCCCGTGGATTGGCGCTCTCGTCGTGATTGCAGGCGCCGTGATTTCGAGCGCCTTCATTTTTGCGATCGTGCATAAACTCGGCGCGCCGTTCGTTCGCGCGATGATTCCCGAGAAGTGGATGAGCAAACTCGAGCGCTTTGAGAATTCCGAAAAGCTCGACGTTATGGTGTTCGTTCTGTTCCTCATTCCCGGTTTGCCAAAAGACGTGTTTACCTATTTGGTTCCGCTTACGAATATGAGCATGCGCAACTTTGTGTTGCTCGCGAATGTCGGGCGCATCCCGGGCGTGCTCATTAGCACGTTTGGCGCCGACAAGCTTATCGAGGGGGATTACGGCCAAAGCGCCATTCTGTTTGGCATTGCGGCGGTTATCGGAATTCTTGCGATTTGGCAGCACGACCGCATTCTGCATGTCGCGGCAAAGCTTAAGTTTTCTAAGAAGAAGGGCACTGAGCAGGAGAAATAAACGAATTCGGAAGATGCGTGGCGCGGTGCGGCGCACAGGGCCGGACTGCTACACTTGACGGGCTGGGTTGTCTAGCCCGTTTTTCGTTTTTGAAGAGGAGTGCGCGCTATGCGTTTAGTTTCATGGAATGTGAATGGCTTGCGGGCCGCGGTGAAGAAGGGTTTCGAGGATTCAGTGCTCGATTTGGACGCCGATGCGATTTGCCTTCAAGAAACGAAATTGCAAGAGGGCCAGATCGACCTTGATCTTCCTGGCTACCTGCAGTTTTGGAGCTATGCCGAGAAGAAGGGATACTCAGGCACTGCGATTTTTACGCGTCGCGAGCCGCTGCGCGCGCTTCACGGTTTGGGAGTGCCTGAACTTGATACCGAGGGGCGCCTCGTCGTGTTGGAACTCCCCGAGTTTTGGCTCGTTGATGTGTATACGCCGAACGCGCAAGATGGTTTGGCTCGTATAGACCATCGTATGGCCTGGGACGATGCGTTTCGTGATTTCTGCAAGGGACTTGAGGCCGGCGTGATTCCTGCGGGCGTGCCGGTGCAGGCGCAGGGGGCGGGCGAGGGACATGTGTGCGTCGCCGAGCTTCCGCGCACGGGGGCCGATGAGATTGCGCATCCGAAGCCCGTGGTCATGTGCGGCGACTTCAATGTGGCGCATGAGGAAATCGACTTGAAGAACCCCAAGACGAACCGCGGCAATGCGGGCTTTTCCGATGAGGAGCGCGGCAAATTCACCGATTTGCTCGATGCGGGGTTTGTGGACACGTTCCGCACGCTGCATCCCGATTTGGAAGGTGCGTATTCGTGGTGGAGTTATCGCTTCAACGCGCGCAAGAACAATGCAGGTTGGCGCATTGACTACTTCTTGGTGAGCGAGGCTCTGCGAGCCTCGGTTGAGGATGCCGCCATCCATAACGAGGTTTTTGGCAGTGATCACTGTCCTGTGTCGCTCGATTTGAGGCTATAGAAATAATTTCAAAATAGGGCTTGACCGCGTTTTTGAAACTCGTATAATAATTACCCGCTGGTTCGACAATAGCCAGTTAAATGGGCGGTTAGCTCAGGGGGAGAGCACTACCTTGACACGGTAGGGGTCACAAGTTCAAATCTTGTATCGCCCACCACTTCGCGGACATGGCTCAGTTGGTAGAGCACCACCTTGCCAAGGTGGGGGTCGCGGGTTCGAGCCCCGTTGTCCGCTCCAGGAATTTTACAGCCGAGGCAAATGCCCCGGCTGTTTTTTTGTTTTCGAGTACGGAGCGGGGCTCGAACCGATGAGGTGGAATTCCGTTAAGA
>ERZ857745.5284-NODE-5284-length-10572-cov-2.610345_pt1 | contig 10572 bp, 11 predicted proteins | sample MGYA00519699_ERZ857745 | MGnify/ENA primary metagenome ERZ857745 (study PRJEB31778, sample SAMEA3449357) | human gut metagenome | biome: human gut; feature: human-associated habitat; material: faeces | place: United Kingdom | collected 2010/2012 ...
CCCTTCGGTATCTTTGGCTCCGAAGCGCTGAGCGGTGAGTACGGAGAAACCAGCTGTGATTCCCTGCGAGAAGCCCACAGTAAGAAACATGATCGTTCCGGTGGATCCGACTGCCGCAAGGGCATCCGCGCCTACATAGCGTCCTACAATAATTGTATCTGCCATATTATAGAGCTGCTGAAAAATGTTTCCAATAATAAGAGGAAGCATAAACTTCAGGATTACCGGCAAAGGCCGGCCTTTTGTCATATCTTTTTCCATAAAAAACTCCTTATTGAGAAATATAGAAATCGTAAATAAAAAGTGTTACTAAATTACTTACATATTAGAGTGTGTCAGAGTCTGTTTGAAAAATCATTCCCACAAAATATAACGCACATTTTGCAGATTGCATTTTTTTACATACTCTGGAAGCGAAAATTATTTTATCACACTGCGGATTATCTGTCACTATTTTATTTTTGACTATTTTAAAGGCATTTGATGCCATAATGTTCAAGAAACCACACTTTTTCTCAAAAAATGTTTAGGAATTTTGACTGATATGTTGGTTTTGCTTGCTATTTGCTCTCATAAATGGTAAAATCAAATATAACGTGAAGATATTTTTTTCGAAAGAGAGGCATTCATATAAATGGCAAATGAACATGGAGAACAGATCAGAATCGTGCAGGAGACTGTGGCTGGTAAGGAGATTACTTTTGCCCATGTAATGGGAGGACCGGCACCGATCATTTATCAGAAGCTTGGGTTGAATCCGCAGCTGGATTATCGTTCCTCTGCAATTGGAATCATGAATATGACACCGCCGGAATCCGCTGTTATCGCTTCTGATATTGCGGTGAAGAGCGGTAATGTTTATCTTGGATTCGCAGACCGGTTTACAGGGACTTTGATCATTACAGGAGAGATTTCTGATGTAATGTCTGCAATGACTGAGATCGTAAATTATTTCCGGGATTCTCTGGGATACGTGGTCTGCAATATTACGAAACGATAGGAAGTAGAAGCATGGAGCGAATAACGAAGGAAGAGCTGCTGGAAATGCTATTCCATGATGATTATGAACATCTGAAGGGGAAGAAGCTTCGTATGACTCGTGTGCGTGTACCGGGAAAGGAAGTTTGTCTTGCCCATGTGATCAGTCCTTCCCAATCTTGTATTTATGAAAATCTGGGACTGCATATTGGAGTTCATGAGGGGGAAGACCACACAGGAGAATCCATTGGTCTGATCCGTTTTACTCCCTGGGAAGCGGTTGTGGTAGCTGCAGATGTTGCCATGAAGAGTGCAGATGTACAGATCGGGTTTATGGATCGTTTTTGCGGTTCTCTGATCATTACAGGAGGATTGTCCCAGGTGCAGACTGCTGTGGAAGAGGTCGTACGTTTCTTTGACAGAGAGTTAGGCTTTAAAACATGTGCGGTTCACAGAAGCTGACAGATACCTTATGGCTGCGGGAACAGCAGCTTATGGATACGATATTATGATATGCAAATGTAAAAATACTGCACTGCTGTATTTTTACAAGTAAGGTTTATTGAAAACAGGGGAAATACAATTCGATGAAGAAAATTTTTTTGATGGGAAGAAGTGAGGCCGGCAAGACCTCACTGACGCAGGCACTAAAAGGCGAGGAGCTTCATTATATAAAAACACAATATACCAATTCCAATGACGATACCATTGACTCTCCGGGGGAGTATGCAGAGTCAAAAAGATTCAGTGTAGGACTTGCATGTTTTTCCTTTGAGGCAGATGTGGTGGCAATTGTGCAGGCTGCAGATGAGCCATTTAATCTGTTTGGTGCAAGCTGCCGCTCTTTTATCCTTCGTCCTCTTATTGGCATTATCACAAAAATTGATTCACCATATGCCAATATCCCTATGGTGAGACAATGGCTGATCAACGCTGGATGTGAACGCATTTTTATGGTGAATAATGTGACCAGAGAGGGAATTGATGAGTTGATGGAATATCTGCAGGAGGATACCCCGAAGCTTACATTGGAACAGGCGAAATTCAAACAGAGCCTTGGTCTGAACGAGTGGGATCCTCTTCCAGAGGGAGTGGCTTATCCGGAAGAAAAAGAGAATATGCTATAAAAAATTCCCATTCAGATTTTCCTGTTATCTGGATGGGAATTTTTATATGGTATGTTGCATATGTAAATTACGGTATTAAAGAAATGTACTGCTTTAACAGACAGAGGGTTAAATCCGGAACCGCCTGGGCAGCCGGAATCCCCACTGACGGTTCACCGATCATATTATATCAGATATTGGTGCAATAATTGGAAAATAAGTTAGCAACCACCAGTTCAACTTAAAATCTATGGTTTCGATATTCCCGGGGACTGCATCCCTTTATTTTGGCAAAAACTTTGGAATAATAATTGGGGTCTGAAAATCCAGCCTTGTCAGCCACCGCGCTGACAGGCTGGTCATCCTGCAAAAACTCCAGGCTGCGCTCGATCCGATATTCCTGCAAAAAGGCAAACAAGGTAGTATTCATATGACGTTTAAAAAGCCGGGTACATTCGCTTTCACACAGGTGGATGTGTCCGGCGATGTCATTTAAGGTGATCTTATTTTGATAATTTTCTTCTATGTAGGACAGAATCTTCTTGATTCGGTCGTATTCCAGAGAGTTTTCCCTGGAAGCCTGGGGTTCGTAGGTAATATGCTCCAGAAGAAGCCGCCACATGGATTGCAGGCAGATGGTAATGTCCAGCTCATAAAAATCCGGTTTCTTTTCATCCAGATCAATAATGCGGAGAAGATATTCGCGAAAAGGCTTGTGCCAGGGCTCACTCTGGTCGATACAGATGGCAGGGAGCATAGAATCCTGAATGACAGGATCTACATATTTGCTGTTGACAGTGCTTTGGAAAAATCCATAAATCAGCCTGGAATCAAAAGTTACAGGAATATAAGCGCAGTCCTTCTGATTTTCCATTGTGCCAGAGTGAAGGGCACCGGAGTTGTTAAATACAATATCTCCTTCTTTTAAGTGGTAAACCATATGGTTGACCTTGTAGCACATAGTGCCTTTTTGCACATAAGTAATCTCTATTTCCGGGTGCCAGTGCCACATAAAGGAACCAGACTCATATTCTGAAAGTTTCTGGTAGCTGACCAGGAATGGAAACTGTTCATTGCCGTGCTGTTTTAATTCTTTTTGAAACTGATTGGTTATGATCTGCATGCCAAACCTCCCGAGAAAAAATTTCATATCCTGTGGACTGTATAGAATTCCATATGTTCAAAAATAGAGAACTACAATAAAACGCATAAATTTACCTGTATTATACATCTGTTAAAGATAAAAACGCAATATATTACTTGTTTTTCGCAAGTTATTTAAGGTAATGCAAAGGAAATGCATGTAAAATTGTTCGAGGGCAATAAACTTTAGCGTAAAATGGGGCAAATTTTTTAACCTGAGACATCAAACAAAATAGTTTACTTACAAGGAACTTATAAGAACAAGAACATAGAAAATGACCTTTGGTATTTTTATCCAAGGTCATTTTTTTGTGCAATTTGACGAAAAGTTCAAAAAACAGCCAAAAATAGCTCAAAATCGCGATTTTTCCAAAAATCGACTTTCTAGAAGTCAATAAAAATAAGGGATTTAAGTGGGTCATTTTCCCGATAAAATTGTGATTTTATTGTAGTCAAGTTAACATGCACAAAAGAGGAAAATCTTGCGTCAGAGCAAATTTTGACCGGAATAAAAGAATAAAATTTTTGCCTCAAAAAAGGCTAAAAGCAATTGCCCTTCGACATAGTATTTTTAACCTCGTTTTTAGGAAACGTTTTTAGGAAAATCCGCAAACCATTGATTTTACTGGGTTTGCGAGTACTTTATTTTTCCTAAAAACGAAATGCTAAAAATGAAAATAACCCTAAAAATGCGTTTTTAGGAAAAAATCATTCGTTTTTAGCAAAAAATAGCCGTTTTTAGGAAAAACCATTTCAAAAATAGGGGGTAAAATAATGCGGAATAAAAATTCAAAAGTAGCTGCAACAAAATTATATTTATGCAAATGTGATGGCGTATGCATAACCTACAGCAAGATTCAATATGCCTATGCAATGAAACTAGAAAAAGATCAAAGCATAATCAGTATACGAGTAAATGTAGATCTTGATGGATATAAGGATAGTAAGTATCCAGAAAGAACTTACACATCAGACTTTATATGCGTAAAAGATACAGGTGACCTAATGGTCCGTGAATGTATAGAAAGAAAACTATTACAAAAACCGATGACTATTAGATTACTAGACGGTTCCAGAGAGTACTGGAAGACGCATGGTGTGTCAGATTGGGGGATTGTTATTGATGAAGAATAAATTGTATAAATACAAAGATACAATAGTAAGAGTTTTAAAAGAATCTGATCAATCAGTTTTTATTATTGATTGCTTAAGACCAAAAATGCCGTATACAATGCATAAAATGGATTTTAAGGACGCTATTTTGTGTGATGAGGATTTACTCATGCAAGAGACAAATGAGCCTGTATTCGACATATTAGAAGCTTCGGAGCATAATAAAAAGATAGCATACGATCGGTACAATATGATTGCTCCATTACTTTCCTTTATGGATGATAAACACAAGCGTACCTCATTGGTCAATCAAATATGTGAAGAAAGAAATGTAAGCAAACAGTCTCTTAGAAATTACTTTTACAAGTATCTTATTTTTCAAAACATTTGTGTACTTGCACCAAAAAGTAGTATTACAGAAAAATCACTTACTAAAGACGAAAAGAATATGAGGTGGGCTTTAAATAAATATTTTTATAGTACAAACAGATATAGTTTAAAGTCTTCTTACTTATTTATGCTGAAAGAAAAATACTGTGATGCAGATGGTAAATTATCATCTAATATTCCATCTTTTTATCAGTTCCGCTACTTCTATAGGAAAACAAAAAATATGCAAGCTTTTTACATCACAAGGGATGGTTTGAGTAATTATCAAAGAAACAAAAGACCATTATTGGGAGATGGAATACAAGAATTTGCACCTGCAGTTGGAACAGGATTACTTGATGCAACAGTATGTGATATATATCTTATAGATGAAACAAACAGTTTAGTTGGAAGACCTATATTAACAGTTTGTATAGACGCATATAGCAGTTTTTGTTATGGCTATGCATTAACTTGGGAAGGTGGCATTTATAGTTTAAAGGTGCTTATGCAAAATATGGTATCCAATAAAAAGAAACATTGTGAAGAACTTGGTATATTCATAAACGATGATCAGTGGAACATATCTGAAATCCCAGGGACATTTGTTACTGACATGGGAAAAGAATATGTATCTGAAAATTTCGAACAAATAACTGAGCTTGGAGTTACACTAAAAAATTTGCCACCATACCGTCCTGAATTAAAAGGTGTTGTAGAAAAATTTTTTAATATCATTCAAGAAACATACAAACCTTATTTGAAAAATAAAGGTATAGTTGAACCTGATTTTCTTGAAAGAGGCGTACATGATTATAGAAAAGATGCATGTTTGACAATAAAAGATTTTGAAAAAATAATAGTAAGATGCATTGTATATTATAATTCGCAGCGTATATTAAGGAATTTTCCTTATACAGAAGATATGATAAAAAACAATATTGATCCATATGCAAATAAGATTTTTGAATACAACAGATTGCTTCCAGGAGCTAACTTAATACCGGTAACATTGAAACAAATTATGTTTACATTACTTCCAAGGACCACTGGCGTATTTAGCAGATTTGGACTTAAAGTGAATAAAATGAGGTACAAAAATGAGAATTATGTTGAAAAATATTTGGTTGGTGGGGAAGTAACGGTTGCTTATAATCCAGATAATGTAAGCTATGTATGGCTTATAGAAAATGGGTGTTATATACAGTTTAAATTGATTGAAAGTATGTATAATGGAAAAGAGTTAACTGATGTAGAATTGATCGAAAAAGAACATCGAAAACTCGTAAATAATCATTGTAATAGTAACACTCAGGCACAAATTGATTTGGCAAATTCTTTAGAAGAGATAGTGGCTAATGTACAGAAACCTCAAAAATTAAATATGAAATGTGTTACATCTGTTAAAAATAGAGCTAAAAGAAAATGTCATATTGATTTCATGGAGGATATCTTAAATGGATGATTATACAAAAATATTACCTAAAATGTTATCAGGAGATGGACTTGTAAAAGCATTGTCTGTTGTTCCAAAATATGATGAAAATAGTAAAAATATGGATATTGGAGAGAAACTGATTGCTTTATCAAATCTATATGATATTTATATTCCATCTAAAATGTCCATAGAGATTTATAACAAATTATATTTGTCTTTATATCACTCACTAAAAAAGAAGAGTTCAAAATTGGCATCACAGCAAAGATACGAAAATTACAAAAGATTTTTAACAGGAAACTCTAATAGTATAATTGGCGGATCTGATTCATTTACAATAATAGGGAGTTCAGGTATTGGTAAAAGTACAGCCGTGAACAGGGCAGTAGATGTTATTGTTGAAAATTGTAAATTTGATTGCAATTTATTCTCAGATATAATTCCATTTGTAACTGTACAATGTCCATTTGATTCATCTGTAAAAGGTCTTGCGATCGAAATTTTGATGAAGATAAACAGTATGCTTAAAACACAATATTTAAATGGGAAAATTATTGATAAATGTACTACAGATGCCCTCATAAGCCAAATAAGTACAATAGCAATAAATAATATAGGTGTTCTTATCATTGATGAGATACAAAATGTTGCAAACTCAAAAAACGGTAAAAATATAATAGGATTTCTTACACAGCTTATCAACAATAGCGGAATAAGTATTTGTATGGTTGGGACTCCGGAAAGCGTGTTATTTTTTGAAGGCGCAGAGCATCTTGCCAGAAGAACTATGGGGCTTAAATATACAACACTTTCTTATGATGAGTACTTTAAAAACATATGCAATATATTATTTAGATATCAATATACTATAAAAAATGCAACAATAAATGAAGAGTTTTATAAATGGATATATGACCATTCCTGCGGTAACATTTCAATTGTAATATCATTATTACACGATGCTCAGGAAATTGCTATAATGTCAGGAGTTAGTAAGATTAATATTAATATATTGAATGAAGCATACCAAAATAGGATTGAAATGTATCACAAATTTATACAACCAAGCATTAACAAAGTTGATAAAAAGAAAAATAAACACATAGTATCTGATAGAACAAATAATATCACACAAGATTGCGTAATAAAAGAGTTTAATAACATTGAAACGATATTGAAAATATCTAAGGAAAAAAATATTGATTTTATAAAACTGCTTAAACAATCAATTATAGTGGAGGAAATAAAAATATGACAAACAGATTTCCTAGCATCTATGATGACGAAACAGTTTACAGCTGGTTCTGTAGATATCTTGTAAATAGCGGTATATGGAGAGAACATGAGATTGCAAAAGAACTATTTGTAAACAGTACAAATGTTATTAGTAAATTATTTATTGGAAATATTAATAAAGATACCGAAAATAATATTGAGAAAGTTATATCAATAGAAAATCTGTTAAAACATCATACAATGTTTTATGTTTATACAGGGTATTGTTCAAATGACTATGCTAATGAATTTCTTTATAATTTAAAAACGGACTGCTATAAAACAGAGCTTAATATAAGAAGACCACGTAGCGAAAATAGACAATTGAAATATTGTCCAATGTGTATTATTGAGGATCGTAAAAAATATGGAGAAGCATATTGGCATAATATGCATCAAATACGAATGCTACCGATATGTCCTATACACAAGTGCAAATTGCATAATAGTAAAATACGTTATATTGGTTATGGAAGAGTAAGAGAAAAATTATCTCCACTAGAAATGATGAATCTTAACTTTGATATAGAATATAACACAAATGAAATGCTTGATAAAATAGTTGAATACGTAATTGACAGATATTATAAACAAGACATAAAAGATATTGGTATTGATTATTTGTCGATTAGAAAAGAAAATTGGGGATTAAGAAGTAACATAATTAGTTTTTATAAAAAACATGGAATAAATTTTTGTGGTAGAGAAATAGACTCAATGGTGTATGACAATAGAAAAAATTTTTATACAATGAGTGCCATATATTATTATTTAAAAATATGCCATTAATTTCAAAATTATCTTGAAACTTTAGTTGTTATGGAGTAGTATAATTATAAAATTATCCAATAGGAGGAATTTTATTATGGCAGCAAGAACAAGACGAACAAAAGAAGAAGTGCTTAATTCAAAACTTGTAAAGATCGATGATGAAATTAAAAAATTAACTGAAAAGATTAATGCATTGTCAGAGCAGAAGAAAGTTATTGATAAGGAACTCGCCATTTTAAAGGATCAGAAATCAAAAGCCGAACGTGCAGCCCAGCTTACAGCCCTTGCAGATCTCATGGAGTCTAACGGTTATACAATTGATGAACTGAAGGAGCTTATGTCTACTCCGAAGCCAACGGTAGAAGAGTAACACACTATAAAGCCTGGGCGAGTACATGTATTGATTTGCATTGTTGCCTAGGCTTTTATTATAGCCCAAAACTGGTGGTAGCGGATCGGGTGAAAATAGAGTATAATATAAGTGACGAAGAAATAAACAGTGTATATCTAATATAAATAAAACATCGAATTATTTTATTGACAATTCTTTAATATTGTTTATAATATAAAATTATAGATAAGTCTTATATAAGCCTTATTTATATATAGCATATATTGCTATCATTTTAATTCTGCAAGTGATCACGCAAGGTCTTATACAAGCCCTTGTGGATATAGAAAGAGGAACTGTTTTCAGTTCCTCTTTCTCGTATTGGGAGGAAACAGTTTGAAAGTAATGGTATTTATTGATTATCAAAATTTTAGTATCAATATGCATGAATATTATAAACAAAATAAGAATTATGTTCAGCCTAAAATTAGTTATCCTAAATTAGCAGAAGAAGTGTTTAATAGGATAGAATTAAAAGAGAGTGCAACTCTTGTAAAAACATATTTATTTGCATATAAGCCATGCGATCAGCTTATGAAATTGGATAGGTATTCAACATTTTACAATTGGCTGAATGGATTAAAAAAGAAATCTTATTTTGAAGTTATCGAAGGTAGACAAGAAGTACGTAGTATAAATAAAAATACTAAAATTGATATAAAAAATCCTTCTACATATACTACAGAAGAAAAAGGAACTGATATAAACGTAGCTGTGCATATGCTCTCTAAAGCATATACAAACGCTTATGATATTGCTATTCTAATATCTGGTGATTCAGATTATGTTCCTGTCGTAGAGCAATTACATAATATTGGTAAGACAGTTGTATTGGCAACATTACCACAACAAAATGTAAGCAAATATAAAACATTATACGATCAACATATAAAAATTCATAATGATATTTTACAAAAATGTGGCAATAATGATCAATTAGAACAAACAGAAGTTAAAAAAGAGAATAAGAAAAAAGAGGCAAAAGAACACATTACTGTGATAGATGAAAAAATAATTGAACAAAAGACTTCTATTAATAAATCAAATGTAGAATCAGTTACGACTAAAACTACAGTAAAAGAGACGGTAGTAAAATCCGCCACAACCCCACACCAAGAGGTTGCAGCAACCACAGACCAATCAATCACAGACCATCCATCATCCGAGCAGGATTAACATACTCAATACATAACCACACAAAATAGAGTCAGGCTCACACGGCTTGGCTTTTTACATTTCAATCTCACACAAAATCCACAAAATAGAGTTTACATATGCTTGAATTGGAAGCTTTGAATTAGAAACTTTAAAGGTTATATTTCATTATGCTAGGCTTAAGGATATATGGGGTCATAAATTATATGGGTCGTATGTATGATCCATGATGTATGATCCAAGACTATATGCGCACTCTCTTTTATGGATTTTTTGAAAATGTGTTTTAGACAAGAATTATAATACTATAAAGTTATACATATGTCTATTAAAATCGTTCGACATAAATTTACATCCAGTTAGTAAAAATAAAACGCGAAAAAATGGGGTAGTAAGCTGTATAATAACAACTTATTACCCCATAGGTATAATTACTGCTTAAAGCCTTTTTCCATCAGTTCAAGATATTTATTACGAACAAATTGCATTGACGAATCAACCTTACCATTTTCAAGACCGTTTTCTTCCAATACTCGTTCGTATTCTGTGTATGTGTCAAAAATATGATCATATATCTCTTTATTATATACTCTACCATTCATAACGGCATTTGAAAAGTCAAGAATTTCCCAACGCATGTCATTAATCTCTTTGTTTACCAACATTTTTCTTAAATTTTCAACTGAATTTTGTAGTAACGTCTGACTGTCGGTTAATTGTTTCTGTATATCAAATGATTGGTCTCTATCATGGATTCTATTATCCTTAAACTGTTGAATTTCTTTCTGTAAATCTATAATTTGATTATTCAAGTCTTTGATACGTTCCTCTTG
>ERZ857745.5288-NODE-5288-length-10551-cov-4.400629_pt1 | contig 10551 bp, 7 predicted proteins | sample MGYA00519699_ERZ857745 | MGnify/ENA primary metagenome ERZ857745 (study PRJEB31778, sample SAMEA3449357) | human gut metagenome | biome: human gut; feature: human-associated habitat; material: faeces | place: United Kingdom | collected 2010/2012 ...
GCATAGGGTGGTTTCGTTCGTGTAATTATGTGCAATAATTTATTGGATTGCTATAGTTTTAAATATGATACACTCTCAGCTCATGCAATGCCCTGGTCGCTGCAATATACTGCGCCTGCATCATCATCTCCCGTTTCTCGTCCTTCGGGAAAATCGAGAACACCTGATCAAACTCCAGCCCTTTCGCCAGATAAAATGTGGTAACCGTCAGTCCTTTCTTAAAACTGGAGCTGTCACGGTTCAGCCACGAAAGCCGCTTCTCACAGTCAAAATCTTTTTCCACCAGAATCTCCCGCAAAATCAGATAAGCCCGTTCCGCCGTCTTCTCATCCGGTACAATCACCGCCGCTGTCTCATACGTATTCTCCTCTGGAAACAGCGTATCCACTGCCTCCCGCAGAGCGGCCTCAAGATCCGTGACATCCCGTTCCACCACCGGTATTCCGTGCCGTTCAAACAGCTCCAGATCCGTCACGCCAATGAGATTTGCCGCATATGACGCAATCTCCACCGTATTCCGGTAACTCTTCCGCATCTCAATCCGCCGCAGATCCTTCCCGAAAATTCCCGGTAAAAACTGCAGGACATCCTGCTGCTGATCCGCCATCGTCTGCGCCCGGTCCCCGAGAATCGTCATCTTACAGGAAAACATCCGCCGGATAATCAGATACTGCAGCCGTGAATAATCCTGCATCTCATCAATCACCAGATGCTTAATATTCGACCGCTCCGCCTGCCGCGACAGCCGGTATTTCAGATACAGAACCGGATACACATCCTCATACCGCAGCTTCCGCTTCTCCAACGGCCGCCGCGGCAGCGTCTGATAACCTTCCTTCTTCAGAAAACGATTGTAGAGAACATAAAAATCCATCGTCTCATACATCTTCCGGAACTTCTCAATCAGCGGAATCCGCTCCTCCTCCGGCAGATCCCGGTTCAGCAGCGTCTCGATCTCGTCAATAAACGTCTCCGCCACCGCATCCATCCGCGAGAGCAGCGGAATATCCGCAAACTTGTCATAAAACAGCGTAATAATTTCCGATTCCGACTTCACAAACGACTTATACGAAACGTCTGAGAAATTCATCAGCTCGTCCTCAAGTTCCAGCGCAAATCCCTCCATCTGGTCCACAAACGATTGCGACTGTTTTAAAGCAAACCGTTCTGCGGCTTTTGGATCCCGCATCTCCCGCTCAATCTGATCACAGCGATCCTCACAGTCCGCCGCCGTGTCCTGTAATTTGCGGTAAGCAAAGAGATCAAAACTCATCTCCTGAATATTCTCCTCACCGAGTTCCGGCAGAATATGTGAAATATAATCCGAAAATACCCCGTTCGGCGATAAAATCAGAATATTCGAAGACTTCAGATTCTGTCTGTCATGATACAAAAGGTAGGCAATCCGATGCAGCGCCACCGATGTCTTGCCGCTTCCCGCCGCTCCCTGAATTACCAGAATCCGGTCTTTCGTATTGCGGATGATCGCATTCTGTTCCTTCTGAATTGTGCGGATAATATTCTTCAGCTGTACCTCGCCGTTGCTTCCAAGCTCCGCCTTTAAAATATCATCATCAATCTTCACATCACTTTCAAACCCGTAAATCATCTTTCCATCCCGGATCTTATACTGCCATTTGGAACAGATTTCTCCAGTCATCTCGCCGCCCGGTGCCAGATAGGAGGCAGGTCCGCGGTCAAAATCGTAGAAAAGACCGCTGACCGGGCTTCTCCAGTCGTAAATCAGCGGCAGCTCGCCCGGCCGCTCCGCAAAGTTGCCGATGCCGATATAGAAAATCTCCGGCTCATCATCCCCGTCATAGCAGAAATCCACACGGCCGAAGAACGGCGAATCCAGCATTTTCCGGAAGCGGCTCCGCAGAAGAAGCTGCTCCTGATTCGCATTCACCTGGTGTAGCAGCGCCTGCTGATTGTCGTAATTCTCATATCCGTACTGATCCATCTCGGTATAGTTCTGCCAGTAATAATCATGCATATTTTCAATTTCTTTCTGTCCGTCCAGCAGAGACTGGCTGATTTCGGCAAGACGCGCCTGCAGCTTTTCCAGCACAAAAGAAAGATATTCCTGTCCGTTTTTCTGGTCTGTCATAAAAGGAAACCTCCTCTTAAAAATATAATGTCGAGCGCCGGAAAACCCGGCTGATCTTATCAGTATAGCAGACAGGCACGTTTCCTGCAATTCAAACATAAAATAAAGAAAAATCCCCTTTGAGGTGCCGCTTTTCTTGGAACCCTTTTTAAAACCACTGTCTGCACAGGAAGAAAAAAGCTGTCTGGATGCGTATCAGAGGGGCGATACAAAAGCCAGAGACATTCTGGTTGAGCGGAATCTGCGCCTGGTCGCGCACGTTGTGAAAAAGTATCAGGGCCTGCCCGATGATCTCGACGATCTGATTTCCATTGGAACGATCGGCCTGATCAAGGCGGTGATGACATATGATTCGAAAAAAGGAAACCGGCTGGCCGCATACGCCGCCCGCTGTATTGATAATGAGCTGCTGATGTATCTTCGGAGCAAAAAGAAAATGGCACGGGAGATTTCCCTCTACGAGCCGATCGGAACCGACAAGGAAGGAAATGAGATCCATCTGCTCGACATCGTGGAGAGCGGAGGGGAGGATATCGCGGAACAGTACAACCGGAAAGAGGACGCGGTGCGGCTGTACTGCTATCTGGACTCGGAATTAAAAGAGCAGGAAAAACAGGTACTTCTTTTCCGGTACGGCCTTGGCGGAAAAGCAGAATACACACAGAAACAGGTCGCTGCAAAGCTCGGTATCAGCCGGTCGTATGTGTCGCGGATTGAGAAAAATGCGATCGAAAAACTGCGTCTACGGTTTGCCGCTTCGTAAATGCTTGACATTTCAAACGGACTGCTTCTATAATAAAGGGTAAGGAAATCAGGTGCAGAAAAAGGTTTCCTTATCCTTACTTTTTCGAACAAGTATTAAAAATAATATCTTCCCGGTGTTTCGCCGGACATTTTCCAGAAATTAAAAATAAATAGGAACTATTGCGACCTGCTACAGAAAAGGAGGTTTTCTTTGTATTGCAGTGTATTATCAGCCACTGTATCGGGCATGGAGATGATTCCGGTGCAGGTGGAGGCGGATGTCAGTGACGGCATGCCGCAGTTTACGATGGTCGGCTACGTGAATGCCCAGGTAAAGGAGGCGCAGGACCGCGTGCGGACAGCCCTCAAAAACATGGGAATTTCCCTGCCGCCGAAACGAATTACGATTAATCTGTCCCCGGCGGACGTTCGAAAAGAAGGATCGCGTTTCGATCTTCCGATTGCAGCGGGCGTTCTGATGACGCTCGGCCGGATTCCGCCCGGGTCGCTCCGGAAAACGATGGTGCTTGGCGAACTCGGCCTTGACGGCCATGTGCAGGAGATCAGCGGTGTATTTCCGGCAGCGGCGAAGGCGCGGGAGCTTGGATGCACAACGCTTCTTGTTCCGGCCGGAAATGCCGCGGAAGGGAGTCTGGTCGGCGGGCTTCACGTCGTTGGAATCCAGAATTTACAGGAGCTTTTGAACTACTGCTGTGAAGGGAAAGTGCCGTCGCTTCCGTCTATAGAAAATCAAAAGAAGGAGGACGGAAAAGAGCCGGACTTTTCCGAAGTGCAGGGCCAGACGGCGGCGCGGCGGGCGGCGCTCATCGCTGCGGCCGGATTTCACAATCTGCTGATGCTGGGGCCGCCGGGCAGCGGAAAATCCATGATTGCAAGGCGGATTTCGACGATCATGCCTCCGATGTCTGAGGAGGAGCAGATGGAAGTAACGCGGATCTACAGCATCGCCGGAATGCTTGCCAAAGGAGAGGGCGTCCGCCGGGAGCGGCCGTTTCGCGCCCCGCATCACACGATGTCGCCGCAGGCCCTTGCAGGCGGCGGAAAACAGCCGTCCCCGGGTGAGATTACGCTGGCACACCGCGGCGTTCTCTTCCTTGATGAGCTCCCGGAGATGACGCGCACAACCATTGAGGTCCTGCGCCAGCCGCTCGAGCACCGGATTGTGATTTCCCGTGTCAGCGGAAACTATGTATTTCCGGCGTCATTTCTGATGGTGGCGGCGATGAATCCCTGCCCCTGCGGTTTTTACCCCGACTTATCGCGCTGTACCTGCGCGCCCGGCGATATCAGCCGGTATCTTTCAAGGGTCAGCCAGCCGTTCCTCGACCGCATGGATCTCTGCGTGCGGGTGGAGGCGCTTTCCTATGAGGATCTGCACGGCGAGGAGCGGTGCGAATCCTCGGCTAAGATGCGGGAAAAAGCGACGGCAGCGGCGGAAATTCAGGCGGCGCGCTATCGGCAGGAGTCGATTCATTTCAACAGTGAACTGAAAGCAGGCCAGATCGAGAAATACTGTATCCTGGAAAAGGCAGCGGAAGAGCTTTTAGAGGATGCCTTTCGCCGCCTGCGGCTCAGCGCGCGTTCCTACCACGGAATTATCCGCACCGCGCGGACGATTGCGGATCTGGACGGAGCGGTCAAAATCGGTGTGCCGCATATCAGCGAGGCGATCTGCTTTCGGAGCGCAGACAAAAGTATATGGAGGATCTGACGTATGGCGATGGAAATTTTTACGGTCGGTCGCGGACAGGAGGGCTATCCGGAGCGGCTTATGCCGTTCGCGGACATGCCGTCCCGGCTTTACGTGCGGGGCGTGCTTCCGGCGGATGAGCAGAAAACAGCAGCGATTGTGGGCGCGCGGATGTGTACGGCGTACGGAAAGAGTCAGGCATCCTTCTTTGCGCAGGTGCTGGCGGCAAACGGCGTGACGGTGATCAGCGGGCTGGCGTGCGGGATCGACGCGGCGGCGCACGAGGGGGCGCTGCGCGGAAAGGGAAAGACGTTTGCCGTGCTTGGATGCGGCGTGGATATCTGTTATCCGAAACAGAATTATCCGCTGATGCGGCGGATGCTGGAAAACGGAGGCGGTGTCTTAAGTGAGTTTCCGCCGGGCGCAGAGCCGCTTCCGTGGCATTTCCCGATCCGCAACCGTGTGATCAGTGCGCTGGCGGATGTGGTGATCGTTATTGAGGCAAAAGAGAAGAGCGGTTCGCTCATTACGGCGGACTACGCGCTGGAGCAGGGAAAAACAGTGTTTGCCCTGCCCGGACGGACAACGGATGCGACAAGCCGCGGCTGCAACCGCCTGATCGCGCAGGGAGCGGAAATTGCGATTTCACCCGAAACGATTCTCGAGGAGCTGGGCGTGAAAAAGGCCGGGACAAAAAGAGCCGCACCGCGTCCGCGCTATGGAAAAGAGGCGGAAATGGTTCTGAAAACACTCGCGGCAGAACCGCAGAATCTTGCACAGCTTGCCGGCAGCACCGGAATTCCGCTGCAGGAGCTGACCGGCATTCTGCTGGCACTCGAAATTGACGGCGTTATTGCGGAAAATCCGCCGGGCGTGTACATGGCGTTATCGTAAAAGGGACGAGGAAAAGAAAGGTTTTGTGATATTCCGCCCGGTGTACAATTATAATAGAAGAAAAAGAAAAAAGGGGGCTCTTCTGCGCCGCGTGCATGTCTGAAAAAGGAAAAAGAAAAGAAAAAAATCAGGAAAAATCGTTAAAAAATAGAAAAAATCCTGTTATTTTGTCGGGAAACATCGAAAAATGGTACATTTTAAAAATGGAAAACACTTGCAAGAAAAAACTTTTTGGTGTATAGTCAGTGGAAGTTACGACTAATTTAGGAATTATTCTGGAATTTGTAATGATGCAGAACTATGCGATATGAAAAACGCAATATAGATCTGGACAGTTATAAAAATATGTATTCAGGAGGCATCAGAGGTGGCAAAATATCTTGTAATAGTGGAATCACCGGCAAAAGTCAAGACGGTGAAAAAGTATCTCGGGGCAAATTACGAAGTTGCAGCATCTATGGGCCATGTGCGCGATCTGCCGAAAAGCCGGCTTGGAATTGATGTAGAACATGACTTTGAACCAAAATATATCACCATCCGCGGAAAAGGAGAGCTTCTGGCATCTCTTCGAAAAGCCGCAAAAAAAGCAGATAAAGTTTATCTCGCAACTGACCCTGACCGCGAGGGAGAGGCAATTTCCTGGCATCTGTCGATTGCGCTGAATCTCGATGAGAACAAGATGCGCCGCATCACCTTCAACGAGATCACAAAATCAGCAGTCAAAGCGTCGATCAAACAGGCACGCGACATCGATATGAACCTGGTGGACGAGCAGCAGGCGCGCCGCTGCCTCGACCGTATGGTAGGTTATGAAATCAGCCCATTGTTATGGAAGAAAATCAAACGCGGACTTTCCGCCGGCCGTGTGCAGTCCGTTGCACTGCGCATCATCGGCGACCGCGAGGATGAGATCAATGCGTTCATTCCGAAAGAATACTGGACACTGGAAGCAGATCTGAAAATTCCGGGCGAGAAGAAACCGCTCGTTGCAAAATTCCACGGCAAAGGCAGTGAAAAGATGGTGATCGAGACGAAAGAGCAGCTCGATGAAATCTTAAAGGGACTGGAAAATGAGACCTTTACCGTATCCGAAGTGAAAAAAGGAGAGCGTTCCAAGAAAGCGCCGCTTCCGTTCACCACGAGTACCCTGCAGCAGGAAGCATCGAAGGTGCTGAACTTCTCCACACAGAAGACGATGCGTCTGGCGCAGCAGCTCTACGAGGGCGTGGAAGTAAAAGGAAAGGGAACGATCGCTCTGATTTCCTATCTGCGTACCGATTCTACACGAATCAGCGAGGAGGCCGATGCGGCAGCACGTTCCTTTATCCAGGAGCAGTACGGCACAAAATATACCGCAAGCGGGGACACGACGGAGAATAAAAACAGCAAGGCACAGGATGCGCACGAGGCCATCCGTCCGACCGATGTGACGAATACACCGGTAATGGTAAAAGAATCCCTGCCAAGAGATCTGTTCCGCCTGTATCAGCTGATCTGGAAACGCTTTGTGGCAAGCCGCATGCAGCCGGCCGTCTATGAGACAATTTCCGCACGGATCAATGCAGGAGAGTATCTCTTTACAGCAGCTTCCTCCCGTCTGGCATTTGATGGTTTCATGTCCGTTTACACCGATCCGGATGAGGAAAAGAAAGAGAAAAACGCCGCTGTCCGGAGCCTGGAGGCAGGAACGGAGCTGGCACTGGAAAAGATGGATCCGCAGCAGCACTTCACACAGCCGCCGGCACACTACACCGAGGCTTCCCTTGTCAAAACACTCGAGGAACTCGGCATCGGCCGTCCAAGTACGTACGCGCCGACCATCACAACGATCATCAACCGCCGTTACGTGGCAAAGGAGAACAAGAACCTTTACATGACAGAGCTCGGCGAGGTGGTCAACAACATGATGAAAGAGGCATTCCCGAGCATCGTGGATGTCAACTTTACGGCAACGATGGAAGCTCTGCTCGACAGGGTTGGAGATGGAAGTGTTCCGTGGAAGACAGTAGTCGAGAACTTCTGGCCGGATCTCTATGAGGCGGTCACAGAGGCAGAAAAGAACCTCGAAGAAGTTAAGGTAGAGGATGAGGTGACAGATGTCATCTGCGAGAACTGCGGCCGCAACATGGTGGTCAAATACGGCCCGCACGGAAAATTCCTCGCCTGCCCGGGATTCCCGGACTGCAAGAACACGAAGCCGTATCTGGAAAAGATCGGTGTTCCGTGTCCGAAGTGCGGAAAAGAAGTGATCCTGCGCAAGACGAAAAAAGGACGGAAATATTATGGATGCGAAAACAATCCGGAATGCGATTTCATGTCCTGGCAGAAACCGTCTGCCAAGAAATGCCCGCAGTGCGGCGGCTATATGCTGGAAAAAGGCAATAAGCTGGTCTGCGCGGACGAGCAGTGCGGCTATGTAGAAGCACGCGAAAAGAAAGACGAAGACTGAGAATGACAAAGCGGTCTGTACTGGTGAAAAACTGGTGCAGGCCGTTTTTTTGCTTATCGAGGCGGAAAAACAGGAAGATCTGAAAAAATTTAGCATGAATTTTTATAAAATTTATAGTTTTCTGAAAAATATATTGATTTCCGGAAAACTACATGATAGAATGAGCTTAGTTTTAAGGGTTGTCTGAAAAAGGCATCAGTGTGCATTTTTTTCGGCGGATACGCCAAAAAAATGCAGAAAATAAAGAAAGGAGAAGAACATGAGCGTACAACTGCTGGATAAAACCAGAAAAATCAACAAACTGCTTCATAACAATCACTCCACGAAGGTCGTGTTCAACGATATCTGTGAAGTCCTGATGGAAACGTTAAGTTCCAATATCCTGGTGATCAGTAAAAAAGGAAAAGTGCTGGGCATCAGCCTTTGCCCGGGCGTGGAAGAAATTACGGAGCTGATCGAGGATAAGGTGGGCGGTTATGTCGATGCCGCATTAAACGAGCGTCTCCTCGGCGTACTCTCCACAAAAGAGAACGTCAATTTACAGACCCTCGGCTTTGAGCGGCCTGGTGTAGAGCGCTACACCGCAATTATCTGCCCGATCGAGATCGCCGGAGAACGCCTTGGTACCGTATTTATGTACCGCTGCACCCCGCAGTACGATATCGACGATATCATCGTCAGTGAGTACGGCACAACCGTTGTCGGACTGGAAATGATGCGTTCCGTCAACGAGGAAAATGTGGAGGAAAACCGCAAGGTTCAGGTGGTTAAATCCGCATTCAACACGCTGTCCTTCTCCGAACTGGAAGCCATCATCCATATCTTTGATGAACTGAACGGGGATGAGGGCATTCTGGTTGCAAGCAAAATTGCAGACCGCGTCGGCATCACAAGATCCGTCATCGTAAATGCCCTCCGCAAATTCGAGAGCGCAGGCGTCATCGAGTCCCGTTCCAGCGGTATGAAGGGAACGTATATTAAGGTATTAAATGATTATATCTTTGATGAACTCGACGAGATCAAAGCAAGAAAGAACCTGAAAGGAAAGGGCGATGCCCATCCGGACGAGACGAAAAAATAAAAAAGTGGAATGTAGAAAAGAATCGGAGCCGTTTAAGAATGGCGCCGTTTCTTTTTGTGCAAAAAGCATTCGGGGAGCGGAAAAAAATGGTATCATTCCCGTTTTTAGGAATAAACTATAATTAGATTCTAAAGAGAGTATAAAATATGAAAAAATTGCCAAAATAAGAAAAAACGAGGAAATAAGAGAAATTAAGAGTTATTACGAGAGAAAAAAAGAGAATTACAAAATTCATGCATTTGCGAAATGAGGTGGAAAACACTATAGTAAGAACCATCAAGTAGCACTCGAATGAACTGAGTGCTAATAAATAAAACTGAATGAAATCTTGAAGGAGGAAACATAAATGAAGTTAGTACCTTTAGGTGACAGAGTTGTATTAAAAGAGTTAAAAGCAGAGGAAACCACAAAATCCGGTATCGTACTTCCGGGACAGGCACAGGAGAAACCGCAGCAGGCTGAGGTTATCGCAGTAGGACCTGGAAAAGTAGAAGACGGCAAAGAAGTAAAAATGGAAGTTGCAGTCGGAGATCAGGTAATCTATTCCAAATATGCAGGAACCAACGTCAAACTGGAAGACGAAGAGTACATCATCGTAAAACAGGATGACATTCTGGCAGTTGTAAAATAAAGAATAATCAAGTAAAAATCAGGAGGCATGACAATCATGGCAAAAGAGATTAAATATGGAGCAGAGGCAAGAAACGCTCTTCAGAATGGTGTAAACCAGCTTGCAGATACCGTACGTGTAACCCTTGGACCGAAAGGAAGAAACGTTGTTCTGGACAAACAGTACGGCGCTCCGCTCATCACAAACGATGGTGTTACGATTGCAAAAGAGATCGAGCTGGCAGACGGCTTTGAAAACATGGGCGCACAGCTCATCAAAGAAGTTGCTGCAAAGACCAACGACGTAGCAGGTGATGGTACCACAACCGCAACCGTTCTGGCACAGGCTATGGTAAACGAAGGAATGAAAAACCTGGCAGCAGGTGCGAACCCGATCGTTCTTCGTAAGGGAATGAAGAAAGCAACCGATAAAGCTGTTCAGATCCTTGCAGAGATGAGCCAGCCGGTAGCAGGCAAAGAGCAGATTGCAAAAGTTGCAGCTGTTTCTTCCGGAAGCGAAGAAGTAGGCCAGATGGTAGCTGACGCTATGGAAAAAGTTTCCAAAGACGGCGTTATCACCATCGAGGAGTCCAAGACCATGCAGAACGAGCTGGAGCTGGTAGAAGGTATGCAGTTCGACCGTGGATATATCTCCGCTTACATGTGTACCGATATGGAGAAAATGGAAGCCGTTCTCGACAATCCATATATCCTGATTACCGATAAGAAACTGTCCAACATTCAGGAAGTTCTTCCGCTGCTGGAGCAGATCGTACAGAGCGGCGCAAGACTGCTGATCATCGCTGAGGACGTAGAGGGCGAGGCTCTCCAGACACTCGTGATCAACAAACTGCGCGGAACCTTCAACGTAGTAGCTGTCAAAGCACCGGGATACGGCGACAGAAGAAAAGCAATGCTTGAGGATATCGCAATCCTTACAGGTGGTCAGGTAA
>ERZ857745.5302-NODE-5302-length-10529-cov-3.463338_pt1 | contig 10529 bp, 10 predicted proteins | sample MGYA00519699_ERZ857745 | MGnify/ENA primary metagenome ERZ857745 (study PRJEB31778, sample SAMEA3449357) | human gut metagenome | biome: human gut; feature: human-associated habitat; material: faeces | place: United Kingdom | collected 2010/2012 ...
GTGAGGAAGAGGACAGCCACCTTGGAGACTTTATCCAGGATGACAATGTACCTGTTCCGGCAGAAGCAGCAGCGCAGACACTTCTGAAAGAACAGCTGGATGAAGTTTTAAGTACACTGACAGAGAGAGAGCAGAAGGTTCTCCGCCTGCGTTTTGGCATGAGTGATGGAAGAGCACGTACACTGGAAGAGGTCGGAAAAGAGTTCGATGTCACCCGTGAGCGTATCCGTCAGATTGAAGCAAAAGCACTCCGCAAGCTTCGTCATCCAAGCCGCAGCAGAAAATTAAGAGATTATTTGGATTAAGAAGATGGCTGAATTATCAAAAAGATTACAGGCAGTGGCGGATCTTGTCACACCGGGAATGCGTCTTGCGGATGTGGGAACAGATCACGCTTACATCCCAATCTATCTGACACAGAACGGGCTGGTTCCATCCGCAATTGCCATGGATATTAACAAAGGACCATTAGAGAGAGCGGATACACATATCCTTGAACATGGACTGGATGGGAAGATCGTTACCCGTCTTTCTGATGGTCTGGTGAATTTGAAAATGGAAGAAGCTGACACAATGATCGCCGCCGGAATGGGCGGCGGTCTTGTCATACACATTTTGAATGAGGATCCGGCAAAAACCAGAAGCTTAAAGGAACTGATCCTGCAGCCGCAGTCAGAGCTTGCGAAAGTCCGCCGTTATCTGGAAGAACATAGATTTCGTATCGTTGCAGAGGACATGGTGGAAGAGGATGGCAAATACTATCCGATGATGAAGGTGATCCCGACAGAGCAGAAAGGTCTTTATGCGGAAGGTGTTCCGGCAGCAGAAGAAGAGCTTGAATATGGAAAATATTTATTAGAGAAGGGTCACCCGGTGATGGGAGAATATCTGAAAAAGGAACTGTCTGTGAATCAGGGCGTGTATGAAAAGCTTCGGGTGCAGGAGAGTGAACGCACGAAGGAGAGAAGTGCAGAGATTCTGCATATGATAAAGAGAGCAGAAGACCTGCTTGACCGGTATTTTTAGGAGGAAAATGATGATTTGCAGAGAAATTATAAAAGAAATAGAAGCACGTTTTCCAAAGCACTATGCTATGGAGTGGGATAATGTAGGACTGCAGGTCGGAAGAAGCGATAAAGAAGTAAAGCGGATCTATCTTGCACTGGATGCGACGGATGAAGTGATCGAAGAAGCAGCAGACTGGGGCGCAGATATGCTGATCACACATCATCCGATGATCTTTAAAGCAATGAAAAAGATCAATGACGAGGATTTTATTGGCAGAAGAGTACTGAAGTTGATCCGGGATGACATTTCTTACTATGCGATGCATACCAATTATGATGTGATGGGAATGGCAGAGCTTGCTGGGAAGGTACTTGAACTGAGTGAACCGGAGGTTCTGGAAGTGACGGGAAGCATGCATTCAGAATCCGGCGAAGTTCCGGTTGGGATCGGAAGAGTTGCTGATCTGGCACAGCCGATGGATTTAAAATCCTGTGCGGAAATGGTAAAAAAAGCATTTGATCTTCCGAATGTGAAAATTTTTGGAGAGCCGGATATGCAGGTACATCGTCTTGGTGTTTTTCCGGGCTCCGGGAAGAGCGCAATTTCCGTATCTTTGGAAAAAGGTGTGGATGTACTGGTGACAGGCGACATTGATCACCATGAGGGGATTGATGCGGTTGCGCAAAAAATGGCAGTAATTGATGCCGGACACTATGGCGTGGAACATATCTTTATTGCAGATATGGAACATTTTTGCCGGGAGAAATTTCCAGAGGCAGAGATCCGGACAGCAAAGATCCGGCAGCCATTCTGGGTTTTGACGTAAGGTGTTTGGGAGCGGGGAGAAAACAGACAGATTTGTCAAAGCGCCGTAAGGCAGAAAGAAGGCGGTAAATATGGAACAGCAGATGTACAAAGTACAGATTGACGGGGAAGAGAGAAGTTTTCCGGCAGGAACCACATATCTGCAGATTGCCGGGGAATATCAGGAAAGATACCCACATGATATTGTTCTTGTATATGTAAATGGAAAGCTTCAGGAGCTTGGAAAGAAGCTGAAAAAGGACTGTGCGCTCCATTTTGTGACGACAGGCGAGACAATTGGAAATCTTACCTATCGCCGTGGTGTAAGTTTTCTGCTGGTGAAGGCAGTATATGATACAATCGGACACGATAAGATAGAACAGGTGAGAATCCATTTTTCTGTAGATAAAGGGTATTATTGTACAATAAAAGGAGATCAGAAGCTGGATCAGGAACTGCTTGCAAGGATTGAAGAACGGATGCATGAAATGGCAGATATGGATCTTTCAATCCGGAAGAGATCGGTTCATACCGATGAAGCGGTTGAAATGTTCCGCAAGTACGGTATGAAGGATAAAGAGCGTTTGTTCCGGTATCGCAGAGTGTCTACAGTCAATATTTACAGTATCAATGAGTTTGAGGACTACTATTACGGCTATATGGTTCCATCAACCGGCTATCTGAAATATTTTAAATTATATTTATATGATGAGGGATTTGTAGTGCAGATGCCGGAGGCAGCTGAACCGGAAAAGATACCTCCGTTTCAGCCTCAGAATAAGCTGTTCCATGTGCTGAAGGAATCTACGCGTGGCGGTGATATGCTTGGAATTGAGACGGTAGGGGCGCTGAATGATTATGTGACAGGCGGCAGCGCCAATCCAAAGGAACTGCTTCTGGTACAGGAGGCAATGCAGGAAAAGAAGATTGCGCAGATCGCAGAGCAGATTGCAGGAAATCCGCAGAAAAAGTTTGTCTTGATCGCCGGTCCTTCTTCGTCAGGAAAGACTACATTTTCCAGACGGCTTTCCATCCAGCTCCGGGTAAGCGGTCTGGTCCCGCATCCGATTTCGGTGGATGATTACTTTAAGAACCGTGTGGATACACCGCTGGATGCAGAAGGAAAGCCGAATTATGAGTGTTTGGAAGCACTGGATGTGGAACTTTTTAATCACGATCTGAAAAAGCTGCTTGCAGGAGAACGGATTGAGCTTCCGACGTTCAATTTCAAGACCGGAAAACGGGAATATAACGGACATTATATGCAGCTTGGTGAGCAGGATATTCTGGTGATCGAAGGCATTCATTGTCTGAATGATGCGTTGACCCATGATCTGCCAAAAGAAAATAAATTCAAGATCTATATCAGTGCACTGACCCAGCTGAATATCGATGAGCATAACCGGATCGCATCAACAGATGGACGTCTGATCCGCCGGATGGTGCGTGATGCAAGAACCAGAGGTACTTCGGCAAAGCAGACGATCGCTATGTGGCAGTCGGTGCGAAGAGGGGAAGAGAACAATATTTTCCCGTATCAGGAAGACGCGGATGTGATGTTCAATTCAGCTCTTCTTTATGAGCTGGCAGTTCTGAAAGCTTATGCAGAACCGATCCTGTTCGGAATTGAGAAGGACTGCGCCGAATATCAGGAGGCGAAGAGACTGCTCAAATTCCTGGATTATTTTGTGGGGATCGGAAGTGAGTATGTTCCGCAGAATTCGATTTTGAGGGAATTTATTGGAGGCGGATGTTTCGATTTGTAGAATGTTGAAGCTGGTCACATGGTAAGAGAGCGATATAGATTATAGAGGCAGTTTGAATCCGTTCCGCTGTTTTTTTAGTGTGATCCGTCGTCAGAAATAAACAGAAGAAGAGCTTCTGGGAGAATGAATATCTTTGTTCTCTCAGGAGCTCTTCTTCTGTTTGACCGGAAAATACATATGGAAAATTCTTCCATAAAAAGAGTATTATGTGCCGGGGAAGGGGATCACTTAAATATATTTATCAGAGTAACATATCTTCAGGCACAGGCGCTGTGAAATGCATTTCTTCTCCTGTGATTGGATGCCGGAAACGCAGATGATGTGAGTGCAGTGCCTGATGGCTGATATGGCTGTAATCCGGATTATAGAGAAAATCTCCCGGAAGCGGATGACCGATGTAATTCATATGCACCCGGATCTGATGAGTGCGTCCGGTATCCAGCTTTAAGGCAACCAGAGAGTAGACCGGATCTGTATTTGTGATGGAAAGCCTGCGGTAATGGGTGCAGGCATATTCACCATGTTTAAAATCGACCATGCGCTCGATGGTAGAACCCTCTTTTCTGGCAATTGGAGCAGTGATGATTCCGTCTTCCGGGACGATTCCCGTGGCAAGTGCCAGATATTCCCGGTGGATTTCCCGGCGTGCCATCATGGCAGAGAGGAGAGAGGCACTGTAAAGATGCCGGGCAATGATCAGAAGACCGGTGGTGTCCCGGTCAAGCCGGTTAATGCAGCGGTAGACAAAAGGCTCGCCTTTCTCTTTGAAATACCATGCACAGGCATTGGCAAGTGTGTTGTCATAATTTCCCTGGGAAGGGTGAATTGGCATTCCGGCAGGTTTATTGATGACCAGCAGGTCCGGATCTTCATATACGATCGAAAGAGGCAGATCTGACGGAACAATATTTTCGGAGAATTTTGTTTCGGTAATCCGGATAGCAAGCTGGTCGCCGGGAGTAAGAAGGGTGCGTGCCAGTACTGGTTCCCCGTTCAGACGGATTCCTTCCGGATCTTCTTTGATTGCCCGGATCAGAGAAGAAGAATATCCATGAGCTTTTAAAAACTCATGGATATTGGAAGTTTTCTGTTCGGTTATTGTATAATTCAGAATTCTTTCCCACATTACTTTGATTTCACTTCCCGCCATAATTCATTGTAGACAGCATCGTTTTTATCTCCAAGGAATTTGAAGGTCTCACATCCGGAGAGCTCGCTTGCATCCGGGAATGCAATCTTGCTGTTGCGGATGGACTCGTCTTCAATCAGTTCCCGTGCTGCTTCATTTGGAGTCGAGTAGGTGATGTACTCAAAGTTCTTCAGTGCGATGTCCGGACGGCAGAGGAAGTTGATGAACTTTTCTGCATTTTCCTTATGCTCTGCATTCTTCGGAATTACCCAGGAGTCGATCCAGATATTGGATCCTTCTTTCGGGATCACGTATTCCAGGTTTGGATTTTCTTTCTGTGTGTAAATGGCTTCACCGGAGTAAATAACACCGATGGCTGCTTCGTTTCCGATCATCTTGTCACGCACCTGGTCAACGACGTATGCCTGAACCAGTGGTTTCTGTTTGATCAGAAGATTCTTCGCTTCGTTCAGCTCGTCCAGGTCGGTTGAGTTCAGGGAATATCCAAGATATTTTAAGGTAACACCGAATGCATCGCGGACGCTGTCCTGCATCAGGATGCTGTCCTTGTACTTTGGATCCCAGAGAACAGACCAGGAATCAATTGGTTCGTCTACCATGGTTTTGTTGTAAAGGATCCCGACAGTTCCCCAGCAATAAGGAACAGAGTATTTATTTTCCGGATCAAATGCTTTGGACTGATCCATGTAAGTCTGTCCAATATTTTTGATATTCGGAATATTATCCCAGTTGATCTCGGCGAGGAGATCATTCTCGATCATACGCTGGATCATATAGTCAGAAGGGCAGACCACATCGTAGGAAATGGCGCCGGACTGCACCTTCGGGTACATGATCTCATTGGTTTCGTATTCTTCATAAACTACCTGGATACCGGTTTCTTCTTCAAAGATATCCAGGACATCCGGGTCCAGATATTCGCCCCAGTTGTAGACAATTACCTTTTCGGAGCCGGAAATCTTTGTCTTTGAATTGTAGAAAAATCCTCCGGCTGTAATGACGATCACGAGCAGTGCCGGTACGACACGTGTTACGACGAGACGCATCGTGTGGCGTGCACGGGATGGCTTGCGGATCGTGCCGTCTTTTTCGTGAACTTCTTTTTCCGGTTTTAAATTGATCAGGAAGAGAAGGAAGAGCACCGTTACAAACATGATCGTTGAGAGTGCGTAAATTTCCGGACGGATTCCTTTTCGTACTTCACTGTAAATTTTGGTGGACAGGGTATCGATTCCAGGTCCTTTGGTAAAGTGGGTGATCACAAAATCATCCAACGACATGGTAAATGAAAGCAGGAAACCGGAAAGAATTCCTGGAAGGATATCCGGAAATACGACTTTGAAAAAAGCGTAGATCGGGGAAGCACCCAGATCTAGTGCGGCTTCATAGGTCCGCCGGTTGGTCTGCTTTAGTTTTGGCATGACGCTTAAAATGACGTATGGGATATTAAAGGTTATATGTGCAATCAGGATTGTCGAAAATCCCATGGTCATACGGAATGCGATGAACAGCAGCATCATAGATACACCAGTCACAATATCTGCGTTCAGCATCGGAATGTTGGTGACCCCCAGCATAAAGGTACGGAACTTGCGGTTCATACTCTGGATTCCAATGGAAGCCAAAGTTCCGATCACGGTTGCAATCAGCGCAGAAAGAAGTGCGATGATCAGGGTGTTGTATAAGGTGCTCATGATCGCTTCATCCTGGAAAAGGGATACATACCATTTTCCGGTAAATCCGCCCCATTTGGCACGGGTTCTGGAACTGTTAAAGGACAGAACCATCAGTGTCATGATCGGAGCATAGAGGAAGATCACGATCAGCAGTAAATATAAATTCTGTAATTTCTTTTTCATTAGAATGCTGTGCCCTCCCCGTCTTTATCGTATTTGGCGATCAGAGCCATACTTGCAATGATGAAGATCATCAGGACAAGTGAAAGTCCACTTCCTACATGCCAGTTGCTTCCCTGCTGGAATTCCTGTTCGATGACATTTCCGATCAGAAGGATCTTGCTTCCACCGAGGAGGTTGGAAATGACGAAGGTTGTAAGTGCAGGTACAAATACCATAGTGATTCCACTGATGATACCCGGAACACTAAGCGGAAGGATGATCTTGGTAAATGTCTGGATATTTCCGGCACCGAGATCTCTGGCTGCGGAAATAACATCTTTGTCAATCTTTACAAGTACATTGTAAATCGGCAGCACCATGAACGGCAGGAAGTTGTAGACCATACCGAGGATGATCGCTGTCGGTGTGTTGATAATGTTCCATGAAGGCAGCCCGAAGAAATGGAGAACGGAGTTGATGACACCGTTTTTCTCCAGGAGGTTCTGCCATGCAAGAGTTCTGAGCAGAAAGTTCATCCACATCGGAAGGATGAAAACAAGTACTACGAAGCTGGACTGGTTTACATTTCTTCCGACAAGGATCATTGCCAGAGGATAGGCAAGGATCAGGCAGATCACTGTGCTGACAAATGCAAGCAGAAGTGCAAGCCCCAGAGCCTTTATATTCTCAGGTGTTGTGATTTTGGCAAGGTTCATCCAGGTGAATTTTCCGTCATTGTCAGTCAGACCATAATAGAAGATCATGATCAGAGGAATGATAATGAAAGAAACTGCCCAGAAAAGGTATGGCCCTGCCAGGAGACGTTTGCTATTCTTCAATTCCTGCAGCCTCCTCATCTTCAGATTCCGGTTTTTTCATGATCTGAATATCAAACGGGTCAACATGGATTCCAACCTCAGTGCCAACCGGGAACATATCGGTGCTGTGCACCAGCCATTCATAGTTGTTGGCAAGGACTTCCATTTCATAGTGGACTCCTTTGAAAATCAGATGGGTAACGACACCCTTTAATGTGCCTTCTTCTGGTTTTACAAGATCGATGTCCTCCGGACGGATGACCGCATCGACTGGTTTGTTGGTTCCGAATCCGGTATCCACACACGGGAATTCGGCACCGACAATATTGACCAGCTTATCGCGTACCATGATGGCATTGAAAATGTTGCTATCGCCAATGAAGTCGGCTACGAAAGCATTTTCCGGCTCGTTGTAGATATCTTCCGGTGTACCGATCTGCTGGATGTATCCCTGATTCATGACAACAATCGTGTCAGACATGGTGAGGGCTTCTTCCTGATCGTGGGTAACGTAGATAAATGTAATTCCCAGCTCATTTTTTAAACGGATCAGTTCATACTGCATGTCCTGGCGGAGCTTTAAATCCAGGGCACCGAGAGGTTCATCCAGAAGAAGAACTTTTGGTTCATTTACAATGGCGCGGGCGATGGCAATACGCTGCTGCTGCCCCCCACTTAAAGAATCCGGATAACGGTTCTGGTAACCTTCCAGATTGACCAGTTTTAATGCATAATGAATCTTATCATCGATGTAAGATTTTGATTTCCCTTTGATCTTCAGACCAAAAGCAATATTTTCAGCAATGGTCATATGGGTGAAAAGCGCATATTTCTGGAAAACAGTGTTGAGCTGTCGTTTATTCGGTGCAAGGGATGTAATGTCCTTTCCATCGAAAATTACTTTTCCGGAGTCCGGATTTTCGAATCCGCCGAGGATACGCAGAAGCGTTGTCTTTCCGCAGCCGCTAGGTCCTAAAAGTGTGAGAAATTCATTTTCTCTGATATAAAGGTTCAGGTCGTCCAGAACCAGATTGTCTCCATATGATTTGGAAACACCAACAATGTCAATCAGTTTGTTTGGCATATGTATAATCCTCCTGTGTACTTAAAAACTTGGGGGAGTGCTGACCCAGATCAGGCGTGCCCCGGAAGAAGACGATGCTTCTATATAATGCTTTGCGTGGGGAGTAAAATAAAAGGATTCTCCCTTTTTAGCTTTGTAGACCTTATTGCCTACGTGGATTTTGACGGAACCCTGAAGCACGTATCCGAATTCCTCACCTTCGTGTGGAAGATCCGGGTAGGTTGCACCGCCCGGAGCCAGGGTAAGACGGATCGGTTCCATCATATTGCGCTGGGCATTTGGAATGATCCATTCAATCGTATTCTTCAGATCAGTATCCTTTTTTTCAAAATAATCCTCATCACCGAAGACAACCTGTTCTTCCTCGTCATCGCTGAAAAATTCATTCAGATTGGTGCCGAGACACTGCAGAATATCAACCAGTGTGGCGATAGAAGGAGAAGTAAGATCCCGTTCCAGCTGGGAAATGAATCCCTTCGAAAGCTCACTCCGGTCTGCAAGTTCTTCCTGGGTAAGATTTTTCGCAATACGGAGCTCCCTTACTTTCTGTCCTATGTTCATAAATAGCTCCTTTCTGTAAATTGTTTGTAAAAATAAAAATAAACCTAGAGTTTAGTATTTCTATACACACGACAAGGTTTATTATACTATAGTTTAGAGAAAAAGCAACCGTTTTATAAGGAAAATGGAGGCTTTTTTGAAAAATAAAAAACGGGTAAGAATTGACTAATTTTAGTTAATTACAAAAAAGTAATCGTCATTCCGTTGCAATGGGACGATTACTTTTTTGCTTTATGTATATCTCTGCCGAGCATATATCCGGCACCACCGCATAATGCGATTAGTGCGAATTAAGTTCTTTGATCTGCCATATGATTTTCTTAACAAAACCAATTATGCAGCACTGTTATAATCAATAACAACAACCTCTTGTAATATTTTTTTTGCGGCATTTACTAAATATTCAATGCGAGCAGATGTTTCATCTAAAAAAATAGCCTCACCACAAACCCGGCATTCATAACAAGGAACATTTTTTATAACAATAATGCAGCCCTTATATTCAACAGTAAATGTAGTCGTAGTTTTGATTTTTTCTCTAGAGAAGCATGAATTACACATAATTATTCCTCCTCGTATAATATCTTTCAATACCCAAAGCTTTCCTATTCCTCACAATATTATCAATGGCGTTGAGTTTACCACTATCTTACGCATTGTCGAGTTCCTCCATGAATTCTGCCTTATCGTTAAAATGAAAAACAGAAATGCCGTTTTCTCCTAAGTATTTAATAAAGTCCTCCTTATTCATTCCGGCAATCTGCGCACAATAACCAACTGACACTCCACTATTCTGATAATAACTCACTGCAACTGCTAACCTGGCAAACTGGCTCGCCTGTTCGTGATTCATTTGGGTATCGTACAAAACCTCTTCTGGAATATCAAGTATTATGTGATACATAATCTCTCCAATCTGCATATATATTTTCTAGTTCTACTACTTTATTATCTTATAAGCTTGTTACCAAAGGATATCGTAAAGCCCCTTTCTTCAATCCATATTCTCCATAACTTCAGAAAATCTATCATATCTTTTTTCTCTAGTGTCTTTACTAATTCATCTTGCTTCCTCCATAGCTTCTACCACCTCTGGCTTATACTGAGGCAATTCAACACTAAACGGAAGACCACCTCTTAATACACATTGTCTCAAAATATTACCTCCATTTTAAAATCATACACATCTCTAATATTCTATTGTAAAAGATATTTTTATTGACTTTATTAAGAAAGCATGCCATTGTTTTCTTCGCTATTAACTCTCATAATTGCTCTTAAGAGGAAATACGCACACATTAAATATATATCGTCATTGTCAAAATTATCTACAATCAGTTTGTATACCACTAAAATTGCATTGATTAACGATGGGTCAGAGACAATCATTGCATAAGCGCCATCTACTCCTCTGAGCTCATCAATTTCATTAATGAGTGCCGTCATCTCATCAGTTCTAATCTTATTCCACACCTTTAACATCTGTGTTATCTGCTTATC
>ERZ857745.5307-NODE-5307-length-10512-cov-4.312709_pt1 | contig 10512 bp, 8 predicted proteins | sample MGYA00519699_ERZ857745 | MGnify/ENA primary metagenome ERZ857745 (study PRJEB31778, sample SAMEA3449357) | human gut metagenome | biome: human gut; feature: human-associated habitat; material: faeces | place: United Kingdom | collected 2010/2012 ...
TGAGAATTTCGGAAGCCATTGCGGCGGAATGGGTCATACCGGAGCAGCCGATGGTCTCCACCAGAGCCTCTTCGATGACGCCGTTCTTGATGTTCAGGGACAGCTTGCAGGTGCCCTGCTGGGGTGCACACCAGCCCACACCATGGGTGTAGCCGCTGATGTCCTTGATCTCATAGGCCTTGACCCATGCGCCCTCTTCGGGGATGGGAGCCGGACCATGCTTAGGACCTTTGGTGATCGGGCACATATTCTGTACTTGCTGCGAATAGGTCATAATCATACTCTCCTTTTGACAAATGTCGCTTTGGCAGCACAAAACCGCCGCCGCGCCCTGCCGGCACAGCCGCCGCTCCATACTGCTTGCATCCGAACCGGGTGCGCTGCTCTCTTTCAGCGCCTGCACCGGTACTACCACGCATGGTTTTATTATAGAGAAAACGGACGAATTTTGCAAGTCATTTCCTGCAAAAAGTACAGCCGGGTTTTACGGTCATCCGTCGCTAACTGTCATTTCCACCGCTTTATACAAAACAGTCGTCAAGTTTTTGTCAATTCTGCCGTAAGCACCGGCAAACTTTTTGCAGTCTTTACTTTTTGCGCGTTTCAGCGCGGGTCTTTCTGCACCGGATGCAGCGCCCAGATGGCCGCAAAGCCCGCCGCCGCACCGGCCATGGCAAGCAGGTGCCGCCCGTTCTCCAGCGCCAGCAAGTTGGCTGCAAAGGGGAACGCAAGACTGCCCACGCTCTGCCCCAGCGCCAGAAAGCCGTAGTTCACCCCGGCATGGGGCAAGCCGAACAGGTCGGTGGAGAGGGAAGGCAGCACCGCCGCCAGCGCCGAATAACAGAAGGTGAGCCCTGCGTACACAGCCACAACGAGCCAGCCCTGCGCGAACAGGAAGGCCGCTGAAAGCCCCAGCGACACGCCGAACAGGATCAGGTCAGTGGGGCGGCGGCCGATCCGGTCGCTGAGCAGGGGCATCAGCAAGCGGCCCGCCGCGCTGCCCACGCTGCCCAGCACCACGCTCCACAGGGCAGCGCCCTCGTCCAGGCCCCGCTCCATGCCCAGCTTTAAGATGATGGGGCTGAACAGCAGCACCGCCGGGGTGGAAAAGCACACCGCGCCCGCACACAGCCAGTACTGCTTTGTGCGCAGCATCTGCCCCGGGGAAAGGTCGAGGGTGTTTTTGCCGCTTGGCTGCTGTTTTTTCTGCGGTGGGTCGCTGAGTACCGCGCTGCCCGCAAGGCACACCGGCAGGGTGAGCGCGCCCAGCGCCCAGAACGCGCCCCGGATCCCCTGCACCGGGCCAAAGCCCCGCAGCGCCGCCCGGACGAACAGGGTAAGGAACGCGCCGGAAAGTCCCACTGCACCGCCGATGACCCCGGTCGCCAGCCCCTTGCGCCCCGCGTACCACTTTTGGGCGCAGGACTGGATAGAGGGGTACAAAAAGGCCGTGCCCAGCCCCGCCGGGATGCTGAAGGCCAGAAAGAACCCCCACCCTGCCCTGCCCGGCAGAAAGGCCGCTGCAAAAAAGCCGCCGCAGAGCAGGGCTGTGCCCCACAACGCCGCGCAGCGCGGACCCTTTTTATCCTGCAAAAAGCCGCCCAGCACACACCCCACCCCAAAGGCGGCGATGAGCAAGGCAAAGGCATAACCCGCACCCTGCTCCGAAAGGCCGTATTCCTCCATGACCGGCTTCTGAAATACGCCCCACGCCGCCGGTAAGCCGGTAAGCACCTGAATGGCTGCCCCCGCAGCCAGAATGGTCCACGGGTGTTTTGCTGCAAACTGCTGTTTCATACTTTCACCTCAAAGATTTGTGCAATTTGCGATAGTGTGCCCATTTGGATTGACAATCCGGCATTATCCTTTATAATGGTAAAGTACTGAGTTAAAAACGCTCCCGCCCCTTTTCAGGCATCGAGGGCGGGTACAATTTACAGATAGAGAGGAATTACTGTTATGAAAACACAGGCTTTGAAGGGTATGCGGGATCTGCTGCCCGCTGAGCAGACCCTGCGCGATTACATTCAGGGCAAAATTCTGGAGACCTACCGCGCTTCCGGCTTTGAGCGCATCTCCACCCCCATGCTGGAGGATATGGAGAACCTGGACAAATCCGACGGCGGCGACAACCTGAACCTCATCTTCAAGGTGATGAAGCGTGGAGACAAGCTGACCAGCGCGCTGGGATCTGGCGACCCCAAGCAGCTCTCCGACATGGGCCTGCGCTATGATCTGACCCTGCCCCTGAGCCGTTTCTACGCTGCCAACAAGGACAAGCTCCCCCACCCCTTCAAGGTCATCCAGACCGACCGCGTGTTCCGCGCCGAGCGCCCGCAGAAGGGCCGCCTGCGCGAGTTTGTGCAGTGTGATATCGACATTCTGGGCGATTCTTCCCCCAATGCCGAGGTGGAGCTGATCGATGTGACCACTCGCGCTCTGCTGCGCATCGGTTTCAAAGATTTCACTGTCAACATCAACGACCGCCGCATCCTGCGCGCCATGCTGGAAAAGATGGGCTTTGCCGCTGACCAGCTGGATTCCGTCTGCATCAGCTTTGACAAGCTGGATAAGATCGGTGCAGACGGCGTAAAGAAAGAGCTGCTGGAAAAAGAGTTTGATGCCGCCGCTGTGGAAGCGCTGGATGAGTTCCTGCGCGCCGGGGATTTCAGCCTGGACGCCGTGACCGCCCGCGTTGGGGACGAAACCCTGACCGCCGACCTGCGCTATGTCATCGCCACCGCCGAAAAGATTGCCAACGGCCGTTACGGCATTGCCTATGCCCCCAGCCTGGTGCGCGGCCAGGGATACTATACCGGCATGGTGTTTGAAGTGACCTGCCCGCAGTTCAGCGGCGCTGTTGCAGGCGGCGGCCGCTACGACAATATGGTTGGCAAGTTCATTGGCCAGCAGGTGCCCGCCGTTGGCTTCTCCATCGGGTTCGAGCGCGTCTGCGGCATTCTGTTGGAGCAGGATTACCAGATCCCCGGTGCCAAGCAGAAGTTGGCCCTGCTGTATCTGAAGGATGCCGATTTCGCCGCCGTGCTGGCCAAGGCCGATGCCCTGCGCGCAGCCTATGATGTGACGGTTCTGCCCCAGGCCAAAAAGCTGGGCAAGCAGTTCGGCACATTGGAAACCGCTGGTTACAACGCTGTTGCCTTTGCGGACAATGACGACATCAAGGTTCTTGGTCAAAAAGCTGAATAATTAGAATTATTTTTGTGGGGTGTGCCGGTTTTGCGGCGCACCCCGCTTTTTTTGACATCAAGCTGTAACATTCCGGTGCCACTTCCGTGTTATACTGGTAAAGGAAGCAGATATTGCTTTTGGCTTACCCCTTACCACACAACACAATAAGGAGAGTGCCCTATGAAACATACAACACTATCCCGCTTTGCCAGCCTTGCCGCATCCGCCGCGCTGGCGCTCAGCCTTGCTGCCTGCGGTTCCACCAGCCGCAGCACCTACTCCGCCGCTGTTTCTAACGATACCGCCGCCTTGAGCAGCCAGGATGCCGGAGACTATGAATCTTACAGCGCCGAAAGCGCCGCACCCGGGGAAGGCAGCAGTTTTTCTTCAGACGATCTGACCAGCTCGATGCTGGATCCTTCCACGGTGGAAAGCAGCCGCAAGATCGTGTATAACGCCAGCGTGCGGATGGAAACCACCGACTATGATACCACCCGCGCCGCCTTGCAGGAGGCCGTAACCGCCGCGAACGGCTACCTGGAAAGCACTGACCAGGGCGGCAGCAAGGATTCCGGCAGCCGCTATACTTATTACACCGCGCGCATCCCCGCCGAAAACTACCGCAGCTTTTTGACCGCCGCCGGGGAAGCCGGGAACGTGACCTCGCTGAACGAGAGCGCGCAGGACATTACTGCTGAGTATGTAGATGTGGAAGCCCGCCTGAAAGCCCTGAACGACCAGCGTGACCGGCTGAACGCCCTGGCCGACAAAGCTGAAACCACCGCCGACCTGCTGGAAATTGAAAGCCAGCTTTCGGATGTGCAGTATCAGCTGGAAAGCTACACCGGCCAGATGCGGCTGATGGATAACCAGGTGCGCTATTCCACCGTGGATATTTCCCTGCAGGAAGTGCGGGTACTGACCCCCACCGCCACCACCTTTGGCGAAAAGTTTGTGGAAGCCGTTACCAGCGGCTGGCGCGGCTTTGTGGATGGGGCCGAAGATCTTATCCTGGTGGTGGTTTACCTGTGGCCGGTGGTACTGATCGTGCTTGCCATCCTGCTGGTGGCACGGCCCGCCCTCAAGCGCCGCAAGGCCCGCCGGGCGGAGAAAAAGCAGGCCAAGCTCGCTGCAAAGGCTGCCGCCCAGGCGCAGCCCGCAGAGCCCGCCAAACCGGACGACACCGTAAAATAAATCGCACCTCTTCTTTCCAACTTATATCGCAAAGCGGGCGCACCGTCCTACAGTAGACGGCGCGCCCGCTTTGTTTTATTTTTACCGGCTGTGCTTACAGGCCGTACAGCTCGGTATATTTGTTTTTCAGGTAGTTGGTGTAGTGGGCGGCATCAAATGCGCCGCCGCACAGGCTTTGCACCAGCCACTGCGGTTCCTTGGCGCGGCCATGCTGCCACACGCGGCTGCGCAGAGCGTCTTTCAACGGCTGCATGTTGCCTTCGGCCCACTGGGCGTCCAGGTCCATGGTTTTGCGCAGGTCATCCACCGCCTGTGCGCTGTAAGCACTGCCCAGCGCATAGCTGGGGAAGTAGCCCATATCGCCCATTGCCCAGTGGATATCCTGCAAACAGCCGTGGGTATCGTCCGGCACATCCACGCCAAGGTATTCCTTATACTTGGCGTTCCAGGCGGCGGGCAGGTCGGCCACGGTCAGGGTGCCCTGCATCAGGGCCTTTTCCAGCTCATACCGCACCATAATGTGCAAAGAGTAGGTCAGCTCGTCCGCCTCGGTGCGGATCAGGCTCGGCTCGGCGCGGTTGACGGCGCGGTAGATCTCTTCCTCGGTCACGCCGTTCAGCTGCTGGGGGAACAGCTCCAGCAAAGTGGGATACAAATAGTGGATGAACGCGCGGCTGCGGCCCACATAGTTTTCAAACAGGCGGCTCTGGCTTTCGTGCAGGCCGGTGGTTGCGCCGCCCGCCAGGGTGGTATAATCATACTTAGGGTCAACGTTCAGCTCATACAGGGCATGGCCTCCCTCGTGCGCCACGCTGTACAGGTTGGAGAACATATCCTGCGGCATATAATGGGTGGTAATGCGCACATCGCCGTGCCAGAAGCCGGAGGTAAAGGGGTGCTCGGTTTCGCCCAATACGCAGTGGTCCGGGTCCAGCCCCCACACTTCCATGATCTTTTTGGAAAGCTTGCGCTGCTGCTCAATGGGCCAATTCTGATACAAAAAGTCGGTGCGGATGGCGCTGCCGCGCTCTTTTATGGCAGCCAGCAGCGGCACAATGGTCTCGCGCAGGGCGGCAAAGAAAGTATCGCACTGGGCAATGGTCAGGCCGTGTTCATAGCGATCCAGCCAGACTTCATACGGGTCGCGGTCAGGGGCAAAATAGTGGGCCTGCGCGCGCAGGGATTCCACAATTTTTTCCAGATACGGGGCAAAACTGGCAAAGTCATTGCCGCGCTTTGCCTTGCCCCATGCGGGCATGCTCTCCTGCGTCAGCTTGGTGAACGCGGCGTACTCTTCTGCCGGGATCTTGCCAATCTCGTCATAGCTGCGCTGCATCTCCCGCACTTCTGCCTTTTCCTGTTCGGTTTCGGCATCAGCGGCAGCGCGCTGCAGCAGGGCGGCGGTGTCAGCGCTGACCAGCTGGTCAAAGTAGGCGCGGCTCAGCACCTCCATGGCTTCGGCGCGGCCCGCGCTGCTTTCCGGCGGGGCTACCGTCTCACTGTCATAATCGGCAACGGCCATTGCGTACTGGTAGGCATACAGTCTTTTCTCCAGCTCGCGCAGAGCTTTGATGGAATCTTTCATTGACTTCTCCTTTCCGCCGGGGCGGCGGTTTTTATTCATGGTTTATTATAGCACACCCGGCGGCTGTTCGGCCAGTTAGCAGCACAAAACCGAAAAACTTTGCCCTGCGGCACATTTTCCCCCAACTGCCCATTGTCAGGCGCGGGAGCGGGCCTGTATAATGGTTATCATGTTTTTTATTTTGCCCATGAGCGTGGGGGATTCAGGAGAACGCCATGAAAAAGCAAGCCTCAACCCTGCTGCCTGCACTGCTGGACCTGTTGCGGCAGTATCTGGCGCTGGATATGGCCGTATACGCCGGACACGCCACCTTGCTGCTGCTTACGGCATCGCTGCCGCTGCTGATGTGGGTGCTGGTCATCATCAACATGCTGCCGTTTTATTCGGTTTCGGACATTGCCGCGCTGGTTGCCCAGCTTTTGCCGGATATCCCGGCCATCCAGTCAATGGCGGTGGATGTGATTGCCAACCTGAATGATCAGTCCACCACCTTCATGGCTTCCTTTGCCGCCATCACCACGGTGATTTCCGCTTCCGGTGGGATGGCCGCGGTGCAAAAGGGGCTGCAAAAGCTGACCCCCGGTGCCCGCAAAACAATGTTTGACCGTTTGTGGGCTGTGCTGTATACCTTTTTGTTTGAGGGCCTGATGCTGGTTGCCATAGTGGTGCAAAGCCTGAGCCCAATCCTGCGCGGGCTGGCCGGGCTGCTGCCGCTGCATACCCTGGTGGGCGGGTTGCTGCAGCGGCTGCACAGCCTGCTCAGCATCAGTGCTGTGCTTTCGTTGGCGCTTTCGCTGCTGACGGTAACACTGATCTACACCTATGTGCCCGGCGGCAAGCGCCGCATACGGGATCAGCTGCCGGGGGCCGCCGCTGTGGTAGCGGTGTGGACGCTGTTTTCCAAAATATTCTCGTTTTACATCGGGCATTTCTGGAAGTTATCGTACATTTACGGTTCTTTGGCTGCAATCGTGCTGATTACGCTTTGGCTGAATGTGAACATCAATGTGCTGTTTTTGGGTGCCGGGCTGAACGCAAAGATTCAGGGGATGGGGCAGGAGAAAAAGGAACCGGATGTTTGAGATACACCCTAGGGCGCGATGCCCTCATCGCACAGGGAAGAAACGCAAATATTGGGCTGCGAACCTGCAAACCATGTGTAGGAAACGACGCTCGCATCGTCCTGCATGGCGGGCCGTAATATGCGCATACGTCGGGATGAGGGCATCCCGCCTTACGTGGCCGGGCGTACAATGTGCGCTCCCACGGGCTCCACAGGGTCAAACGCTTTTTCTAACGCATTAAACCCATACAAACACTACCTGATACACCAACAGGGCGGCCGGGAAGTTTTCCCGGTCGCCCTGTTTTATTGCTATCGTTTTATTGCTTTCTTTGAACCGTGAACTTATTCAGCGGTCTTATACCCATCGGGGTTGTGGCTCTGCCAGTTCCAGCTGTCGCGGCACATTTCGTCAATGCCGTACTCAGCTTCCCAGCCCAGCTCACGCTTGGCCTTGCTGGGATCGCACCAGCACTCGGCAATATCGCCGGGGCGGCGCGGGTCAATGACATAGGGCAGCTCCTTGCCGCAGGCCTTGCTGAATGCATGAATCACATCCAGCACACTGTAGCCGTGGCCGGTGCCCAGGTTGCAGATGAACAGGCCGGGCTTTTCTTCCAGCTTTCTGATGGCTGCCACATGGCCGCGGGCCAAGTCCACAACGTGGATGTAGTCGCGCACGCCGGTGCCATCGGGGGTAGGGTAATCATTGCCGTACACATGCACTTTTTCCAGCTTGCCAACGGCAACTTTGGCGATGTAGGGCACCAGGTTGTTGGGGATGCCGTTCGGATCCTCGCCGATCTTTCCGGAAGGATGTGCACCGATGGGGTTGAAGTAACGCAGCAGAGCAACGTTCAGCTCCGGGTCTGCCTTGCAGCAGTCGGTCAGGATGCGCTCGGTAAACACCTTGGTAGTGCCATACGGGTTGGTGGTTGCACCAACAGGGAAATCCTCGCGGATGGGCACGCTGGCGGGGTCGCCGTAAACCGTTGCGGAGGAGGAGAAGATGATGTTATGGCAATCGTAACGGCGCATAACATCCAGGATGTTCAGGGTGCAGTTCAGGTTGTTGGAGTAATACTCGATGGGCTTGGAAACGCTTTCGCCCACGGCCTTGTAGGCGGCAAACTGGATCACACAGTCAATGCCGGGATTTTCCGCAAAGACCTTTTCAACTGCCGCATGGTCGGTCATGTCTGCTTCCACAAACTTGAAATCCTTACCGGTGATCTCGCGCACACGCTTCAGGGCTTCGGGGCAGGAGTTGTAATAGTTATCTGCCACCACAATATCGTAACCCGCATTGAGAAGCTCCACACAGGTATGGCTGCCGATGTAACCGGCGCCGCCGCTGACCAAAATAGACATACTGATCGCTCCTTTACACAATATGGAAAGTTGTTGCCGGGATTTTGTATCTTCAACAGGGCATCCGCAGGGTTTGCTTCGTTCCCTTGTTGATTTTATTCTAACGTCTTTATCACAATATGGAAATAGATGTTTCCATGTTTGATATGTAACTTTGTTGTTACCTTTACCGTTCGCACAGATGCAGCGGGTGCGGGGCGCGGCGGTAAGCGCCGGGCGTTTGGCCGGTCAGGGCGTGGAACCGCCTGCTGAACCACGCCAGGGAGCCATACCCCAGCATACGGGCCGTTTCGCCGGGGCCGTACCCCTGGGTCAGCAGCAGCGCTGCCTGTTCGGCTTTCATGCAGGAGAAATACTCCATCGGCCCCATGCGGATGCGGGCGCGGAACGCCTGCTGCAATGCCACGCGGGAGCAGCCATTGGCATCGCACACCTGGTCCAGCGCCAGCGGCTTTTCAATGTTCTGCGCAAAGTACAGGCGCACGCTTTCCACAAGGGCTGCCTGCTCCTGCTCGGCGCGGGCACGGGGGCTTTGTTTGCGGGTGCGCTGCCTGCGGCGGGCCAACAGGTACAGCAGCTGTGCCAGATAGATGGTTTGCAGCTCTTTGCCGCCAAACGGGATTTCCGCGCGGCGGGCGGGCATCTGGCAGGCATCCTGCACCGGCTGAAACACCTCGCGCACCGTTTCTGCCAGCTGGCGCAGACAGCTTTTTTCGGCGTTGCCGAGCCGCATATAGCAGCTGCGGAAAGAATCCATCGCACTGCCGTCCGCGGTAAATTCCACGCGGAACACCTCCGGCGGAACTTCGCCCACTGCGCGCATGGCAAACAGCTCTGCGGGCTGGTGGAACAAAATCTGCCCGGCGCGCAGCAGCACCCGGTGGGTATCGCACAGCTCTTCCACCATACCGCTTTTTACATATACCAGCAGCCAGCCCTCACAGGTGCGCTCCGGCGTTTGCTGGCCAATGCGCCATTCGGATTCCGCCGCGCTGGCAATCCCTGTTACCCGCAGCGGCCATTCATCCCCATACATGCCTTCCCCTCCCCTGTTCAAGCTGATTCATCGCTTGCGGTCCAGTTCTGGCCTGCGCCGTTGCTGAACACACCGGGCGGGTCCTGCGTTGCCGCCGGGAACTGCTCGCTCCCGGGGAAGCTGTCCACCAGCCCCAGGCGGTAGGCCGTCAGCGGGCAGAGCGTTTTTTCGATATGCTCATAGCTGATGCCGTTATCGCTGTTGTAGGTGTAATACATAATAGCATCCGGCCAGGTGTTCAGCACATACTGCGCCAGCGGCTGGGTCACAAACGTATCCCGGCTGCCGACGTAAAGGTCTGCCGCACCAAACAGATGCAGGATCTCGTGGGCATACACGGTGGGGCTGTTGTAGGTTTTCTCCCCCGCATAGGAATCATAGAGATAAAGACAACTGAATTCATTCAGGTAATTACCGCCATCCTCCAGATAATGCAGAATGGAGTAGGAAGCCCCCTCCACCGGCAGAAAGATCAGGTAGCCAATGCTTGCCGTGCCGTATTGCTGCTGGATGAATTCCACATCCACCTGTGCGGTCAGGGTGTCCACATCGTCATAGAACGTTGTGCCGGTGGTGGTATCTTCCGTCAGACCGGCTTTGTAGGCGGCAAAGGTGCTCAGATTGTTTTCGCCGGTATCGTAATAGATTTTCGGCTGGGCGTTATAGGTCTGCGCCTGCTGGGTGATCCAGTCCACCGCCACGGCAAGGTTCTGCCGCGTCTGGGCCAGGGCTTCTTCGGTCCAGGGGTTGGCGTCGTCCTGCAGATAAATGCTGTACAGCACGCTGGGCCATGCCAGCAGCCCGCAGCTGCCGTACACCTGCTGTAAATCTTGCTGTTGGGCAGGGGTCTGGGTGGGGGTTGGGCTGGGGGCCACGGTGGGCTGGGGGCTGGTTTCGATATGAGGGATCGTTGCCTGTGCGGGTGCGGCAGGCTGTGCCGCGCACCCGGCCAGCAGGCAGAGCCCCATGGCAAGGGCGGCAAGATGGAGCAATACGCGCGGCTTTTTCATTCGCGCTTACTCCGGCAGCACCAGCTGCGGCTTACCGTCAGCATCCGCTGCCAGGGTCACGGTC
>ERZ857745.5308-NODE-5308-length-10511-cov-4.655796_pt1 | contig 10511 bp, 5 predicted proteins | sample MGYA00519699_ERZ857745 | MGnify/ENA primary metagenome ERZ857745 (study PRJEB31778, sample SAMEA3449357) | human gut metagenome | biome: human gut; feature: human-associated habitat; material: faeces | place: United Kingdom | collected 2010/2012 ...
TGCGGGTGGATTGGGAGAGCGTGGTTCCCAAAAGTAAGCTGAATTATATTATGGGGAATCCGCCGTTTGTTGGCTATTCCTTGCAGAGCAAGGAACAAAAGAGCGATATTCTTTCCATTTATGTAGATGAAAAGGGCAAGCCGTATAAAACTGCCGGTAAAATTGACTATGTAGCAGGGTGGTACTATAAGGCGGCCAAACTGATGCAGAACACCCCGATACGCACCGCCTTTGTTTCGACGAATTCTATTACGCAGGGCGAACAGGTTGCGGGCGTGTGGAAACCATTGTTTGAACAGTTTGGGATACATATTGATTTTGCTTATCAAACATTCCGATGGGATAGTGAGGCGAGTGCCAAAGCTCATGTACATTGCGTTATTGTGGGGTTTAGTGTCGCCGTAAATACAAATAGCAAAAAGCTATTTATTGGAGACAAATTGCATCTGTCAAATAATATCAATGCATATCTCATGGACGCACCAAATGTATTTATTGAAAGCCGCAACACCCCGTTGAATGGAGTTCTTTCTATGAGCAGCGGCGGGAAACCTGTTGAAGGTGGATATTACATATTTACAGATGATGAAAAAAATGCTTTTTTAAAGAAAGAGCCATCTGCACAAACCTACTTTAGAAAATTTGTTGGTTCTGATGATTTTATTAACGGTTATACTCGTTGGTGCTTGTGGCTGCACGATGTATCTCCTTCTGATATAAGAAAACTTCCAGAATGTATGAAGCGTGTCAATTCCGTACATGATTATCGTCTGGAAAGCAAAAAAGCTGCAACCCGTGCGGCGGCAGCGACCCCAATGTCATTCATGGAAATAAAACGACCTGTAGGTAAATTTCTTATTGTTCCAGAAGTTTCATCACAAAGAAGAAAATATGTACCTCTTGGTTTCTCAGATAAAGAGATGATTTGTTCTAACAAAGTTCGTTTCGTATCGAACGCTACCATGTACCATTTTGGTATTTTGACATCTAATGTTCATATGGCTTGGATGCGGGCTGTGTGTGGTAGACTAAAGAGTGATTACAGCTATTCCATCAATGTGGTGTACAACAATTTTCCGTGGCCTACACCCACCGAACAGCAGAAAGCCAAAATCGAACAAACCGCGAAAGCGATTCTGGACGCACGCGCCCTTTACCCGGACAGCAGCTTAGCCGACTTGTACGACGACTTAACCATGCCGCCGGAACTCCGCAAAGCCCATCAGGCTAATGACCGCGCCGTTATGGACGCTTACGGATTCATAAAAGGAACTGCCGCAAGAACCAGCGAAAGCGCCTGTGTTGCCGAGTTAATGAAACTTTACCAGCAAAAGGTGTCTGCCGCACAATCCAAATAATCGCTTTGAAAAGTTGACATCAAAAAGCTCCGGGGTCTGCATTGCTCCCGGAGTTTGCTTTTATTGGGGCTGCATCGGCTTGTTGCAATCCATACACAGAATATGCCAGGGCTGGCCAGGTCTGGCAGCCCCGACCGACAAAACGCTTTGAGGGCAAACAAACTGCTCCACTCCGCATTTACTGTGTATGGTTGTATGTGCTATACTAAAAACAATCGATGGTGCAGCTGAAAAGTCGAAAATGTCGTCTATTTCTACAAACGCAGCGGGATTTTGCGTTAAAAGCCTTGGAATCCATAAAGGATTCCCGCGGCTCTTTGCCTTAAATCCGTCTTGCGCTTGTGAAATATCCGTCATTTTCTTTGTTTTCAGATACACCTTAAGAAGCCGCACCAGATGTGGACTGTGCGGGGCCGCAGTGTGATGTTGAGAAAGGGGAACAGCAGATGACCCGGATTGCGATTGTGGAGGACGAGGCGGCGGTGCGGGAACAGCTGGCGGGGTATGTGCAGCGGTACACCCGGCAGTACGGCACGCCGTTTGAGGTAACGGAGTTTGCGGATGGGATGGAGATTTTGGAAGATTACCGCCCGCAGTTCGACATCATCTTTCTGGATGTGGAGATGAAGCACCTGGACGGCATGGAGACCGCCCGCCGCATTCGGGAGCGGGACGGCGGGGTACTGATCGTGTTCATTACCAACATGGCGCAGTATGCCATCCGCGGATATGCCGTTGGGGCGCTGGATTATGTGCTGAAACCGGTGCCCTACTTTGCGTTTTCGCAGCAGCTGCAAAAGGCGCTGGGACAGCTGAAAAAGCGGGAGCGGCATTATCTGGCTGTGGCGGTGGACGGCGGCATGCGGCGGCTGGACGCGGCGGAAATTTATTACCTGGAAAGCGAAGGCCACAAGGTGCATTTTTACACCGAAAAAGAAGATTTTGTGGTGCCGGGCACCCTGAAAAACTATGAGGAAAAGCTGGTGGGCCGGGCGTTTGCACGGTGCAACAGCGGGTATCTGGTCAATCTGGCGCAGGTTTCCGGCGTGCAGCAGGATATGGTGCAGGTTGGTCCGTATACGCTGCAGATCAGCCGCCCGCGGCGCAAGGCGTTTATGGCGGAGCTGGCGGATTACATTGGGGGTGCGGGCCAATGACGACATTGCCGGATATTCCCCGCCTGTACACCGCTTTGGCGGAAGTGCTGGCGGCGCTGATGTATGCGCACAGGCTGCCGCCGCGGATGGACCAGCGCGTGATCTGGGGCGTGGAAGCCGGTTGGACGGTGCTGCTGGGGGCGTTTTTGCAGGCCACGGGGAAAGTTCCGCTGGCGTGGTGGATCCCCTGCATGGCAATGGCGATTCTTTCCATGCTGCTGTTTTTGTGGGTCACACGCAGCATTACGCTGCTGGAAGCGGGCTATGTGTGCGCGCGAGCCTTTATTTTGGCGGAGCTGGCGGCCAGCATGGAATGGCAGCTGCACTGCGTGCTGTGGCCGCAGCGCGGCGGGACGGAGCCGCTTTCGCTGCTGCTGTTGGCGGCGGTGTACGGCGGCATTTTTGCCGCGATGCTTTTTGTGGAGAACCGCCGCCCCGGCCCGGCCGGGAAGCTGAAAATAACGCCCGCAGGAACTTTTGTGGCGGTGGTCATGGCGCTGACCGCATTTGCCGTGAGCAATTTGAGCTTTGCCAACGGCAGCGAAGCCAACATGAACATGTTTTACATCCGCACGCTGGTGGACCTGGCCGGGGTGCTGATTTTGACGGTGCAGCACGAGCAGCTGCGCGAAGCCGCCCTGCACAGCGAGCTGGCGGAGCTGGACGGTGTTTTGCACCGCCAGTACGAGCAGTACAAGCAGAGCAAGGAGAACATCCGCCTGATCAACCGGCGCTACCACGAGCTGAAAATGCAGATTGCGGCCATCCGGGCGGAGCGGGACCACGCCAAGCAGGATGTGGCGCTGGCGGCCATGGAAAGCGGCATCCGCCAGTACGAGGCGGAGAACAAGACCGGCAACCCGGTGCTGGACACCCTGCTGACGGCCAAAAGCCTGTACTGCCAGCAGCACCACATCACGATGACCTGCGTGGCGGACGGGCATTTGCTGGACTTTTTGGAGACAGGGGAGATCTGCACGATTGTGGGCACGGCGCTGGACAATGCGACCGAGAGCGTGGAGACCGAGCCCGACCACGAAAAGCGGCTGATCCGGGTGGCGGTGTACGCCCAGAACGGCTTTGTGATGCTGCGGTTTGAAAACTACTGCGCGCAGGAAGTGGAGCTGGGCGCGGACGGCCTGCCGCGCCGCAACACCCATGGCGGCAGCGACCTGCGCGGTGTGCGCGCCGCCGCCGAAAAGCGCGGCGGAACTATGACGCTGCACTGGGAGAATGAGTGGTTTACGCTGCGGGTGCTGCTGCCGCAGAAAAGCTGAATGGATGGCTGGGGGTCTAGGATAAGGCACCCGGCCATTTTTGGTGTTTGGGCGGGGTGCACAAAACAGGGTCGAGATGCTTTGTGAGAGATGCACAACAAAAAATGAAATGTTTTTGAAACTTTTGCAAAACATGCAACGGAAACAACAGTTTGTGCAAAAAATGAGCCGAAAGAAAATTGTTTTGGTACAATATCATCAATAAAAGCGGAAATCCCGTCAGCCGCCATCCGGAGGGCGGCACAATAAAAGGAGGAAAACAATGAACACCCTGCTTCTTACCCTGGCAAACATGGGCGTCAACCTGGACGACGTTGCCGATGTGGTCAATAACTGCATCCCGCAGCTCATCTTCTTTGGCGTTGTGGTTGCCGCCGCCATTATCGTACTGATCGCTATGGCGGTCAACAAGAAACTGGCCAAGCCCACCAAATTCATGGTGCGCGCCCAGTCCGGCCTGGCCGTGCTGCTGGCTTTCGGCATCATGCTCAACCTGGTTGCCTTTGGCCCCATGAGCACCATGCTCGACCTGGTCACCGGCAACGGCACTATCACCGAAGAATCTGGTGCAGAGGCCAACGCCCTGTGCACCGAGATTGCCGAGGAAGGCATCGTCCTGCTGCAGAACGATGACAACGAACTGCCCCTCGCGTCCGGCAGCAACCTGAACGTCTTTGGCTGGGCTTCTGTCGGCCCTGTCTACGGCGGCACCGGCGCCGGCGCGATCTCTGCCGACCGTCCCACCGTCAGCCTGCTGGATGGCCTGCACAACGCGGGCATCAACACCAACACCGAGCTGAGCGATTTCTACACCGCTTACTGCGCCGAGCGCCCGGCGCTGGGTTACAGCAACCATAACTGGACCCTGCCCGAACCCACCGCCGCCAGCTACACCCAAGAGCTGATCGACAACGCCAAGTCTTTCTCTGACACTGCGATGGTCGTCATCAGCCGCGTTGGCGGTGAGTTTGCTGACCTGCCCACCGATATGAGCACCGCCAACTACACCGACAACTCCACCGAGTACAAGGACTTCGAGGACGGCCAGCATTACCTCTCCCTGAGCAAGACTGAGCGCGACATGATCGACCTCGTCTGCTCCAACTTCGACAACGTTGTGCTGGTTTACAACGCTGCCAACACCCTCGAGCTGGGCTTCGTCGATGAGCACCCCCAGATCAAGAGCGTTATCTGGTGCCCCGGCACCGGCCAGACCGGCTTCAACGCCCTGGGCGAGATTGTTGCCGGTGAGGTCAACCCCTCCGGCCACTCTGCCGACACTTTCGTCTACGACCTGACCGCTGCACCGTACTTCAACAACATCGGCGCTTTCGCCTACACCAATGCGGATTCCGTTGGTTACACCGCTGCCAGCCTGTTTGGCGGTGATGCAACGCTGGTTCCCCCGCACTTCGTCAACTATGTTGAGGGCATCTACGTCGGCTACAAGTTCTACGAGACTGCCGCCGCCGAGGGCCTGATCGACTATGACAAGACCGTGCAGTATCCCTTCGGCCACGGCCTGTCCTACACCACCTTTACCCAGAAAATCGACTCCATGACCGAGGCTGACGGCACCATCACCCTGGATGTCACCGTCACCAACACCGGCAGTGTGGCCGGTAAGGACGCCGTGCAGGTCTACTTCAACCCGCCGTACACCGATGGCGGCATTGAGAAGGCTTCCGCCAACCTCGTCACCTTCGGCAAGACCGACTCCATTGAGCCGGGCGCTTCCCAGACCTTGACCCTGACTTTCAACACCGAGGACATGGCCAGCTTTGACAGTAAGGACAAGGGCTGCTACGTGCTGGAAGAGGGCGACTATATCATCAGCATCAACGAGGATTCCCACACGGTGCTGGATTCCAAGACCTACAATGTCGCTTCCACCATCGTCTATGACGAGTCCAACCCCCGCAGCACCGACGCCGAAGCTGCTACCACCAAGTTCGACTTCGCTGACGACAAGCTCGTCACCCTATCCCGCGCTGATCACTTCGCCAACTATGCTGAGGCGGTTGCTGCTCCCTCTGACTACACCATGTCTGAGGAAAGCATGAACACCCTGTACAACGACCACAACTGGACCCCCGAGGACCACAACGACCCCAACGACGAGATGCCCGTTACCGGTGCCAACAACGGCCTGAAGCTGGCTGACCTGCGCGGTGCTGACTACGACGACGAGCGTTGGGATACCCTGCTCGACCAGATGACCGTCACCGAGATGGACGACCTGATCGCCCTGGGCGGCTACCAGACCAAGGCCGAGGCCAGTGTTGACAAGTACGCGACCATCGACTGCGACGGCCCCGCTGCCATCAATAACAACTTTACCGGCGTTTCTTCCATTGGCTTCCCGTCCGAGATTATCATCGCTTCCACCTTCAACACCGACCTGGCCCGCCGCTACGGCGAGAGCATCGGCTGCATGGCCAGCGAGATGAACGTCACCGGCTGGTACGCCCCCGCCATGAACGGCCACCGTTCCGCCTTTGACGGCCGTAACTTCGAATATTACTCTGAGGACAGCGTCCTCGCCGGTTACATCGGTGCCAGCTCCATTGCCGGTGCCCAGAGCTACGGCGTCTACGCTTACATGAAGCACTTTGCCCTGAACGACCAGCAGATCAACCAGAACGAGATGCTCTGCACCTGGGCTGACGAGCAGGCTATCCGCGAGATCTACCTGCGTCCCTTCGAGATCAGCGCCAAAGTGGGCGGCTGCAAGGCCGTCATGTCCAGCTGGAACTATATTGGCAACCAGTGGGCCGGTGCCTGCAATGCACTGCTGAACGGCGTGCTGCGCGGCGAGTGGGGCTTCCGCGGTATGGTCATCACCGACGGCTTCCACTTCACTGACTACATGGATTCAGATATTGCCATCCGCAACGGCTGCGACCTGATGCTGAAGAACTACGATGTTGCCACCAACCACCTGACCGATACCACCAGTGCTACCAGCGTTAAGGCTATGCGTCAGGCCTGCAAGAACATCATGTACACCGTGGTCAACTCCCGCGTTTACGACCCCGCCAACACTGTTTCCACCCCCATCTGGCGTACCGCTATGATCGTGGTCGACGTGCTGCTGGCTGTACTACTGGTCGTGCTGGAAGTTCTCACCTTCAAAAGCTACAAGAAGAAAAAGGCACAGTAAAGTGTAATTTGTAAGCTGTGCAGCTGCCCTGCGGTCCATCGCCGCCGACTTTGCGCGGTTGTGCGGTGGGCCGCAAGGCTGTTTTTAAGAAAAGGAACCACCTTATGCAAAAGAAACAACTGCAAGCTTTGACGCTTGAACAAAAATGTGCGCTGCTTTCGGGCGCTACTACCTTTGGGACCCGTGCACTGCCGAAAAATAATATCCCGTCCATCACCCTATCCGATGGCCCCAACGGCGTGCGCAAGCAGGCGGGCGCGGCGGACCACCTGGGGTTAAACCCCAGTGTTCCGGCCACCTGCTTCCCCACGGCAGCCACTGTGGCGTGCAGCTGGGACCCCGCCCTGGGCGAGCAGATCGGCCAGGCCATGGGCGAAGAAGCCGCCGCGCAGGAAGTTGCCGTGCTGCTGGGGCCGGGCCTGAACACCAAGCGCAGCCCCCTCTGCGGCCGCAACTTTGAGTATTTCTCCGAGGATCCGTATCTTTCCGGCAAAATGGCCGCGAGCTATGTGCGGGGCATCCAGTCCAACGGTATTTCGGCCTGCCCCAAGCACTTTGCCGTCAACAGCCAGGAACTGCGCCGCATGGCGTCGGACTCTGTGGTGGATGAACGCACGCTGCGGGAGCTGTACCTGACCGGGTTTGAGATCGTGGTCAAGGAAGCAAAGCCCAAGACCATCATGAGCAGCTATAACCTCATCAACGGAACTTACGCCAACGAGAACCGCCACCTGTTAATGGACATCCTGCGCGGGGAGTGGAGCTTTGACGGCGCTGTGGTAACGGACTGGGGCGGCAGCAATGACCATGCCCTGGGCGTGCAGAACGGCTCCACGCTGGAAATGCCCGCCCCCGGCGGGGACGCGGTGCGCGAGCTGATGCAGGCTGTGCAGAGCGGCAAAATTACCGAAGCGGATGTGGACGCCCGGCTGGACGAGCTGCTGACGCTGGTGTTTGATACCCATGCCGCCGTGCAGTCCCACAGCCGCACCTTTGATGCGGACGCTCACCACGCCCTGGCCCGCCGCGCCGCAGCCGAAAGCATTGTGCTGCTGAAAAACGAGAACGACCTGCTGCCGCTGGCCGAGGGCGCAAAAGTTGCCGTGATCGGCGACTTTGCCCAGACACCGCGGTACCAGGGCGCTGGCTCCAGCGCGGTCAACTCCATCAAGGTGGATACCTTTTTGGACTGCCTGAAAGAGAGCGGCCTGGTCAGCGTGGGCTTTGCCTCCGGCTTTGACCGCCAGGGCAAACCGGATGCCGCCAAACAGGCCGAGGCTGTAGCCCTGGCCCAAAAAGCCGAAGTGGTGCTGCTCTGCCTGGGGCTGGATGAAATCAAGGAAAGTGAAGGTCTGGACCGCGGCGATATGCGCCTTGCGGACAACCAGATCGAACTGTTAAAGGCCGTGCAGCAGGCCAACCCCAACACCGTTGTGGTGCTCAGCGCAGGGGCTTCGCTGGAAACCCCGTGGCTCAAGCACTGCCGTACCCTGGTGTATGGTGCGCTGGGCGGCCAGGCGGGGGCGGGCGCCATGCTGGATGTGCTGACCGGCAAAGTGAACCCCAGCGGCAAGCTGGCCGAAACCTGGGTCAACGCCTATGCGGATACCCCCGCCAAGGATAACTTTGCCGGGCCGGGCCGCATGGTGCAGTACCGCGAGGGGCTGTATGTCGGCTACCGCTATTACCAGACCGCCGGTGTGCCGGTGGCATTCCCCTTTGGCTATGGGTTAAGCTACACCAGTTTTGCCTACAGCAATTTGCAGGCCGCGTCCAATGGCGTGACCCTGACCGTAACCAACACCGGCAAGCGCGCCGGAGCAGAGATCGTGCAGCTGTATGTGGCAAAACCCGGGGCAGAAGTGTTCCGCCCCGCACAGGAGCTGAAAGGCTTTGCCAAGGTGCAGTTGCAGCCCGGCGAAAGCAAAACCGTGACCATCCCGCTGGACGACAAGGCATTCCGCTACTGGAACACCAGGACCGACAGCTGGGAAGTGGAAGGCGGCAGCTATGAGCTGCGGGTCGGCGCGTCCAGTGCGGACATCCGCCTGACCGCCGTGGTGGAAGTGGCCGGTACCGGCGCACCCAACCCCTATGCGGGTAAGCATCTGCCGCACTATACCAGCGGCAAGGTGCAGAGCGTGCCGGATGACGAGTGGGCCACCCTTCTGGGCCGCCCGGTGCAGCAGGGAAAAGTTAAAATTGACCGCAACATGACCCTGGGCGAGCTGAACCACAGCCGCAGCCCGCTGGGCTGGCTGATCTGGCTGGTGCTTACCGCACTGCTGAACGCCAGCTACAAGCGCGGCAAGCCGGACCTGAATGTGTTGTTCCAGTACAACATGCCGCTGCGTGCCCTGGCCAAAATGACCAGCGGTGCCATCAGCATGGGCATGGTGGATGGCATTGTGATGGAATTACAGGGATTCTGGATCATCGGCCTTGTGCGGGTGATCATAGAAGCCGTGAAAAACCTGGTACTGAACGCACAGCTGGAACAGCGCCTGCGCAACAGCTGAGGAAAGAGAGGGGCTATTTATGCAGCTATGGAATAATTTTGCGGCAAAACACCCCGCCGCAGCCAAGTGGGTGCGCGAAGGCGGACTGTTTGTGATCGTATCCAACCTGGTTACGGTGTTCAAATACCTGCTGCTGCAATTTTTGCCGGCGGCGTTCAGCAGCCTGCCGGTGGTGGATTTTGGCTGGCCGGGCATCCCGGTCACGCTGTTTGGCGAAACCTTCCAGTGGAACATCCTGGGGTATGATTCCGCCCATGGCGGTCTGCCGTACTTTTGCGCCTACATGGTTGCCATGGTGGTGGGAGAATGCATAAACTTTCCCATCCAGCGCAACTTTGTGTTCCGCAGCAAGGGCAACCTGGCCAAGCAGATCGCCTGGTATGTGGTGGCGTTCTGTTTGATCACCTGCATCGTCAACTCCATCAACTGCGTGTGGGTGGCGGTTGCGGGCCTGCTGGTGCCGGATTTCATCTACAACATTGGCACCACCGTGCTCAATGGCGGCATTTCCATGGTGATCTTCTTCTTTGTGAACAAGATCATCTTCCCAGAGGGCGCACAGGCAAAATAAAGCCCGGCAGGATCACGGGTGCTTTTCCCGGTACTCGAACAGGGCGGCGGCACGGTACAGGAAAAAGTCCTTTGGATGGTATAAAAATGTGATTGCCAGCAACGGCGAAGATCTGAACGGATAAAGAAGAATGCTGCCTTTCCCTGATGTGGAGAAAGACAGCATTTTTATTGCGTTTTTCGGAAAGAGGTGAGCAGCGGCCCCTACAAATGGGTAACGGCTGGCCATAAAATGGTGCTATTACATGGTATGCTTTGTGAGAAAGCGCTGTAGTGTGATGATATAAAACGGATGGGTGCATGGTGTGCGCCCCTACGGAATTACAACAAAACACCCCCGCCCGTGCGGTAAATGAACTGCATAGGGCGGGGGCACCGTTATTTTACAAAGAAAACGCGCAGAGCGGAGATTTTAGGCAATACCGCACAATTCTAAGTGCCGCAGCCGCCGGAGCGGTGCTTAAGCC
>ERZ857745.5319-NODE-5319-length-10495-cov-2.812835_pt1 | contig 10495 bp, 9 predicted proteins | sample MGYA00519699_ERZ857745 | MGnify/ENA primary metagenome ERZ857745 (study PRJEB31778, sample SAMEA3449357) | human gut metagenome | biome: human gut; feature: human-associated habitat; material: faeces | place: United Kingdom | collected 2010/2012 ...
TCCGGCTTCATCTGGATATCAAGCTGCTGTGCTACCTGCAACAGGCGGAGTTCGTAATGATTGCCGTCTATTGCCTGTAGTGTCCTCGTATTGACCTTATTCAGCCCTAAGATTTCATAGATGGTGTCAGCCTTATAATTGACCTTGCCTGTCATGTTCCCGCTGTAGTTGTAGCCTCTTACCACATCCTTCGCCAGCTGGTTCAAGCCCATTTTGCAGAACCACTCAAGCTTCGGAAATTTCAGATAAACATCAATGGCATCCTCGTATCTGAAAGCTGTGGTCGGCATGTTCTGTGCCAGAATTTCCAGTGCGGAATACTTCATTGGTGTGTGTTCCCATGCCTGCGGAAGATTTCCGGGATATAAGATACACTCCATGCATGCGATATTTCCCTCATCCGGAATCCAGCGCGAATTCCCCTTCTGGTGGTACACTCCCCATTCATAGCTTTCCTTCATCAGCTTTTCGCCGAAGAATGTGCAGAAACAGCGGCTGTACTCATGCATGGTTTCTTCAATGCGTTTCTTACATATGCTGCCTGTTATCATTGCGTCATTCTTTATGTGTCTCCATGCTTTGAAGTACCGGAGTAAAAAACCTTCCTCCTGCCGATCCACATATATGAACCATCTTTCATCTGCTATCTGGCATGGCATTTTTCCTCTTGCCTTATATGTCACTCTGCTTCCGCAGAAAGGACATTCCCCCTTTTCATTGTTCCGAAGTCTTATCCTGCTCCGATCAACAATTCCTGTCTTCTGGCAGTGCGTACACTCAAATTCAGCCTTTCCCTTGGATGTCTCTTTATAAATTCCGTACCGGCTGAAACTCATGCCCTGCTCCCATACCCAGTCGGTAAAATCCTGTGAAGGCTCTCCTATCGGCTCCATCCGCAGATCAATCGGTGCAAGGACTTTTCTGTGCTTCTCTGCCAGTCGTTCTGCCTTGACCTTGTCCTGGAATCTGTCAATAGCATTCCATACGTTCTCGTCAGTGTCTTTGCGGTAAGCCTTGAAAAAGCTCTCCATGATGCCCTTGTCCTCTGCTGTCCAGATAAACACCTTTGGAATGTGTTCGCTTTTCCATGTTTTTTGATCCCATTTGTACTCCCACAGCCGGAAACCCTGTATATTATCAAATGCCGCTGTGAGCCATTTAACCTTTGACTGTGACAGGTCCTGCGTGATATAATCATCACTCGACAGAAATGTCCTAAATGCTGCTTCCGTTTTTCCTTTTTTTGAGCTTCGACACCTCATAGAAATTCAGAAGCAGTATTTTGTTATCATCAACCAGCTCCGCAGTCACAATGTGCTCCATTCCGTCCAGTCTATCTGCCATTTCAACCATTTCTGCTGTTGCCTCTGGTCTAGGCAATGCAGACAGCTTTCTTTTTTCCATCGTACATCCCTCCTTACAGGCCCATCATTGAGAACAGATCCATCTGCCCTTCAAGTTCATTCGACCTCTTCTTAGGAGCTTCTTTTTTCTCCGGCTCTTTCTTCGGTTTGTCCGCCTTTGCTTCCGGTTTCGGAGTTTCCTTGGCAGCCTTATCTTTTCCAGCTGTCTCCGCCTTTTTCTCAGCACGCTTCTTCATGCCGTCCAGACGCTTCTGCTGATCGGCTTTCTGTTTCTTTTCTCTCTCCTTGGCTTCCACAGCCTTTTTCTCTTCAAGGGCTTTATCATCCAGTCTGTAATAGTCCTCAGCCCATTCATAGACTACGGAATCCTTTACAATGGCACAATTGCCACTCTTAAGCTTTCGTGCCTGATCCATAATGTACTTGAAGCACTTCTCCCAGGTCTTATGTGTCTGGCATACCGCATCAGCCAATGTCTCTGACTCTTTGCACCGGTCAATCATGTGTGACAGGATAGGTTCTGCATAGCCTTCCTTTGCCTTTTTCAATTCTCCCTGCAGCTTCGTAACAGCTCCATCGATGCCCTTTGCAGTCGGCTCAGGATCCGCTTTTTCTTCCTCGCCACCTTTTTCAGAAACCTCCTGCGCTTCAGTATCATGAGTTTCCTCAATATCCTGATTGCAAGAATCGTCACTCGGTTCATCACCTTCTGCCTCCTCTGTTCCTGCCTGCTCTTCCATTGCCTTCTGCACTTCTTCCGGTGTCGGATCAGGAACATTCCCTGTCACAATATCCGCAAGGGAAGTCTTCCCCATATACACAGCCTCGTCAAATGCCTGTTTCTCAATCACTGCAATGGCTCTTCCAATCTCTGACTTCGGCTCTGTTTCATCCAGACTTTCCATTGCCTCGTATTCCTCTTTGAGCCTGTCATTCGTAACATCAAACAATGTGTTACCGTCTGCATCATAGAATGCGGTTACAGTATCTCTTTTTAGAACCTTGTAAGTCGTGCTCCCGACCTCCAGCTCGCAGTTCTTTTCTTCTGCCGGATATCCCTTTTCCAGATACTCCAAAACTGCCTTGCTCCACTCAAATTCATAATCTCTGTTGTCTCCTGATGCGTAATGCACCACTGTCCTACTTGTTCCCATAGGTTTCCTCCTTTTTGTCAAAATCGAAGAAGAATACATATTCATCCTCTTTCTGTTGCTCCGCCTCTGGTAGAGGCATTAGTCTTTTCATGTTTTGTATAAATCTGACCATACCTGCCATGCCGTTCTGCTGTAGCACAGATGATTGAACAGGTCTAAGAATTCCTTTTCAGTGCCCTTTATTTCATCATTCGTTTGTACCGCCACCCATCAACCGCCTCCTTACTGCTTCAAATTGTCGTGCTCTTTCCTCACGCTGTTGTGGTGTCAGCTCTTTCCTTTCCGGAGCAACAGTCTGTTCTATCGCAGGAGGTTCTCTGGCTTCAATCCGGGGAGCATACTGCTGTTGCAGCATCAGCTTTTCATTTGATATAAAATCCGGTAACATATTGCTGTTGACCACTTCCCTTGCCTTTGCCTCATACGCTTCTCGGAAGTTGGCTCTGTCTGCTGTCGGATTTTCGCTCTGGCACAGCCTGTTCCATCCGAGGTTTTTAACCACCGATACTGTCAGATTGTCCATCAAGGCAAATGCTTCCTGCGGGTGATACCATCCATACTCCGACATTGCCCTCTGGACCACTCCCCATGCCTCGTCAAAACCGAGGACAGGAGGCTTGCACCTTTCCATACACAGTTTTCTGATTTCTGCAATGTTAGGAGGATAAACGCTTGTGCTTATGTGCTCCATAACCGCATTCTCAACGACTTTCCCGTTGAGGTCTTTCAGCATCCGGTACCAGAAATTCATAGATGCATCGTCCTCCAGAATTTTGGAAGCTGGATATGCTGACTTGATTCCTACCGCTATAACTGCAAATTCCTGTTTATTCATCTCCGGCCCATCCCCTTGCAAAATCTGCGAACTGTTCTACGTGAGACTGTGATCCTCCGTTCTGAGGTTGCGGTGTTGAATTTTCATAGTAGCCGTCATGAACCTTTGGGAAATTGTTCGGTAAGACAAACCAATCGAACGTTATCATCCAACCACTCTTATTGTTCCCCTTGAGAAAATCGCTGTTTTTTATCCTCTCAATAGCAGCTAGTACTTCATCAATGCCGTATTCTTTAATTCTGGCATTCAAACACTTGGCTCTCTTGGTTCCTGATGTCAACTTACTTACAGGCTTTAATCCATAGACTGCCAATGAGTTCCATTCTTCCACCGCTCGTTGCACATCGGTGCGACTAACAGTATCTTTAGATACTGTAAATATCTCTGTCTCTCCATTTGACTCTTTATCTAATTCTGACTCTATCTCTTTATCTATCTCTGTGTTACACTCTGTTACATTGGTGTTACATTGTAACGCTTTCTTGTTATTTCTAAACTTTCTAACCCGCTCCGCTCCTGCGGTTTCACTTCCTATGGTTTCTGGTACCTCTGTTAATAAATATTCATCTGTATTATTCAATTCGAGCATGCCATTTTTCATTAAAAAGCTAACTGTAATCTTTACATTTTCCACTTCTTCGTCTAAATCCAGTGCTAACTCTGAGACAAAATCATCCTCAACACCTTCAAAAAATAACTTTCCTTCGTTTTTGAGTGATAAAAGTTGCATTTTAAGATAAATAATTGTGTAAGTATCACCGCCTGCTATCGAACGGAGCTTTTTTATTCGTTTATCTCCAAACCAATCATTTCGGAGTTTCAACCAATAGTATTTTTTTGCCATACTTGTCTCCTTTTAGGAGCTGTAGCTGCAACTACAGCTCCATACTTACTTAATAGATTACTTTGCTTCCTTCATCAGTCTTCACGACATCCAAGCTCTGAGGGAATCGTGCCTTCATTGTAGGATCATGGGTGATTGCCATAATCTTCAAATCAGGGTATCTGCTCCGGATTGTCTCCAACGCATCGCAATATGCCTGGATTCCATCACTGTCAAGGAATGGTGGTTCATCAATAAACAACATTCCGAGCTGAATGCCTGCTGTTGAAGATTTAATCTCAGCAAGCGCAAGGATTACTGACAGTGAAGCCTTTACTTTTTCTCCACCTGATTTTGAAAGATAAGGAAGAACTGACTTCCCATATTCTTCAATGAAAATATCAAGTGTTACCACTTCCTTATTGGAGTTGCTCTTCATGACTTTTTCTGTCTGAAATTCAATTCCCATCTTTCCACCAGTCATCTGGCCAAGGATACTACTTGAAATTTCTGTCAACTTTGGAACCAGTGAGCGTATAATCTGATGTGGTATTCCATCCTGTGAGAAAGCTGCTTTTAGCAGTTCATATTCCGAAATGTCCACAGATAACGCACCAGCCTCTTTACTAAGTTCCGCTATTTCAGTTTTGAGTTTCTTGATCTCATCCAGTTTCTGGGAGAGAGAACCAATCTTCTGCTGGTATGAGGTTATCTGGATATCAATATCAGCTATCTTACTGTCAATATCCGCAACTTCTGCCGTAAGTGCTGTTGTATCCATCGTCGCTCCTACTGTAGCTGCCAGTTCTTTTCTCGCATCATCAAGCTCCTTCTCAAATTCCTTTTTTCGTTCTTGCGCCTCAAAAAGTGTTCTCTGAGCATTGGAACGTCTTTCTTTATAAACCGGATATTCTTTACTTTTTGCCACATAGTCTGCGAGACCAATCAATTCCTGCTGAATACTCTTATGCTGTTCTGTCTGCGATTGGTAGGAGAGCATTTCTTTTTCCACTTCTATGCCCTTTAATTTCGTCTCAGAAAGCCTTTTTTCTGCTTCAGCTATATTTGACTTAATATTTTCAATAGAAGCCTGTATAAGTGCCATTCGATTTTCTCTTGCACCGACTTCATCAAGCTTCTTTGTCCAAGGCTTCAATTCATTGCATCTCGACTGGAGTTCAATAATTTTTTCCTCCGGATTTTCCATCTGCGAGAGTTCCTCTTCTATAGTCGCTTTCTTTTCATCCAACGGCTCAAGTTCCTTCTGGTGCTCCTCTTCTTTCTGCTTCACAAAATCCGGGTAATCTTCCAGAATTTTCTTTGCAGAAATAGCCTCCGCAAGAAATCCGCACTTTGCATTTTCAATGTCAACACACTCAACGTTGTCCAGAAGCTCTGCCTGTTTCTTCAATCCTGCAAGCTTGTTTTCAAGACCTTCACGAACCGCATTGTACTTTGCGATCAATGTGGATCTCTCATATCGGACGTCCGTCAGTTCCTGCATCTTTGCCTTGTATGTTCGGTCAGCATCAAAGGCTTCATCTAAGGCTTTCTTTGCCTGTTCATATTCTCCTGCTTTCTGTCTGACCTCACCATCATTAGCCGAATCCAGTATCATTTCATTCTTTTCATCCTGTTTTCCCTGCAGTTCTGTTTTCAGTCTGCTTATATTTTGTTCCTCAGACATTTCCTGATCGTGAATCCTCACAAGCTCTTCATGCTTACCCATATAGGCAACAGCAGCTTTTGCATATTCCCTGTCCTGTTCCAAAAGTAAATCATGACGTTCAACCTTTAAATTGGTTTCCTCTTCATCGGCTAGAAACGCATTACAGCTCTCAATATTGCGTTCAAGAGCGGCTATATTTTGACCTTCCTGCTCGTTTTTCTGCATTAAGGTATTAACAGATGCCTGCACCTTATCGTGACGTTCCTGAGCCTCCATCTGCATCCTCAACAGTAAAGATTTATCTTCTTTCTGCTTTGCAAGATTATTTCTGTCCTCGGATACTGTATTCAGTTCTAACTCAATCTCTGTCTTTTCATCTTCCGGTTTTCCATAGCTTTCAATCGTTGCCGAATGGATATTTATGGTCTGTCTTTTCTTTGCAATATCTCTTTTCAGATTTCCAAGTTCATCCTTGGCCAAATCTTCCATAATTCCATAAATTCCAAGTCCGAGCAGGTTTGACAGAACTCCGACTCTCTCTTCTTTACCTGCTTCAAGGAATAATCCGTACTGATCCTGCATGATTAGGACGCATGCCTTGAATGTCAGACTGTCCATCCCGAGCAGGCGGATAATTTCCTTTTGTGTATCAGCAATTTTCTCTTTGGAACGGTCAACCCACTCATTTTCCAGAAGTTCCGAAAGATTCAGTGTCGGCTTACCGGATTTAGTTCTAGTCCTAACAACACGGAACATCTTATCTCCAAGACCAAATGTGAATGAGATTGATCCGGAACGTGCCTTTTCATCATTTCTTATCCAGCCTGTATTAGTTCCCTCTCTCGGTTCTTCATAAAGACAGTCAACAATAGCATCCATGAAGAGCGAGGATTTTCCAGAACCATTACTGCCATTGATTGTGCAGAAGCTGATATCTTCAAAGGAGAAATACTGCTCAACATAATTGCGATAATTTTTGACTTCTATTTCCTTTGGAACGAATGTCCCAAAGAATTCCGATACTGCCGAGTTTGCTTTTGCCTTTGCAATAATAGGTCTTGCCTTCTCGACAATACTGTCAATCTTATTCGGTTCAATAAGTTTTTCCTGCAAGTACTGAATAAGGTTTGTTTCCGGATCCTCCTGCTTTGAAAGCTCCGTTCTATTGGCTGATTCAATCTTTTCCGCTTCAATACCGGCTACCCAGAATGCCCCAGCTTCATATAATGCTTTCTCCAGAAGAGCCGTGTTGAAGATCTTCTTCTGCTCTGCGGAACAGGTGTATAAAACACGGACAATCTTATCTGCGACAGCTCCGTTATAAGTCCAGTAATTAAATGCAACTTCCTCAATATGTCCAAGATTGATTGCGGTTATGTCTGTGTCTGTAAAATGGAATGTTATAAATTCTCTGTATGGTGTTTTTCTGAACCATGCATCACTGATATCCCATTTTTCATTTGAGAACCGTTTCATCTCATACAGCCAAAAACCTCTGTCCTGCCCCTCATCGTTAAAATTCATGGCATTTACTGCTCCGGAATAGTAAACATTCCTGAGTCCATTTATCATCTGAGGTCTATGAATGTGGCCAAGGGCAACCAAATCATAATCTGCCGCTAAAAGCATGTCCTGTGTGATAACCGGTTCAAATTGAGTAAGGAACTGTGTTTGACCGCTTTCTGTGTTACATCCAGGTACTGTGTAATGGCTCATGAGAATAGCAGGGACATCTCCGCTGCACATAGCCCTCATTCCAACTACGATTTTTCCAAGTTCCTCAGAAAATACGATATTTTCATCCTCTTTAGAAATTCCGGGATGCTGTGCTCTGAATGTACCTTTATCAAATCCCGGAACCGCAACGATATCTGCATAAGATGTTCTGACAAGTTCCGGTGTGATCACAATCTTTACATTGTCAATGAATTCAAAGTGAGCCTTTAGTTCGAGAAATGCTTCCTCACTGTCATGATTTGGAGTACCTCTCATTACAATGACCTGTCCTGCCGCTCTGGAAAGAGCAAGGATAATTTCTCTTGCCTGTAATACTTCCTTATGGCTTCTGCCCTGCCAAATTTCTGCCTGGTGGAAAATGTCACCGGATACAAGCACTAAGTCCGGCTTTTCTTTTTCAGCTGTTTCAACCAAACTACGCAGACACTTCATTGTATCCTCAGAACGGAGATTTACCCCCTCCTTTTCTGGTCCCTTAAATGAACCAATGTGCCAATCTGCAGTATGTAATATTTTCATCTGTATTCCCTCGCTTTCTTCGTAAGTTCTTCAAGTTGTGGATATAATAAGTTGTATTGTTCATCTGACATTCCGCAGAATTCAACTCCATCTCCACCCCAGTATTCTCCAATGACCAAAATGTTTCCCAAAATCGGATTTCCGTGCAAATCGCTTTCATAAAGCCAACTTCCTACCACATTCACTTCCAGATCGTGATAGTATGCTTCATCATCCATCAGAATGCTTGTGCAGCTCCCTTTCTCTTTCTTAGGTCTGTTAGACGCTCCTAAAATCTTATAAAGTCGAGACGGCATCACATGCTCCATCAATTCACATTTCGGTCCAATCATTTCATATAACCGCTTATTTACCGAAGTAATATCTCCCTCCGGAAATTCAAGTGTTGTAATTTCATTTTCAGTGGTTATTTTTATAATCTTCATTAGTGGGCTCCTCTCTGGCATCTTACACACAATGGCTTGCCAAATTTATTAATAGAGTAGGAATATACTTTGTCGGAAATCTGAGCGCCACATTCGTCACAGATGTATCCTGTCTGTTCATTTGCTTCTGACTCCGAATTCTGCTGTGGTGTTTCATCAAACCAGTTCTGTTCGCCTCCTGCATTCTCCTCTACCATAGCTTCATCAGAAGCAAATGCAGGATTGTCAGCAAATTCTTCCGGATTGAATTCGTCTCTTTCTCCGCCTGTTAAAGTGTCCGGAATAGCTACAATGTTTGGAGTTGCTCCAAATAAAGAGCCTATTGAATTCATCCCCTGAGACAGCATTGCTTTTCTCACTTCCGGATCTGTATAATCAGGTGAAAAGGTAACACGAGGAATAGCAAACGGCTTCTGTAACTCTTTTTTGGTATACTGACATTTCATGCCTGTTAGAGCTCTGATTACACGAAGAATCGCACCTGTCATGGCTTTTGCGGCAGCTGTTTTTCGGAGTAATGTCATATTTACAAGAACAGAACGCTCAATATATTTCTCCCTGTCGCAATCATCAATAACATATGCTTTGCAAGCCTTTCCCCATTTATTTTTGGCATCGATCCAATTCCCTTTGAACATTTCAGCTGCGGCCTTTGCAGCTTTTTCATCTGTGATTCCTTTGATAGATTTATCCATGAATTCAATTCTATAATTAGCCTCTTCATCATTAAGACAAATTTCCTTTTCATCAGCATGTGTTTTACCGGTGCCATCTGGCATTCTCATGGCACCATATGCTTTTGCTCTATAAGTGTTTTCATCCACTCTTGTTCCATAAGTATGATCAGGATCAAACTGTATGCCAGCTGCCGCGGCAATTTTCATAAGAAGGGGTTTTGCCGGAGAATAGGTTTCTTCCCAAATGTCCTTGCCCTGTTGTGTTGTTCCAGTCTTAACAGAGCCGACCTTAAAAATATCTCCAGAATTTTCAGAAAGATCTGCAGTCACTTCCATAACCGTAATCTTGTAAAAAGGATTGAGCTGAACTTCCGTTGCGGCCGGCATAAGCAAATTGCATCCGGCATACTTTTTCTGAATTTCAGCAATAGCGTTAGAATTGTTTTCCATATTGTACCTCCATATAGTATAATTTTATTGATTTTAAGCAGATGGCTGTGATACAATATGGTTGATTACGAGGGTGTTCCGGACTTTGTCCGAGCACTCTTTTTCCATATCTCTCAGTGCACTGCATAAATCCATTGTGAATTTTGAAAAAGCAAGATTTCTCACATATTCTTCTGTCAGTTTAACGAGATACCAGTGCTGTAACACGACCTTTCTCTGTTCTCGCTGATATATGTACTTCTGCTTATGTCTGGCATACTTTAATGCCTGCTCAAACTGTTCATCTGTAATCTCGCATCCGAGCAGTTCTTCTACTTCTCTTTTTTCTACGATTTCTTTCACTTTCCAATTCCTCCAACGAATCAAATAAATAGTTAATTGCTTTCCATGCAGCTACATAAGCCACCAGTATCACAAGGTACTCACCGCCTACTGCCTTGTACCCTCTTTCCAGATATGCAACGTGGAAAGCCCATTTGCTTATTGCTCCGGTTACGAGCAATGACCAAATAACCGCTATCAAGTCTCTCTTCACTCTTCATCACTCCTTGTAAAAATAATGTTTCCCATGCTGGAATAGAAAGGTCAGATGCTCGCTGTGCCAGTTGGATTCGCTCTTGCTCTCGAAGTAAGTCGCTCCCCGGCTTTCATCCCATCCGTCAATCTGGATAAGCTGTAATGCTCTGTAACAGTCGGCATCCGGTTTGACCTCGTCATACCGGCCGTTGCTGATTGGACTGAACTGTCCGTCTTGGAAGATAACTCCTGCAATCGTGTCTGGAAACTCGTCGCTCCAAACTCTGTTCAGCACCACCAGCATTACAAGAGCTTTCCCCTCTGTG